>Ga0302325_10001407_pt1 | contig 61473 bp, 55 predicted proteins | sample Palsa_T0_2_FD_201948 | JGI IMG/M metagenome (GOLD analysis project Ga0302325, IMG submission 201948) | Peat permafrost microbial communities from Stordalen Mire near Abisko, Sweden - Palsa_T0_2 | ecosystem: Environmental > Terrestrial > Soil > Palsa > Peat permafrost | place: Sweden: Abisko...
CGGCGCGGGCGAGCGCGCCTCGGCGCCGGGCGGCGCGGGCGGTCGCGGCGCGGGCGGTCGCGTCGCGGGCGGTCGCGGCGCGGGCGGCGCCGGGCGGGGCGGGCGCGCCTCGACGCCGGGCGTTCGCCGGGTGCGCCGAGCGGCCGCCCGCGGCGTTCCGGATTGGTCATTTTTCGTCCTCCCATAGGCAAAAGTGACCAACCGCGGTCGGCACCAGTCCGGCGGCGTCGCTCAGCGACGAGCCGTGAGCGGACGGAGGGGGTGAATGTGGCGCCGCATGCGGCTATTACCGGCAGTGGTCGGATTTCTGTCTGTCACCCCTGCGCTGCGCCGCGCGGCCGAGCCGCAGCATGGCCACGTCACACGCCAGCAGCTACTGGCGAACGGTGTCAGCGGCTCAGAGATTCAGCACCTGGTCGAGAACGGCCTGCTGCTGCGCGTCCACGCAGGCGTGTACGCGCTCGGCTACCGCCAACGAACACCGCTGGCGATCGCCGCCGCCGCCGTGCTGGCGTGCGGCGAGGGCGCGCTGCTCAGTTACGACTCCGCGGCCGCGCTGTACGGGCTGCGGGAGTGGCCGCGGGTGCCGGAGGTGACCGCGCCCACGCGCCGGCGGCGCCCCGGGATCCGGGTACACCGCTCACAGACGCTGACCAGCGCCGACGCCAGCCGCCAGTACGGGATCCCGGTCACGACGGCGGCCCGCGCGATCCTCGACATCAGCTCGCGGCTGTCAGACGCCGAGCTGATCCAGACCGTCTCCGACGCCCGTCGCGCCGCGCGACTCGGGCCGACCGCATTGCACCGGCTGCTGGCCACAAGCGTCCGCGCCGCCCGGTTGATCGACCCCGAGCAAGCGCCCAGCGAGAGCATCTTGAAGGCGACGTTCCTGCTGTTCATACGCCAACACCGCCTCCCGCCACCGCTCACCGAACAGCCGTTTCATGGGTTCCGCGTCGATGCGATCTATCCCGCGCACCGCCTGATCGTCGAGCTCGACGGCTACGACTTCCACCGCGACCGCGCGCAGTTCGAGACCGACCGTGCGCGTGACGCGGTCGCGCTTGCGCACGGCTTCGTGACGTTTCGGATCACGTGGCGGCGGCTCACGGTCGAGCCCGCGCGGCTCGCCGCCCAGCTGCGGGCGGTGCTGGCCGCCCGAGCCCCGATCGCCGCGTGACTCCCCTGCACGGCGGGATCCGCGGGCGCGCCGGCCGGCGATTTCAGGACCCAGCGCGCTCGAGCTTCTGCAGGGTGTGCCAGCCGTCGGGCAGGTCGTCGAGCCGGGCGCCGCCGGAATACGCCACCTCGGTGACGTAGAGGTCGCCGCGTGAATCGAACGCGACCCCGTGGGGGGCGTGGAACGATCCCGGCCGCGAGGGGTCGCCGGTGCCAAACCGCTCGAGCACGGCGCCGTCGAGGTCGACGATTGCGCAGCGGCCGAACGGGCTGTGGTCAGTGACGGGATCCATGTGGGCCCAGCGTCCCGCACGCTCGCCGAGCTCGGGCACGCACAACAGCCCGTCGGGCGAGATCGCGATGCCGTCCGGTCGCGAGAACCCGCGCCACTGATCGAGAACGACGCCATCGAGATCGAACACCTGGACCCGGTCGTTCTCACGATCGGCGACGAACAGACGGTCCTCGTCCGGCGACGCAACCACCCCGTGCGGGATGTGGAACTGCCCGGGCTGGCTGCCCGGCTGACCCCAGGAGCGCTCGAGCTCGCCGGAAGCAGAGAACCGGTGGACCCGGGCGTTGCCGTAGCCGTCGGTGACGAACGTCGTGCCGTCGCGCAGGACGCAGACGTCGGTCGGTCCGTTGAACGGCGGTCCGCCGAACACCACCTCACGGTAGTCGAACTTCCGGTAGTCGCCGTCGACCGACCCCACGCCCGTGTCGGAGCCATGCCCGGGGTCCCCGAGCACCATCACCAGGCGGCCGTCGGAGGAGAACTTCCTGACGGTGTGATCGCCGTCGTCCACGCACCACACGAACCCGAGCGGGTCGATCCGGATCGAGTGCGGCCGCGCGAACACGCCCGCGCCCCAGGAGTCGAGCAGGGCACCGTCAGACGAACGGACCGTCACGGGCGTCTCGTCACGCGAGATCACCCAGACCCGGTCGGCCGCGTCCACGGCGACGCCGGGGACGTCGCGGAGCTCCCAGCCGCTGGGCCGGGGCGCCCAGCCCTCGACGGGCGTCCAGGTCAGGGACGAGGGCGGCCGGGTCGGGCTCATATGCGGCGCTCGAGTGCGCTCGGTGCGGCGATGAAGCTGTCGTCCAACTCGGCCGGGGCACCGACGCCCAGCAACGTCATCGTGCGACGGATTTCGCCGTCGAGCAGCTCGATCGCGCGCGTGACGCCGGCCTCTCCCCCGGCGCCCAGGCCGTACAGGTACGGCCGTCCAACGAGGCAGGCGCTCGCCCCGGCGACGACGTCGCCGCCGCGCCTGATCCCGGAGTCGATCAGGACCGTGGCCCGGTCGCCGACCGCGTCGACGACGGCGGGCAGCACCTCGAACGAACCGGGCGCCCGGTCGAGCTGTCGACCGCCGTGGTTGGAGACGATCACACCGGTCGCCCCGGCGTCCACCGCTCGCTCAGCGTCCGCTGCCGACAGCACGCCCTTGGCGATCACCGGGCCAGGCCACGCGTCGAGGACCGGCTGCAGGTCCGACCACGTGGCCTGCGGGTCGAATTGCTGGCCGACGTACTCCATCGTGGTCGTGTCGGTCGCGCTCGGGGTGCGGTCGCGCACGTTCTCCAGCGCCGGCGGCGGACCCGCCAGGAAGCGCATCCACCAGGCCGGGTGGCGGGCGGCATCAAGCGCGGCGGCGCGGGTGAGCTTCGGCGGGACGTTCATGCCGTTGGCGATGTCGCGCTCTCGCGCTCCGGACACCGGCGTGTCGAGCGTCACCACGAGCGCCCGGTAGCCGGCGCCGCGCGCCCGTTGCACCAGCTCACGCGTGAGGCCCCGGTCCCGCCAGACGTAGAGCTGAAACCACTGCGGCGTGCCCGGCGGGACGGCTGCCGCGACCTCCTCGAGCGTCACCGAGCCCATGCACGGAACGGTGTAGACGAGTCCCGCCCGGGCCGCGGCGCGCGCCACCGCCAGCTCGCCGTCGGGATGTACGAGGCGCGCGATCCCGGTCGGGGCCAGCGCGACGGGCATGGCGACCCGGTCACCGAGCAGGTCGATCCCGAGATCGACGCCGGCGGCGCCGGCGAACTGGTGGGGCACGAGCCTGACCCGCTCGAACGCCTCGCGGTTGCGGCGAAGCGTCACCTCGTCCTCCGCGCCGCCGTCGACGAAATCCGCGACCGCGCGCGGGACGCTGCGCCGGAACGCCCCATGGAGATCCTCGATATGGCGACACGCGGCCAGCCGCCGCGTGCGCCCCCAGGCCGGCGGTGCGGCCAGGTCGAGCAGCGACATCACCTGGCGCGCGTTCATGCGTCGACCGTCCCTGCGTCAACTGCCCCGCGAGAGCGCTCAGACCCGGCAACCTCGGCAGCCGCACGCAGCCGTCCCGGCAGCGTCACGATGACGTAGTCGTCCTCGATCGAGACCGGGAAGGTCTCTGCCGTGAACGGCCCCTTGCGGAGCTTGGGTCCGCTCAGGCCCGTCGCGAGCTCGGCGACAGGCTGCTGATCGGGCGTGCGCCGGTGGGCACTGCCCGCGTCGAGCTCGCCGGCGACGTCGGCGCCGCCCTCGACCTCGATCTCGTAGCACCGGATCCGGCTGTGCTTGACGTACGACTCGCCGGTCTCGAGGTCGTACTCCCAGCCGTGCCAGGGGCACTGCAGCATCACCCGCTCGGCGTCATAACGCAGCTCCCCGGGGGCGTCCGCGGTCAGGTAGCCGAGGATCGAACCGCGACACAGCTCGGCCCCCCTGTGCGGGCACCGGTTGTGCACGGCGAAGAACCGGTCGCGCACGCGGAACACCCCGACCGAGTGGCCCTGCAACGTGACGATGATCCGGCCTCGCTGCGGGATGTCCGACACGCGGGCGACGACATGGCGCGCCACGGTCAGAGTCCCCGGTAGTGGGCGCGGGCGTTGGCGCCCATGATCCCGGCGTGAGCGGACGCGGGCGTCGCGTCGAGTAGCAACTGGACCTCCTGCTCGTGCGCGTGCGGATAGTCGGAGGCGAACATCAGCATCTCGTTGGCGCCCAACCAGGCGATCGCGTTGGCCCAGTGCTCGGGTGGGCCGGCATCGAGCGGCCGGGTCGAGATCTTGATGCGCTCGCGGACCGTCTCCGACGGGGGGCGTACGACCCACGGGATGTCGCGCCGCAGGCCCTTCCACTCCTTGTCGAGCCGCCACATCGCGCTGCCCATCCAGGCAAAGCCGGACTCCATGAACGTCATCCGCAGCGTCGGGAACTTCTCGAATAGCCCCTCGCCGATCACGCTTGTGAGCTGCGACGCCCACAGCTGCGGCTCGCCCGCCTGCTCCTCCAGAAACCAGGAGGGGAAACCGGTCGGCGTCGGCGGCCCGTCTGACTGACCGCCGTAGTGAACGCCCGCGACGAGTCCTCGCCGAGCGATCGCCTCGAACATCGGATGCCACAACCGGTTGCCATAGAGGCGCATCGAGCGCGACGGCAACAGCACCGAGACGAAGCCCGGGTGGTCGCCGATGCGATCCACCTCGCTCGCGGCCGCGGCCGGGTCGTGCCCGGGGACCACGAGCGACGCCCGTAGCCGAGGGTCGGCGGCGAGCCACTCGGCGGCCACCCAGTCGTTGACGGCGGCCGCCAGCGCGAGCGCGAAGTCCGGATGACGGACAGATTCGACTCCCCAGCAGCAGTTGACGATCGCCCGCTGGGCGCGGAGCGGATCCAGCACCTCGCTGCGGAGCATCGCCAGGCTGGAGCCGGGCGGCGAGCCGTCCGATGGGCGCCATCGCGGCCGGCAGGTGGTCGGCGCGCCCGGCGGGTACACCTGCGCCGCCGAGGGTGGCGCCTGGAAGTTGCTCTCGTGGATGAACTCGAGCCAGTAGTCGGCGAGGAACGGGAACAGCACCTCGATCGTCGGCGGGGCGATGTGGACGTCGACGTCGACGACCGGGCCGCTCCAGGATCCGGTCGACAGCCCGGCCTGACCGGCGGTTGACAGCAGGCCGGGCCCGGCGGTTGACAGCACGCCGGGCCCGGCGGGCGACGCGACGCTCACCGGCGAACCCCCGTCCGCTCGAGGTCGTAGACCGCGAGCGCGTTCTCGCCGAGGATCGCGCGACGCAGGTCGGCGTCCAGCGAGGGCGGCAGCGCCGACGGCGGATCGAAGTCCCAGTGCGGGTAGTCGCTCGAATACAGCAGGCGCCCCGGCATGTCCAGCGCGGCCAGCGCCTCGCCGAACTGCTGCGGCGCATCGGGCTCCTCGATCGGCTGGGTTGTGAACCAGAAGTGCTCGCGGATGTACTCGGACGGCTTGCGCTGCAGGTGCGGGACCTCGCGGTGCAACTGCTCGAACAGGCGGTCGAAGCGCCATAGGAACGGCGCCACCCACGACCACCCTCCCTCCTGGATGACGAGCCGGAGGTCCGGGAAGCGATCGAACACACCCTCGCAGACGAGGCTCGCCATCTGGCTGTAGAGCGCGTGGGGCAGGCCCGCGTGATCCTCGAAGTAGAACGACACCCAGCCCGCTCCGGTGATCAGGTTGTTGCCGATCGACCCCGGGTGTAGCGCGAGCGGCATGCCCCGGGCGGTGCAGAGCTCGAACATCTCCCAGTACTTCCGGTCGCCCAGCGGCTTCTGCGTGCGATACGGGATCTGCACCTGCACGAACCGGCCATCGGCCGCCCACCGGTCGGCCTCACGCACGAGTAGCGGTGGGTGCTCGAACGGGGTGCAGATCGACGCCCGCAGTCGGTCGTCGCGGTCGAGCCAGCGCTCCGCGACCCAGTCGTTGGTGGCGGCCATCACCGCGGCGGTGAACTCCGCCGGCTGGTTACCGCCGACGAACTGCTGGGCGGACATGACGATGCTGTTGAGGATCGCGTAGTCGATCCCGACCCCGTCGACGAGCTGCTGCAGGAAGAACTCGGGATCGGACCCGGGGAGCTTTCCCGACGGCGACCACGAGTCCGCGCGCGAGGCCATCCAGCGAGCTCGGACGATGCCGAACTCGCTCGGGCTGCGCATCCCGAACGTCTCCAGATACTCGCGCCAGCGCGTCGACAGGTAGGGCTCCAGATCCTCGATCATCGGGAAGTTGTGCGCGTCGCAGTCCACGATGAGGTCGCGCTGCCCGGGGGCGCCCTGCCGGCTCTCGAGTACGGTGCTCTCGCTCACTGATCTCTCCTCGCGGTTTTCGTGCGCCTCGATCTTCGCCGACCACGGGCCCAGGCGCACGTCCGAGCTCCGAGCATGCCAGCGCTGGGTCCGCAGACCTATGTTGGAAGTCGACAAAGCTCCGGACGCGGTCCTGTCTCAATGGACCGAGCACATCCAGACAGAGCGTACGCGTTGTATGAAACCGACAAGTGATGGATCATCCTGACGCGATGATCAACAGCGATCCGACGACATCCTGGGCCGGGCTCCGTGGCGTCGACAGCGCGCAGTGGAGCGAGCTGGTCGACCGCCTCGAGGCCGACGCCGAGGTCGTACACGAGCGTTACGCGGCGCGCGCGGTCGCTGAGTTGGCGTCGTACGCGAATCTGACGATCGAGGAGCACCGCCGCATCGCGCTGCGCAACACGGAGTTCCTCGTGGCCAGGCTGCGTGAGGCGCGGCTCCCGGGGATCGGCGAGGACGACAGCGTCTACCGGGAGGCCGGCACATCCCGCGCCGAGCAGGGCGTGCCGATCGGGGACATCCTGCAGGCGTGGCACGTGTACCTGGAGGTGGTCTGCGACCGCGCGCGGGAGCTGCTCGACGACCGCAGCGACGATCCGATCTTCCTCCAGCTCGTCGAGCTGACGATGGCCTGGACGCACTTCGGCATGGCGACGATGGCGCAGGGCCACGAGGCCGCCCAGGCATCGCTGCTGCGCCAGGCGCACCACAAGCTCACCAGCCTGGTCCGCGGCGTGCTGTTCGGCGAGCTGACCCCGGCCGAGGTGCACGCGGCCGCGCTCGCCCACGGGATCGACACGGGCCAGCCGCATCATGCGATCCGGGCCCAGCTCACGGGTGCGATCGAGCTGGCCGACGTCGAGCGCTACCTGCAGGCGTCCAGCACCCCGGAGACCCGCAACGCACTGATCGCCCTGGTCGACGGCGACGTCTGCGGGATCGTGCGTACGCTGCCGTCGAGCCCGGCCCCGACCCGGATCGGCGTGTCCCGCGCCGTGTCGTTGCGGGAGATGGAGAGCGCGTTCCGTGAGGCCACCCGGGTCGCGCAGACCGCGGCCGCCTTTGACCGGTCAGGCACCCAGACGCTCTCATCCCTTGGGGTGCGCGCCGCGATCCTCGGCGACGACGAGGTCGGCGATGCGCTCGTGCACCGCTACCTCGACCCGCTCGAGGTGCTCGGCGGCATGCGCGAGGGCATGCTGGACACGATCGACCAGTACTTCCGCTGCCAGTCGCGCCTGGAGTCGGCCGCTCGCGCGCTGCATGTCCACGTCAACACGGTCAAGTATCGGCTGGCCCGCTTCGAGGAGCTGACCGGTGCGACGCTGCGCGACCCCGAGGTCCTGCTCGAGGCGTGGTGGGCGGTGCAACGTACGCGCCTGCCGTGACGCGCCCGGCGGCCGGCGGCACGGCGGCCGGCAGCGGACGCCGGCAGCGGCGGCCGGCGGCACGGCGGCCGGCAGCGGACGCCGGCGGCGGCGGGCGGCGGCGGGCGGCGGCCTCCGGCGACCGCGCGGTGCCGGCGGCCGGCGGGAACATCGCGCCCCGGACGGGAACGCCCGCGAACGCACGACCGCCGGGACGTGCCGGGTGCTGGCCGCGCCCCGGATTGGTCATTTTTCGTCCTCCCATAGGCAAAAGTGACCAACCGCGGTCAGCACCAGTCCGGCGGCGTCGCCCACCAGCGAGCCTCGGCGTCGATCGACCTGGGATCCAGCAAGCGGAGCGTGGCACGCCGGGCCCGACTCGCGGACCGCCTACGCCCGTTTCGGCGGCCGCGGGAAGAACGCGGACGTGTGCCGGATGTAGTCGGCGTATTTCGGCCGGCGCTCGCCGATGTCGCGCTCGAGCAGCGCTGCGCCCGACACGCGCATCAGCAGTGCCGTCATCACCAGTGGACCGATCGCCGTCCACCACGTCCGGCCGGCGGTCAGAGCCACCAGCCACAGCCCCCACCAGACGCAGAAGTCGCCGAAGTAGTTGGGGTGACGGGTGTAGCGCCACAGCCCGGAGTCCATCACCTCGCCCTTGCTGTCCGGCCGGGCCTTGAACCGCCGCAACTGCTCGTCGCCGACGGTCTCGAACACGCACCCGATCGCCCACAGCAAACCGCCGGGGATCACGAACCAGGTCAGATCGCCGCCGCGGCCGGCAGCGACCTGCAGCGGCAGCGAGACGATCAGCACCAGCAGCCCCTGCAGGCCGAAGATCCAGACCAGGCTCCATCGCACGAACGCGGCCCCCTCACGCTCACGGATCGACGCGTAGCGGCGATCCTCCGCGGGCTCGTGCCGCTTCCGGATCAGCAGATGGCCGCCGAGCCGCAGTCCCCACAGCGCCGTCAGCCCCAGCAGCAGCCAGCGCCGCTCGGGCGAGCCGCGTCCCACGAGCGCGGCGACGATCGCCACCAGCACGAATGCCGGCCCCCAGGCGGGGTCGACGATCGACACGTCCCGCAGCCGAATGCTGAGCGCCCAGAGACCGACCATCAGGACGGCGACGACCGCCGCGGCGACCCCTGTCACCTCGCCCGGCGCGGCGAACACGGTCGCGATCCCCATCGTGGATGATGCTCCCAGATGAGCAATGCACCGACTGCCAGCGCGCTGGGCGATCTGCGGATCCTGGACTTCTCACGGGTGCTGGCGGGACCATTCGCGACGATGATGCTGGGCGATCTCGGCGCCGAGGTGATCAAGATCGAGCGCCCCGGGGTCGGCGATGAGACCCGTAGCTGGGGCCCGCCCAGCGACCAGCACGGCAACGCGACGTACTTCCAGGCAGTCAACCGCAACAAGCGCAGCGTCGTGCTCGACCTGTCCTCCGAAGCCGGCCGCACGCGGGCCCGGCAGCTCGCCGCCAGTGTCGATGTGGTCGTCGAGAACTTCCGGCCCGGCGTGATGGACGAGCTCGGTCTCGGATACGAGACGTTGTCGGCGAGCCACCCAGGGCTGGTGTTCTGCTCGATCACCGGGTTCGGCGCGGGCGACGGCGCGCGACTGCCGGGGTATGACCTGCTCGTACAGGCCGTCGGGGGCCTGATGAGCATCACCGGCGCGCCGGATTCGGCGCCGCAGAAGGTCGGCGTCGCGGTCGTCGATGTGCTGGCGGGGCTGTTCGCGTCAGTCGGGATCCTCGCCGCGCTGCGCCACCGGGACGCGACCGGAGAGGGCCAGCATGTGCAGGTCGACCTGTTCTCCTCGCTACTGGCGGCGCTCGTCAACCAGGGCTCGGGGTTCACGATCGCGGGCGTCGTCCCGGCGAGGATGGGCAACGCGCACCCGTCGATCAGCCCCTATGAGCTGTACGAGACAGGTGCTGGTCAGCTCGTGCTGGCAGTCGGGAACGAACGCCAGTTTGCAGCGTTGTGCGACGTGCTCGGCGCACCCGAACTGGCGGCCGACCTGCGCTTTGCGGGCAACCGCGCGCGCGTCGAGCACCGGGAGGCGCTCACCCACGAGCTCGTGCAACGGCTGCGCTCTGCACCGGCGACCGAGTGGGCTGCGCGGCTGACCGACGCGCGCGTGCCGGCCGGGGTCGTCAACGACATTGCCGGAGCATTCGAGCTGGCGCGCACGCTCGGCCTGCAGCCGATCATCGACGTGCCGGGGCCGGATGGGTCGGTGGTCCCGTTGACGCGGAATCCGATCGGGCTGTCGCGAACGCCGCCGAGCTACCGCAGCCCGCCGCCGGCCCTGCCAGACGAGCTGACCTAGCTGCCCTGCAGCGCGCCCTCGATCGCCTGGGCGATCTTCGGGTCCTCGGGCTTCACCTGGCTCTTCCAGTACGCCAACAGCCGGCCGTCGGCGCCGACCAGGTACTTGCCGAAGTTCCAGACGGGCGGGCCCGAGTTCGGCTGCCGCGTCAGGTCTGACCACAGCGGTGCCGGATCGGCCCGGACCGACATCTTCTCGGTCATCGGGAACGTCACGCCGTAGTTGCGCTGGCAGAACTCGCCGATCTCCGTCGCGTCGTCGTACTCCTGGTCGTTGAAGTCGGCCGACGGGGTGCCGAGCACCTGCAGCCCCCGCTCGGAGTAGGTCTCATAGAGCTTCTGCAGACCCTCGAACTGCGGCGTCAGCCCACACTTGCTGGCGGTGTTGACGATCAGCGTCGGGTGGCCACGCAGCGTCTCGAGATCCAGCTCGCCGCCCTCGAGCAGCGTCACTTTGTGGTCGTAGATGTCGGTCCCGTGGTCGAGCTTGGCGGTGCGCTTCACGTACATACGCGCGGTGGAGAGGAGGCTCATCGGCCAGAGCTTACGACGAGCCCGACCGCTAGCGTGACCGTCATGCGCGCATGACGATCGCTTTCGACCGAGCCGGTGACGGGCCGCCACTCGTGCTGCTGCATGCGCTCGGCGCCGACCGGCGTGTCTGGGACCCGATCGCCGGGCCACTGCGCGCCGCGCATGAGGTGATCGCGGTCGATCTACCCGGCTTCGGTCAGTCGCCGCCGTTGCGGCGCACGACCCCGACTCCGCGAGCGCTGGCCGAGAAGGTCGCGACGCTGCTGGGCGAGCTCGCGATCGAGCGGCCACACGTGGTCGGCAACTCGCTCGGCGGATGGGTCGCGCTGGAACTGGCGCTCGCCGGCGACGCGGGACGGGTTACCGCGATCGCACCCGCCGGCCTGTGGTCGGCGCCGCTCGTACCCAAGCCGAGCCTCGCGCACCGGCTCGCCCGGACGCTCGAGCCGCTGATCGAGCCGGCCGCGAGGACCCGCCGCGGTCGGCGGCTGCTGCTGTCGAGCTCGGTCGCATACCCCGACCGGGTCCCGGGCCGCGACGCAGCGCGTCTGGTCCACGCGTACGCGCGGGCGCCAGGCTTCATCGCGGTCAACGACGCGATGCGCGCCGCGACGTTCACGGCGCTCGATCGGATCCGTTGCCCGGTAACGCTGGTCTGGCCCGAGCACGATCGGCTCGTCGAGCGCCCGGCCCGGCTGCCGGGCAACGTCACCAGCATGACGCTGCCCGACGCCGGTCACGTCCCGATGTGGGACGCGCCGGCGGCCCTGGTCGCGTTGATCACCGCCGCGGACCGCGGACCGACTCAGCCGATCAGCGCCGACTGAACCTGCTCCAGCTCACGCGCGAGCGCTCGTCCGTGGCGATCGGTGTAGAGCGGACCGGTCCCGTCCGTCAGCGCGATCTGCAGCCGGGCCAGCCCGCGCACGTACAGCGGCGTGTCGCTACGCAGCAGCTCCGCGAGCCGCTGCAACCCGTCGCGGTTGACATCGGTCGCGATCGGGTGCGGACCGACCCGGAGCCGGTGCGGCTCGTCGGGGAAGCGCAGCAGCTGCTCGATCTCATCGGCGACGCGCTCACGCGTCGAGCGCCTGGTGAGCTCGGCGGCGCGGGCGGCACGCAGCGGGCGATCGGCCGGGTTGGCGCCTTCGGCGAGCTGCTGGTCGAGCATGCGGCTGCGGATCCGCGCCGCGGCGCGCGCCGCCAAGCTGGGCTGGAACAGTTCGTGGGTGATTATCGTCGGGGTCATCTGGCACCTCCGTCGGAGGACGTGTAACGCTGGTTTTCGTTGGCATCACACAGCCTGCACTGCGCCGGCCATGCAGACATCGGCAATCTGCAGCCAATCTCACGGGCCGACCCCTTACTTCAGTCCAGCGCACGCTTAGTCAGATCTGCAGCTGCCCGTCGGCGGCGGCACGGTGCAGGCGGATCACCCGCTGTCCACCCGCGATCGGCGTCCGAAACGGTGCCTCGGCAACTGCCAGCGGACGGGTGCTGGAGCCCAGCAGCATCCTCACCAGGGCAAGGGCCTGGACCTCGGGTTGTGGCGGCGACGCGTACGAGGAGCCGCTATGACCGACGAGCCGCGGGTCGCACTGGTCGTCCACCTCGACGATGTAGAGCGGGCGTTCGGGCACGTTCGAGTTGTACGTGACCGGCGCCGCGCGCGTCAGCGTCGTCGATCGGCCACTCGCGCCGAGGTGCCCTCGGCTCCCGGCCGCAGGCACAGCGACGACGGGATCCCGATCAGCAGGCAGACGCCGGCGCCGACCAGGAGCGCATGGTGCACTGTGTCGGCGCTCAGCGTCCCCGACAGCGCGAGCCCGGCAAGGCCCGCGCCGACGGCCGCGCCGAGCAACCGGCCGACCGACAGGAGCGCCGACGTGCGGCCGTGCGACGCCTGCGGCGTGGCGTTCAGCGCCGCCCGGCTGACCGGGACGAACAGCATGCCGAGCCCCAACCCGACCGGAATCAGCGGCAGGATCGTGACCAGGTCGTCGAGCGGCACGCCCCCGATCCCGAGCACGACCAGGCCGATGCCGGTGCCTGAGAAGCCGAGCACGGTCACGACGACCTCGCCGCGCGTGTCGACCAGCCTGCCGGCCACCGGCGCGGCGGCGCCGACCAGCAGCGCGACCAGCACCAACGCCGCGGCGGCACCGAGCGCCGAGAACCCGGCGACCCGCTGCAGGTACTGCTCGGCGAGGTAGAAGGCGCCGATCATCACGCCGAACGTCAGCGCCGCGATCACCGTCGCGGCCGCGACGATCCGGTTCACGAGCGGACCGGCGCGGGCGCCGTGAGACGGGGACGGCGCATGGACCACGCTCGGGACCAACCGCGCGATCGCGATCGCCGCGGCCGCGGTCAGCGGCACGAGCGCCCACCAGTCCGCACGCCACCCGAACGCGACCGTCAGCAGACCGCCCAGCAGCGGCCCGATCAGGTTGGACATGCCGGCGCTTGCGCCCCAGATACCCAGCGCGGCGCCGCGGCGTTCGGCGGGAAAGCCCGAAACCGCGCCGGCCAACGCGGCCGGACTGACGAGCCCGGCGCCGGCGCCCTGGATCACGCGCGCGCCGATCAGGTCGCCGAAGCTCTGCGCCAGCGCGCCGGCAAGCGCGCCGAGCGCGAACAGTGCCAGACCGGTCAGGGCCAGCCGTCGCGCGCCGAACCGGTCGACCAGCTCGCCGCCCGGGATCAACAGCAGCGCGTAGGCCGCGAAGTAGGCCGACAGGACCGCCGAGGTTGAGCTGCCCTTGACCGACAGCCCGTGCGCGACCGACGGCAACGCGACCGTGATCAAGGTGCCGTCGAGTTGCAGCAGCGCCGCCGCCGCGGTGCACGCGGCGAGCCTCGTCCAGGCCGCCCGCGGTACCGGCGGCTTGGCGTCTGCGGCAGCCGGCGAAGCCTCTGGAACGGTCGCGCTTGCGGACACGAACGCGCAGTATCGCGGGTGTCCGGCGCTGCCGGCGCGACCCACCTCCCGGACCGAACCTCAAGATCCTGCCGAGATCGCGTAAGAAGTTCACACGAACGCCAGCGAACCTGCTGGTAATCCCAGGCACAACGACTATCTTTTCGGCCATGTCTCCATCAACGCGATCGGCGTTCTCTCCGCAGAACTCGGGCTACGGCTACTCCGGCCAGTCGCTGACCCGCGATCAGACACGCGGCGTGTTCGGCCAGGTCATGGGCTTGGTCGCAGTCACGTTCGCCTTCCTGGCGCTCGGCGCCTACCTCGGCCGGAACATCAACGGCGGTGGCAGCTTCATCTTCTTCATCGCCGCGTTCGGCGCCCTGTTCGGACTGCAGTTCGCCGTGCGGCGCGGGCGCGAGCAGCTGGCGATCGGACTGCTGTTCGGCGTCGGTCTGATGCTCGGCCTGTTCATCTCGCCGGTGATCGTCTACTACGCGCACAGCGATCCCGGCGCGGTTTATCAGGCCGGTGCGTGCACCGCCGGGTTCACGGCGCTGATGGGCTGCTTCGGCTACGCGACCCGAACAGACCTGTCGCGCTACTACCGCGCATTCTTCTTCGCATTGATCGCGCTGATCATCTTCGGACTTGTGGCGACGTTCGTGGCGATTCCCGGCAGCAACGTGATCTACGCGGTGCTCGGGCTGATCATCTTCGGCGGCCTGACGGCGTTTGACTTCCAGCGCCTGAAGAACTCCGGCATGAATGTGGCACCGGCGATCGCGGCGTCGATCTTCCTCGACATCTTCAACATCTTCCTGTTCTTCCTGTCGCTGTTCGGCGGCGGCGGGCGCCGGTAGCGAGCGACGCGAGCGAGGGCCAGGCCGGTTTCACCGCCGGCCGGCCACGCCGTTCACTCGTCCGGCACGTAGTGGCGCTGGCCCGACAGGTCCTCCCACACACGCATCACCCGCTTGGAGCGCGGGTCTCGAAAGCGCTCGGCGGTGGGCTTCCAGCCCGGCCCGGGTGCGTCGGCGTCCGCGTGACCGCCGAACCACGGCGCCTGGCGCGGCTCCCGATCGCCGTCCGTCGTGATCGGAGGCAGGCCGGCAAAAGCCTCGGCCGCCTCGGCCTGGGTCTCGGCGTCGGCGATCACCGCCACCCGGCGCTCGAGCTCGGGCAGCTCGATCTGCCCGCGCGCGGCGTGATCGGACAGCCGCGCGTACAGCTGTTCGCGGTCGACGTCGGTCAGCCGCACCGCTCGTGGCCTTTCGTCAGGTGCGGGCGCGGAGCCTGACGGCGGTGCCGTAGGCGAGGATCTCGGTCAGGCCGTTGCCAACCTCGGACGAGTCGAACCGAACGCCGATCAGGCCGTCGGCCTCGATCAGCCGCGCGTTCTCGACCAGCCGGTCGAGCGCGTGGCGGCGTGAATCCTCCAGCAGCCGCGTCTGCTGGCCAACCTCGCCCCGCTTCAGCGCCTTGAACCCGGCCGCGACGCCCCCGACCAGGCCGATGCTGCGGACCACGAGCCCGTAGACGACGCCGAGGTTGTCGGCAACCTCGAACCCTGCCAGCTCGAAGGTGGTCGACATCGGCAAGCCCGATGAGACCGTCGGACTCCGCTCTTCAGCCATGACATCGCGAACGGTACCAGTCGCAGCTTGGTACACGCCGCTGGGATAGGCGTCCCCGTTGATCGTTGGCCACACGGACAGTGCCCCCTGACAGGCCATCGCTGAGGATGGCCCGATGTCAATCTCGATCATCATCTCCTACGACGGGACGGCGCAGGATGACGACGCGCTGATGCTCGGCAAGATGCTGTCGGCCGCTGGCGTGAGCCTGTCGCTGGCCTACGTGCGCCACTCACGCGAGTACGACCCCCGCCGTGAGGAGATCGGGGCTCATGATGCCGACCGGCGACTCGAGCAGGGGGCGGTGTGGCTGCAAGACAACACGATCAAGCGACACGTCGTCCTGAATCCGTCGACGAGCGAGGGTCTGGCGGCGCTGGCGGCGTCCGAGGGCGCGGCCGCCGTTGTGTTCTGCTCCGACTACCGGACGTCACCGGGCCGGGTTGAGCCCGGCGTGTCGGCGCAGGGCCTGCTCGAGGGCGGCATGGTCGCGATCGGGGTCGCCGCCTCGGGCGTGCGCACGCGCCCCGAGCCGGTTCTGCGAACGATCTCGTTCGCCTCCGATGATCCGGGCGGGACGGCGTCTGAGACCGCGCGGATGCTGGCGAGCGCGGCCGGCGCCGAGCTCCTCGCAGGCGCCCACGATGCTGATCTGATCGTCGTCGACTCACGCGCGTCGGCGCCGGTCGGAACGGTTGAGCTCGACGGGATCACGCGCGGGTGGCTGGACTCCGCCCGGGGCTCGGTGCTGGTGCTGCCGCACGGCACCACGCTGGCTTTCTGAACGCAGAAGCTGGCGTTCTGAACGCAGATGCTGTAGGCATGCCGGTCAGATGCCGATCCCTGAGGGCCACTATCACGAGCTCAAGCACGGCCGCAAGTTCAACCCGCGCGAGCGCTGGGTGGTCCGCGGCGCGGTGGTGGTCGCCGTGGCGGTCGCGATCGCGATCGCGATCACAATCTCGGTAGACGGCAAGCAGCGCACCTCGCGCGCCGGCTGCATCAACGTCAGCGCCGCAACGGCGATCGGCGGCTCTGACCTGTACCGCTGCGGCAGCCAGGCGCGGGCGCTGTGCACGACGCCCACGCCGGCGGGCCGTAGCAAGGACTTCCTCGCGTTCCGCAGCGCCCTGGCCGACGCCTGCCGCAAGGCAGGCCTGCCGGTTCCGGCAGTCCGCAGCTGACCCGGCGGCGGGCGTCCTGCGGACGTCCGTCGGCTTCAGCAGGGCGGTTATCCATATGTCCAGGGCCCCTGTTAGATCGCTGTCCTTGAGGCTATGGCTCCCTGATCAGAACTCCAAGAATCTCCCGCACGTGCTTTTGGGCCTGGGGCCCAGCCGCCCCCCCTGAGGGTCGGTGTCCAACTAACGAAGGAGTTGCATGCCTCTCGAAGCGCCAGGTTGGCTAAGTGCGGGCGATACGTCATGGCAGATAACGGCCGCCACGCTTGTCGGGTTTATGAGCCTTCCGGGACTGGTGGTGCTGTACGGCGGCGTGATGCAGAAGCGCTGGTCGATCAACAGCATGATGCTCACCATCGTCGCCTTCTCGGTCGTTCTCATCGTGTGGGTTCTGTACGCGTTCAAGATGGGGTTCGGCAACCCGTTCCACGGGTTCTCGCACTCGAGTACGGGTTTCTTCGGGAACTTCATAGGTAAGCCATCACCGGTCCTGAGCCACAAGCAGTTACAACACCAGGCCAACATCCCGCTGATCGGCTCGGACGCGTTCCCGGAGTCCTCGCTCGTCTACTTCCAGTTCGTGTTCGCGGCGATCACGCCGATCTTGGCGCTCGGGTCCGTGCTCGGGCGGATCAACATGAAGGCGTGGATCCCGTTCGTCGCGTTGTGGATCACGTTCGTGTACACGATCAACGCGTTCCTGCTCTGGGGAGGCGGCTTCTTCGCTCACCACGGAGCGCTTGACTTCTCCGGCGGCTACGTCATCCATCTCTCCGCCGGCGTCACCGGCTTCGTCGCGGCGTGGGTGATAGGCCCGCGATTGCAACGAGACCGAGAAGTCGACGCCCCCAACAACCTGGCGATGGTCGCGGTCGGGGCGGGGTTGCTGTGGATCGGGTGGAACGGGTTCAACGGCGGCGACCCGTACGCCGCGAACATGTCGGCGGCCGCGGCGGTCCTCAACACGAACCTGTGCACCGCGTGCGCGTTCATGTCGTGGATCGCATGGGACTACATCACCGGCCGTAAGCCGAGCATGATCGGCGGCGTCAACGGACTCATCGTCGGCCTTGTCGGGATCACCCCAGCCGCCGGCTACGTCAACGGCTATGGGGCCATCGCGATCGGCTTCCTCGCCTGCACGATCGTTTACTTCGCGATGAACTACATGAGCCGGCTGTGGCCGTTCCGGGTCGTCGACGACACGCTGGGCGTGATCTACACGCACGGGTTCGCCGGACTCGCCGGCGGACTGCTGACCGGCGTCTTCGCCGATCCCAACATGGCGGTCTTCTATACGACGACCGCGAAGAAGGGGGTCCTGATCGCATCGGGCAGCGCGCCGGGCGTCGTTCACGGCAGCTTCACGCTGCTGAAGTGGCAGGTGTTCGCCGGAGCCTGGGTGATCTTCTGGTCGGCGCTGGCGACGTTCATCCTGCTCAAGATCGTCGGGATCTTCATCCCGCTGCGGATGTCGCAGGAGGCGATGGAGATCGGCGACGTCGCCGTGCACGGTCACGAGGTGTACCCGTCCGACATCCCGTCGCTCGGGTATCCGAACGGGATCCCGGGCCTGGGCGGCGACGCGGGGTCCACAGCGACAACGACCGCGTGACGAGGGTGCGGCTGACCGATACGACGCGGCGGCTCCGGTGCAGCGCGCCCGCGCGTTTGAGGACAGCCTGAAGTCAGCGCAGGGTCGGGAGGCAGACGCAAGCGCCTCCCGACCCACGCCGCTGACGCTGGTCGCCGGCGCGGTCGCCGGCGACAGCCTCGACAGCGTCGCCGCGATCGTCGCGGCGTCGCTGTCGTGTCCGGTCGCGATCGCGATCCCGGCGCTCGGCGAGCCGGTCGTCGAGCCGGCCGGGGCGCTGACGGCGGTCGCGGCCGAGGCGCTCGTTGCCTATGCGGCCGGCGTGATCGCGGCCGACGAGGTCGAGGTCCCGGATGTGGTCGCCGACGCCGTCGCGGTCCAGATCGCCGAGCAGATCGTCGGCATCGTCGCGGCGGTGACGATCGGCGAGCCCGACGACTCGCCAGCGGCGGCGGTCACGGCGGGCGAGCGCCGGGCATGGCTGGAGGCGGCCGCGGCGGCGGCGTCGGTCACGGCGCTGATCCAGGAGGCGCACGCCGCCGAGCCGGGCGGCTCGGCCGCCGACCTGCTGGCTGAGCTGTCCGCGAGTCCTCCGGTCGACCTGCAGGCGTTCCTGGCGCGAGGCCGCCGGCTGGGCGTCGAGCTGAGCGGCGGCGGGCTCGCGATCAGCGCCCGCCGCGGAGCCGGCGAGGGTTCCGAGCTGGCGCTGACGCCCGCTGATCGCGTCCTGGCCGGCGAGCTCGGCGGCATCGCCGACGCGCTCGTCGCCGTGCGCAACGGCGATCGGGTGCTGGCGGTCGTGGCGACCGACGAGGCCTCGCGAGCGCTCACCGCGCGGCTGCGAGAGGCCGGGCTGTCGGTGGCGGCGTCGGCCGCGCGCCGAGATCCGGTGTTGCTGCACGAGGCCGTGCTCGAGGCCGGGCTGCTCGTCGAGCTGGGAGTCTCAGAGCTGGCGCCCGCCGGGCTGCAGGAGACCTACCGGCTGTTGATCGGCGTGCTGCTGCGCGAGCGGTCAGAGCTTGAGCAGCTGCGCGACCGGACGGTGTGGCCGCTGTCTGACTACGACAGCGTGCATGACACCGAGCTGGTGGCGACGCTCCGGGCGTTCCTGTCGCACGACGGGTCGACGACCGAGACGGCCGAGGCGATGCAGCTGCATCGACACACGGTCGGCTACCGGCTGTCACGGGTGCACGAGGTCTCCGGGCTGTCGCCGTACGAGTCTGACGGTCGCGAACGGCTCAGCCTCGGGATCAAGGCTCATCAGATTCTCGACGCCGAACGTAGGCTGCGGGAGCGGTCGTAAGTGGCGAGCCGGGCCACAGCATTGCGTAGAGTTTGGCGGCTATGGCGCCGACGGACACGTACCTGATCTGCGCGACACAACGCAGCGGGTCGACGCTCCTCTGCGAGCTGCTCAAACAGACGGGGGTGGCCGGCCGTCCCGAGGAGTACTTCGAAGCCCAGTTCGAGACCGGAGTGCCGCCGCACCCGCGTCGCTTCCTGGAGGGCCTGCCGATCACCGGGGCCGGCGTGCGCGCCAACGTCTCCCCGCCCGAGGCGCCGGCGTATTCCTCCCTATACGGGATCACCAGCTACCGCGAACACCTGGACCGCACGTTCGAGCTCGGCACGACCGCCAACGGCGTGTTCGGCGCCAAGCTGATGTTCAACCAGCTGCCCGAGCTGACCGCGCTGGCGGGCACGCTGCCCGAGTACGCGGGGCTGAGCTCGATCGCACTGCTGCGGGCGCTGTTCGGCGACCCGGCGCTGATTTGGGTCTCACGCGGCGACAAGGTCCGCCAAGCCGTGTCGATGTGGAAGGCGCTGCAGAGCCGCAGTTGGCGGGGCGAACGGGCCGACAGCGATCCGCGGGGGTCGGGCGACCGCCCGCCGCGTGGGGGCGCGATCTACAGCTATGACGGGATCGACCACCTGGTCAAACGCTTCGAGGCCGACGACCTCGGCTGGAACGACTTCTTCGCCGTCAACGACCTGGAGCCGCTGAAGATCACCTACGAGGACCTGGCGGCCGACCGGATCGGCACGGTGCGGACGGTCCTGTCGTTGGTCGGCGCCACGCTTCCCGACGGCTGGGCAGCACCCGAGCCGATCCGCCGTCAGGGCGACGCGATCTCCGATCAGTGGGTCGACGCGTATCATCGCGACCGCGCCGAGCGCGGACAGGGCGACGCAGTCAGCGTCGACGCCAGCACCGTCTGACCGCGCCGGCCGCCGAGCCGCCCACCGTGATGCCGTCGCCGCCGAACATCCTCTACCTGAACTCGCATGACACCGGCCGCTACGTGCAGCCGTACGGCACCGCGGTGCCGATGCCGAACATCCAATGGCTGGCCGATCAGGGCGTGATGTTCCGCAATGCGTTCTGCGCAGCGCCGTCGTGCTCGGGCAGCCGGGCGGCGCTGCTGACCGGCAGCTACTGCCACAACAACGGAATGATGGGGCTCGCCCACCGCGGCTTCTCGCTTTACGACTACGACCAGCACATCGTCAAGACGCTGCGATCGGCCGGGTACCACACGGAGCTGATCGGCGAGCAGCATGTGTCGGCGACGCCCGACGTGCTCGGCTACGACGTCGTCCACCAGATCCCGAACACGACCGTCAGCTCGGTTGCTCCGGTCGCGATCGACGCGCTGGCCGGCGACATCCCGCAGCCGTTCTTCATGTCGGTCGGCTTCTTCGAGACGCACCGCAGCTTCTTCGCGCCTAGCTCGGTCCGTGATCGCGTCTACTCGTTGCCGCCGCCGTTCCTGCCCGATACGCCGGAGATCCGTCAGGACGTCGCCGCCTATAAGGCGTCCGCGCGGTCGCTGGACCACGGGATCGGAGCGGTGCTGAACACCCTGCACGAGACGGGTCTCGATCGCAACACGCTCGTGATCTGCACGACCGACCATGGCCTGGCGTTCCCGACCGCGAAGGCGAGCCTGCTGGACCGCGGAATCGGCGTGATGATGATCATGCGCGGGCCCGGGATGCCGGTCGGCGTCGCGCGTGACGAGCTGGTCTCGCAGATCGACGTGTTTCCGACGCTGTGCGAGCTGGCGGGCGTCGAGGAGCCCGACTGGCTGCAGGGCCGTTCGCTGCTGCCGCTCGTGTCAGGCACCGAGGAGCCCGGCCTGCGGACCGCGATCTTCGCCGAGCTGACCTACCACGCGGCCTACGAGCCCCAGCGCGGGATCCGCACCGAGCGCTTCAAGTACGTGCGCCGGTTCGACGACTACCCAACGCCGATCCTGCCCAACTGCGACGACAGCCCGTCCAAAGACGCCTACCTGGCACGCGGCTGGGCGAAGCGGCCGGTCGCGCGTGAGTCGCTGCACGACCTGTTCTTCAACCCCGGCGAGGGACGCAACCTGGTCGGTGACCCGTCCTATGCGCCGGTGCTCGCGGATCTGCGGGCGCGGCTGCAGCGGTGGATGGAGGACACGTCTGACCCGCTGCTCGACGGGCCGGTCCTCGCCCCGATCGGGGCACGGCTCAACGCCCAGGATCAGCTCTCGGCGGACGAGCCGGCCTACACAGTCGACGCCCCCGGGATGATGACCCGGGCGAGTGCTGCTTAGTCGAGGTCAGCCGAGCACGAGTTCGGCCGCGGCGCGCAGCGTCGCCGGATCGCCACCGATCAGCAGCGTCGTCGCCAGCGACTCACGCCACGCCTCGAGGTCGTGCCGGATCTTGGCCGCCGAGCCGATCAGCGTCAGCTGCGCAAGCAGCGGACGCGGCAGGGCGGCCGCGGCATCGACCTTCTGGCCGGCCAGGTACAGCTCCTGGACGCGCTCGATCTCACGCTCGTAGCCCATCCGGATCGGGACGTTGGCATGAAAGTTGACCTGCTTGGCGCCCATCCCGCCGAAGTACAGCGCGTAGAACGGGCGCACGGCGTCAAGCGCGGCGTCCTCATCGTCGGTGACGACCAGCGGCACCTGCGCGACGACGTCGAACGACTCCGGCGTGCTGCGAGCGCCGGGGCGGTCCAACCCTTCGGTCAGCGCCTCACGGTAGTAACAGTCGTGATGGGGCGAGTAGAACATCGCCAGCCAGCCGTCGCACAGCTCGCCGCCGAGCGCGATGTTCTTCGGTCCTTCGGCGGCAAGATAGATCGGGATCTCGTCGCGTAGGGGATGGATGCTGGACTTCAGCGGCTTGCCGAGGCCGGTGCCGCCGGGATACGGCAGCGGATAGTGGGGCCCGTCGTTGGTGACCGGCCCCTGGCGAGCCCAGATCGTCCGCAGGATCTCGATGTACTCCCGGGTCCGCGCCAGCGGCTTGGCGAACGGCTGCCCATACCAGCCCTCGACGACCTGCGGACCGGAGACGCCAAGCCCCAGCACGAGTCGACCGCCGGACAGATGGTCAAGTGTCATTGCGGCCATCGCGGTCGCAGCCGGAGTGCGCGCGGAGATCTGCACGATCCCGGTTCCGAGCCTGATCGTGCTCGTGGCGGCGCCCCACCAGGCGAGCGGCAGCAGCGCGTCAGAGCCGTAGGCCTCGGCCGTCCAGACCGACTGAAAGCCGAGCCGCTCGGCCTCGAGGACCGTCTCCTGCATGCCCTGCGGCGGGCCGCCGGACCAGTAGCCGATACCGAGCGCGAGCTTCAGATCACGGGCCATGACTTGAGAAGTTCTAGCGGTCGCGGTGCACGAGCGCACGCAGGCGCGACCAGACGCTGCGGTCGGCGTCGCCGTCGCCGTCGCGCTCGGCGGCCCGCTGTGCCTTCCGCCACTCGGCCTCGGTCGGAAGCCTCCCCTGCTGCCGCGCGGCCATCACGCAGGCGGAATGCGCATGGCGCCGCCGTGCGGAATCTCCCTCCGGGGTGATCAGCATGTGCGCCTGCAACGACGGCAGCTGGTTTCCGCACAGCGGGCAGCGATAGGTGGACGGCTTGCGGTTCTGAGCGGTACGGATCGTCCACCAGCGAGGCTTGGGTTGCTTGACCATCGTCGCCTGCAGCATCGCAGCCACTTGGGCAACCCCCGAACGGAGGTCTCTTCACAGCTAGACTTTCGCGTTGAGATGGCGAGCCAGAAGGCAGACGAGCTGAAGGGACTCTCCCGTGCAGAGGCGTTGCGCGCCTCGCCGCGGATGTTCGACTCAGACCTGCTGGACAAGCTCTCACGCGTGCATCCCGCGGTGCCGCCGATCCTGTTCGTCCCGGTGATCGGGGTGCTGTTGGCGCTGGGGTTCGTCCACGGCGTCGGTGCGATGGCGGTCGTCTGGATCCTCGGCGGCTACGTGTTCTGGACGCTGACGGAGTACTGGCTGCACCGGATCGTGTTCCACTTCGAGCCCGAGCAGGGCATCGGCGCCAAGCTGCACTGGATTATCCACGGCGTCCACCACGATCACCCCAACGACCCGATGCGGCTCGTGATGCCGCCGTCGCTGAGCCTGCCGCTCGCGGCCCTGTTCGTCTGGGTGTTCTCGCTGGTGCTCGGCTCGCCCGCGTTCATGCCGTTCGGGGCCGGCTTCCTGGCGGGCTACCTCGGCTACGACATGCTGCACTACCACGTGCATCACCACCGCCCCAAGACGGCGCTCGGCCGCAAGCTGCGGGAGCTGCATATGCGCCATCACTTCCAGAACCACGACCGCGGCTACGGCGTCAGCGCTCCGTTCTGGGACCACGTCTTCGGCACCGCGCCGCAGAAGCGCTAGCGCCTGTCGTTCGAACCCCGGAGCAGATCGGCGCCGGATCATGCCGATCTCGCTCGCGACGCGCCGTACGGCTTACCGTGACGGAGGGGGCGGGATTCGAACCCGCGGTCCGGTGACCCGGACTCCGGTTTTCAAGACCGGTGCATTCGACCACTCTGCCACCCCTCCTGGGGCCCGCGCGATGGTAGCTGGGGGCGTCGGCAAGCGACCGATCCGCAACTGCCCCATCCGCTCCGCGACCCTGTTCTAAGATCCCACGAACCCTCCGGAGAGGTGGCCGAGTGGCTGAAGGCACTCGCCTGCTAAGCGAGTATGGGGGGAAACCTCTATCGCGGGTTCGAATCCCGCCCTCTCCGTTTTCCGCCGCCGCGGCGACCGCGATCGCTGCAGCTCACACGAGCCTCTCGCCCTGCACACCCGTCCTGCGTGGTCGACGACGGAATCTGTGACGATGGCCTGCGTACCAAGCGGGTTGTCATCGGGCTCGGTCGTCGGATCGGCGCGGCTACACTTGGCGACCTCGCGCCCGTAGCTCAGCTGGATAGAGCGTCGGTCTACGGAACCGAAGGTCGGGAGTTCGAATCTCTCCGGGCGCGTCACGAAAAACTGCGATTCTGCAGGGCTTTCGACTCCGTTGAGAGTACCTTCTCGCGGGATTTGATCACTTAGCTACCACGCTTGGCTACCAAATTCTCGCGCGACAGCCTCGAGCGCGAGGACGCCGAGCCGTCGACGCCGAGGCGTTCGCGGCACAGAACGCGCGCGGCGGGCGGTCGCCGAAGCGTTTCGCACCGGCCGTTGAGCACGCGGCCAACCCCCGCACAGAAGAAGTGCGCAACGTCGTTCGCACTCGACGGCGGGGCTGCCGGATCCGTCCGGACGCGGGACCCTATGGGTGGGTCACTGAGGGATTGGGAGGGTGTGGTGTCGGAGAGCTCCTTGCCGACACCACACCCGACGGAGCCCCGACCAGCTCAAGGAAAACCGTTAGGGGCCGACCGGCTGCCGGCGGAACCCGCCACGTGGTCGACATAGGACTTCGTTCGGGCGATTGCATCGTGATCGCACTGCGCAACTCGTGAGGCGATCCGCTCGACCTCCTGGTCAAGGTAGTCGTCAGCGATCGCTCGGTTGACGTACCCGTACTGCTCTGCGCGCGGCCCGTCGAGATCGTCAGCTACAAGGAGCATTTCCAGCGCGCGGCCGCGACCAACGAGCCGGGAGAGCCGGGCGATCGGCCCGCCGGGAACCACACCCGTTCCGATCTCGAACCGGCCGAGCGTCGTGTTCTCCCGCGAGGCGAACCGCAAGTCGCAGGCGAGCACGAACTCGCTTCCGGCGCCGCGGGCGCGTCCGCGGATCGAGGCAATGCTGATGACCGGAGCTCGAGACAGGCGGATGAGGAGATCAAGCCAGACAAGCATCGCACCCGGACCTGGTGGCGGTGCCGCGGTCCGGCTCGGGTCGTGGACGGTGTCGTAGTGAGCCAGATAGAAGTCGGGGTTGGCACTGCCGAAGACGACGACGTTGAGCTCCGGGTCCTGTTCGATGAGGCCCACGAGCTCAGCCAGTTCCGTGACGGTCCTCGATGTGATCGTGTTGATCGGAGGGTGCTCGAACGTCACCCGGCAGTAGCCGCCGCTACGACGATCGATACCCAAGTGCATCCAGGACGAAGACCAGGAGTCGGATCCTCGGCCGTTGTCGGAAGGGTTGATATCGAAGGTGCTCATGGGGACCCCTGAGGTTTTGGATTGGCATCTAGTGGCTGATGAACTGTTCCTGTGCTGCAACTCCTGGAAGTGGAGGGAACCTCCCGCGCAAGGGATGGGTGCGGGGCGGAATGCTGAGACGGCAAGCGGTTGATCTCGGCTCTGCAGCGCCGGCTCCCGTGGAGGGCTCAGTCGGCGCGCGGTCGCGTCCGGAAGCGTCGCTGCAGCGTGCGGGCGAGTGCCGCCGATCGTGCTTGGGGGCGACCGCGTTGAACGTGGTGTGACGCTCGGCCGTCTATGCGCGCGAGCCATGCATGAGCGGCAACGTTCGCCTCGTCCTCTCGTTCTTGGCCCAGGGAGCCGGGACGTGATCTCCTTTCACGCTGACGTCGACAGATTCGCGCGTCTGGTCCGAGCCCGCGCCCGTGTACTCCCTGGGGTTAGGGCCGTGGGATTGATCATTAGCGTTTCGAAGAGGAGCCACCCCTGAGCGTCACCGGTACCTCGTCGATGTCCGACACGTGGATTGCGCGGAGGGGTGTTCGCGCGGTCGCACCGTCGACGGCCAGCAATCGCTCGTTACTGCAAGTCCGATCGCGCGCTGTCACGAGGAGGCGCCCGACCGACTAACGGAGGCCGCCCACCCCCAAGGACGCGGGGTCGCGAACCACACGACCGCGAGACACGCGGAGCATCACGGGGGGCAGACCCCGGGGAGCAAAAACCCAGGGTGTCTACGGGCGAAATATCCACAGGAGACGGTCAGCCTAGGTCGCGCCACACATCAGCAACCCAGGAGGACTCAGATGGCCGTCACGACTCAGCAGTCGGCGGACGCCACATCCATCCGACCGTTCACGGTCGAGATCTCTGACGAGGAAGTCGAGACCGCGCGCGCGCTTCGTTCAGAGCGTTGCTCGCCACTCGTTCGTCAAGGCCACCCCGAGGAACGAGTCATGACCGTCATGGCACCACCCCCTCAGCCCGCTGCTCAGCTGATCGTCGGCTCACCCGGGAAAGGTCAGGACCTGTACGGACGCACACGCGAGTGTGAGACGCTCGACTTGCTGCTCGTTGGGTTACGGGCAGGCCGAGCGGGCGTGCTCGTCGTACGCGGTGAGGCCGGGAGCGGGAAGACGGCGCTGTTTCAACATGTCCGGCGGCACGCCGAAGGGCTTCAAGTGGCCCGAGTGTCGGCCGTACCCTCGGAGACTGACCTCCCTTACGCCGGCCTCCACCAGCTCTGCGGGCCGCTGGTCGCCCACATCGACCGCCTGCCCGAGCCACAACGGATGGCCCTGGACAACGCGTTTGGCGTCACGGCGGGCATCCCGCCGGACCGTTTCTTTCTCGGCCTCGCGGTCCTCAGCCTGCTTTCCCTCGTTGCCGATGCAGGCCCGCTTCTCTGCATGGTTGACGACGCGCAGTGGTTGGACTCCGCGTCGGCATCCGTCCTCGGCTTCGTGGCTCGCCGGCTCGCGGCCGAGTCGATCGTGCTGCTGTTCGCAACCCGCGGGCCGGTTCGGGAGCTGGCGGGACTGCCGGAACTCGCGCTTCGCGGTCTCTCCGACCGCGACGCGCGCGCCTTGCTCTCCTCGGCGCTGCGCGGTCCGTTCGACGAGCGGGTCAGTGAGCGAATCCTTGTCGAATCCAAGGGCAATCCCCGTGTGCTGCTCGAGCTGCCTCGGGGGTTGACGCCCATGCAACTAGCGGGAGGGTTCGGGGATCCGGAAGTCGGGGCGCTGGCGATCCCGGTCGAGGAGAGTCGTACGCACCGAGTGGATGCGCTGCCGGACGAGTTGAGGCTGTTCCTACTGCTGGCCGCGGCCGAGCCTCTCGGCGAGCCGTGGCTTCTGCGGCGCGCGGCCCACGACCTCGGTCTACCGTCCACCGCGGTAGACGCAGTCCAAGAACGAGGATTCCTCAAGGTCGGGAGCCGCGTGCACTTCCCTGATCCTCTCGTGCGGTCGGCCATCTACCGATCAGCCTCTGTCGGTGATCGGCGCAGGGTTCACGAAGCCCTCGGGGACGCGACAGACGGGCTGGCCGAGCCGGAGCGCCGCGCCTGGCATCGCGCCTACGCTGCGACAGCCCCCGACGACGACCTCGCCGCGGAGCTTGAGCGGTCGGCCGAGCGAGCCTTCGCCCTCGGCGGCTTCTCAGCGGTCTCCGCCTTCTTGTTGAAATCAGCAACACTGACACCAGATCCCACACGACGGGCGCGCAGAGCGCTGGCGGCGGCCGAAGCCGAGCACGGCGCGGGCGACACGGACGCCGCCTGGCGGACCCTCGACGCAGCGGAGGCTGGACCCCTGGATGTGGTCGCCCGCGCCCGGGCGCACCTGCTCCGGGCTCGCTTGGCCCTCGGATCGGGAACGGATGACGCCGGTCCACAGCTCTTTGAGGCCGCGCGACAGCTCCAGCCGCTCGACATCGACATCGCGCGTGAAACCTACTTGGACACACTGGTGGCGATCGTCGACTTCGGCTCCAGGGAGGGCTGCGACGCCGTCGAGGTATGTGATGCTGCGCTCGCAGCCCACCGCCCGGGGCCACCGCGCCCGGCAGACCTGCTTCTCGACGGCGTCGCCCTCCAGGTCACAAGCGGCTGGTCGAGGGCGGTACCAACTCTTCGCCGTGCGCTTGCGGCGTTTGCTGCTGGTCACGATGGGCTCAGTGGCTGCTGGCTCGCGTCTCACGTGGCGTCCGCTCTGTGGGAACCCGACGCGGAACGCGCGCTCGCCGAGCGACTTGTGCACCTCACCCGGCGGTCCGGCGCGTTGGGCCTCCTGCCGCACGCGCTGGCGCAGCTCGCCGCAAGCCACGTGCGCCAAGGCAGATTTGCCGCCGCCGATCTGCTCATCCGGGAGCTTGAGCTGGCCGTGGATCGGCGGCGCATCGAGCCGGCGGCCCAGGCCACGGCGCTACTCGCGGCCTTCCGGGGCCGAGATGCCGAAGGACGGAGCCTGATCGAGGAGGCACGGCGCGAGCTGGCGCCTGGAGCCCAGGGTCTCACTCAGGCCACCATGCAGGTCGCGAGCATGATCTTGAACAACGGCCGAGGTAGATACGACGAGGCGCTCCGCGAGGGTCGAGGAGCCCTCGACCTTCCTGAACCGGTGATGACGCCTCCCTGGGCGCTGCCGGAGCTGGTCGAGGCAGGCGTCCGGGTTGGCGCCCTCGACGACGCCAGCCGTGCGCTCGCCCGGCTCTCGAAACGAGCGCGCATCAGCGGCACCGACCAGGCGCTCGGACTCACGGCGCGCGCGCAAGCCCTAGTGAGCGAGGGCGAAGCAGCAGACGTCCTGTATCGGGAGTCGCTCTCCCGCCTGTCGCGCGCCGGCGGCCCATTCGACCTCGCCCGTGCTCACCTGCTCTATGGCGAGTGGCTGCGACGCGAACGGCGCCGCGTCGACGCGCGCGAGCAGCTGCGCACTGCACATCAGATGTTCGACACGATCGGCGCCGAGGGGTTCGTAGAGCGCTCGCTGCACGAGCTGCTCGCGACCGGCGAGCGAGCACGCAAGCGGTCCGTCGAAACCCTGGATGAGCTCACCGCGCAGGAGATCCAAATCGCCCGTATGGCCCGGGACGGGCTCTCCAACCCCGAGATTGGTGCGCGACTATTCATCAGCGCCCGAACCGTCAAATACCACCTCCAGAAGGTGTTCATCAAGCTGGGGATCTCGTCTCGGCACGAACTCGATCGGGTGCTCCCGCGGGAGCCGAACGAGGCACTGATCGTCTGAAACGGTGGCGGCTTCGCCTTGACCCGCCCCCGAAGCGCGGTCAGGATCCGGATCGCAGTTGCCTCCAAGCGCCGAAATATTCAAGGGAGTGTTCCATGGCCGCACTGCAGAACAAGGTCGCGCTCATCACGGGCGGCGAGAGCGGGATCGGCCTCGCGACAGCACGCCTGTTCATCGCAGAGGGTGCCCGGGTTCACCTCGTCGGCATCGATGAGCCAAAGCTGGCGTCGGCCGTCGACGAACTCGGCGAGGACGACGCGCTGGCGTCGGTGGCGGACGTCACCGACGAGGAAGCCGTATTACGGGCCGTCGCCGAGGGCGGGGATCGCTTCGGGCCACTCGACATCGTGGTGAGCAACGCCGGCATCAGCGGAGCAGTGACCGAGATCGCCGACTACCCATCCGACGTGTTCGCCCGGACCCTGGAGGTGCATGTACTCGGCGGCTTCCACATCCTCAAGCACACGATCCCTCGCATCAACGACGGCGGGAGCATCATCATCACCTCGAGTGTCGCTGGCCTGATCGGGTTCGCCGGGCTGTCGGCGTACGTCGCGGCAAAGCACGGCCAAATCGGCCTGATGCGCTCGGCAGCGAAGGAGCTGGCGCCCCGTCGCATCCGCGTGAACACGATCCACCCAGGCCCGACGTCGACCCCCTTTCAGGACGACATCGAGATGCGGGCCACCGGCCAGCCTCGTGACGAGGCTGCGAAGGCCTTCGATGCACTCGTCCCTCTCGGACGTCACACGACGCCGGAGGAGATCGCGCAGGGAATGCTGTATCTAGCAGCCGACCAGAGCGCGATGGTCACATCGCACACCTTCTCAATCGACGGTGGTCTGAGCGGATAGACGGGGCGCCCGCGCGCCCCCAGTCAGCGCCGGGGTCGGCGCTCTGCAAGGCGGTGCGTTGAAGCACCACGAACCCGTGCTGGCGACGGGTGTCCGAGCGCAAAAAGAATTGGCGCAGCGCTTCGATCGGGCGGTAATAATGTGGCCGATCTCGAGAGGAGTGCTGCGGATGGGCCGAGACGGCAACGCCGGTAACCAAGGGCTAGCGATGGACGCAGCCACGAGCCGCACAATGTCCGTGCCGGAGTCGCTCAAACGCATCGGAGCACCTGGTAGCCGGGAGCGACTAGCCCCAGCGACCGCCGCTGAGATCGGCTAGCTGGTCGTCGTGAGCAACACCGACGGTGTCCCCCGCGCCCTAAACGAGGCACGCGCAGCCCTCGACAAGACCCTGGGCTACACCGTCCTATCCGAAACATACGCGGACGCGCGCGCCGCTCTTGCACCCGGTCCCGAGCCGCATCTAGCGGCGGCCGGCCGACAGATGGCAGTGCGTCGCCACCTAGAAACGAGGGGGTGTCGGCCGTGAGCCGAACCAGCATCACGCAGGCCCACGCGAAAATCCAGGAACTGTCCTGGGAGCCGAGCTTCATCGAGCCGGTCGACAAATATCCGACCGACTACACGTTCGAGAAGGCACCGAAGAGAGACCCGCTCAAGCAGGTGTTGCGGTCTTACTTCCCGATGGAGGAGGAGAAGGACAACCGCGTCTTCGGAGCGATGGACGGCGCGATCCGCGGGAACATGTTCCGCCAGGTCCAGGAGCGCTGGATGGAGTGGCAGAAGCTGTTCCTGTCGATCATCCCGTTCCCGGAGATCTCGGCCGCCCGCGCGATGCCGCTCGCTATCAACGCGGTGCCCAACCCTGAGGTTCACAACGGTCTGGCGATTCAGATGATCGACGAGGTCCGTCACTCGACGATCCAGATGAACCTCAAGCGGCTGTACATGAACCACTACATCGACCCGGCCGGGTTCGACATGACCGAGAAGGGATTCGCTAACTGCTACGCGGGCGTGCTCGGCCGGGCCTTGGGCGAGGGGTTCATGACCGGTGACGCGATCACCGCCGCGAACGTGTTCCTAACCATCGTTGCTGAGACGGCGTTCACGAACGTCCTGTTCGTCGCGATGCCGGGCGAGGCGGCGGCCAACGGCGATTACCTGCTGCCGACGGTGTTTCACTCGGTCCAGTCCGACGAGTCGCGGCACATCAGCAACGGGTACTCGATCATCCTGATGGCGCTCGCGGACGAACGTAACCGGCCGCTGCTGGAGCGCGATCTGCGCTACGCGTGGTGGAACAACCACGCGGTCATCGACGCGGCGATCGGCACCTTCATCGAGTACGGCACCAAGGATCGCCGCAAGGACCGCGAGTCCTACGCCGAAGCGTGGCGCCGATGGATCTACGACGACTACTACCGCTCCTACCTGCTGCCGTTGGAGAAGTACGGGCTCACGATCCCGCACGATCTCGTCGAAGAGGCGTGGAACCGGATCTGGAACAAAGGCTACATCCACGAGACCGCGCAGTTCTTCGGCACCGGGTGGTGCCTCGGCTACTGGCGGATGGATGGGATGGACGATAAGGACTTCGAGTGGTTCGAGTTCAAGTACCCGGGCTGGTATGACAAGTATGGGCGCTGGTGGGAGAGGTACACCGAGTTCTCGAAGAAGAACGGCCACAAGCCGATCGCGTTCGAGCCCGACGCCGGTTACGAGTATCCGCACCGTTGCTGGACCTGCATGGTTCCGTGTTTCATCCGTGAGGACACGATCGTCGACGAAGTCGACGGACACGTCCGTACGTACTGCTCAGAGACGTGTCACTGGACCGACACGGTCGCGTTCAGACCCGAGTATGAGGGGCGGCCGACTCCCGCGATGGGCCGCCTCGGCGGCAGGCGCGAGTGGGAGACGCTTCATCACGGCAAGGACCTCGCCGAGATCATCAAGGACCTCGGTTACGTCCGCGACGACGGGCACACGCTTATCCAGCAACCGCATTTGAGCCTCGATCCGAAGGACATGTGGACCCTCGACGAATGCCGCGGGATCACGCTCCAGAGCCCCAATGTGCTCCTGAACGGGATGTCCCCCGAGGAACGCGAGGCACACATTACGAAATACCGGCGAGGGGGCCCTGCCGGCCGGCCGGCGGAATCCGCCTAGCGAAGCGCAACGCGGACGGGCCGAGCCCGTGATCGCGCGGCGCGAGGCCACGAGCATCCCCGACCCGCACATCTGCTTCAACTCGTTCACCACCAGCACCGACGCCTGACAGAGGAGAAACATGGCCACCGAGGCCCAGGAACGCAGCGTCCCGAAGCCGGTCTTCACCGACGCCGAAGCCGGAGCGAAGGAGTTCCCGTCCTGGCAAAGCCGCAGCTTCAACTACTTCACTCCCCGCAAGCGCCGGGCGACGGTCTACGAGGACGTCACCGTCGACGTCCAACCCGACCCCACCCGGCACATGACGCAGGGGTGGATGTATGAGTTCGCGAACGGGATCGGCAGCTATGCCGAGGGGTCGACCGCGCTCAAGAGCTCTGGCTGGCACACGTTCCTGGATCCCAACGAGGAGTGGGAGCAGACGATATACCGCAACAACGCGAACGTCGTCCGCCAGATCTCGCAGAACATCGAACACGGACGCACCGCACAGGTGTTCTCGCAGATGAACCCGTCGTGGGTGCGGGTCCTCCAGCGCCACGTTTTTGCGTGGGCGCACGCCGAGCACGGCATCGGGCTGCACGTCTACATGCCCGCCCAGCGCGACGCGCCGACGAACATGATCAACAACGCGATCGCTGTCGGCGCGGTGCACAAGCTGCGCTTCGCCCAGGACCTGATCCTCTACAACCTCGCGCTCGCCGAGGAGGTCGAGAGCTTCGATGCCCTGGCGCACAAGGAGGCATGGCAGAACGACGCTGTGTGGCAGCCGACGCGGGAACTGGTCGAGACACTGACGGCCATCCGCGACTGGGGCGAGGCGCTGTTCGCCACCACCATGGTGTTCGAGCCGATCATCGGCGAGCTGTTCCGGTCCGGCTTCGTCATGCAGGCCGCCGCCCCGCAGGGCGACTTCGTCACCCCGACGATCATCGGCGCGGGCGAGTCTGACACGGCGCGCGACCAGCGCGCCGCGCGGGCGCTCTTTCGGATGCTCACCGACGACGAGACGCATGCCGACGCGAACAAGGAGACGATGCACGCCTGGTTGGCGACCTACGTACCGAAGGCCGTCGACGCGGCCGGCAACCTGCAGTCGATCTGGTCTGAGCCGTCCGAGAGCTCCGTCACCTTCGAGACCTCCCTTGAACGCTCGCGGGAACGCTTCGAAGGCCTGCTCTCGAACATCGGCATCCCCTTTAGGGAAGGAGTCTCTTCATGACGCAGTTCGCCGCAGGCGCGGTCGCGGAGGGTGGCCTGCGGGGCCGCTCGAACGAGTGTGCGGTCTTGGACGATTTGGTCTCGGCGATCCGCCACGGCGAGAGCCGGTCGCTCGTGCTGCAGGGCGAGGCGGGGATCGGGAAGACGGCGCTGATGGAATACCTGATCGCGTCGGCGTCTGATCTGACCGTCGTCCAGGCGGCGGGGGTTGAGTTGGAGATGGAGCTGGACTACGCCGGTCTCCATCAGCTGTGCCGGCCACTGCTAGACCGACTTGACAGGCTCCCGGGGCCGCAGCGGCAGGCCATCGAGGTGGTGTTCGGCCTGAGCACCGGTGAAGCCCCGGATCTCTTTGTCCTCGGGTTGGCAGTATTGAGTCTGTTCGCGGCGTCCGCTGAGGAGCGTCCGCGGTTGTGTGTGATCGACGATGCGCCGTGGCTGGATAAGACCTCGGCGCTGACGTTGGCTTTTGTCGCCCGTCGCCTCCTGGCCGAGCCGGTCGGGATCGCGTTCGCCGCGCGCGAGCCGGTCGCCGCGCTCCGAGACCTGCCAGTCCTGGAGGTCGAGGGCCTGGACGACGGCGACGCCCGCGGGCTGCTCAGCACGGTTGTGCCGTTCAAGATGGATGAGCGAGTCCGAGAGCAGATCGTCGCTGAGACGCGCGGCAACCCCCTGGCTTTGCTCGAGTTGCCACGGGGGTTGACGGCCCCTGAGTTGGCGGGCGGGTTCGGGCTTCTCAGCGCACAGGCGATAACCGGACGGATCGAGGAGAGCTTCCTCCGGCGACTTGATGCGCTCCCCGACGACGCTCGACGTCTGTTGCTCGTCGCGGCGGCGGAGCCTGCGGGCGATCCGATGCTGTTGTGGCGGGCGTGCGAGCGGCTATCGATCTCCCCCGAAGCCGCGGAGCCCGCGACACTGGAGGGGTTGCTGGCAATCGACCACCGCGTGACCTTCCGTCATCCGCTGGTGCGCTCGACGGTGTATAGGTCAGCCGCCGCGGCAGATCGCCGTGCCGTCCATTTGGCGTTGGCCGAGGCAACCGACGGCCAGGCCGACCCGGACCGTCGCGCCTGGCACCTAGCTGCCGCCACTACCGGACCGAACGAGCAGGTCGCTATCGAGCTCGTGCGCTCAGCCGACCGCGCCCGGGCGCGCGGAGGGCTCGCCGCCGCGGCGGCGTTCTTCAATCGCGCCGTGGCGCTCACGAATGATCCGGGGAGGCGGGCGGATCGCGCTCTCGCCGCGGCCGAGGCGAGTCTGAAGGCCGGCGCGTTCGATACCGCACTCGCTCTGGGAGCGACGGCGGAAACCGGGCCGATCGACGAGTTCCAGCGCGGCCAGGTGGACTTGGTGCGGGCTCGCGTCGCGTTCGCCGACGGTCATTGGAGCGACGCACCTCCGCTGTTGCTGAAGGCCGCGAAGCGGCTCGAGTCGTTGGATCTGGACCCCGCTCGCGAGACGTACCTGACCGCCTGGGGCGCAGCGGCACTGTCCGAGGATCTCGACGCACACGGCGTCCTGCTGGAGATCTCCCGGGCCGTGCGGGGCCTGCCGACACCACCCACTCCGCGCCCCCTCGACCTGCTGCTCGACGGTCTCGCACTGATGATCACCGAGGGCCACGGCGCCGGGGCCCCGGCGCTGCAGCGAGCAATCGCGGCGCTCACTGAGATCCCCGTTGACGACATCGTCGAGTGGGGCTGGCTGGCCACGGGCGCGAGCGTCGCCGTCTGGGACTACGAGGGCTGGCACGATAGCTCCGCGCGACATGTGCAAGTCCTCCGAGATGCCGGCGCGCTGGCGGCGTTGCCGGTTCACCTCACGTATCTGGGGATGGCGCTTGCGTGGGAAGGCGACTTCGCGGGGGCCGCCTCGCTCATCGCGGAGATCGACAGCGTTTCCGCCGCCACGGGAAGTCGCTTGCCGCCTTACGTCCTGTTGAGGCTCCGAGGAATGCAGGGGAGAGAAGATGAGGCCTCCGCGGCGATTGACAGTGCGATCGAGCTGTTTGGCGGAGAGGGCATGACGGCCGCCCGGGCCCACTGGGCGGCCTCGGTCCTGTACAACGGCCTGGCGCGGTATGCCGATGCAGCAGCAGCCGCGCAGCGCGCCATTTCGGGTGCGCAGCACCATTGGATGTACATGTGGGTGTTGCCAGAGCTGGTCGAGGCATCGGCCCGCACCGGCGATGCCGCGCTCGCCCGCGATGCGGTCGAACGTCTGGTGAAGACGACGCAACCCTGCGGCAACGAGTTCGCGCTCGGTATGGAGGCGCGCAGCCGAGCGCTGGTGACCGACGGGGAAGCCGCTGACGAGCTCTACCGCGAAGCCATCGAGCGGTTGGGCCACTCACCGATACGCCCGGAGCTCGCCCGCGCGCACCTGCTCTACGGCGAGTGGCTGCGCCGCGAGAACCGGCGCGTTGACGCCAGACAGCAGTTGCGCGCCGCGCACGAGATGTTCGGCACGATCGGCATGGAGGCATTTGCTGAACGCACACGCCGCGAGCTTGTGGCGACCGGCGAGAACGTGCGCAAGCGGACGGTCGAGACGCGCGATGATCTGACCAGACAGGAGCGGCAGATCGCGCAGCTGGCCCGTGATGGCCTGTCGAATCCGGAGATCGGCGCGCGCCTCTTCCTCAGCCCGCGGACCGTGGAATGGCACCTGCGTAACGTGTTCAACAAGCTTGGAATCCGCTCCCGACGGGAGCTGGCCGGCGCATTGCCGAGCACCAGTTCCGAACTGGTCTCCGCCTGATCTCCAGTGTCGTGGACCCTCTCGACGACGGCTGCGACGGCCGCGGGATGGAGGCTCAGGGCTAGCCGAACGTGAACGCGTACGCCTCGACGGATGCCCGGAAGAACGTGATCGTGATTGTCCTGTCGCGAACCACGCCGTGCTGGCGCACGAGCTGGTAGAGCCGGCCGTCCCGGAGCACGCCGTTCCCATCCTCGTCGACGTCGACCCCATGCGCCAGGCCGGGAGCTTCGTCATCGAGAAGCACACGAAACGGAATCGGTCCGCGCGCGCCGGGGGACAGTACGAGATGCGCGTCGCGGGCGTGAAATCGGTAGGCGATGCTGCCGCCGGCCTGCACGAGCACAACCCTCCCGCGCCCGATCGTCCACTCGCCCGCGAGTGACCAGTGATTGACCCGCAGGCGCTCGGAGAGCTGGTAGACGCGGCCCTCGTCAGGGGCGATGCCATTCGTTGAGGCAAAGCGCTCTCCGCGCCCATATCCGAGATACGTCTCGGGCGTGTATAGCTGGTCCCAGTCGGCCGGCGCCTCGACGCCGGCCCCTTCGACCGCCGCGAGCTCACGCTCGACGCCGAGCAGTCGGTGGATCAACCGCTCGGACTGCTCGTAGCGGCCCTCGCCGAAGTGCTGATCACGGATGACGCCATCCTTGTCGACGAAGTAGAGCGCCGGCCAGTAGTGATTGGCAAAGGCGTCCCAAATCGAGTAGTCGTTGTCGACCGCGACCGGGTAGTCGATCTCATGGCGTCTTGTTGCTTGCCGCACGGAGTCAGTGTCGTGCTCGAAGCCAAACTCTGGTGTGTGGACGCCGATGACGATCAGCCCGTCGTCGCGGTAGGCCTGCGACCACGCGCGGACGTACGGCTCCTGGCGCAGCCAGTTGATGCACGTCAGCGTCCAGAAGTTCACCAGGACGGCGTGGCCGCGCAGCTCGGTGGGGCCGAGTGGCTCCGAGTTCAGCCACTCGGCCGCCCCGGTGAACGGAGGCATATGCAGCCGCTCGAACACGGTTCCTTATCGCAGCGACCGGAACGCCGCGCGAACCTCTTCTGAGAACAGTTGCGGCTCCTGCCAGGCCGCGAAGTGTCCGCCCCGATCGACCTCGTTGAAGTAGATCAGGTTGGGGTAGGCGCGCTCGGTCCAGCTCCGCGGAGCCTGGTAGAGCTCCTTCGCGAACACGGTCACCGCGGCCGGAACCGTCACGCCCTTGGCGTCGAAGAACCCAAACGCGTTCTCGTGGTAGAGCCGGGCCGAGGAGACGCCCGTGTTCGTCAGCCAGGTCAGCGTGATGTTGTCGAGCACCTCATCTCGCGTCAGGTTGCCGACGGGCTGCCCGTCGACGAAGGCGCTGGTGATGTCCAGGTAGCTCTGGGCGTCGTGGTCTGCGATCCAGGCGGCCAGGCCGGCGGGCGAGTCAGCGATCCCGTAGAGCGTCTGCGGGTGCAGGAGCATCTGGACGGCGTAGCCGATCCCCTTCGTGTACATGTAGGTCACCTGCTCGTAGGCGCGCTGCTCATCGGCCGAGAGACCTGCCGGCGCCGGAGCGACGACCAGCGGCGTGAACCCCGCCGAGATCTCGGGCGGCAGGACACCCGGCATGTTGGAGTGGATGCCGACCAGCTCCGGAGCTGCCTGCACGCCCATCAGATCCACGATGACCGCGCCCCAGTCGCCGCCTTGCGCCACGAACCGCGAGTAGCCGAGGCGCTTCATCAGCTCCACCGAGGCACTGGCGACGTGCTCGGGACCCCAGCCGCTCGTCGTCGGCTTGCCGGACAATCCGTAGCCCGGGATCGACGGGATCACCACGTCGAACGCGTCCTCGGCGCTGCCGCCGTGCGCCGTCGGGTCAGTCAGCGGGCCGACGACGCTCAGCATCTCGACGACCGACCCGGGCCAGCCGTGGATCAGGATCACCGGCAACGCGTTCTCATGACGCGACTTGACGTGGATGAAGTGAATATCGAGATCGTCGATCTCAGTCAGGAACTGCGGCAAGGCGTTCAGCCGCGCCTCGACCCTCCGAAGGTCGTACTGGGCGCCCCAGTAGCGCACGAGCGCCTCCATCGTCTCCAACTGGACACCCTGCGGCGGAACTTCGTTTCCCAACGGATGCACGATGGCCTGTTCGACGGGCTCCCTCTCAGGGAAACGAGTCGCGACGATCCGGGCACGTAGGTTCTCGACTTCCTCGTCAGAGATCTCGACTGTGAACGGTCGGATCGCGGTCACTGACGTCTCGGTGGTGACAGTCATTCGGGCCTTCCTTGGGTTGGTGATGCGTGACGAGACAAAGGCTGACCGTCGCCTTTGAATGTCGCGCCCGTAGGCACCCTGGGGTTTCGCTCCCTGGGTCTTCCGGTGATGCTCCGCGTGCTTCGCGATCGCGTGGTTCGCGAGCCCGAGCGAGGCCTGTCCGTACGGGTGGGCCCCGTTGATCGACCGCCGCCGGACTGCTGGCGACAAAGCCGCGACGCGCTGCTGGCTGCCCGCCGGCCAGGTCCGCCGTAACCGCCACAGGGTGGCGGCTACGGGCTGGCGGTGGGACTTGACCGGGAGCGCGAGTACGCTCGCGGTAGGCACGGCGAGCCAGGCCGTGTCGACGGGATCTGGTGCGCGCCGTAGCCGATGTCGATGTCCTGACATCAGCTGGACCGGTTCGTTCGTCCACACGTGCCGGTCGGCGTCTTTGTAAGCAGCGCCCCGCGAGCCGACTGCCCACAGGGCCTGCTTGCCGAGCCCCTCTCGCGGTGCTCCTAGATGATGAAGGCGACGATGAGCAAAACCCACCACAGCATGTCGTGACGATGATCGGCGTCGACCCGCGGCGCTGAGGGCGTGAGCCGAGTGCGACGGCCGGTCGACTGTTCATCAATCGAGACGGGCGGGGTGGAGCCGTGGTGCGCGTGCTCTTGTGTATGGAACATGAACGTGCCTTTCGTTGATGTAGGAGGAGGCCATTGGGCCAGCTCGTAGAGTGTCGTCGCGGAGGGGCGCCGCTCGCATCGGCCACCGGACAGTGTTGGGGGTAGTCGCGATCGAGGCCGGCCGTGAGTCAGCGATCGCCGGCGGGCCGGTCCGGTCCCGCATCAACCACAATTGCGCGAAGATGCTTGAGTCCGGCGCAAAGCGATCGAGGTGAGCATGTCGACAGAACTGATCCTCCTTGGAACCGCTGCGGCTCCGATGCCCGTGGCGGGTCGGGCGGGGATCTCCTCGGCGCTGGTCGTCGACGGACGCGTGTTTGTCGTCGACTGTGGTCGTGGGGCGCCTTCGGGATACGTGAATGCGGGACTCGACTTCCGCCGTTTGGAAGCTGTGTTCATCACGCATCTCCACGCCGATCACACAGGCGACCTGCCTGGGATGCTCCTGTACCCGTGGGGGGTGCGCTCAGATGATGGCCGTACGCTGCCACCGATCCGCGTCCACGGCCCGGCGCGGCCCGAAGCGCTGCCGGAGGGCGACGCGACCTTCCATCGCCAGACCACGATCCACCCTGAGCTGCCCGCTCCGGGCACGGCCGACCTCGTCAGAGACGTCCTCGCCGCCTTTGCCTACCACCTCAACGTGATGCCCCTCGATGCGAGAATGCCTGATGCGGGCGCCTTGGTCCGCGGATGCGACATCGCACTACCCGCGACGAGCGAAAACGGCCAGAGCCCGGTGCTGGTCCTCGACGACGACAGCGTCCGGATTCGCGCCGTCGCCGTGACGCACGGCCGCGCCGTCCCGGCGCTGGCTTACCGCTTTGATACTCGGGAGGGCTCGGTCATCTTCTCAGGCGACACGACGGTCAACGACGATCTGGTTGCGCTCGCCCGGGGCGGTGACATCCTCGTGCACAGCGTCGCTGATCTCGACTATCTCGAGCATGACGGTCTGACTGGGGCGGCACTGGAGCGGATGGCAGCGCTACACACCGATGTGAGCCAAGTCGGATCGGTTGCCCAACGCGCGGGCGTCGCCGAGCTCATTCTCACCCATTACCTTCCCGCTGAGCCTGACGCGATCAGCGATGAGCAGTGGGCGCAACGCGCCAGCGTCGGGTTCGACGGGCGGACGACCGCGGGCCACGATGGTTTGCGGAGAGTCCTACCGCGGTGAACACGGTCGGCGGTGTCACGCGTATGTGAACGGGTGGAGGAACGCGACCCGCGCCTCGCCGGGCTCAACGGGATAACAGAGCAGCGGCTCACTCATATCCTCATCCTCGCAGCGGACCTGTACACGGCCGGTCTCCGGGTCCCATTCGAGCGTGATGATCAGGCCGTCACTCTCGCGTTGATCAAGTTGGCGAAGCATGGGTGTCTCGATTTCAATGGAAGGGGTCCGTTGTGTGCGCGGACTGGGTCGCCGAAACGGTCGCATCAGCGGCCTTACTGCCGCCCGAGGTAGCTGAGCGTGGCGGACGTGAGGGCTTCGATCCCGGTTTCGAGCGTGGGGTGCAGGACGGGCGCGAACTTGGAGCTGTGGTTGGTGGGCACATCCTCGGCGATCCGCCCGGCCTGCTCGGCCCGCCGGTAGAGGTCGGGATCGGTGCCACCGACATACCAGAAGACAGATGGAACCTTCCACTCCTGGCCGAACAGCCCGAAGTCCTCGCTGACCGGCAGCGGGTCGGTGAGCTCGGTGACCCGGTCAGTCCCGAAGTAACCGCGAAAGCACTCGCCGATATGAGTGGCCGCCGGCGGATCGTTGACCGTGAGGTCGAAGTGGTCGAAGTAGGTGAACTCCGGTGGCTTCGGCGCGCCCGCTGCCGCCGCTTCGGACTTGACGATCCGCTCGATCGCGGCCAGCACGCGCGTCCGCACCGTGTTGTCGAAGGTCCTGACGTTGATCTTCAGGACCGCGTCGTCCGGGATGACATTGCCCTTGCTGCCGGCTTGAAGCGAGCCGATCGTCACGACGACGGGCTCGAATGCCGCAACCTCCCGAGACACGATCGTCTGCAGGCGCACCACGGCAGACGCGGCCATCACGACAGGATCGACGGTCGACTCCGGCCATGCTCCGTGTCCACCCCGACCGAACAGCCGCACCTCGATGTTGTCCTCCTCGGATTGTGTGACGCCGGGCCGATAGGTGATCTGCCCGGCGGCCGGCGGCATCACGTGCTGGCCGAGAATGACGTCGGGCTTCGGGAAGCGCTCGAACAGCTTGTCATCGATCATCGCCTGCGCCCCGGTACCCAGCTCCTCCGCGGGCTGAAAGAGCGAGATGAGTGTCCCCTGCCACGCATCAGTCGCCCGGGCAAGGAGCTTCGTGGCACCGGCAAGCCAAGTGACGTGCATGTCGTGCCCGCACGCGTGCATCACCGGCACGTCACGACCGTCCGGCCCGGGCGCGGTGACAGTGCTGGCATACGGGAGACCGGTGGCCTCCTTCACCGGCAGGGCGTCCATGTCGGCGCGCAGCATGACCGTCGGACCGTCGCCGTTTCGCAGAACTCCGATGACACCCGTGCCGCCGACGCCTGCCGTGACCTTACAGCCGGCCCACCCGAGCTGCTCAGCCGCCTTAGCGGCGGTGCGGTGCTCCTGGTTTGAGAGCTCGGGATGCGAGTGCAGATCACGGTAGAGGCTCTCCAGAGGTGTGACGATGTCGCTCAGACCGTCGAGCACGTGATGGGATGGGGACGTGCTCATTGCAGCCGTCGGTTGGTGGCTCACGGTGTGTGTCTCCTGAGGTGTGTTGAGGTTGGGCTTGCTGGTACGACGATCATTCGACTGACAGCTCGCGCAGGTTGGTCTTGGCGACGTTGAGGACTTCGTCTCCGCGGCCCGACAGAACGCTGCGGGTCGCCCAGAGGGTGAACCCGCTGGCCTGGTCGACTGTGATCGTCGGTGGGATCGCCAGCTCCTGCCGGACAGTCATCACTTCGACGACCACGGGGCCATCGTGTTCAAAGGCCGTCCGCAGACCGTCTTCGAGCGCGCTCGGATGCTCAATCCGCACGCCGTGGAGTCCGACCGCACGGGCGATGTCAGCGAAGCTGGGGTTGTCGAGATCAGTGCCGTAGGTGACGATGCCGTCAGCCTTCATCTCGAGTTCCACGAATCCCAGCGCGCCGTTGTTGAGCACGATCACCTTGACTGGCAGGTGCTGCTGACGCAGCGTGAGGAGATCCCCCATGAGCATCGCGACGCCGCCGTCACCTGACAGCGTGACGACCTGGCGGCCAGGGTGAGAGGCTTGCACGCCGATCGCCTGCGGGAGCGCGTTGGCCATCGTCCCGTGGTTGAACGAGCCGATGAGGCGCCGCCGCCCGTTCATGTGCAGGTAGCGCGCGGCCCACAGCGTCGGGGTCCCAACGTCGGGGACGAACACCGCATCTTCGGCGGCGATCCGGTCGACGGCGGCGACGGTGACTTGGGGATGGATCGGACCGTGATCTCGTCGGCTCAGCGCCAGCTCGTCCAGGTGCTTGCGTGTCCGGCGGTAGTGGGCAGTCATCCGGTCGAGGTGCGCCGCGTCACGAGCGCTCTCGAGCCTCGGCAGTAGCGCCTCGATCGTGTCTTTGACGGTGCCGACGAGCGGGACGTCGGCGGGAATGCGGCGACCGATGTGCTCGCCACGGATGTCGACCTGCACCACCCGGGCGTGCTCAGGGTAGAACGGTCGGTAGGGGAAGTCGGTGCCGAGCATCAGCAGTGCGTCGCAGTGCTCCATCGCCCGGTAGCCGGACGAGAAGCCGAGCAGGCCCGTCATTCCGACGTCGTAGGGGTTGTCGTACTCGATGAACTCCTTGCCGCGCAACGCGTGCACCACCGGCGCCTTCAGCGCCCCGGCGACGGTGACGACCTCGTCGTGGGCGCCCTCACAGCCGGCGCCGGCCAGGATCGTGACCCGTTCGGCCCCGTTGAGAACTTCCGCGGCCGCGGCCAGCGCGTCGTCGGTGGGGCGGGTCACCGAGCCGGTTCTGCGGATCACCCGGGCCGGAACGTCGTGTCCGGCGTGGTGCAGGAAGATCTCGCCGGGAACCACTACCACGCCGACGCCGCGGCGCTCGATCGCGTGACGCATCGCGATCTCCAGGATCCGCGGCAGCTGCTCAGGCACGCTGACCAGCTCGCAGTACACGCTGCACTCACCAAACAGCTCCTGGGGGTGAGTCTCCTGGAAGTAGCTGCCACCGATCTCTTCGCGGGGGATGTGCGCGGCGATCGCCAGCACCGGCACCCGGCTGCGGTTGGCGTCAAACAGGCCGTTGATGAGATGCAGGTTCCCCGGGCCGCAGCTCGCCGCGCACACCGCCAGTTGCCCGGTCATCGCCGCCTCGCCGGCAGCAGCGAACGCCGCCGACTCTTCGTGACGGACGTGCTCCCAGATCAGGTCCCCGTCGCGCCGCAGCGCGTCGGTGAATCCATTGAGCGAGTCTCCCGGCAGCCCGTACACCCGGCGCACACCGGACGCTTTTAAGGTTGCCACGACGACATCCGCAATTGTGCTGGACATGATGTGCTCCTTTCGTGAGGCGGGACCGGCGGGCTACGCCGCCAGCAACCGCAGAGTTGTCGCGGTGCCGATCCCGTAGACAAGGTGGGCGCTCAGGTCTTTGACCAGCGTGTGCCCGTCGTAGTCCCAGATCGGCTTGTACAGCTTGGCCGCCGGCAGAACCGCATACCCGGTGGCCCACACGCTTGCACCGAACGGCAGGCCGTAACGCACCCGTGGCGTTCCGAGCGATCCGGCGACGATGCCGTATTGAGCACCCCCGAGCATGCCGTAGGCCCAGTGCGTGACGTTGTTGACCAGCCCAGCCCGTGTGGCCGGCAGTTCGCGCTTGAACAGTCCCTCGACGAGACGCTTTCCAACCTGCGCGGGCGCCGGCGCCTCGTCCCAGCTGCTCAGCCCCGCTGAGAACTCCCAGTCAGCGAAGTCGCTTGTGCCGTGATCGCGCTTGTAACGCGCGAACAACAGCGCGTCCATCGCCGCCGTCCCGGCTGCACCGGCGACGAGGCCGCGAGTGACCGCGCCCAGTGGCGTTAGCCGACGTGTCTTGCGAAGGGTCATGGACGAAGTGCTCATGGTCTGTCTCCTGACGGTCTGAAGTCTCATTGGGTGGTGCGCCGGGAGTTTGCGCAGCACCCACGGTCCTCGCATCCGGCACCGGACAGTGGGACCGGGCAGTCATGGCCTGGCAGCTGGGAACGTGCGCCCGGGAGGCCAGGCGGGTTAGAGCGAGGGTGGCGGTCCCGGGACTTGGCACACCTGGGGTAACCATCGATCGGGACTTCGGGTGATGACTGCCCTCTCGAACTGTCCTACGGCCGATGCGAGCGGGGCCGCAGCGATTGACACTCCCACGAGCCGACCGGTCACCCGCATCAGGGATCTGTCCGGACGGCTTGGCAATCGACGCACAAAACGACACAACGCAACCACAAGGGACGGCATGATGGGCATCAACACCTTGAACTCGGGGTCGGGCGAGGGCCTCGCCGGTCACTCGGCTGGCATTAGTACCGATCGCGCGCGGGCCGTGTTCGGTCAGGTCATGGGCCTCGTCGCCCTCACACTCGGCTGCCTCGCGCTCGGCGCATACATCGGCCGCAATCTCAGCGGCGGGATCGGGATCGCGTTCTTCATCGGCGGCTTCGCTTGCGTGTTCGGCCTGAACTTCGCGGCCGCTCGAGGGCACGACCAACTGTCGACCACGCTTCTCTTCGGCTTGGGACTGCTGCTCGGACTGGCGCTCGGTCCGGTCCTGAACACCTACGCACGAAGCGACCCGTCAGCGCTGTGGCAGGCCGCCGGCACAACGGCCGGGTTCGTGGCCGGCCTTGGCGCGTATGGCTACGGCACTCGGCGTGACCTGTCGGTGTTGGGACGCGGCCTGTTCTGGGCGCTGATCGGTCTGATCGTGTTCGGGATCGTCGCGCTGCTGGTCTCGATCCCACACGCGAACGTGATCTGGTCGGTTGCCGGACTGGTGATCTTCGGCGGGTTCACCATCTTTGACTTCAACCGGCTGCGCCGCGCCGGCCGCGAGAGCGCGGTCCCGATCGCCGCCAGCATCTTCCTGGACATCCTGAACGTGTTCCTATTCGCGCTGCAGTTGTTCGGCGGCGGGCGCGACTAGACCGCGGTCAACGAGAGGAGCAGTCATGAAGCTTCGTGATCGTCTCGGTAACCTGCCCGGGATCCACCTCCTGTCGCCGCGGGCCGGCGACACCCAGCCCGCAGTGCCGCCGTCACCGTTGCCGCGTGACAGACAGGGATGGCGAGTAGCGCCGGCGCCGGACGGCCGGGGAACGCCGGATCAGCCTCCGCGCAAACCGCCCCACCGGCTCCGCGGCTTCTGGATATTTGTGCTTGTGTTGCTTGCCCTGAACTGGGCGTCGGTATTGATCGCACGACCGGGGAGCCAGTCGCGGGCCACTGTTCCGTTCAACCCGTTTTTCCTGCGCCAAGTCGAGGCCGGCAAGGTCAAGTCGATCGCATCGAAAGGTGACACCATTCAGGGAACGTTCACGTCCGCAGTGCGCTATCCGTCGACTGATTCTGGGGCAAAGCCGACGACGTTGTTCTCGACGCAGGTACCGTCGTTTTGGAATAACGCAGCGCTGACGCAACTCTTGGAGTCCAAGGGTGTTCAGGTCAACGCGACCAACCCAAATCCCGGGCAATCGCTGCTAGCTGAGCTGTTGCTGGGATTCGGTCCCACCTTGCTGCTGGTCGGGCTGTTCGTCCTCTTCGCCCGGCGCGCCTCCGGCGGCGCTGGCGGGCTCGGTGGCCTCGGGAACTTTGGGCGCTCCCAGGCACGGCGGGTTGACCCCGAGAAGATCCGGGTGACGTTCGACGACGTCGCCGGTATCGACGAGGCCAAAGCGGAGTTGACCGAGATCGTCGATTTCCTGAAAGAACCTGAGCGATATCAGAAGTTGGGCGGCCGGATGCCACACGGGGTGTTGCTCTTCGGTCCTCCCGGGACCGGCAAGACTTTGCTCGCCCGCGCGGTGGCCGGCGAGGCCCATGCCGCGTTCTTCTCAATCGCCGCATCGGAGTTCATCGAGGCAATCGTCGGAGTCGGCGCCGCCCGGGTCCGGGATCTCTTCGCCAAGGCCAAGCAGGCGGCGCCGGCAATTGTCTTCATCGACGAACTCGACGCGATCGGGCGCTCGCGGCAGGGGTCGGGCGGCATCAGCGGCGCCAACGACGAGCGCGAGCAGACACTGGACCAGATCCTCACCGAGATGGACGGCTTCGAGGGCAACGACGCGGTTGTGGTGCTCGGCGCCACCAACCGCCCCGAGATCCTCGACGCGGCGCTGCTACGCCCGGGCCGGTTCGATCGCCGGGTCGCCGTCCAGCCGCCCGACCGGGTGGGCCGGGTGAAGATCTTGGAGGCGCACACGCGAGCGATGCCGCTTGGCGACGATGTCGATCTCGAGGCGCTGGCGGCGACCACGCCGGGGATGGTCGGCGCCGATCTGGCCAACCTCGCCAACGAGGCCGCGCTGCTGGCCGCGCGGCGTGAGCACGACAAGGTGAGCATGGCCGACTTCACCGACTCGCTGGAGAAGATCATCCTCGGTGCGCCCCGTGGGATCATCCTGTCAGCACAGGACCGCAAGCGCACCGCCTACCACGAGTCCGGGCACGCCCTGGTCGGGATGCTCACCCCCGGCGCCGACCCGGTCCGGAAGGTCTCGATCACTCCCCGCGGCCAGGCGCTCGGGGTGACGTTGTCGACCCCGGACTCCGATCGCGTCTCATACACCCGCGAAGATCTGCACGCCAGGATCGATGTCTCCCTCGGCGGACGCGTCGCCGAGGAGGTCGTCTACGGCCAGATCACCACCGGCGCTGAATCCGATATCCAGCAGTTGACGAACATCGCCCGCCAGATGGTCGGGCGCTGGGGGATGAGCGACAAGCTCGGACCGGTCACGCTGTTGCCGTCCGAGGGCCAGGGACCTTTGCTGCCCGGCGCCTCGGAAACGTCGCCGCAGACCCAGTGGCTAATCGACCAGGAGGTCGAGTTGCTGGTGCAAGAGGCGCACGCCGACGTCACCCAGCTGCTCTCGGAACACCGCGATCAGCTCGACAGCCTCGCGCACGCGCTCCTCGCCGCGGAGACGCTCGACGCCCGCGACGCGTATGCCGCCGCCGGCATCGAGATGCGGCCGGCGGAGCTGGAGCCGCAGGTGGCGGCGGCATAACTCGTGGCGCACGTCGCCCCGTAGGCACCCCTCAACGCTTGATGTCCACACAACCAACCCACGGAGGTCACCATGAGCAGCATCGATGTGCACAGTGAAACGCCGGCTCGCAGTTCCGAGGCCGGGCCCACGAACATGAAGCTCGAGGTCGTCGTCGTGCCAGTCTCTGATGTCGACCAGGCCAAGCGCTTCTATGAGTCGCTCGACTGGCACGTCGACGCCGACTACGTCGGCGGCGACGGGTTCCGGATCGTGCAGTTGACGCCTGCCGGCTCGGCGTGCTCGGTCATCATCGGGAGCGGCGTTACGGCGGCCATGCCGGGTTCGATCGACAGCCTGGTGTTGGTCGTCGACGACGTCGAGATTGTCCGCGAGGAGCTCGTCGCCCGCGGCGTCGAGGTCAGCGAGGTGTTCCACGATGCCGGTGGCGTGTTCCACCACGTCGGGACCAAGGACCGCGTGCCCGGGGCGGATCCGGATCGCCGGGCCAAGCGCTCGCTGGCCTCGTTCACCGATCCAGACGGCAACGGCTGGATTCTTCAAGAGGTCCCCGGACGCTAAGCCGGGACTGACACCGAACACACAACGTCGCATTGACAAGGAGTACTCATGGCAGTTAGCACTCAGCACACCGCCGTCCCGCGCGGGCGAGAGCTGTTACGTGATCCCCGATGGAATCGTGGCACCGCGTTCACCATCGGTGAACGGGAGGACCTCGGCCTGCTGGGTTTGCTTCCGGCCGCCGTGCTATCGCTCGACGAGCAGTCCACCCGAGCCTACGCGCAGTACCAGGTCCACCCGACCGACCTGGCCAAGAACGATTTCCTGGCCGCACTGCACGATCGCAACGAGGTCCTGTACTACAAACTGCTCAGCGACCACCTGACAGAGATGCTCCCGGTCGTGTACGACCCGGTCGTCGCGCAGGCGATCGAGCGCTACAGCCACGAGTTCCAGCGTCCGGACGGCGTGTACCTGTCGATCGACGACGTCGACGCGGTCGAGGCGGCGCTGCGCAACTACGGTCTCGCCGCCGATGACGTCGACCTCTTGGTCGTCACCGATGCCGAGGAGATCCTCGGCATCGGTGACTGGGGCGCGAATGGCATGGACATCTCGATCGGCAAGCTCGCGGTCTACACCGCCGCCGCCGGTATCGACCCCAACCGGGTGATCCCGGTCAGCCTCGATGTCGGCACCGATCGTGAGTCGCTGCTCAACGATCCGCTGTACGTCGGTAACCGTCACAGCCGAGTGCGCGGCGAGCGCTACGACCAGTTGATCAAGGCCTATGTCGAGACGGCGAGCCGACTGTTCCCCAACGCCTTGTTGCACTTCGAGGACTTCGGGCCATCGAACGCACGGCGCATCCTGACCGACTACCGCGACAGCGCCCGGATGTTCAACGACGACATGCAAGGCACCGGCGCGATCACGCTGGCGGCCGTACTGGCCGGCATGCGGGTCACGGGCGGGCGTCCGAACGAGCAGCGGGTCGTGATCTTCGGAGCCGGGACGGCCGGCATCGGGATCGCCGACCAGATCCGGGCCGTGATGGTGGGTGACGGACTTGGCGAGGACGACGCGACACGCCGCTTCTGGTGCGTTGACAAGCAGGGACTGCTCGTGAACGACCTGCCCGAACTGCGTGACTTTCAGCAGCCTTACGCCCGGTCGCGTGCGGAAGTCTCGGGTTGGGACACCGGCGGTGCGATCAGCTTGGACGACGTAATCAGCAAGGTGCATCCGACGATCCTCGTCGGCACCTCGACGGCCGGTGGTGCGTTCACCGAGCAGGTCATCCGGGAGATGGCCCGTCACGTCGAACGGCCGATGATCTTTCCGTTGTCGAACCCGACCGAGCGGATCGAAGCGATTCCGGCCGACGTGATCAAGTGGACCGACGGGCGAGGGCTCGTCGGCACCGGCACTCCGTGGAACCCGGTTTCGTACAAGGGCACCGACTACGTGATCGGGCAGGCCAACAACGCCCTGATCTACCCCGGTATAGGCCTTGGCACGATCGTCGCCGGCGCCGATCACGTTACAGACGGGATGCTGCTCGCCGCGTCGCAGGCGATTGCCGCACTAGTGGATCTCAGCCAGGTCGGCGCCGGCCTGCTGCCGCAGGTCGAGAACCTGCGGGCAGTGTCGGCGACGGTCGCAGTCGCAGTCGCCGAGCAGGCTGTCCGGGACGGGATGGCGCAGCCCCTGGCTGACCCGGTCCAAGCGGTCCAGGACGCAATGTGGCAGGCCCGCTACCCGCGCCTGGAGGTGAACTGATGGCCACGGCCAGTGAACACAAGCTCCGGACGCTGCCGATCGGCACCGGCGCGACCGGGACCCGCGTTGAGAGTGATTCGATGGGCGAGGTCAAGGTGCCCGCCGATCACTACTGGGGGGCACAGACCCAGCGCTCGCTGATCCACTTCTCGATCGGCGACGACCACATGCCCAAGGCGGTCTACCACGCCTACGGGTACGTCAAGAAGGCGGCTGCGGTCCTCAATGCCGACAGCGGCCGCCTGGACCGAGAACTGGCCGACGCGATCGTCGCCGCCGCGGACGAGGTGATCGCCGGCAAGCTCGACGCCGAGTTCCCGCTGTACGTGTGGCAGACCGGATCCGGGACGCAGTCGAACATGAACGTTAACGAGGTCATCGCTAATCGTGCCAGCCAGCTGCTTGGCGGGACGCTCGGGGCCAAGTACCCAGTGCATCCCAACGATCACGTCAACATGGGGCAGTCGTCCAACGACACCTTCCCGACCGCGATGCACATCGCGACGCTGGTCGAGATCAGCGACCGCTTGCTCCCTCGGCTGGGGCAGCTGGCCGACGCGGTGTGGGCGAAGGCGGTCCAGTGGGTAGATGTCGTCAAGATCGGTCGTACGCACCTCCAGGACGCGACCCCACTGACGGTGGGCCAGGAATGGTCCGGCTGGGCGACGCAACTGCGAGATGCGCGGGATCGGCTTGACGCTGGGCTCGCGGACGTCCATCAGTTGGCGGCCGGCGGGACCGCCGTCGGCACCGGCCTCAACGCACCCGACGGGTTCGGTGATGCGATCGCGGCTAAGCTCGCCGAGCTGACCGGGCTGCCGCTCATCACCGCGCCGAACAAGTTCGCCGCGCAGGGCTCCCTCGACCCGATGGTCTCGGCGAGCTCCGGCCTGCGCGGCGTGGCGGTGGCGTTGATGAAAATCGCCAACGACATGCGCTGGCTGGCCTCCGGCCCCCGGGCCGGGCTGCACGAGCTCGTGCTGCCGGCCAACGAGCCGGGGTCGTCGATCATGCCGGGCAAGGTGAACCCGACCCAGCAGGAGGCGATGGTCATGGTCTGCCTGCAGGTGCTCGGCGAGGACTCGATCGTTGCCGCCGCCGGAGCGCAGGGCAACTTCGAGCTCAACGCGATGCGCCCGATCATCATCAACAACGTCCTGCACTCTGCCCGGATCCTCGGCGACGCCTGCGAGAAGCTCCGTCGCTACAGCGTCGAGGGCACCCAACTCGACAAGCCGAAGCTCACTGGCTACGTCGGCCGATCGCTGATGCTCGTCACCGCACTGAGCCCCTATATCGGGTACGACAAGGCCTCCGCGATCGCCCATAAGGCCGGCGACGAGGGCACGACGTTGCGTGAGGCGGCGCTCGGGCTGGGCGTCTCCGCCACCGACTTCAACCGGATCGTGGATCCGGCCGCGATGGTGGGCGACCCGCGTCGCGATCTCGGACTCACGACATGACCGAACTGCCCCGCCCATCTGTCCGCAACCTCTCGACGCCCAGTCATCACACGTCGAGCTGGATTCTCACTACTACTGGCCGTCGATAGGAGGAGACGCTAACTGATGGAACCTGTAGCGAACATCAGTAAGGAGGTCGCCCTTGCGGACGAGATCGTCAGGCTCTGCCAAGAGCTGCCGGACGAGCCAGGCGAGAACGACCTGGAGAAGCTAGACAGGATCGCCGTCGAGGCGTCCATGCTGGCAGAGCTGGTGCAGGCCCAACACGAATCGCGGAATCCCGGCGGCCTCGATCCCTATAAGTCTACGCCCGCGTCGTGACCTTGGACTCACGTCATGATCGACCTGGCCCATGCCGGGTCACCAGGCAGATAGCCGGTCGAACATCTTGGAAAGGAACGCAACATGAGCTCCCGCGTTGATCGTCACCGCGCGTTATTCACCAAGCTCGCGGACCCTCAAGGCCAACCTGAGTTTTGGGCACACGTTGCTGACGATGTCGATTGGACCGTGGAAGGCACGCACCCCCTGGCCGGACGGTACGACGACAAAGCAAAATTCATCGACGCAACGTTCAATCGCCTGACCGGCATTCTGACTGCAGGGGTGAAGCTCGACGTGAGGCATCTTTACGTCGATGGGGACACAGCGATTGTCGAGTTGCACGCCACCTCGACCACAAACGAAGAAGCCGCCTTTGCAAACACTACTGTTGGGTGTGTCGCTTCGACGGGGACACGATCGTCGAGGTTCGAGCGTATCTGGACTCGATGATGGTCGCGTACTCCATCATGCGAAATGAACCCACTCCAGACGATTGAGGCGACTTACCGCCCGGCCGGTCCGCGGATAGCGCCCGAACGCGGCGCCTATGGTGACCGCCGGCCTAAACTCGCAGCGATACGACCCGTCCACCGGCACCGCGAATGGCGAGTGCCAACGCCTGCTCGGCCTCGACCAAAGCAAAGGTCGATCCGGCCTCGATCTCGAGTTCCTTCATGTGCGCCTGGTCGGCGAGCATCCTGAGCTGCCCCCCGTCGGCGCGCACATAGACGGACGTGATCTCGATGTCGCGCTGAGGCGACGGAGGATCTGACGTGATGGTCGCCAGTCGTCCGCCGTCGCGGATGGTGTCGATCGCTGTCGCTGACCCGCCGCGAACCGCGTTGGCGACCGCGTCGACCCCTCGGCTGTCGGTGAGGCGCTTCAACCGTCGGGGCCAGTCCTCACGGTGGTAGTCGAGCACGGCGTCGGCGCCGAGAGTGAGCAGTTGCTGTTCGGACGTGGGACCGGCGATGGCGATCACCCGAGCGTCCATCAGCACGGCCAGCGACACTAGGAGTCGACCGGTGACGCCGCCGGCGCCGTTTACCAGTATGGTCTCGCCCGGTTGGACGCGAAGCGCCTCGGCCAGCGTCTGGTGGGCGGTCAGGGCCGGGATGGGGAAGCCCGCAGCGGCCTCCCACGAGAGCGGCGGCGGCTTGACGGCCAAGAGGTCGGCGGAGGCGACAAGCCACTCAGCCCAGGTTCCCTGGCCGCGCAGCGGTAGCGGGTGGGTCATGACCTCATCTCCGGGAACCCAGCCCGTGACCCCCGCGCCGACGGCTTCGATGACCCCAGCAGCCTCGACGCCAAGCGCCATCGGCGGGATCGCGCCTACGTCCCAGCCTCCCGTCCGCACGACTTCGTCCCAATTGCCCACCCCGGCCGCACAGACCTGGATCAGCACCTCGTCAGCGCCAGGCGACGGCGGGTCGGCAACCGAAAGGATCTCGACCGGTCCAGCGGGCTCGGAGATTCCGGCTACTCGCATACATGCTCCTCGGTCGGCTCTGTACGATCACGATTCATGCCGTCGCCCCGGTGAAGTATGAGGTAGCGGACAGCACCTCGCGCTAGGTCACAGGGCGACGGAACTCGGCGTTCTCTCTTCGCAGCCGCGCACCAGCCGATCGCGCAGGGTCGGGTTGCAACTGTCCGGACTTCAGAAGCCACACAACGTCACCAACGATACCCAGACCGCGAGCGAGGTGCCGGACTTCAGGACTTCTGGGCACCGAAGATCGCTGACGCAGGCTCCGGCCGACGTCCCGGTGAGCGTTCCCCACGCCGACAAGGGCCGGGCGACGACGCCTCCGCACGTTGTCTCGCTCCGCTGCAGGCGCATCCAGCCGGCGACCAACGCCGACTCGCCAGCGCGCGGCGCTCACCCGCTCACCCTCAACCGCGACGTTCTCGAATCAAACGCCGACACGACTGCCCACACGCACTGTCCGGTAGCCGATGCGATGACCCCATGGAGGGTCGAGACTGCCGCGCATGAACTCCATCGACAAGCTGGGCAACGCTCGTTCCCCCGACGCAATAACAATGACTTCCTCCTCCGATGCCCGAACGTCGCGTGCGCGGATGGTGGCACAAACGCCCCGACCGAATCTGCTCCTGATCACGCTTGCTGGCTGTCTGCTCGTCACATTCGTTCTCGCAGACGCGGCATCGCACGACAGCACGTTTGGAGTTGCGGTCGCATTCGTCTTGCTACTCGCGGTCGTGGGTTGGCTCATCCGAGATCTCCTCAGGATGACCACGGATCCCATCAACACGGAATCCCTCGAGCCGACGATCGATGTCGACCGACCGAGGGCCACTCATGAGCCTCGTTGAATCAGGCTGCGTGCCTGTGCGTGAGTGGGATCAATCGGCGAAGTGCGGCGGCGCGCGTTTTTGCGGAGAGCCTCATGCTGCGTCAGCTTGATCAGCGTGAGTCCGATGGTGTGACCATCACGCTCGAGTGGGACTCGGATACCGGCGACGTGCTGGTCCGGTGCGAAGACTCGGGCGCGCGTGCCCGACGCTCGCGGTGTTCGCGGGTCGAACCGCAACAGGCGCGGTACGCATTCCTGCATCCGCCAGCCATCCACGCGGTCGAGCCCCAAGGCCAAGAGGTTCAGGACCGCCGCCGGCAGATGCGGCGCAGATGGCGTCCGGTAAAGCGAGGACCCTGGTTCAAGGTCGTGGGTACCGCAGTTGCCGTCATCTGGGTGGTATTCGCGGTCGTCTCGGTACTCGTGGGCTCGCCTCGGCGGTGTGCGACGCCGGCTACCGGACACCCATGCGTCGCGGTTATGCGTCCCGCTCCGATTCACCGGACCAATCAGGGCACGGCCCGATATGCAATGCGAGCGGGACCGTCTCCCTCGGACAGACCCGCCGACCGCGTTTCTCACGAATGGCGCTGACAGTGCCGAGCCGCCGGACCTTGGTGAGCCGCCGGCTGCGCGCTCGCGGCGCTTAATCGGAGCGAAGGCTCAGTGCCGTCAGAGTGGTATGTGCATGCGGTGACACAGCTTGGGTCGCAGCGTGCGATTACCGACATCAGACGGCTCGTCCTGAGCCGCGGATGTGGCGTGAACCAGCAGCACCGGAATCGGACTGTGGTACAGAACGTACTGACTGACGCTGCCCAGCACCACCGAGTCGACGGCGCCGCGGCCGCGTGAGTCCATGACGACGAGGTCATGCTGGCCGTCCAGAATTTGGCGTATGAGTGATTGCCGGACCGGAGCAGTGCTGACGATGCAGGCAACCGACACGCGGTCCTGCACAAGGTCTCGAGCGTCCGCGGCGATCCTGTCGGCATCGCTTTGCGCAGATTCGAGCAGACCGGCAGTCCCGGCAGGAGCCCAGTAAGCGAAGGGTGGCGGCTTCACAGCTGCGACGAAGATCGTCAGCCGGGCCTGGGCGCAAGCGCTAAGGTCGACGGCGTCGGCCAACGCTCGATCGGCGTTCTCCGAGCCATCGACTGCCGCCAGGATGTTTTGAAACATGATGTGCTCCTTTTTACTCGCCGTTTCTCTTGCCGGCTAGGCATCCGCCCTTTTGGCGAATGCTCACGGAAATTCTTGTGCGCCCGAGCTGCTCTCGCAACCGCCGACGGACAGTCGTCGAACTGACCTGACGACTCTCAGTCGTCAGGCGCGAATGCTTGCCGAGGAGACCGATACTGTTTTAGCCACTGCCAAGTGCACCCGAGCAGGAACCGCAGGAGCGCGCGATCCAGGGACTCGGGAGTGAAGATCGACCTTCACCCGCCTTTTGGCCTGCCAGGCGCTCGAGGCCATCCGGATCAAAGAGAACTTCTCGCCTCCACAGGTGATGAAAGCGTAGGCCCCCGTTGTTCTGGGAATAGTCAGGCGGGGCGATGAGGGCCTCGAGCAATAGCCAGTCCCATGCCTCAGCCAGCGCCGACAGGAAGTCAGCCTGGCGTTCACGCGGTACCTCTGGCCAAGCCGAGCCGTAGGCCACGTGGCTGATGTGAAGCTGGACGAGGTGATCCTGCTGCTCGCGGAGACGTACAAGCAGACGCGCCGCTAGCTGGTCTAGGGGGTTGGGGGTTGGAGGACCTCAGCGGCATCCGATAGACCAGCTACCGCCAGCATGCTAAGGATGATTCCCGGTCAGGCGACACGAGGCCGATCATCGAGGCGGCGACCGGCGGCTTCGTCGGGCCAGTCAGAGTCGGCGTCGCGGTAAAGTAGCCCGACCGAGTCGCAGTGCTTCGGGATCGGTCGTAGGCCAGCGGCGGTGATCGTGTCGGATGGCGCTGCATCGACTTCGGTCAAACGGGGGGCGCCTGCGCACAGCACGACCGCCGCGCGAGCTCGTTGTGATGGCCGACCAGGGTCAGCCGTTCATCGTGGCTAGTCGGAGCGATCGCCGTGCGCAGGGGCATCCCGGGCCTCAACCCTCGCGGTGTCAGCCGGCCGGGGTCAGTCCAGGCCGCTCGACCGGGAGCTCGGCGGCCGACGGGGCCGCCCCGCTCTTGACCGTCTGACTCGTGGCGGTGGTGTCGAGCGAAGCGGCCGTCAGGTGAGCGCCCGGCGCGCCGGCCTCGGGTGGCCCGACCGCTGTCGGCGGCGTCTCGCCGCTGATCGACTCCTTGAAGCCGCGCAGCCCGGCGCCGAGCGACCGCCCCATCTCGGGCAGGCGCTTGGCTCCGAACACAAGCAACAGGATGACCAGCAGAAAGGCGATGTGGAGTGGATTATCGAGTGCCATCATGGGGTGCTCCGATCGTTGGATGTACGACTCTGGTTGGGCTCAGCGCCCGGAACGGATCAGCGGCTCGACCTACCGGAGCGGCCGGAACGCTGCGCGAAGCTCACTCGTAAACAAGTCGGGCACTTCCCAGGCGGCGAAGTGGCCGCCCTTGGCGGCTTCGTGGTAGTACATCAGGGTCGGGTACGCGTTCTGGACCCAGCTTTGTGGGGCCACGAAGATCTCGCCGGGGAAGGCGGTGAACGCGACTGGGATCGTGACGGGCGGGGGCGGTGGGCTACCGGCGGGAGCGGGTTGCGCGCGATCCCAGTAGGAGCGGGCCGACGAGACGCCGGTGCCCGTCAGCCAGTAGAGGGTCATGTTGTCGAGGATGTGGTCGGGGGTGAGGCCTCCCGACGGGGGTCCGCCCAGGAAGGCGGTCGAGATCTTGTAGTAGCTGTCGGTGTCGTGGTCGAGCATCCAGGCCGCCATGGCAACTGGCGAATCCAGCAGGGCGTAGCCGATTGTCTGTGGCCGCGTGTCCTGCTCGATGAAGTAGCCATCCCCAGTTGCCTTGAACGTCGCCAGTGCGGCGGCCGCTGCCTGTTCCTCGGGGGTTGTCGTCGGTTCGGTGGCGCCGCCGAGCGCCGCGACGAGGATGTTCATGTGGATGCCGATCAGGCCCGCCGGCGACAGTTCGCCCAGCGCGTTGGTGATGGCCGCGCCGACGTCGCCGCCCTGAGCGACGTAGCGGGTGTACCCCAGGCGCTGCATCAGCTCCACCCAGGCACTCGCAACGCGCGCAGCATTCCAGCCGGTGACGGTCGGCTGGCTGGAGAAGCCGTAGCCCGGCATCGATGGGAACACGATGTCAAAGGCATCTGCGGCGGTGCCGCCATACGCAGTCGGGTTCGTAAGTGGATCAATCGTCTGGAGGAGCTCGACGATCGAGCCGGGCCACCCGTGGGTCATGATCAGCGGCAAAGCTCCCGTATGCTTCGAGCGCACATGGATGAAGTGGATGTCAACGTCATCGATCTCTGTCATGAACTGTGGCAACGCGTTCAGGCTTGACTGAAATGCGCCCCAGTTATAGGTCGTCGTCCAGTAACGAGCGAGCGCCTGGGCTGTCGCCAGTTGCACGCCCTGCGAGTGGTCAGTGACCAGCTCCTTGGTAGGCCAACGCGTCGCGGTCACCCTTTGGCGCAGGTCGACGAGCTGCGCTTGGGAGAAGCCGGCCTGGAAGGGGTGGATCGCTGTTGGATCGGCGAACTGGTCCCGGAGGCGTCGCGCCTGGAGGCGTCGTGCCTTTCTGGGCTGTGTCGCGCCCAGCGCTACGCCGGGGAACACGCTCGTGGCGCCGACAGCAAGGCCCGTGGCAAGACCGCGCCGCATCAGCTCTCCGCGCGTCAACCCGGACGTCTCGGTGAAAACCTCCGAGGCGGTGTCGGCTGTCCCGATGTTCGCGTCGCGGCTTATGCCGTGTTTTTCGGTGGCGCTCATGGCTACCTCCTGGTTGTGCTAGGAAGACCTCAGTAGGCCTTCGTGGGTGGTTTGAGCAGCCTCGTTCAGGTCGGCCGAGCTCGCATCCGCCACCGGCCAGTCCGACCGGACAGTGCTCGGCCGTCATGGGCCGCAACCGACTGTCCGTGGATCGGGCGTGGCCAGCCCCCCGGTGCGATTCCGCCAGTGTGACGATCCGCGTCCGTCGTCGTGCCGAAGTCGACTTGGGCTGCTCCTTCCGTGGTAGTGGACCGCCACCGCTGATCTGAAGCAGCCGCCCCGTCTATTAACTGATGTCGCCAGACGACCGTCATCGATGACGCAGCGGCGCCGATCAGCTCCGTCGCGTCAACTTCATCGGCGCGACCCGACCCAGGTGCTACGACGCTCAGCGGCCATGTCTCATTTGCCTGTCACTCAACAGACCAACACCGCGTTGCACATTTGCGCTGGAAGCGCCACGTTCTGTCGGGCTTCGTGAACGGACGTCTGTCCAGCAGCTAGACCGCCTTCCACGACTTGACGTCCGAGGAGGGGCGCTCGTGCGAGCAGCCCAGACAGTTCCGCCGCTTCACGGACCGGATCGATTCGTGCTTCGAGGCTCGATCAGTGTGCTGTCCGGCGATGATCCGCAGTCAGTGCCCGCAGAGGTGGCAGCGGACACGATCGCCGTCCTGGACCATCTCCCTGATCGGCCCCTATATCGGCGTTCCATCACCCAGATGCCCGAACGGACGCTCAGACCTCGTGGGCTGACGACGCGCCTTGCTCAGCTGGCCATGCCGCGCAGGGACGGTGGTCCTGATCGAGGCCCGGGCTGAGGATCCACTCGCGTTGATGTCGCCGCCGTCCCGTTACGGTGTGCTGGGATGGACGCGCAGACGTTCGAGGTTGAGGTTCACCGCGGCCTGACCGGCTACTGGGCCGAAGTGCGCGGCCTGCCTGGATGTCTGGCGTCGGGGGAGACGCTTGACGAGCTCGTTCAGGCCCTGCATGAGGCGATCGCGATGTATGTCAGCGACCACGCCGATGCCGACGCCGACGCCGACGCCGACGCCGACGAGCGGATTCTGGTTCGCGTCACGGCGCTGCAGGTCGATGTTCAACCCGCCCTGCGCCCAGCCGACACCAGCGCGGTGGTCCATCCTCCGTCTCGGCGAAAGCGAGCATCACACCGAGAGGACTGGCCGCCCCGAAAGGCCCCCAATAAGGTCGACGCTGGCTCGGTGTGGCGATGCCCTCAACGGCACCTGGGCCCGGAGTTGGTTCTCACCTTTTGGTGGGTGCGCCAGCTCGGCAGCACTGGTGGACCGATCCCATCGGTCCGGTTCGGCTCGCACGGGTTGTTTGGACTTCGATGGCGATGGGTTCTGTCTAAGCTCGCCGGCGGCGGCGTTCCCGGGCAGCTCGGTCGGGCGGACACGGTCGGTGACATCACATTCGATCATGCCGAGCGACGACGGCCGGGTCGATCCCCTGGTTGGAGGTCGGGCAGGGCCTCCCCTGCCTCGACTTCGGTGCGTCTTTGCGCGTGCCGGTGGGCTGTCAAGGGGAGCCGCGTCAGCGGTCCGCGTAGCGGAGGCCGCAGGCCCGACCTTGACTGCCCGCCGGCACGCGCCACAATCCCGCCGCGTCGTGGCAGGGGATCCACCACGCAGGTCAACACCGGACCGCGACCGCGCGCATGTTGCGGTCTGGCGCTGATGGCTTGACGTAGCACGGCCCGCCCGGGCGTGTCGCGTGGCCTGACCGAGTGGGTGGTTAGCCGGTCCGTCGTGGCCAGCGGCGCGGAGCGGGCGGCTCGTCCGGCACTGACCCGTGGTCGCCAGTTGGCTGTGGCTCGGTGGGTGTCCCCTCGTGGTCGGTGTGGGTGTCGTCGTCATCGCAGTCGTCGTCGTCCTGATCGTCTTCCTCGTCTTCCTCGTCTTCGTCGATGAGGTAGTCGTCGAGTTGTTGGCGGTCGGTGATGATCTCCTGGACGTGTTCTGCCAGAAGCTCGTAGTGCTCGATCAGGCGGTCAAACAGGCCGCCGTCGGTCTGCCGGCGCAGTTGCAGGAGCGGCGGCGGCTCGCCTGCGTCCCCGACGAATGAGAAGGTCACCAGCATCTGATCGCCGGCGCGGATCATGGTGTGCCCCGGCGGTGCTTCGAAGACGAGCAGTTCGATCCGGTCATCGCCGATGAGGGGGTACAGCTCGCGGCTTGGTTGGTATGTGAGGACCCGGACCTGGCAGCCGCGCTGGGCGCGGTCGAGCAGCGCGTCGACCAGCCCGAGGGTTCGGATCACCCCACGCCCATCATCGAGGACATCGACCCGATCGGTAGCAGTGCCGATCAACGCAATCGGGTCCGGCGCGTCGGGGTCGGTGTCCTGTCCCCAGGATCCGGTCACGTCCCCCATCACGCCCGGGCCAGTCCCAGTCCGGTCGGTGACGGCAGGTAGTGGGGTGTCGGCCGGCCAGAGCTCATGCTCGGTCAGATCCAGCGCCCGCGCGACGGTCGCGCGGTGTCGGGGGTACGGGGTGCGCCCCGACACCCACCGCTGCACGGTTTTCGGGTCGACATCGATGATCTGCGCGAACTGCTCGGCGGTCAGACCAGCTGATCGCAACGCGTCTTTGAGGTTCTCGTTCGCCACCAGACTCTGATCCTCCCCACCCGGAAATGGTGCACTTGCAGGGCTTTCAGAGTGTACGTCCCGAAGTCGTCCCAAGACGTCCCAAGTCGTCCCCAGGACGTCTTGCAACACGTCCCAAGATGCGGTTGCGCCGTCCCCGGGTCCGGGCACATGGTTTCTGGCATGGCGCTGACCGCCCCCAAGATCGAGAACCCGAGGACCCCGACGCCGGTTCGGATCGGGTTGACGCGTGATCAGGTGATGACCGCCGGGGAGGTCGCTGACCTTTTGCACCTGCCGGTTTCCACCGTGTACTACCTGGCGCGGCGTGGGGAGCTCCCGGCGTGCCGGCTGGGTCGAACGTGGCGGTTCGTACGTCCGCGGATCGAGCAGCTGCTGGGCTCGTAAACAAGCGAGGGGAGCGCAATCATGTCCAACATGCAGGATTGGGGTCCGTCGCATCAGACCACCCGCCCGGCGAGCAACAACCGGACCCGCAAACGGCTGCTGTCGGTCATCCTGTTCCTGGCGTTGCTCGGGTTGGTGAACGGGGCCGCGAGGGGCGAGAGCACGGCCACGGTGATCTGCGGCCTGCTGGTCTTGGGCGCGATCGCCTGGTTCGTGACCCCAGACCGGGTCAAGCAACTGATCCGCAGGCCGTTTCACCGCCGCGCACGGCGACCGCGGACGCGCGTGTCCGGGGATCCGTTGGAGATGGTGCGTGACGCCGCCGATCAGCACGGCGGCGGTGTCTATTTGGGTGCGGTTGATCGGGGTGGATGGCGTCACGCGCGTCCCGAACGGGCCGTTCTGCTGCTCGGCCCACCCCGGTCCGGGAAGACGACCGGAGTCATCATCCCGGCGCTGCTCTCGCACACCGGGCCTGCGGTGTCGACGTCAACGAAACCCGATGTTGCTAGGGCGACCCGGCGGGCGCGGTCACGTGAGGGGCAGACCTGGGTGTTCGACCCGACCGGCGCCGGACACCCAGCTGGGGGCGTGCCGCTGCGGTGGTCACCGATCCAGTCAGCGCTGGCCTGGGACGGGGCGTTGTTGGTCGCGCGGGCGATGACTACGAACATCGGGGTCGGGACGACGGATCGGTCGCACTGGGCCAACCGCGCCCAAGCGCTCCTCGCGCCGTTGTTGCACGCCGCCGCGGTCCATGACAAGGACATGGAGCAGGTGGTCGGGTGGGTGCTGGGCCATGACCTTGAACCCGCTGGAATCCTGTTGGAGGACGAACGCTGCTCCCGGCTGGCGTTCAACACGCTGCTCGGGCTGCATAACACCGAAGACCTCGAACGGTCCTCGATCTTCTCCGCCGCCGCCGACGCGCTGCAGGCCTTCAC
>Ga0302325_10001408_pt1 | contig 61444 bp, 57 predicted proteins | sample Palsa_T0_2_FD_201948 | JGI IMG/M metagenome (GOLD analysis project Ga0302325, IMG submission 201948) | Peat permafrost microbial communities from Stordalen Mire near Abisko, Sweden - Palsa_T0_2 | ecosystem: Environmental > Terrestrial > Soil > Palsa > Peat permafrost | place: Sweden: Abisko...
AGTTTCGCGAGCGCTCGATGTTGACCATGACGCGCACCGAAGCGATCCCCTACAGCGCGATGAAGGAAGGCATGCATTGGGATTGGGAAACCATTCCTGAGTACATGGATTCGCTTGATCGCGCGCCCAAGGGCGTCAACTGCATCCAGTACATGCCGACCGCTTCGTTGATGACCTACGTGATGGGGCTCGAAGCGGCCAAGACGCGCGTCGCCAACGACAAGGAACGCGGCGAAATGGCGCGGCTGCTCGACGAGGGCATGGACGCGGGCCTCTGCGGTTTTTCGATTCAGCGCCTCGGTAAGGATTCGATTCAGGCCGATTTCGACGGCTCGCCGATGGTCACCGACACCATGTGCGACGAGGACATTTTCAACCTCGCCCGGGTGTTGCGCGCCCGCGACGAGGGCTTCATGGAGATCACGCAGGGGACCGATGACGTCCGCCGCGACCTCCACTTTATCGAGACGCTCGCCGGAGTTGCGCAGCGCCCGATTCTCTACCAGGCCATCGTACCGACGCGCACCGATCCGGAGATTCATCGCCGTAGCATGCGCTGGATCGCCCGTTCCCGCGCCAAGGGCCTGCCGATCTATGGCCAGGCGGCGACGGTCCGCAGCGGCTTCGCCTTTACGCTCGAACACTGGAACCTCTACGACGCGAGCCCGGCCTGGCGCGCTCTGACCACCGGCACCACCGAAGAAAAGATGGCCAAGATGCGCGATCCGGAACTGCGTGCGGCCGTCGTCCGCGAAACCGACGAGGCCGATCGCCGGCTGAAGGCGCTGCAGGCGGGCGTTGGCGGCGCGCCCAAGCACCTCATCGTGCAATGGGTCGAAAATCACGAGGAACTCGAAAAGTATGTCGGCAAGGCGCTCGGGCAAATCGGCGCCGAAGAGGGCAAGCATCCGGTCGAAGTGATGCTCGACTTGTCGCTCGCGACCAACCTCAAGGCGGAATTCCTCGGCCCCAACCGCGGCATCAACGCCGACTACATGGCGGAGATCATCAACGATTCGCCGTTCACTTTCCCAGGCGTTTCGGACGGCGGCGCGCATACCAAGTTCTTCACCGGCGGGGCCTTCACGACCGACTTCCTCCGTTGGCTGGTGCGCGACGAACAGAAGATCACGCTCGAAGAGGCGCACTATCGCCTGTCGGCGCTGCCCGCACATGCGGCTGGCTTCAAGAATCGCGGCACTCTGCGCGAAGGCGCCCATGCCGACGTCGTCGTGTACGACCTGCAGGGCCTCGATGTCGATCCCGACTGGGTCGGCGAGATCGCGCACGATTTTCCGGGCGGCGAATGGCGCCGGGTCCAGCGCGCGCACGGCTATCGCTCGATCATCGTCAACGGACAGGAGACCTTTGCCGAGGGTAAGTGCACGGGCGCGACGCCCGGCCAGTTGGTACGCAACGGCCATCCCGACTGATAGTCACTCACAATCGTAACTGAGAAAGGGCCGCGGGTGCTGCAAGTGCTCGCGGCCCCTTTCATTCGCGGGCGCAATAGTCAATCGGTGGCGACTGACTACTTCCAGATCTGCGAAATCAGCTCCGTATCCAGATACGCAGTGCCCTCGACCACCTTGCCGTCCGTCAGCCGCATCACCCAGCAATACACCTGATGATAGATAGTACCGTTCTTCGCCGACGACCGCCCTTCCCACTGCAGCACCACCTTGTCGCCCTCCGCGATGATGTCGCGAACGGTCGGCACGATCGGCCCTGAGAGCTTTGCCGTGAGCGGCTTCACCGCCCCTTCGACAAAAGCCTCGCGGCCCGCATAGGTGCGCGATACCGGCGTGCTGCCGATCACCGTCCAGTGCACGTCCTCCGCCAGCAGGTTGAAGAACGCCATGCCATCGCCGCGCGCCCATGCGGTAAAGGCATCCTGAATCAGCTTCTTGTTTTCGACTGTGCCCATTATCGTCAATCTCCTATAGCACTTGGAGTAGTATTTGAGGTCATTTTCGCAACACCGAGCTCTGCGATGATTAAGATACCCACCCCCTCTGAACCGACTACCTACTCATCCGCTTTCCTCTTATACGCATGACTTTGCAGCCCGCCCGAGCATCGCGAGCGTCAATCACTGAAAAAGAGGTTCTTAGCTCCTCGACGACCTCTTCTTCGTCCTACTTCTCCCGCGCGATTTTCTTGATCGCCTGCTCGACGCCCGGCAGGCGCCGCACCTTCGTCTCCCCGCCCTCGTCCATCTTGATATACGCCGGCATCCGCGCCAAAAAATGATGCGAATGAGCGTTGCGCACCGAGGTCCGAAAGCCCATCGCATCCTGCGCCTGGTTAACGGCAAACTTAACCATCCGTAACTGGTACTCGTCGCTCTCCGCGATCTTCGCCGCGAGCGCCATCGTTGCGCTCTCGAGCTCCGCGCGCGGCACCACCTGATTCACCAGGCCCAGCCGCTCAGCTTCGCGCGCATCGATAAACCGGCTCTGAAAAAGTATCTCCTTCGATTTCCGCACCCCGACATCCCACGGCGCCGAAAAATACTGCGTCAGCGACGGCAGGAACATGGCGTCGTCGGCCGCCACTATCAGGTCCATCGCCGAGGCGAACATGTAGCCGCCGAAAATGCAGTACCCCTGCACCTGCGCGATTGTCGCTTTGGGCAGATCGCGCCAGCGCAGCGTGTTGTCGAGAAAAACCTCCCACGACTTCCAATGGCGATTGCTGGTCCCGCGCGTGTTGAGATAGCTCGACCCGTCCGCCCGTTCGTCAGGTGTGCCGAGGTCGTGTCCCGACGAAAAATGATCGCCGGCCCCCGCGAGTATCACCACCCGCACGTCGCGATCCTCGGCCGCTTCCGCGAAAGCGCGATCGAGTTCCTTGAGCAGCGCCGTCGATTGCGCGTTGCGGTACTGCGGTCGATTCAGCGTGATCTTCGCGATCCGCTCGGCTTTCTCGTAGATCACGTTGCTGTGAGCCATTTTTCCTCCGGCGGCGGATTGCGACGAGTCCGCGCGTCGCCGCGTACAGAACCGCGCCACCCGGCGATCCCCCGCGACGCGATTCTCGCCCCAAGCGCATCCGCACGGCAAGCGGATCGACTCGCGAATCGCCGACGGCCTGAACTCTCTTCGAGGTCCCGATACGCGCAGGTGACGCGGCTGCCTGAACTCTCGACTCGAACCTGGTTTTGCTGATTTATTTGGCCGAATATGAGGGATGGGGTCGTCCCCTCCTCCTTCACATTGGTCCGGGCACCCTCGCGACCAGCGTGACTGCGACCCCATCCCATTTCAGGTCGTCGCCACCAACACAGCAACGGGCGAGTTTAAGCCTGCTGAGGCTCATCGCCGCGATAAATTGCGCGTGCGGCTCTAGTTGCGAAACCGTACCGAAGGTACTTATCGCTGTCAACTACTGTGGTGGTTACGCTAGCGGTGAGCCGTCACGACGCATATTTGACGGTTTGAAATTGCCACCCTCATTTTCTTAGCGTTCTGCTTACCCTGGAGGCTTCCAAATGTGCTCGATCATATTCGAGGTCCGCCATTCGATCCCCACGATCGCTCACAAATCATTGACCAGTTCGGTTGACGGAAAAGCGATTTGCGTCGATAGAATAAAGATATTATGAGCAGCCATCCGCGGGTCCGACATCGCGACGTTCCGGGAGCCACCGAAATCCTGACTCCCGATTTCCTCGACTTCCTCACCGGCCTTGATGACGCTATGCGCGACACGGTCGCAGCAATCCGCACTGCCCGCACCGAACGCCTGCATCTCGCGCTGCGGAACGACAGACCACCCGCGTCGTTGCCTCCCAGCGAGGCCACTGAACAGCCCTGGCAGGTCCCCGATTTGCCTGCGCCGCTTACCCTTCCCGGGATCGAGATTTCCGGCCCCGCGTCGATCGCGTCAATGATGGTTCAGGCACTCAATCCCGGCCCTGAAGGCGAGCGTGCTGTCGGCTATCTGGACGATGACGAAGACTCCGGCGGGCACAGTCTCGCCGACACCGTCGCCGCGGCGCAAAATCGCATGGCCGCAGTGGAGGGTACGCTCAGCGCCGAGGACGTGCAGCGCGGCAAAAGCTATCGGGTCGAGCCAGGTTCGTTGCCCTTTTTCATGCATCGCGAGCGCGGCCTTTACCTCGACGAGCACGACGTAACCATCGACGGCCGCCCGATTGCAGCGAGCCTGCTTGGCATTGCGGCGACACTCTTTCATGCCGGCCGATCGCAGGCCGCACGCGGCGAGTCGATCAACTTCTACCTTCCCAAGACCGAGTCGGTTGCCGAGGTGCGGTTGTACCGTGCGATTTTCGATCACGCACGCGCCCGCCTGCCGCATCTCGCGGAGGCCTCGATCCGCGCGATAATTCTGATCGAATCGCTCCCGGCGGCGTTCGAAATGGAAGAGATGCTCTTCGCATTAGGCCCGTATGCGGCCGGGCTTAACGCCGCGCGCTGGGACTTGAAGGCCAGCCTGATTGAATATGCGATGACCAATCCCGCCGGGGTGTGGCCCGACCGCTTCGATGCGGACATCAAGACGACTCCCTTCCTCGCCAACCTTTTTCGGCGGCTCGTCGCAGTATGCCTTCGTCACGGCGCGGTGCCTATCGGAGGGATGGCAACCGCATTGCCCAGCCGCGACGAGGCGGTCAACAGGCAGGCCGCCGCGGCTATCCGCGCCGATAAGGAATGGGAGGCGCAACTAGGATTTCGCCGCGCCTGGGTAGCGCATATCCATCATATGGCGGCTGGGGCGCAACCCTTCGTTGAGTTGTATAAAAGTGGCTGGAAGCCCGGGCCTGAGATGACCGATCCGGCCAACTACCCGTTACGAATTGAAACTCCCGCCGGCTCGATCACCGAATCCGGTACGCGCCGCAACTTGAGAACCCTGCTGGAATATCTGGAAGGATGGCTCCGCGGACGCGGCGCCAAGGGCATCGATTCGATGGCGGGACGGCCCGGCGCACGGCCGGCCTTGATGGAGGATCTGGCCACCGCACGAATCTCAACCGCTCAGACCGCGCAGCGCCTGCTTCACCAAAGTCTGTGTGAGGATACGGGGCGGCGCCATTCGCCAGCGATGGTCAAGGAGATTCTCGGCGCCGAATGTGCCGACATCCTGGCGCGGCTGGGCGACTTGAGCGAGCCCGAACTTCGCGCTCGCTACCAATACTCGTACGGCATCGCGATGCGCTGGATCCGCAACTACACGGAACTCGACTTTCGCAGCCTCGGTTCCTATTCCCGCACCGAACTCGAGGCCATCGGCCGTGAGCCTGACGCCCTGTAGCGACGCGAGATCGATAGAAATTTGCGCGTGATTGAGGTGGGCCTCCAGCTCGACATTATCGACGACTCTGCCGCCCCGCCCACACTCAGATGACCCGCCCGTCACTCATCCTGATCGCGGCAAGCTCCGAAATATCGAGCGACCCTCACGATAGCAGATCCGACCAGATAGACTCCTAAAGGGGCCGAGTTTGCGAAGGTATAGTCGCGCAGAAATCACTTCCAAGGATTGACGGGAACTGGCGGCCAAAAATAGAGCACGTACGATCACTCCTTACTCTCAAAGCAACGAATTGGGCGGCGTTGGTAGCTCGCCAAGTTTTTCGCTCGCGTCTGTCGCGTTGAGAACGTGCAAACGTACCATTGCGCCGGTCCCCGGATTGCCCGGCTCGTTTAGAATTCCGGACTGATACATGTTAATCACTGACTGCAGTTGCGAAATGGCAGCAGAGGAAACAGTGAAGGTGAGCCCCGTAAGCCCGATTTCCTTGGTTCCGCCTTCTGATAGGACTTGGATGAATAGCTCGTAGTCCCCGCGCTCCCATTTGAAAGCCCCATTGGCCATGTCGAAGGCTTCCTTCTCGAGAATCGGTTTAGGCTGCAAAGGGGCTTGGGGGGGTTGTGGTATCAATGACGGTGGACCAAACGACCCAGGCATGAGGGAACCTTCAATTCGAACGATTTTCGATTGCTCATCGGCGGAAATCTTTTCTTCGAACAGCACCATCGCGTCCCAGCGTTTTCCGAGCTCTAAGACAATTGATGTCATCGGCTGGGCAACCGGCATCATCTGGGGGCCGATACTGATGTACTCGTCAGCAGAAAGAGCCGTCAGGAACCCGGCCGGGCCACTGAGAACAGCGCTAAGTTGTCCAATGGTCGCGACCCGACCACCGTCATTACGAAGAGACAGTTGCAGCACAACTACGCTGTGTCCGAAGATCTGATCGACAATGAATTCATTGGTCGAGAAGGAAACCGTGACCTTAGCTGGCCAGACAGCCCGATATATGATTTCACTGATGGGGGGTAACTGTGTAAGCACCAAAGCGAGAAAAGCGACGATGGTTCCCGGATCGATGCGTTGCCATAGTGAATTGCCGGTTCTCGGTGCCAATCTTGGCTCTCCCTTTTTTTGCAAGGATTACCAATTGGCCTCTTAGAATGCAATCCTACTTATAGTTGGACTGGCTAGTTTTAACGCTATCAGCGCGTTTTGTTCGTGACGAGCACCTTCAACCGGCACGCTGGCTAACCTACGATAGCGCCGCAGAGGAAATCCTTCAGCGAATCCGCCCATGACACGCACCACTTACTTGAGCGCGCGTCTAATTGGGTGCTACGAATTTGTGACCTCCCGTCGGGCTGAGGCCAGTACCACTCAACCGCGAGGTCCCCTGTCGGCGCTCACTCATCGGCGCTGTCGTGGCTGCAATCCTTTCAAAAGCAAAACTTTCCGAGCCTGTAATGCTTCACACCCGCACTGCTCTCAACACCCGTCTGCTCGGTGCGCGATGAATAAAGAATCTTAGGGGAGACCTACAATCTCACCCCTCACCCGAGCGTACCGCGCGTCACTCACGGCACCCCGCACGCATCTTCCAGATGGGAAGTCTGAAACCTTGGTCACCAGGCGAGCTTGCGAGCCCAGCTAACGAGTCTCCGAGGTGCGTTGAGAACAGTTCAGTTTCCTCAAAAGTCAGTGGTTCTAGTTCCTCGACCAGCCTCCCAGATTCTCTGTTTTGCGCACCTCGCAGACTCGAACTTTAGATACGCACCTCGCAGACTCGCCTGCTCGTTGCGCTGCGCTTCACTAGTGAGCTCGGCTCACAAGCTCAACTTAGATTCTTTATTGTTGCGCACCTCGCAGACTGGTTAGCTCGGCTCGCAAGCTCGCCGAGTGTCGGCCCGCCCCTCACAGTCTCCCGCCTACCCATAGCGCCCGCCCCAAAACGCTCGTCTCCTCCGGCTGCACCGCATACGACTCATATGCGGGATTATCGCTGCGAATCAGGATCGATCCGTCCGGCTGTCGCTGCAGCCGCTTCACCGCCAGGTCGTTGCCTGTGCGCAGCACGTAAACGCCGTCGTGGCGAAAACGCGTCTCGCGCACATCGATCAGCACCACGTCGCCTTCGTCGGCGGTCGGTGACATCGAATCTCCGATCACTTCCACCAACGCAATACTGCGCAAGTCGAGGTTGAGCACGCGCTGCAGCCAATCCGGCCGAAAGCTCAGATAGTCCACGATCTGCTGGTTTGGAACTGCCACCCGGCCGCTGACCGGCCGCAACGGCGCCCGTGCTACTGCCGCCCCGTCCACGGCTTCCGCAGCCGCGTGATTCTCCGTCCGTACCCTGGTCGGAGCCCCGCGCCCGGTCGCCAGCCATTCGACCGATACCCCCGCCGCCTTAGAGAGATTCACCAGGCTCATCATGCTGGGCTGTCCGCGCCCGGAAACCCACTTGTAGATAGCGTTATCCGAGACGCCCACCGCACGCGCAAGGTCGGCAACTGAGCCGAACTGCTGCATGATCAGCCTGAGACGCCTCCTGAACTCTTCATCTACCAGTGTAGTTGACATAGTTCTCCTACTGTGGGATATATCCATCAGCCATTGACGTGCTCATAGCAGCTTAGCCTCCTCATGAGCAATCAAGGCAATCAAAGCAAATGAACCATATAGCCTAATCTTAGCTGGTCAATAGTTAGTTTCTGTATCTTTCTCACAGTGGAAATAACCTTTATCTAAGCTATTTTATGCTGACTCAAGCTATCAACCTATCCAACCTGTTTACACATCCATTCTTTGTGAGGAGCGCCCGCTCATCCGAAAGGAGCAAGATGCGCTCCAAAACTTTGGAGACCTCCGCATCGGCAAATAATCCTCGCTCCTGCTCCGCCAACTCTCCAACTATCGTAAAATTCGCCGACTCGCCACTGCAATCAGTGAGCGCCCTCAACATTAATAATCCGGCTCCAGGCGCAGCCAACTCCCCAGCAAATCCACGCTCATTGCCGACTTTGAACGGATCCTCGCTTGGCCCGGAAGCCTTCTGGCGCAGGTTCCCGCTGCGGGAAATCGCATCCTGAATCCATGCGCGCGGAACATTTCCAATTCGAGGCCAGTCACATCGCGTCTATCGCCAGCGCAGCGCTAGCGCCATTTTCTTGCACTGGCGACGTCCTTGTAGCCGCAAAAATGGCGCTCGCCGCCGCTCGGTCGATCGCCAACACCAGTTTCGGGCCAGAGCCGCCGCCCGCTGCCGGTTCGACTCACCAAAACCAGCCTCACTCACTCTGCTTCAGTTGGAAGGAGATAGTTCGATCATGATTCCTGCCGACGCCGTCCCGAACATTACGATCCGCGAGGTGCAGCAGACCGTCGCTCGCGCCTTTCATCTGACCCTCGCCGAGATGCTCTCGCGCAGCCGCACCCAGCATGTCACTCGCGCGCGCCACGTCGCGATGTACCTCAGCCGCAAGGTCGCGGTCCGCCGCTGGCGCTCGCCCGAACGCGCCGGCGCGCCCGGCATGCAGGCCCCACCCTCATTTCCAAGAATTGGAATTGCCTTCGCCCGCAATCATTCGAGCGTCATCCATGCCTGCCGCCTCGTCCAGCGCCGGATGCGCCACGACCGCCGCTTTGCGACGCTCCTCAATCGCCTGGCACGCGACGCGCGCGCCCGCGTCGCCAACCTACAGGAGGCTGCCTGATGGATCCCTTTCGCTCCCTCGTCCAACGCGTAGTCGCGCCCGCCTCCGAACGGCGCACCAGCCTCGCCCCCAGGCCACACTTCCCGGATCCGCCCTCGATCCCGTCCCACCGTCTCAAGACTGGCCCAGCCCGCCAGGACGCGGCCGCGTCACGCCACCGTGACGCCCCCTCCAACGCCCGCACTTCGACCCTCGATCATCTCGTCGGCCTCGTCGGCAATGCCTCGACCGCCCTTCTGATCGCTACCTTCGGCGGCACCCGCGTCTATATCCCGCAGGAGCCCTCCATCACCGACGCCCTCAGTCTGCTGATCGGCCCTGACGCCCTCCGCGCCCTCGCCGATATCTACGGCGGCGACCGCATCGAGATTCCCAATCCTCCCCCGCGCCGCGTCCGCATCCTCGAGCTCCGTGCGAGCGGCCTCAGCATCGACGTCATCGCCCGCACCCTGCACTGCACCCGCCGCCGCGTCTTTCAGGTGATGGCCGAAGCCCGCGCCGTTTCCGCCACCCCCCCGCCCGCCGGCCTCAAGACGCGAACAGCCCCCCATCCACCGGCACGCTCACGCCCGTGATATATGACGCCTGGTCCGAGCACAGCCATGCCACCGTTGCCGCGATTTCCTGCGGCGACGCGTACCGCCGCATCGGCACGATCGCCTCGAAGTCCTTGCGCCCCGGCGCCCCCTCGTTGCCCGCGATACGTTCCATCATCGGCGTATCCACCGGCCCCGGGCACACCGCGTTCACCCTGATTCCCGCCTGCGCGCACTCCAGCGCCGCCGATTTCGTCAACCCCACCACCGCATGCTTGCTCGCCACGTATATCCCCAGGTTCGGAAATCCCGCGAGCCCCGCCACCGACGCCGTGTTCACGATCGCCCCGCTCCCCTGCTTGCGCATCTGCCGAATCTCATACTTCAGACACAGCCACACCCCCTTCACGTTGACCGCCATCGTCCGCTCGAAGTTCCGATCCGTCGATTCATGCAGCTCGATCACGTCCCCCTCGATTCCCGCATTGTTGAACGCGCAATCCAGCCGCCCATGCGCACTCACCACCCGCGCGATCAGCGCCGCGACCGCGTTCCCGTCCGTCACGTCGGTCTGCACGAAGTCCGCCTTCCCCTTCGCCTCGCGAATCAACGCCACCGTCTCCTCGCCCCCCTTCTGATCCACGTCCGCGCAGGTCACGATTGCCCCCGCCTCCGCAAACCGCAATGCCGTCGCCCGCCCGATGCCGCTGCTGCAACCCGTAATCAGCGCCGATTTTCCTTCGAGTAGATTTGCCATCGCCCTCGCTTTCCTCCTTCGCACCGTGCCTCCACGGCTTGATCGCCCGACTCTAGCCCTTCGCGATTTTGCCGTCCACGCTCCGCCTCTCCTCTACACGCGCCCGCGCAGCACGCACCCTCTTGCTGCAATTTTTCGCTCCTCCCCAGGGTCCGCCCGTCAGCCTCTTTTCAAGCATTGTCCAATTGTTATTTTTTATTACCTTTCGTTGTCTTTCGATGAAGCTCCGCTAATGGCGTGAAGAATTTCACCCTTTTTACCGTTCCTTAAAACTCATAATTGTTTGCACGTGACAATTACTAATCGAACGTGGCTTTGCCGCACGTCGGTCCGCTTGAGTACCGCCCGCGCCGGATTCCGTGCCGCTTCCCGTCACTGGCTATCGATCTGAGTATTTGCCCGATGCCCTGTGTACCGCGCCGGCGCCCTCAGCCGGCCGCAACCTCGGAGGACTACAGCATGGACTCGACGCTTATCTACGCGAACCTCACTGGATACCTCATTGTCGCCGCCGGCGGCCTGGTCCTCGGCACCATCTTCGGTAGCAAGTTCACCGGCTCCTTCATGACGATGGTGCATGGACTCGAAACGCGCGTCACTGCCGTCGAAACTGCCGCCACTGCCAGGGCCGCCGCCGCTCCCGCTCCGGCTTCACCGGTCGCCGCCGGAACCGTGCGCCATGCGATGGCGATCGACACTCATGCGGCTGCGGTCACCAGGCTCGCCGGGGCGATCGAAAAGCATGCGGTCGCGATCGACGACCACGGCGCGGCCACCGTTGCCGCGGCCATCGAGCATCACACCGTCGCGGCTACCATCGATCACACGGCCAGCGCCGCTGCTGCCAAGTGACTAATTCCAAATGACTACTTCAATGACTATCTCACGGAATCTGCCACGGGCCCGCCCGCCCATCCGGTTGCAGAGCTCAACGGCGATCGGACGCTCCCTCGCCAAGGATGTGCGCAAATGTTTATCGGCGCGATAATTCAGAATGCCAAGTGGATACTGCTCGCCTTGATGATCGCCGCGGCGTTCGCCTATCGAGCGGTCCTCGTTCATCAACGCGACACCGCCCGCGCACAGGTCGCCACGCTTACCGGAGCGGCTGCCCTGCTCCAGTCCGACAACGCCGCGATGGCGGCGTCGGCGACGCGCCAGAACGCCGCCATCGGCGCACTCCAGACCCAGATGAATCTCGCGCGGACCAACGCCGCCGCACGCCAGGCGCAATACGCCACCAGCGCGGCGCAGGCGATGGCGCAGGAACGCGCCCACTCCAAAGCCGTCATGACCGCTCCGATCGCCGCCGGCTGTGTCGGCGCGATCGCATGGGGAAACGCGCAGGGACCCGAGTTAGGACGATGGTAAAGCGATTCCTCCCGCTTAGCCTGGTTCTGCTTGCGGGCTGCGCGTTATCCCCGCCACCTTTCGCGCCCGCCACGCCGATCGAGATCAAGGTCCCCGTGTTCCAGCCGGTCTATTGCACGATGCCCCAGCTGGCTAATCCGCTGCTCCCGATCTCCGCCTTGACCGCCTCGTCGCCGCCGGCCGACACGCTGCGCGCCTACGCGGCCTCGGTGGTCCTCCTCAAAGGCGCCGTGCGCGATCTGGACTCGATTATTGAAGGCTGCTCCGAACCCTCCCCCACCACCCCCGCCAACCCCGCCCCGCCTGGTGATGACGCCTCTCCCAGTGACGTGGCCGCTCCCGCCGACGCGTCTTCAATTAGCTCTTCCAACCTCACTCCCCTTCCCTTTCACTAGCAAAGCCGGAGGCGGCGCGAGCGAACGAGTCTGCGAGGCGCGTATCCAGGTAAAGAAGGGGCTGGGGGCCACCAGGCGAGCTTGCGAGCCGAGCTAACGAGTCTGCGAGGTGCGTTCAGAGAAAGCGAATCCTGCGACGTGCGCAAGAACTGAGAATCTTATGACTATTCTACTGACTATCTTTATGACTATCCAATTAGCTCTTCCAACCTCACTCCCCTTCCCTTTCACTAGCAGAGCCGTTGGCGGCGCTAGCGAACGAGTCTGCGAGGCGCGCATCCAGGTACAGCAGGGGCCGGCAGCCAGGTCTATCTCATGAAGTGGCTACAGGACTCACTCACCGGCAAGGATAACTTCACCTACGACGCCGCCCGCCTCGTCGGCGTGATCGGAGCCACCGCCTACATCCTTTTCTGGACCGCCGCGGTCTTCAACCTCGGTCACTTTTCCGCCACCGACGCCGCCGCCTACGGCGCCGGACTCGCCACCGTCTTACTCTCGATGTCGGCTGCCGTCCGTCTCAAACAAGCGTCGGAACCCGACCCGCTGCCGCCCGTGCAGCCCTGACAGAGGATCCGATGGATATGAGCTGGGAAGCAGTCGCCACTTTCGCACTTTCGTTCGTGACCCTCGTAGGTCTTAACCTCGGCGCCATTCGCTGGCTGCTGTTGCGCGACGAAGTCGAACTGAGCAAGCGCATCAGCGACATCAAACGCGATGGCTCCGACTTCTCCCGCAACCTGGAACGCGAACTCCTCCAACTCAAAGCGACGCTGCCCATAGAATATGTGCGGCGCGAAGACTGGATCCGCTTCAGCAACACCCTTGAAGCGAAAATCGATGCAATGCGGGCGGAAATGCGCGCCGAGATCGCCGATCTGCGCGTCCGCCTTTATCAGCGAGGCGGCCGGTTAATGCCGGTCGGGGACTCCACGCCATGAGCGGCGTCATAATGGATCTTGAACAAAAACAACGTGAAGAGGCGCGGTGGCGCATTCTGCGGGTGCTCGACGCCGGTCGTCCCATCGCAGTGTCCGAAAGTATCGTGTGGCGAGTGCTCCACGATATCCGCCTGCCTATGTCGGTCAACACCGTGCGGCGCGAGCTTGCCTATCTGCATGATCTCGGCCTGATCGTGATCGAGGGCCAGGACACCGAGACCTGGCTCGCGCGGCTCACCGCCAAGGGTGTGGACGTCGTCGAATACACCCATCAAGCGCCGGCCGGCATCGCCCGCCCGCGCAAATACTGGTAAGCGCGTGAACAACCCACCCGCCGGCAAACCACCCCCTCGGCCGCGCCACCAGCCCCTCCGGATTAAGCAGTTGCCGCCGGAGGTGCGCGCGGAGCTCAACGATCGAATCGTTAAGCACAACTTCGCCAGCTATCGCGAGTTGAAAATCTGGCTCCGCCAGCACGGCTGCCTCATTGCCACCGTCGCCGTGCAGCGTCATGCCAACAAGCTTGAAAATAGACTCGACGCCGTGCGCCTCGCCACCGATCAGGCCCGCGCCGTCGTCAAGGCCGCCGGCGACGACGACGTCGATATCAACGAGGCCCTGCTCCGCCTGGTGCAACAGCATCTCTTTACCGTGCTGGTCGAGCTCAACGGCGTGGACTTGAATCGCGCCAACCTGCCCGCCCTCGCCCGGAGCGTCGGCGACCTCGCCCGCGCCTCGATCCTGCAAAGGAAATCCACCGAAGAGATGCGTACGCGAGTCGCCGATAAGGTTGCCGCGGCGCAGAAGCTGCTCGCCAAAGCCGCTGCGCGCGGGCTGTCCGAGGCCGGCGCCGCGCAAATCAAAGACGCCCTGATGAAAATAACTGAGTAATCGACCGCTTCGGAGCGAGTGACTAATGGAACCGACCGGAAACGCAAATCCGCAACCGCCCAAAGACGTACTGCTGCCCTACCAAATCCGCTGGATGGCCGACGAGTCGCCGATCAAAGTCGCCGAGAAATCCCGCCGCATCGGACTCACCTGGACCGAAGCCGGCGCCAGCGCGCTCGCCGCCTCCACCAGCCGGGGCATGGATACCTGGTACCTCGGCTACAACCAGGACATGGCGCGCGAATTCGTCGAAACCGCCGCGGCCTGGGCGCGCCAGTTCAACAAGGCCGCCCGCGCCATCGAGGAGGTTGCCATCGACGACGAACGCCGCGACCTCCTCGCCTATCGCATCCGTTTCAGCTCCGGCCACAAGATCGTCGCGCTTTCTTCGCGGCCCTCCAATCTCCGCGGCAAGCAGGGCCGCGCCGTCATCGACGAGGCCGCCTTCCATGACGATTTGAAGGGTCTCCTGAAAGCCGCGCTGGCCTTCACCATGTGGGGCGGATGCGTCCGCGTGATGTCCACTCATAACGGGGCCAACAGCGCGTTCAATGAACTCGTCAATGACATCCGCGCCGGCCGCAAGCCCTACTCGCTTCATCGCGTCACCTTCGACGACGCCATCGCCGGCGGCCTCTACCATCGCATCTGCAGCAAGCTCGGCCGCAAATGGTCCAGTGCGGGCGAGGCCGATTGGCGCGCGCAGATTTTCGCCGAATACGGCGAGGACGCCGACGAGGAGCTGTTATGCATCCCGCGGTCCTCCGGCGGCGCCTACCTTTCGTCGGTGCTGATCGAAGGCCGGATGCGCGCGGGCGTGCCCGTCATCCGCTGGGAGTTGCCCGAAGACTTCGCGCGCCGCCCGGAAAGCGAACGCACCCGCGCCGCCCGTGAATTCTGCGACGAACAGATCGGGCCGCACCTGCACGCGCTCGACGGCGCCAGCATGTCCTTCCTCGGCGAGGATTTCGGGCGTTCGGGCGACCTCACCGTCATCTGGCCGCTGCAGTTGAAGGGCAATATCACGCGCCGCACGCCCTTCGTCATCGAGATGCGCAACGTACCCTTCCGCCAGCAGGAACAGGTGCTCTTCTATGTCGCCGATCGGCTCCCCAATTTCGTCGCCGGCGCCATGGACGCGCGCGGCAACGGCCAGTATCTCGCGGAGACTGCGATGCAACGTTATGGCGGACGCATCCAGCAGGTGATGCTCTCCAACGAGTGGTATCGCGACCATATGCCGCGCTACAAGGCGGCCTTCGAGGACGGCCTGATCGAACTGCCGCTGGACGCCGAAATTCTCGCCGACCATCGCGCCCTGGTGATGGAAGACGGCGTCGTCCGCATCCCGGATCGCCGCAACACCGGCGGCGCCAGCGGCAAGCGCCGTCATGGCGACGCGGCCATCGCCGGCGCGCTCGCCTACTTCGCGAGCCAGGCCCAGGTCGGCGAGATCAGCTACCAGCCCGCGCCGCGTGAGCGCCTTTTCGAAACCGCCGCCAGCACTGAAATGCGCCCGCGTCCCGAACCCGAACCATCCATCCGATCCGCCCGCCGCGGCCGCTTCGGCCTGCCCGCCGGCACCTGGTAAGCACATGGCGCAATTTCATGAGAAGACGGCGCAATTCCGTGAGAGCATGGCGGCGCAACTGCTCTCTTACTTTGCTCGCCATCGGCCCCCCACGATGGCAACGCGCAGCTCCTCCACCCCTCTCCTTATCCTAGGAGAGGGCAAGCGAGCTCAGCGAGCGCGGGAGAGGTCTCTTCCCCCGGAACCTCCCCCTCCGCTACGACACTGCGCCGTCCAGTGCCTTCCCTCATGAGGCGAACGCGGCGCAGCGCGATCGCCGACACCCCTTCCTCTTTAGGGAAGGGGCCGGGGGTTAGGTCGACGAGTCCCCGAGTCGCCTCCCTATGTATGAAAGGAACCACGCGAGAGGTCTCTTCCCCCGAAACCTCTCCCGGCATGCGTTCACTGCGTTCACTTGCGCCGACCTCTCCTAGGATAAGGAGAAGTAGCGTCTCTCGCTGGCTACCCACCCGAGCACCGCGAGCGTCAAACCCAATGGGAAGTCTGAAACCTGACCACTAGGTGAGCTTGCGAACCGAGCTAAGGAGTCTGCGACGTGCGCAAGAACAGAAAATCTCAGGTTTCAGAGAAGAACAATAGTTCTGAGTTCCCCGACCACTTCCCTGCACTCCCCGGCCCATGGAGCACACATGACACTATACGACGCGTACGGCCGGCCAGTGGATACCGCGCGGCTCCGCGACGAACAGGCGGCGCCGACGATGAGCGGCGTTCGCAATATCTACTCCGTGATGCATCCATCGGTGGGCCTGACGCCCGAAAAACTCTCCGCAGTATTGCGCCAGGCTGAATTCGGCGATCCCTTCCTGTACCTCGAACTGGCTGAGGAGATGGAAGAAAAGGACCTGCACTACCTCGCGGTGCTGGGCACGCGAAAGGAGAGCGTCGCGGGGCTGCAAATCTCGATCAGCCCGGCGTCGGCGGAGAGCGAGGACCTGCGGCTGGCGGACCTGGTGCGCGACCTGCTGCTGGGCGGCACGCTGAATCTCCCCGACATGCTGTTCGATATCCTCGACGCGATCGGCAAGGGCTTTTCGGCGACCGAGATCATCTGGGACACGTCGGGGCCCGAATGGCGTCCGGCGCGCCTGCTCTGGCGCGACCCCCGATGGTTCGCGCTGGACTGGATCAGCGGCGAGCAACTGCTGGTGCGCACACTCGGTGACGAGACCCGGCAGGCCGGCGCCGCAGACCAGAACGGTAATAGTCACTTCCAGCGTGCATTCACCGGCTTTGGAAATCCACTCGCGAACGGACTGAGTAATCGCGGACCCGGCAATGAACCCAACCTGCAGCCGCTGACGGCGCCGCTCGATCCCTTCAAATTCATAGTGCACTTCTCGAAAGCGAAATCGGGACTGCCGATCCGCGGCGGCATCGCGCGGGCCGCCGGATGGTCGTACCTGTTCAAGAACTACATTTTGAAAGACTGGATAACTTTCGCGGAAGTCTTCGGGCAGCCGCTGCGGCTCGGCAAGTACGGGCCGGGCGCCAACGAGGCCGACAAGCAGGCGCTGCTGAGTGCCGTCGCCAATATCGGTACTGACGCGGCGGCGATCATCCCGGACTCGATGTTGATCGAATTCACGGAGGCGCGGCAGACCGGCAGCGCCGAGTTGTACGAACGCTTTTGTGAGTATCTGGACCGGCAGGTCAGCAAGGCCATATTGGGCCAGACGCTGACCACCGAGATGCCGCGTAGCGGCGGCTCGCGCGCGGCCGCCCAGGTTCACGACGCCGTGCGCCGCGACATCCTCGCCTCCGACGCCCGCCGCTTGGGCGAAACCCTCACCCGCGACCTCGTCAAACCCCTCATCGATTTGAACGCCGGCCCGCAAACCCGCTATCCGCGCCTCAATTTCGTCCTACCCAACGACGGGAACGATCAGGAATTCGCCGCGATTATCTCGGGCCTCATCGACCGCGGCTTGCGCATCAGCCAGCAAACCGTCCTCGACCGCCTGAACCTCCCCGCGGCCTCGCCCACCGACCCGGCCCTTCATCCTCTGGGCTCGCCCACCTCCGCCACTCCCCATCCCGCGCCTTCACCCGACACCACCAACGACGATTAGCCACACCAGGGTGATTCTTACAGTGAATAGCGACTTCGCAAATGCGACGATAAATAGTGAGCATGCGGGAACTTTAGCTGCCGCAAACTCAGTGAAATATATGGACGCCGATACCAATAGCTACTCCAGACGATCGGCTAGTCTTTCGTGCGTACTACAAAGTGCAATATTTCACCCTTTTTTTGGAGGTCCCGCAATGACACATTTAGTCGCGATGAACGACACTCAAAATGAAGGTCAGACTGAGATTGCACTCAAACAGAACGTCGGGGTTTGCGGAACCGTAATTGCTGAGTACAGTCCCGCTCCGGAATGGATTGAGTTGTTACCGGCGGGCGATTTCGCAGGACGCGACGGGCGCGGACCATTTCGGCTGTCGAATCCCGCTGCGGTAATCGCGGCCACCGACGGCCTGCGAATGGAAGCGGGCCTGCCGATCGACTACGACCACGCGACGGATTTTGCGGCGCCTTCAGGGAGGCCCGCACCGGCGGCGGGTTGGATTCATACGATCGAGGTGCGCGATGGCGCGCTCTGGGGAAATATCGAATGGACCAGCCACGGGAGGGCCGCAGTAGTAACTCGCGAGTATCGATATATTTCGCCAGTTTTCGAATACTCAGAGGACGGTGAAGTGCAACGATTGCTTCGCGCGGCGCTCACCAACAATCCCAATCTGTATTTGACTGCGATCTCGGCCCGCGCCGCCCGAGGCGAGCCGGTGTTTCCGAAAAGATCGAGGCGACAGCACGACGCGGGCGCCGCGCACGATCGCTCATTGCAGAGAAACGAGACCGGATCACCGTCCGAGGATTCGGCCGCTGACGAGGGCGACAGTGACACGCTGGCGGTACAACTGCGCGAAGTGCTGGGTCTCGACAGTGAATCGACATCCGATGAAATCGTCGCGGAAGTGCGCCGAGTGCTGGCTGAGGCGTCCAGCACAAGCGCGGACCGACAGGCGGCAGCCGATGGCCCGGGGACACACGCGGCAGAGAGCGCGGCGCTCGCCGACCCATCGCGATACGTGCCGATTGAGCAGTTCGAAAGCACGCTCGCGGAGTTGCACCAGATGCGAGCGGCGAGTGCTCGCGAGCGCGCGGGATTCCGGGTGGATGCGGCGATGAAGGCGGGCAAGATTGTGCCGGCGCAGCGCGAGTGGGCGATCGCATACTGCCTCGCTAACACAAGCGGATTCGAGAATTTCATAGCGCGTCAGCCGGCGATGTTCGCGGGCGTCATGGCGGGCTTCGAGGGCGACCCGGTGAGCGCGCGCGCCAACATCGGTAAAGGCGACGGTCAGGGGCTGGATAATCGCCGCGCCGGAGCGACGTTGACGCGCACGGAACTCGCGGTGTGCGCGAGACTCGGGCTGCGGCCGCATGACTACCTGATGCGGCGAAACGCTCACAACGAATCGATGGCGATTGTTTAGCATTAGTCAGTCAGTGGTCGGAACGGGCACGACTTATCAACGTCAGATGCAAGGGTGACAAGATGGCGGCATTAACTAATTCGCGCAACACACCGGAACTAGCCGATGGGGCTCGCACGATGGCCTACCCAGTAGAGGCAAACACGACTGTGTACCTGGGCAGTATGGTAGCGCTCAATGCGAATGGTAACGCGACGCCGGCAACGAGCGTCCCGGGACTCAAGGTGATTGGACGCGCAGAAATGGTGCTGAACGGAATGCCGGGACAAGACGCAGTGAACAATCCGGGCATAGCGGGCGCTATTTCGGTTGTGGGCCGCCGCGGTGTGTTCATGTACGCCGTGAACGACGCGTCAATCGGTGCGGCGCAGGTCGGTCAACTCGCGTTCGCGGTGGACGATAACTCTATCTCAGCGAGCGATGGGAGCACGGCAACGGCGGTGGTGGCACAGTCAACTACGTTCCCCGCATCAACCTCGGCGCAAGTGATAGACCTTGGACACGAAACAATAGCCAAGGTGAAAGTACACAGCACCTCAGGCGGCGGTACAGTTTACGTCGAAGGGACTGACTACGTGGTGGACTACCAGGCCGGGGTGGTGATGCTGATAGCGGGCGGGGCGATCGCGGCGGCGGCCACTGTTTTTATCGATTACAACTGGGGCGCACCAACGCGCAGCGTGGCGGGACGGATCGCCGGCCTGGATCCGAGTGGCCAGGTGTGGGTCGATTTCTGGCACCAGTCAGTTGCCGGGGTATGAGTGTACCAACCCGGCACGCTCTCGCTGTGACCGAGCGACCACTTCAATAACCGCACAAACGTCCCGACTGAGATTAAGACACCTGAACTTGAAACCCCGAACACCGAGCAGGAACCAATGGAAATAACTACTGCAAATCTCACCGCACTATTCACCGGATTCGATGTAATTTTTCAGCGCGGCTTCGATAAACCGCCTTCCTACTATGAGAAGATCGCGACGGTCGTAAGATCGGCCTCGCGCCAGACTACCTATCCCTGGCTGGGGCGCACCACGAAATTCCGGGAGTGGCTGGGCGAACGGGTGATTCAAGCACTGGAAGCGCACAGCTATACGATCGTAAACAAGGATTTCGAAGACACTATCAGTATCAGCCGAAATGATATCGAGGACGACAACTACGGAGTATACGAGCCGGTGATCGAACAGCTGGGCTGGGATACCAAGGTTCATCCGGATTCGCTGCTCTTCTCGATGATCAAGAACGCCGTGACGACGCCCTCGAGTGTGGTCGGATTCGACGGGCAGCCATTTTTCTCGGCGACCCATCCGGTGGGGCCGCTAGGTGCGGTCACTGATGCCCGGGACACCACCGCGTCGAACGTGAATACGTCGGGATCGGGTCCATTCTGGTTCTTGCTCGACGCCTCGCGCGCGGTGCGGCCGTTCATTTTTCAGCTCCGCCGCGAGTACGCGATGACGCGAATGAATACGCTCACCGATGAGGCGGTATTTACGCGGCGCGAGTTCCGCTTCGGCGTGGACGGGCGGGCGAACACGGGAGTGGGGCTGTGGCAACTTGCATACGCGAGCAACACCGATCTGAGCGTGCCTACAAACTATGGGGCCGCGCGCACCGCGATGCGGTCGATCAAGACCGATGCCGGACTGCCCTTCGGCGCGCTGACCAGTCCCAGCGACGTTTACCTGGTAGTGCCGCCAGCTCTCGAGGAGGTCGGTGCGCAATTGTTGCATTCGGACTTCATGGTGGGGGCGGGAGGAAGTTCAACCGTAACGACTACCAACATCTGGAAGAGCACCGCCACACTGATAGTCAGTGAGTACCTATCCTAAGGCGGCGGGAATAATCGCGGGGCTACAATTCATGCACGCCACCGGAATCCACCGGCGTCGGCAGGACAAACACTCGGCAGGCGCGACTGACTATATGTTGGCATTTCATGCCAAACGCCATCACGCCCTCGAAAAGGAATTGAAATAACGTGTCATACGCATCGCCAAACGACATGATAGCCAGGTATTCTAATCGCGATCTGGTGCAATTAAGTAATGAAGATCCGACCCAGACAGCGATAAACACCACAACGCTTCAGCAAGCGCTGGATGACGCGTCGGCCGAAATCAACGCATATATCGACGGCCGCTTTACACTGCCCCTAGGCGATCCTCCGGTGATGCTCAATCGACTTACCTGCGACATTGCAATGTACCGGCTGCAATCCTTACGCCCACTGCACGATCTGGCGGATGCGCGCCGGCGATACGAAGATGCGATCGAACTGCTGGTCCGAGTGGCTTGCGGAGAAGTAACGCTAGGCTTAGCGACGGATAATGGCGAGCCGTCAGACGCGCAAGGATCGGTAGTCACGCAGGCGGGCGGCGACCCGAGCGGCGATCTGCCACCACGGATATTCGATCGCGGCTCACTCAAAGGCTACTGAGCAATGCGTCGCGCGAACTCCGACAGGGCGGCAAATCGCCGGCGGGCAATTCGTTTGCATAAGGGCTCAAGGCAAGGAGCACTGAGATAAGCGATGGGAGCATACGTATTAGACTGTCCATGGATTGGACAAAGCTACACACCGCCCACGCCGCTGGACATCGGTACGATTGAGGCCGCAATAGTCAGTCGGTTGAGCGCCCAAATCACCATGGTCGAAATCGCGCACTTTCCAGACAAACCCGAGGCCTATCGCATGACGCATCGGATAGGAGCGGCACTCATACGGTACGAGGGGGCGGAGTACGGCGAGGTGATCGACAGTGGGGCGATCGTACAGGAACGCACGCTCAAATTCGAAGTAACGCTGATGATGCGCGACCTGGGGTGGAGCGTCGGGGGTCCGCCGGGTGGTGGCGACCCGGGTGCTTACGCGATGATCGAGTCGATCCGCGGCGCGCTCACGGGATTCCGCGTCCCAGGGTGCGACAAGACTTATCCGCTGCGCGAACGCTTTATCAAACGGGATAAGCAGGGCGGCGTCTGGATCTATGCGATTAGCTTCGGGTTGCGGACAGCGGCTGTAGAAGCGTCGATCCCTGACAACTATCCGTTGCTCACAGTAGCTACTGCAGAGGAACAAGGCGGTATCACGACAGTGAGTGTTGCACCGGCTTTGTATCAATTCAATCAGAGCGGACAGGTCGATTTACCGAACGGCAATGTGTCAGCGGTGCTTGTTACGAATGTCTCCACCGGCGCCCTCTACGCCGCGGGCACGGACTACGCACTGGACACGGTTAACGGAATTATCGCCCTCTCGCCGACTGGCACGATCACGAGCGGCGCATCGGTCAACGTCGGATACACATACGCGGAGAGTGTAACGGCCATTTCCAGCGGGGGCATTGCGCCGACGGCGCCGACTAACTGAGTAAAGCACTGGAAAGGAGCCCACCTAGCCACATTTGTCGGATCTGCCGAACGAATATTCGACGGACTGTCCCAACAAGCCGAACTAACTATCCAACTACTGGCGTTTGCCAGCCGATAACAGTAGCACCCTGGCAATTGCCGCGTGCCCCGGCCCTGCGGAGGGAACACGCATGAGAAGCCAGCAGAGGAGAAGTAAATGCCTGCATCGTTTCTGCACGGAGTGGAAGTAATAGAGTTGCTTACCGGCCCCGCTCCGATCACCGTGGTGAAATCATCAGTCATCGGACTGGTGGGCACGGCCCCTTATTGGGCAGTGTCTTCAGGCACAACCGCAGCGCCCATCAACACGCCCCTTCTGGTGAGCTCGGCACGAAACGCCGCACAATTCGGTCCGGCAGTTCAGGGGTACACGATACCGTACGCGCTCAACGCGATCCTTGGGCAAGGCGCGGGCCAGGCGATCGTGGTGAACGTCTTCGACATCACCAAACACACCAGCGACATAGTTGGATCGCAAACCTTCAGCGCGGCGGGTGCAATCAATCTCGGACACATGGGTGTCACAAACCTGAGCCTCATGCCGACCGCGACCGCGTCGGTGAGCGCGGAATCCCACACCTTTGGCGGCACACCGGCGACGATCCAACTGGCGCACAGCGGCGTACAAGGGTCGTCGGTAGTGGTAACGAGCAATCCGGCCGGCACGACCTACATCCAGGGTACTGACTATACGGTGGATACTCGCACGGGTCTGATAACCCGGCTGACCGCAGGCGCTATCGGGATCACAGCAGCGGTGCTCGCGAGTTATAGCTACTACTCGGGTACGGCCTATTCGCTCGTTCATGACTACGCTATCGACGCGGTCAACGGGGTCCTCACGCTGCAGTCCGGTGGCGCCATCGCAGCGGGAGCGACGGTAGTTGCTTCATTCAGCTACGCCGATCCGACCAAGGTCCAAGACTCGGACATCATCGGAGCGGTTAGCGGTTCGGGTTACACCGGATTGCAGGCCCTGCTCACGACCTATGGAACGATGGGATTCTTCCCAAAACTGCTGATTGCGCCCGGATATTCGCAGAATGGCGACGTCGCTACCGCGCTGCAGGCCATTGCGGGGACGCTGCGCGGGATGGCATTGATCGACTCACCGCCAAGCACACCGCCCGCGACCGCACTCGCGAACCGCGGCGTCGCGGGAAATGCGTTCGACACGAGTTCGACGCGCGCGATTCTATGCTATCCCCAGGAAACCTACTTCGACATCGGCCTGGTACCGACCGGAGTGACTCTGAATGGCACCAGCGCGGTTCCATCAGTAGCTAATCAAACCGCAGTCGGACCATATTCCCAGTGGGTGGCCGGTGCAATCGCTTTGAAAGATCTTGACAATGGCTATTGGTGGTCGCCTTCGAATACTCAGGTAAACGGAATTCTGGGGCCGGACGTGACGCTCTATGCGTCGCTCCTGGACGCGGCCTCCGACGTGAATAACCTGAACGCGGCGGGCATCGTAACGGTGTTCAATGCGTTCGGGACGGGGCTACGAATATGGGGTAATCGCACGGCCGGCTATCCTACGATTACGACGCCGGACAACTTCATCAACGTCCGCCGAACGATGGACGTGATAGAGGAGTCGGTCGAACTATCGATGCTCCAGTTCATAGATCAACCAATCAGTAACGCCTTGATTACGGCGATATTGGCCAGTGTCAACGCATTCATCCGCACGCTGATCCAGCGCGGTGCGTTAGTGGCGGGCACCGCGAGGTACAATCCCGCGGAGAACGACCCCAGCCAAATCGCTGCCGGCCACCTGGTATTCGACATAGACGTCATGCCCCCGCCGCCGGCCGAGCGGTTGACTTTCAACGTGTACATAGATTCGACGCTCCTGAGTCAACTCGGCACGACGAGCGCATCGACGAGTACCGCGCTGACCGCCTAATCGGATTCGCGCCGCAGCAAACACACAGAGCATACGACGAGGTATTCAGGATAGGGCAATGGATATATCAGTAAATCGAATAACTAACGCAAATATATACATGGACGGCATCGGACTACTAGGTCGAGCGGAGGAGATTCAAGTCGCGCAGCCGCATCATCGAATGGTAGATCACAAGGCGCTGGGAATGGCGGGAACGGCTGAGTTCTGGGCGGGCGTGGAAAAGCTCGAGGCGAAAATCAAGTGGGCGTCACTATATCCGGAAGTGTTGGTGGCAGCGGGGAGCCCCTTCGTAGCGCACTCATTCCAGGTGCGAGGAAGCCTGGATCAATATACGAGCCAGGGGCGGAGCGCGGAACTGCCGGTAGTGTACCTGATGACGGGCGTGTTCAAGGATGCTGGCGCCTTCACGTTCAAACAACACGAGAACGTGGACACTACATCAGCTATAACGGTCTACCATTCCGAGCTATTTATCGCGGGTTCGCAAATACATCTGTACGACGTTCTGGCTAACATCTACGTGGTCAACGGAATTGATCAATTGTCGCAGTTCCGAGCAAATCTCGGCGGTTGATTAGGCTGAGTAGAAAGCATCTGGCACCGTATCTCCGCACTGAACCACGGCTATCGCCCGCGGGATAAGATTCAAACGATCAATAGCACTGGAGTGAGGATTCATGACCGAAGAAGGACGAAGGACAATTTCGTTGCCCTCAGGAAAGCAGGCGGATGTTCGAAAGGGTAAAGGTCGAGACTTGATGCGAGCGCATCGCGCGGTAGCGGGTAATCCGGAACCAATGTCGGTTTCGTTCGCACTGATCGCCGAAGTCGCACGAATAGGAGGAAAACCACTGGTTTACGAGGACTTGCTCGATATGGACCTGGACGATGTGCTGACGCTCGAAGCAGAGGTGATGGGGGTGGGCGACGGCCAGCAAAATTTTCCGTCGCCCGCGGCTCTGCACAAAGAAGCCGAGGACCAATCTCAGCCGCGGCCGTCATCGGACTTATCGCTTTCGGCTTCTCCTTCACAGAGCTAGGGAGAATGGGTATCGACGAACTAGAATATTGGGCAGCCGCCGCGACGGAATACTCGGACGCCGGTCATAGACCCGCGCCCGCTTTGACCTAGGGTATGGCAGCACCACTGACCAGGGAGTGAGTAATGAGCAGACGGGTGTATGTTGGAAATCTGAATTTCGAAATGACCGACGTCCTACTGCGGGAGACCTTCGCTAAAGTCGGAGGTGTCGAAAATGCCGAGGTCATCAAAGACCGATGGACAGGAATATCGCGGGGATTCGGCTTCGTAGAGATGATGACCACGGAAGACGCAGAAGCCGCAATCGGTGAGCTCGATGGCTCAGAAGTCATGGGCCGGCTATTGCGGGTTGCTTTCGCGAAGACTCGAGGAAGCGATCCCCGAACGGACAGCGCTAGCCGGCAGTAGGTCGATTGATCACTGTGATACCCATCCAGCCGGTCCGTACGAAACACGGAGATGCTAACCGCAAGGCACGTTTTCTATTGAACGAAAGAGCTCGGATCGGCAACGTGGTCTCTTCTATCCGCAGGCTAGACGCGGCAGCACGGCACTCGACTTCAGCCGCAAGTACGTCCCAAGCCGTTAATGGTAAGTATGCGCACTTGGGAAAGGTTGAGACTGATAGTAAAAGACCCCTGCGGTCCATGCTCCAACCTTACGGCGTACTGACTAGCTTTCCGACCAGTAGACGTGACCGGAGTGTGAATCGGAGCAGATCAGCACTCATCGCGTGGCTTACTGATCTTGCGAAGGCAATATACGCACACGAAGACACGCGGGCTCGCGAATCGCGAATTTCGGAGCAGGCGATTGAGTCATCTCGAAGAGCTGGCGGTTCAGTTTTTCTGGAGCGGCAGAAGCCCAGAGACCCAACTCACCAACGCACAACGCTCATCAACCAGGCCTTTGGCGCGGATGCGCAATTTGTTCGACCTTTCCGGCAGCCATTACAGCAGCGCTCATCAAATGCGCGGTCGTATCTACGCAATGACCGGTTAACCTCGGACCGTTTTCGGAGGGCCGGGTATGCACACTCTTTTCAGATCTCTTCCGTGCTCGCCAACGAGCTCAGTCGCTCGTTATCGAAAAGCCTTATGGGACCAGTTTCGTCATTTGGACGAGGATCCTCAAGCCTCAAAACCATGATGAAGGTTGGAAGTTCTCATTTGCACGACGGTTCAGAAACCGCGCTAACAGCGCCTGTCGGTGTTGACCTCGCAGTAGTCACTGACCGAGGCATCAGGCTGGGTGGCACGGGCTCGAGGGCAAACGTGTCATTTTCAAGGCTCGGACGAAATACTTCGGACTTTCGCAACGATTCTGAAGAGCATCCTAAACCTTCGCGCGCGGCTTCGTCCGCCAGCGACTTGATTCGAAGATTGAGGGCACCGGCGGAGCCTGTTGCCTCTCGATCAACAGGACCAAGCTCTCGAGCCGGCGCATTTCCACCTCCGCTGATCGTTAATTTCTCACCGACGATAGTTCTTCAAGGCAAAATGGAAAGCGGAAATCTTGAACGCACCGTCGTCCAGGCTATCAGACTGCATAGCCGCGAACTGGTTCAAATCATCAATCGCGAATTGGACACACAAGCTCGTGCGGATTTCTAGTTAAGCAGTGTCGCGGCGCGGAACCAATCTGAGAAACATTTGGAGATATAGATGTTCGCGGTATTCGGTGAAATAGTCTTCGAAGTTCTAACTTCCCCAGATGAATTCGAGTCCACTCGCTCATGGGACTATGCGGAACATCGCGTCGTGGAGAACCGCCCTGCGCTGCAATGGATCGCAGATGACCTTGAAATATTGGAGCTTAGTTTTCACTTCCACATTGCTTTCACTGACCCATCGTTGCAGCTAAATGCCTTAATGGTGGCGGCCAACGATCATGCGGCGCGTCCACTCGTTTTCGGAAATGGGCTCCATCGCGGCTATTTCATCCTCACATCCCTCCGTACTTCCTCGCGTCAAATGAGCGCGGACGGTAGCCTGCTCGCGATCACGGTGAGAGTGGTGCTTAAGGAATGGGCGGAAGGATTCCAGACAATCTCGACTGCCAATCCAGTGGCACTGTTTCCGCTGATCGGGATCGTTGCCGCGCCAGCGGGGACAAGCACCGGGTCGCTAATTTACTCAAGCGCCGCCGGCCAGGGCGATCTATCGAGCCCGCCAGCCACCGCGTATGTGCCAACACCAGTTGCATGGCCTGGAGTCTCACCCCTCCTCAACATCCCCGGGGTCGCGGGCCTGCCTACGCCGCACTTAAGTGTAGGCGACGTGAATCCGAGCGCTATCGTAAGGAGCCCCCACTAGCTTTGACGTAAGTGCCTCAAGTTGAGCCTATAACGGTGACAGAATTCGCAACGGATGTTCTATGCTTAGCTCACAATTTATCCCTCATATCACTATTGCGGGAGAGCGCTGGGACCTTCTCGCGTGGAGGTACTACGGCGACGCGACATTGTATTCGCCGATAATCATGGCAAACCCCAACATACCAATCGAACCTGTATTCGAGGCTGGATTGGCTATCGCGATACCAATATTGCAGCTGAGCCAGAGCCTCACCATAGATCTGCCGCCATGGAAGCTCGGAAATTGAAGTCGTCTCTGAATTGGCTGCGGCGCATCTTTTCCTCGCCAGGTTGCTGTCCAAACTGCCTACGCCCTGGGTTTGGGTCGGCTACCAGATACCGCTTCGCTTGCACGCCTTTGCGACCGAGACGCCGCAACACAAATAGCGAAGTTTATCGAAGTCATTCGAATCGCGGAATTATACTTGAGCCACCTCACGCCATTAGCGCAGCAGGCGCGTCGGCCTTGAAAGATGCCTCGTGCGTGAGCCCTCTGGAAACGTTTAAGATCATGCCGACAAAGGACGCGCGTTAGATGGCGGGAGCGATCGCTTATCCCGTACGCACGCCTCAGTGGACGCTCACTTACGAAGGAGTGAACATAACTGCCGATGTCTCTGCCATGGTAACTTCTATCACTTACCTCGATCGCCTCGACGGCGCCTCCGGTACGGTGGAAATAGAACTGGAAGACCACGACAAGCGCTGGCAAGGAACCTGGCAGCCAACCGAGGGTGACCGGGTCAACCTGATGATTGGCTACGCCGGATCCCCGTTACTACCTTGCGGCGATTTTCAGGTTGATGATCTATCGCTGACCGGACCGCCCGACCTTTTCCATCTGAATTGTCTCTCTGCTTACATTACGCCAACCATGCGCACACTGAATAGCGTTGGCTATGAAAGCCAAACCTTGACGCAAATCGCTTTGACGTTGGCGTCCAAGCACGGTCTCGCTTTGGTCGGAGCCAGCGAGACAACGAACTTAACATTTGCGCGTATAACCCAGTGTCAAGAGACAGATCTCACTTTCTTGCGAAGATTGGCGCGGGCGCACAACTACGAATTCACACTTCGTGGCAAGCAATTGGTCTTTTATCCGCGAGGCCTATTGGAAGCGTCCGCGCCTGTTGCCACAATTGGTCGCAGCGATTTGCTGCGTTTCGACTTTCGGCTGAAGACGCATCGCATCTATAAGGCTGCAGAAGTTTCGTACCAATTCCCTGATACCAAGCAGCTTCTCACGCACACGGCGACAGCCGCGGCCGGCATCCCAACCGGAGATACGCTAAAGCTCGCCGTCCGATGTGAGAATGGACAACAAGCCACTCTCAAAGCGGGGAGCGCCTTGCACGGAGAAAACATGGTGCGCGCAAGCGCCATCTTCACGGCAGTCGGATCGATCGCATATGCGGCCGGGAACATCGTTACGGTTCAAGGCTTCGGATTCAACGACGGCCAGTACTTGATCGAAAGCGCGCGGCATCGACTGGATCGGGCCACCGGTTATACCACCGAGCTCGTAACGCGCAGTGTTAATTGATGGCCAGCCGCGTATCCCGCCTTGCTGCTTCAACCGCTATCAAGTGCATCAGTAGCGGCGGAAATAGCTGACCATTACTCCGCGCTGGCTTTTTCTCAGGAGTGCACGCAGGGGGTTACGATACGTTTCAATCCAGTTTATCAGCCGCCTTCAGCATTCGCACATGGTGGAAACAAAGCTGCCGAAAGTCGCGATTCAGTTCGCGGAAGCGGACTTCACCTAAGGGATATGTGATGTATCGAGTAGGGATAGTAAAAGCTCAGGATGTGCACAATGCTAGGGTGCGCGTGACGTTTCCAGATCGGGACCAGATGCAAAGCTGGTGGCTTCCGGTGCTTTTCCCGAAAACCCAAAACGATAAAGGGTACTGGATTCCAGACATCGGTGAACAGGTTGTCTGCACCATGGATGTGCATGACGAAGACGGTGCCGTGTTGGGTGCGATTTACTCGGCCGCCGACGCTGTACCGGTCGCAAATGCCGATAAACTGCACTGGACGTTCAAGGATGGCGCCGTCTTCGAGTACGATCGCTCAGTGCACGCCCTTCAAATGAGTATTGCAAATGGGGGTACGGTGACTATTGCAGCGAATGGCGCATCGATCGCCATCGACGGATCGGGAAATGTAGCGATCGATGGCGCTGGAAATGTGACGATCGTGGCCTCAGCGCAGATTCAGCTAGCCGGGGGTGGCCCTGCGATAGCGCGGGTTGGCGACATTACGACCTGTCCTGCCGGTTCAGGAAGCATAGTCAGTGGTAGTGCGAAGGTGAACGCAGGATGAGGGCTACAAGTAAGGTCTCGCAAACGGCCAGGAGAATCCAGTGACGCGGCTGCGGAAGCTAACACCTGGTACGAGGTCGCGGTCGCCTTCGGACTTTCCGGTGACTGGTGACTGAGTCATGGGTGCCGGCGCAATAACGCTCGCGGACATCATCTCGGTCGATTGGTCGTTGGCTCTCGACACCCCGGGTGTGCCGGGATCGGGACTTGGAAACGTAGTGCAAGGTCTCGCGGACGTGAATCAATGCATCACGATTATTCTCACGACACCCAAGGGCAGCGATCCATTGCGCCCAACTTTTGGGGCTGACATATGGCGCTACATCGACGCGCCGATCGACACAGCGATACCCGCAATCGTGCGCGAAGTAACAGAAGCGATTTTGCGGTGGGAACCGCGAGTGACAGTCGTCTCGGTAAGTGCGGCGCCCGTTTTGGGCGTCGATACGCAGGCGGGAGCACACCTCGCTATCTCCGTCACCTGGAAGCTGACCTTGAGTGCGAGTGGCTCTGCGGCGTCAACATTCGCATCGGCACAATCAATCGTAGTAACTATTCCAACGCCGTAAGACGAGTGAGGCTGGTCGAGTGCCTAGCATAAATTACTCTCAGTTCGTGGAAGGTGACTGTTGATGGCAGCCGGAATTCCAACTCTGCCGCCGCCGGTATTTGTTGACGATGCCGATGGGCTGGATCCGAACCTGATTCTCTCTGATATGGTTGCGGCCTTCCAGGCGGCGGCTGGCAGAACCCTGCAACCTGCCCAGGTAGAGCGCTTGCTGATCAATCTGTATGCGTATCGCGAATCACTGGTGCGCAATGCAATTCAGTATGCAGGCCAACAGAATCTGCTTGCCTTCGCCGCATTTCCGATGCTCGACTACCTCGGCCAATTACTCAGTGTATCGCGGCTACCCGCGCAGGGAGCCAGCACGACCCTGCAGTTTACGCTCGCGAATACGCTCAGCATTTCCTACACGATCCCTGCCGGAACCTCAGTCGGGACCAACGATGGGCAATTCGTATTCGAAACTGCCGCGGATCTGACTATTCCGTCCGGTTCGAATAGTGGCTCAGTGCTCGCGATCGCTACTGCGCCCGGGACCGGCGCCGACGGCTATCTGATCGGGCAAATCACGGTGCTGCTGAATCCGAGTGTATTAATCGGAGCGGTAACCAATACGACGACCAGCTCAGATGGCGCATCGCCAGAAACTGACGACCATTTGCGAACGCGAATCCAGGCGGCGCCCAACCGCTTTAGCGTGGCGGGCCCGGAGGGGTCATACCGCTATTTCACGCTGAGTGCCGACCCCACGATCGCCGACGCGCAGATCGTCTCGCCCGCACCAGGCCAAGTGAATGTGTACGTGCTGACCGGACCGGTAACCGCACAGCCGGCAACAGCTCCGAACCCGACCGCAATCGCAAGCACGGAACTGCTCGCAAAAGTGACCGCGCAACTCAGCGCGGACAATGTGCGGCCATTGACAGATGCGGTCACCGTACTAGCGATCGCGGAAGTGGACTACCAAATCGTGGGGACGATCACCCTGTACGCCGACTCCGACCCTGCGAGCACGATGACCGCGGTGAATACGGCGGCGCAGGATTACGCAATTGCTATCGCGGCGAGAATTCAGCGCGACATCGTACCCAGCCAGATAATCGAGGCGCTTTCGGTGCCGGGGGTTTATCAAGTCGTGCTCACCGCGCCAGTTTATACTCAGTTGGTAGCGGGTCAGTGGGCGAATTGCATCGCGATTTCACTTAGTCAATCGACGGCGACGGAACGGAGTTAATAATACGGTCCGCCTATGTCGCACGAAGCAATCGTCACCCTGTTCGCAATACCATGCCGCATTAGTCGATGAGGCGAAGTAAACAGCCTCGCCGCCTTGCGCAGGCGCTTTAAGAATTCAATGACGATTATACAATGGCGCAACTGACTATTCAGCCTTCGATAAACGATGACCGAAGCAGTGCCCTGCTCGGCTTGATCGAGCGGCTGGACGCACTCGACTTGATACCTATTCTGGTTTATCGGCTCGATTCTGTGCCGGATAGTGTCTTGCTATTTCTCGCCTGGCAGTTCGATTTGGTTGCGCCGCAATGGCAGCTGGGCGCACAAGTTTCGGAGTCGATTGATGCGCTGAGCGATATCGATCCGCTCAGTGACGTAGACACTCTCAGCTCACCAGGAAACGTGTCCGGATCCTCGGACTTCGATTCGCTGCGCGCGTTGCTCAAGGTTGCTATCCCGCTTCATCGAACCCGCGGAACTCCCTATGCGATAAAAGCCGCCCTCAAACCGCTCGGCTGGCCGAGCGTAACTCTGCTCGAGGGCCAGGCATCGTGGGGCGGCACCAGCTATCCGACGAACGAGGGGTGGGCGGTCTTTCGCGCCCAATTGGAGCTGGCAGACGGCCAGGCAGTTGCGCTTATCGACATCACGCGGGTAATCGCCGCCATCAATTTCTTTAAACCCGTGCGTGCGTGGCTGGATTCACTCTGGTTCATTGGCGTGCCAGTAGTTGATAACGCACCTCCGCCTCAAGACTCGGTTGTATCCATTTTCTCGCGCACCGATACGGCGCCCGCGCCGACCGATATGATCACCGCGCCCGCGTGGCCGGAGCTTGATGTCAATCTGTCGTGCCGCTTTATAATGCCCACTTCTTTCATGCAGGAGTCACTTATGGGGCGAGCGAGCCCGCGATCGCTGACTCAGGCGTAATAGTCAATGGCGTCGCGATTTCCGCCCGATATTAACCTACCCACAGCTTGCTGCACGACGAGAGGTAACAAATGCGACCAAAGGGAATCGTCAGACTATACAAACGCGAGCGCCTGATCTGGGAAGGGCGAAACCTGTTCGTCAATAGCGGGCTGCCACCGCTGGCCAATCTGATCGCAGGCGTCACCAGCGGCCAGTCGGTTAGCGCGATGGGTTTTGGTTCAGGCGCGTCCGCTCCGACGGCGGCGGACACGGCACTGAGCGCGTCACCGGCATACTACAACGCGATTGGCGGCTATAGCTTCCCATCGTCTGGAAGCGTTCAGTTTAATTACTCACTTCAGGTAAGTGACTATGGCGCCGCGGGCATGACGATACAGGAGCTTGGTCTTTTCGCCGATTTGGCTGGCGTTGCGATGCCGGCGGCAATCGGAACTGCAAATCCGTCGTGGAGTGCGGGCATCGTTCGCACGCTGGGAACGATCGTCCTCGACGCGAATAGCAATCTTCAGCGCTGTACGGCCGCGGGCACGAGCGGAACGACCACGCCGACGTGGTCAACTGCGCTCAACGCCACGACCGCCGACGGGACTGCGGTGTGGACGCTCGTCGCACTGCACACGGCCCCAGGACCCTTAATTGCGCATGTTTCGGTGCCTGCTTTTGCCTATACGGGTACCGGCAATTACTCGGGCACCTGGACTCTCACATTCTAGATGCAAACGTGGCGCGCGCTTGTACCAGGTACCAGCATTACGCGGTTCATCGCAGCGGTGATTAGATGACAACATTAATCGACAATCCAGAATTCAGCGCCAACGAAATCTACGAGATTCAACAAACCGATCCCGTCGAAGGGGCGGCTACCGGCGCGAGCTTTGGCGGCATAGGAATCAGCAATCAGCCGCATCAGCAACTAGCTAATCGCACTGCGCTCGTGAAACAGCGGCAAGACGTTAATATAGCTAGTATCGGCGTCTTGCAGACCTTTATGGCAGGGTTTATCGGTTCGCTTCAGGCCAACGGCTATATCCAGATTCCCATCAACGATGTTTCGCGCGGGCCAATAGTGACTATCATCCAGTGGGGCTATTACCCATTGTCGGAGGTCGGCATACCGGAGGATACCGAATACCCGGTTACCTGGCCGGTAAGGTTCCCTAATTCCATCCTCACGCCTCCGCTTGCGACGAATGTCTATTATCAGACCGGCGGGCGCAACACGGTAGCCTCGGCGGTGAGCTGGAATACGGTCGGCGGGATCTTCGTGCTTGACGTTCCTGGTTTAGCCGCGGGTACATTCACCGGAAATGAACGAAGTAACGGCTTTTCGTGGCTGGCGATTGGCTTTTAGCCGGCTCCGCCGCGGCGATACCTCATGCTGGCGGCGACCGCTAGATCGCTCCCTCTTTGCACAACGGGTTAAATCAAAATGCAATTGCGTTCAATAGTAGGAATGTTAGCCGGCAAATCCCGCTGTGCTCAAATGCTGACGGCGATGATGATCGTTGCAATGACCGCGACGCTGGCGCTCGCTCAGTATCGCGCGATTCCTAATTACGTTGGGATTGGAGCCGGGCTGCAGTTCCGCAACGACGTCAACAATCATCTGTCAGGGGTCACGCCAATTTCGCCGCGAATAGTCAGTCTGCCTTTTCTGCAATTGCCGGCTGAACAGGACGGACAGGAATACTCGTGTCTGGATTGCCAACAGACTAGCCCATGCCAGGGCGGCGGCCTGGGAGCGCTTGCCATCGGCTCTCAAGGGCAATGGACCTGCACCAGTGGCGCTCCGCTGGCAAACGGGTTTCCGCTTGGAGTTGATGTCTCAGCGGGTACTCATCGGATTAAGGGCCTGGCTGCAAATTTGACAACCGGTGATGCGCTGTCCCAGGGTCAGAGTCACTTGAATGACCTGGCAACAGCCAGCGCCAATTACAATATGGGCGCCAACCGGCTGCAGAACCTGGGCAGCGGTGCGGCAAATGGCGATGCCCTCAGTTATGGTCAGACCGGCGCGATTCTGAATGGACTGAATTTGAATTCCGGTCCTTTCGGCGGACTCGGGGCAGCAACTGCCGCTGGGCAAGCGCTCACCTTCGGCCAGATCGGCGCGCAGCTGAGGATTAACAACGCCGCGATCAAGGTTGCTTCTTCCAGCGTGGCGGGAGCAAGCGGTTCCCCGCTTGGGATCACCGCCCCGGCAAGCATCGTGGCGGGACGTGCGATGGTGCTGGTATTCACGGTTGCCGGCTCGACTCCCGGCGTGACGTTACCCAGTGGATTCACCGCGATCCGCACCGATTCCGCCAACGGCAGCGGCAACCTCTGGACCCAGTTGGTTGCCTGCAAAACCGCAACGGGGAGCGAGCCGAGTAGCTACTCGGTTAGTTGGACTAACGGGGACAACCACGGTACTGCCGCGATCGTACAGCTCGCGAATACAGATTGCACACATCTCGATGTGAACAACGGCGCGAACGTGGGCGGGGCAACAACACTTACTATTCCGAGCCTCACCACCACCCAGAATAATGAATACATACTTGCCGCCGGCTCATGGAACTGCGGCGATGTACCGGGGATCGGTGTCGGGCAAATCTTCGTAAGCAATGGAGGCGTTGGCCGACTGGTTGTATCAGGCTATCCGCAAGTGGTTGCCGGAACGAGCCCCACTCCCGTCGTCGGACCTCTCAATACCGGCGATTGCGGTCTGGCAGGAACTGCCACGGCCGGCGCGCAGGTCGCATTCATCCCGAACTCTACCGTGCAGGCTGCGCCATTGATCACCAATCAAATTGGCGGACAGGTGCAGTCCCTCACCGGGAGCATGAACCGCGTCCTGACCGTCACGGCGCCCCCATACGGCGCTCTCGGCGATGGCAACACGGACGATCTCAATGCGATTCAGCAGGCGGTCTATGATGCTTGCGGCGGCAATCCGCCCGGCTTTCCGAGTGGCAGCGCCCAGCGGGTGGTCTATCTGCCCTCGCCACCGGTCTGCTACATGCACTCGAAGCCGATCCGCTTGCCATGCGGAGGGCTTGAGTTCAAGGGCGACCTTAACACGAAACTTTGCCAGAACTACGTTGGAGAGGCGGTCATCCAGACCCCGTGGGGCGTCAACAATCTGACCTATGGAACAGCGTTAGTCCCGACCGGCGCCCCGGTTGGCAATTCGCTGGTCTCTCCCGGCAATGTGACGATTTCGGAGGCGATCGACCTTGCGCGGTACATCAATGGTACGGGTGCTAACAAGCTCGCATCAAAGGTCACGTCCAACGGATTCAACATCGCCCTCTTCATGAAGGCGACAGCCAGCGGCGGTCAGATTTTGACGTCCAATACCGCCTATCCAGGTACCGGCAACGGCGCCTTCGCGATTACCTATAACGGCTCGGACCAGGTTACGGCCGCGGTCAATACTAGCGCCGGAATGGTCTCACTCGCTTCATGCCCCGCGCAAACGCTAGGCAACGTTTATGAAATCGAGCTGGACTGGGACAAGGCCACCTACCGGCTGTGGCAGGGGACGCCCGGAGGTACGTCGGCACTTTGTAGCTCGCAAGCATCGTCCAGTGCGATGGTGCAGGGGCCGTTCGAAGAAATCCTGTTACCGCCGGGTGGAGCGCATCAATACTGGCCGGATGGCAGCAGCAATTCGGGAGCTGCGTTCGCCGGCCAGATCGACTCGGTTCGCTTCGAGCTCTCGTCGCTGCACAATGCAGCCTATACCGTTCCGAACGCAAAGTTCGCAGTCGACAACAGCACCTATCTTTTAGAGAACTTTGACGCGAGCCTCGACGGAACGCAGATTGGCTATTCCGGGCTGGGCGGCGGAGAAAATATCTATTCGGTGGTGCTGGGCGCCGCGCAGGGAACGGTGAATCCCGGCGGCGACTACATTCACGATATGGAACTATGTTCAATCGCCAATGGCAAGGGCAGTCCTGACGGCATTTTCTCTATTTGGGCAAATAACACTCGCTACATCAATCTGTCGTGCAGTAATGCTTACTACTCACAGGCCGATCTCTATAACAATGACTATCTGAGCCGGGTTGAAGGCTGGCAGGGATTCGGCGGACATGTGGGTCTGACTATCGGCGCGGCATTCAATGACGGCATCCTGTTCGATAACCAGGTGGACGGCGTCGACGTAGCATGCGAAGTAAATCAAGGCGGTGGCGGTGGTGACTATGAGGACTTCCACCCGCACTGCATTGATCGCGGCGGCTTGCACTATGGATGGATTCAGAACGCGTCGCAGGCTCACTACACTTATCCGTTCGTCGATCAGGAAGGCGGGGCCGAGCCACAGTGGGTAGCGACCTTTCTGCTCAACTCTCCGGCCGGACCGAACGTCTTTGATACCGGCAATATCGACACGCGCAACGGGGCGCCGTACATCCTGCAGGACAATGGCGGCTGGGGCAGCCTTCTGCTCGGCATGATCTTCAACACCTTCGCGCAGGACCAGCCTGCGGGTCAGATCGTCAAGTACACCAACGGCAATCCGATGACGCCGACGCAACTGATTAATACGCTCAATCCGAGCGGCGTGCCGCTATCGAACCAAGCCGGCAATCCCAACGTGCTGATGCTCGGGGTGGGGCAGAACTCGTTGCTCCAGTCACTTGAACTGCAACAGGTGCCGGCGTTCGACTCGGGACTCAACCACCTTATCGTCAACCCGATCGCCGACCCTGCCGCCGCGACAATATCGGTGATAGGGGCTGTCGGCAGCACCGCTTATGGCCCTTACTTTCTCGTTTGTCATGACGCGAATGGCGGCGTCACCAATATCTCACCTTCGTCCAATACGGTGGCCAACGGCAATGCGTCGCTGAGCAGTGCGAATCACATTCATATCACCTGGAGTGCCGTCCCCGGATGCGCCACGTGGGACGTCCTCAAGGGGAGCACCAGTACCTCCGTCGCACTGTCAGTGACCGGAACCTCATACGACGACGTCGGCGGCGCCACCGCGACCTATACCGCCCCCGGCCGTAACACTACCGCCGACGTGTCGGGCCTGATGCAAATCAGCACTGGTACTACTTTCGCGAAAATTCCCGCGACCGTGGTAAATGGCGGAAGATTCTACTGTTCGGATTGCGATCCGCCGGCGAGTCCGCCAGTGACTTGCACGCATTCCGGAGCGAAGACGGGATCGTGGGTCGATGGGTTGAATAACCAGTGGCTGTGCGTCCCGTGATCCTATCGCCTGATCTTAAACCCAGCCATTACCGCGGGTCGAACTCCGGCATCACTTCGTGCACCAGCAAATCGCGCGATTCCGGCGACGTCGGGAATACTATGTAATAAGTCATCCCGAAATCCTCGATACGCGATCGCAATTCGCGTTTCACTTCGTCCGGAGTGCCTATCAACAGCACCGGTGAATTGCGCGCCGCTTCCTCACTCGGGAAACCCATTCCGGCGGCCGTGGTTCTAAGTGCGGCGTCGGCTTCGCTCTTACTCCGCGCAATAGAAAGTAAAACGATGCCGCTGATTTCCACCGCATCGGACGCGCGTCCCGCCTCCTTCGCGAAGCCTTGCAGCATCGCAATGCGGCGTTTGATCTCCGCCTTGTCGAACTTCACTGCCGCCGCCGGATCCTGCACGAAGTCCTTACCGTTGATGATCGGCGGAATGAGATTGGAGATCTGGGCCTCCGCCCCAGCGATCTGCAGCAGCTTCTTGCCCGACCCTCCAATCATGATCGGCGGATGCGGCTTTTGCACCGGGCGTGGATTGTTATAAGCCTTCTCGATCGAAAAGTAGCGGCCATGGTAAGTCGGCTCGTCCTCGGTCCACATCGCTTTGATCAGCTTAATGCCGTCCGCGAGCTGATCTAGCCGCTCGGCGTTGGACGGATATGGGTAGCCGTGCGCGTCGTATTCCGATCGCTGCCATCCGGAGCCCAGGCCCAGAATGAAACGACCATTACTGATTTGGTCGAGCGTCGAGGTCAGCTTTGCGAGCATCGCGGGCGACCGAAATGACATCGCGGTGACCGCCGGCACCAGCCGTACCTTACTGGTCGAAGCCGCGATCGCACTCAAGGTCGAATAGCATTCGAGTTGCGGAACCTGGCCCGATCCAAACGGCGAAAAGAAATGGTCGTTAATCGAGACCGAATAGAAGCTGTTCTCGTCCGCCCATTTGGCGGCGGCGAGCGCCTGCGCATAATCACCGGTAGGCAGAAACAAGCCGAACTTTATCGTTTGCATGATGTAACTGCGCCTCGCTTGCGGGATTCGTTTCGCACCATCGATTGCGGTTGGTTAATCCAATGCAAACTAGCCGTTAGCGGTGCAGACCGCCAGCGTAACCGATCAACCTTTCGATGGCGCGGCGGGTGGCGGCGTGGGTGGACTTTCCGCTGATACGACCGCGTCCGCAGCGGCCATTCCGACCGCCCCGGCGACGGCGGCCGCTGCCAGAGTGATGCCGGTGTTGGAGTCTGAGGGCGGCGGCGCAGCAGGGTTCGGCGATCCAGCCGCCGCCGCGCCGCCAGGCGGCGAATCGACGGCGCGTTGCAGCGCTGGACTAGTCTGCGGCACGAGCCGCAGTTGCGGTTCGCGATTGATCGCGTCGATCAGCCTGCGCGCAATTTCGTCCGCGGCTTGCGCCGTGGCTGACAGCGGCACCGGATAGCGCACGACGATCTCGATTCCCGCGTCGGTGAACTGAAGGCGGCTCTGCGGACGTGGACTCTCGAACCTCACGTTCAAATTGCTCTCGACGTTGTGGTAGTCGCGCTGAATCGAATCGCGAAAGCGCGCGAACACCGCTCCGATCACTTCCAGCACCCGCTGCTCGGCCAGGCGATAATCGCAATCGGGCGCGAGCGTGAGGCGTAGCTCGTTCCACATATAGTGCGAACCCGGCAATTGGTTGAAGAAGTTGCCGTTGGGTTGAAAAACGATCGAATTCGGGAACACCACAATGCGGCCGGTCGGCTGACGGCCATTGGTATCATTGTTGAGTTCCATCAGGGTCAGTTTAAAGAGTCCGATTTCAAGGACATCGCCCGCGATGCCGGTGAGCTGAATCCGATCGCCCACCCGGATGCCGAACCGGCCGCCGATATAGAAGTAGCCCGCAAACGACAGGATCACGTTCTGCAGCGCGAGCGCAATACCGGCCGCCGCGAAGCCCATCACGGTGGCCAACACGCGCAGATCGCCGCCGAGCCCGAACAGCAGGATCATCGCGATGACAATGCCCAGCGTAAAGCGCCGGATCTGCATTAACTGGTAGCGGCGATGCAGGTCGGGGACGTAGCGGAAGGTCAGTTTGCGCCAGATCACGGCGGCCAGCGACACCAGGCCAATCAGAATTCCGAGCACCGCCGCCCGTACCAGGAGGCTGCGTACTTCGGTGTTGAACCGCCGCGAGTTCGCCAGGCGCCAGCGCTGGAGGTTGGTGACGTAAAGATTGAGGGTGACGATCTCTTTGGACAGCGGTTGCATCGCGTCGCTGACCAGTTTGCGGCGCGCCGCCAGTTGTTTGAACGTGTCCTGCGTCTCGCGCACCGTGGCGATATCACCGGAGGTCGCGTGGTGAGCCTCGAGCACGCTCTGCTCGTCGATCTCCCGCAGACTCTGAAGCAACTGATCCCGCTGCGCGTCAGTCTCCTTCACCAGGTCCGTGCTCATCTTGATAGCGGCGTCGAGCGCCTGCTGCCTAGTTTGCAAGGTCATCAGAAACTCGCCGCGCGCGAGGAACCCGGCGTTAGGCGGCAGACTGTCGGCGGCCGCTCCCGCCGATGGAACGGTCGCCTTGCCCCGCCCTTCGCTGGGCAACGAACTCTGCAGTTCGTCGATCTGCGCCGAGAGACCGTTGCGCGAAGTGTCGCCGGCGGCGCTACTGTTCTCGTATTCGATTAGCGCGTCGAGCGAATCGACGTGCGACTGCGCCAGTTCCAGTTGGCCTTGCGCGGCCGCCAGTTCGCGATTAATCAGGTCACGCGACTTGGCCGGAGCTCCGCGCAACCGCCCGTTGAGATCGGCTATCTTGGCAGCAAATCCCTTCACTTCCGCCTGCGCCGACGCGAGCCGCGCGGTCAGGTCGCTGCTTGCCGCGGTCTGTTCGTCGGATTGCGGATGGTCTCCCGCAGTCGCCTTGATTAGCTCGGCCTGCGCGCGCGCATAATCGAAAGCGAGGCCGAGAACCTCGTCCGCCATCTGGCGATTATCCGAGATATAGAGGATATCGACCGGATCGCTCGCCGACTGCTCTTCGAGTGCGATCATCCGGTACCACGCGATAACCTGGCTCAGGTAGGAAAGCACCGAAGTCTTGCTCGACATAACAGCCCCGGGTGAGGCGGTCGCATTGGGAGTAGGAGATGGGCTGACCGTGGCCCGAGCCGCCGAAGCGGTCGCATGAGGAGACGGTGCGGAGCGGGCCGCATTTGATGGCGGGCCCGGCTTTGCCTGGGCTGAGGGCGCGACCGGTGAAATCGCCGGCGACGCGACCCCCGTTCGCCCTGGCGAGGCGGCCGGCGTTGGCGCCGCAGTCGCTCTCGCGGCGAAGCAGATTACCAGCGCGATCGCGCTCAGAATGTTGCGGTAGCGAATCATCAGACAGGGTCGCGGCTAAGCGAGATCGAATCGGCGCGCGAGGCGCAAAGGTCTCGTCACTTCCGGATCAGACTATCATCTGTCGCGAAGCACTTCGATTGATTGCGGGCGAGGAATTGTGGGGACAGATCGCGGCAACGCTTCGCCGCATCTACGTGCGACGAGGCAATATTGCATACGTCGGCAGACGGCTACACGCTGCCGTTACCTTCGCAGGCCCCGCAGGACGGGACTCGCGCGCGGATGAACTGAATTATCGCGACGCGTTGTCGGGCGATACCCAGTTCGGAATCGGCGGCAGCGCCTTTTCCGCGACGTGCGCATCGTCCAGCGCTTCGTCGTAACGGCCGAACTTGTAGTAGCGTTGCGCGTCAAGGTACTCGCTCGACGCCTCGGGGCTGTAGAACGAGGACCTTTCGGCGTCGTCGATCCGCTCGTGCAGGCTGGTCAGTTCGGTCTGCACTTCCTGCTGGGTCGGCACGAACTCGGCGTTGATGGGTTGGGTCTGGCTGCTGGGCGCCTGAAACGCGCCGGCCGGGATTGAGGCTGTTCCTGCTAAAGTCAGGACCGCCACGAACGTCACCGCATGCTTGCGAAGGTTCATCGTCCACCTCCTGAACTGGCGTCGGCCTGGATCGTCCGTACGCCGCTCGATTTCTGAACTATCTCACGCTGAAAATGCGCCGCCAAGGACAATAGCTGAACTCGGCGCCGGTAATCGACTCGGTTTGTCATCCAGCGGACAGAAAATGGCTGATTTGAGCCGCCGAGAAATGGTGACCGGCGGCGGGACTTCTCTCGCCGCCGGTCCATTCATCTCTCACTTAACGTCGAACCGCGGTCGATCAGGCGTCGTAATAGAGCGCGAACTCATACGGATGAGGCCGCAGGCGAATCGCGCTGACTTCCTTCGACATCTTGTAATCGATCCACGTCTCGATGAGGTCCTCCGTAAATACGTCGCCCTTCAGCAGGAACTCATGATCCCGTTTCAGATTGGCGAGCGACTCCTCGAGCGACGCCGGCATGCTTGGCACTTCCGCCAACTCGGCCGGCGACAATGCATAGATGTCCTTGTCGAGCGGCTGACCTGGATCGAGGCGCCGCTGAATGCCGTCGATACCCGCCAGTAACATCGCCGAAAACGCCAGGTACGGATTGCACGTCGGGTCGGGGAAACGGACTTCGATGCGTTTGGCCTTGGGCGACGGCGAGTACATCGGGATACGCACCGAGGCCGATCGATTGCGGCTCGAGTACGCGAGATTGATGGGCGCCTCGAAGCCCGGAACCAGCCGGCGGTACGAGTTCGTGCCGGGATTGGTGAAGGCTGCGATCGCCGGCGCGTGATGCAGGATGCCTGCGATGTAGTGCATCGCCAGCTCCGACATTCCGGCGTAGCCGTTGCCTGCGAATAACGGCGTCTCGCCCTTCCAGATACTCTGATGCGTGTGCATCCCGGTGCCGTTGTCGCCAAAAATCGGCTTCGGCATAAAGGTCGCCGTCATCCCGTGCCGGATGGCGACATTCTTCACGATGTACTTGTACCAGGTCAGCCAGTCGGCCATCTTGACCAGCGACTGAAAGCGCATGTCGATCTCGGCCTGCCCGGCCGTCGCGACCTCGTGATGCTGTTTCTCGACGCGGATGCCGACGCGCTCCATTTCGAGCACCATCTCGGTGCGGATGTCCTGCAGGCTGTCGGTCGGCGGTACCGGAAAATAGCCTTCCTTATTCTTGACCTTGTAGCCCAGGTTGTGGCCGCCCTTGATCGCGGTCTCGCGGCCGCTGTTCCAGTTGCCCTCGTTCGATTCGACGTAGTGGTAGCTGGAGTTTTGGGTGGTATCGAAGCGCACCGAGTCGAAAATGAAGAATTCCGGCTCTGGCCCGAAATAGGCGACATCGCCCAGACCCGTGGACTTCAGATAGGCCTCGGCCTTGCGCGCGACGTTGCGCGGGTCGCGGGAGTAATCCGCCCGTGTGATGGGATCCTGGATGGTGCAGATCAGCGACAGCGTTGGATCCTTGGTGAAAGGATCGAGCACCGCCGTGGACGGATCGGGAATCACCAGCATGTCGCTGTTGTCGATCGCCTGCCACCCGCGAATCGACGATCCGTCGAAGCCAAGACCCTCTTCGAAAGGCGCCTCATCTTTGAATTCGGAGACCGGAGCGGAAAAATGCTGCCAGGTTCCGAGCAGGTCGATAAACTTGATATCGACCATCACCACGCCCTTGTCCTTGATCATCTGCAGAACTTGTTTGGGAGTCATGGGACTTATCATCCTCCTGGCCGGTTACGGGACGGCCGACCCGTGTATTGGTTGTATCTATGACCATTTACGTTGGATGGTGCGATTTCTGAGGCATTTTCGCACAAAAACAGCCCGGTAGCCGGGTTGGCGGTGGCTGAGGACCCTCATTGTTCACTAAACTGGCGGCGACGCAACGCCCTACCAGTCGGCATGCGCTGCCCATATCGTAGGCAGTTTTTCGTCGAACACATACGCGCCCGCCGAAAAAATACAGTGCCTTAATTGCAATCTATCGTGCAAAATGCAATCAAGCAAAGTCATTAGCACATCGCACTCTATTGGTGAGCGTCAACTCATTTAACTTATGGTACCGAATCCAGCAAAATAAATGCCTGACGTTCAAATCATTTGAAGGTGGCCATCGCGACACCGATGCAAGGCCCAGAAGTCATGCTATGATGCTTTTTGTAGCAATAATCCATGCCGCCAGACTGAGGTTTGAGCCGCCAGACTGTGATCTGGCCTAATACGGTCAATTCTCTTCACACAGTTCAGTTGAAAACGCTTCGCCAATCGTTCGCCTTGACTCCATTTCTCAGGCTTCCACGCGGATCGCGAGAACCGAGTCGCATTATCCTTGGAATGGAACCAACTCTCGGGATAATCTGCGATGTCACACAAAGTCTCGGAAAATTAGCCTGATCGGTCAGACCATCGTCGAGTCGGACGGGGAGAGATGACAAATGAACTTTGAATTAACCGATGCACAAAAGGAAATCGTCGCCGGCGTAAAGGCAATGTGTCAGCGCTTTCCCGACGAATACTGGCGCGGCAAGGATTCGCGGAGTGAGTTCCCGCACGAGTTTTACAAGGCGGTCGCCGACGCCGGCTACCTGGGCATCGCGATCCCCGAGGAATACGGCGGCAGCGGTCTCGGCATTACCGAGGCAGCGCTGGTTATGAAGGAGATTGCGTACGCCGGCGCGATGCAGGCCGCCAGCTCCGTCCATCTGGGTATTTTCGGTCTGACCCCGCTGATCCGTCACGGCAGCGAGGAAATGAAGCGGCGCTGGCTGCCGCGCGTGATCTCCGGCGAGATGCACATGTCGTTTGCGGTGACCGAGCCCGACGCCGGCAACGACATCACGCACATCAAGACCTTCGCCCGGCGCGAGGGCGACAATTACCTCATCAGCGGGCGCAAGGTCTTCATCACCAAAGCCCAGGTGGCGAAGAAAATGCTCCTTCTGACCCGCACCACGCCGATCGAAAACGTCACCAAGAAGACCGACGGCATGACGCTGTTCTTTGCCGACCTCGATCGCAGCGCGGTCGAAGTGCGAGAACTGCGCAAGCTCGGCCGCCACGGCGTCGATACCAACATGCTCTTCATCGATAACCTGAAGGTCTCCGCCGCCGACATCATCGGCGAAGAAGGCCGCGGCTTTCATACCCTGCTCGACGGCCTCAACCCGGAGCGCATCCTGATCGCCGCTGAAGGAATCGGGATTGGCCGTTCCGCCATTGACAAGGCGGTCCATTATGCCAAGGAACGAGTCGTTTTCGGCCGTCCCATAGGGCAGAACCAGGCCATTGCGCATCCGCTCGCCGATGCTTATTCAAAACTCGAACTGGCCGAATTGATGATGATGAAGGCTGGCTGGCTGTTCGATAATCGCAAGCCCTGCGGCGCCGAGTCCAACATCGCAAAGCTGCGCGCCGCCGATGCCGGCTTCGAGGCATGCGATCGCGCGGTACAGACCCTTGGCGGTTATGGCTACATGCAGGAGTACGACGTCGAACGCCTTTTCCGGGAGGTCCGCCTGCTCAAGATCGCGCCGGTCTCCCAGGAGATGGTGCTCAACTCGATCAGCGAGCATGTGCTCAATTTGCCGCGTTCCTACTGAGGGGCGCCGAGGCCGGTCGAATGGGTTGGCTTATGCGGCGCCACGGCTCGATGGAAGGTGCTTTTGGCGGTGCAGCGGGACTAACCTGGACTAATTGAAGGATTTAGATGCGTAAAGGCGGCAAGGGCGGATGGATAATGATCGCTGGGGGTTTTCTTTTCGCCGGATTCGTCTTTTATTCGCTGTTTACAGTCGAGCCGGTGAAGGTCGTTCAAAGCCATCTCGAGCACAGCGGTGACTCGGTCTTCGTCAGCGGCCAGGTGCGCAATACTGCCGATCATCCGCGCGCGATTGATCTCGAAGTTCACTATTACGACCAAAACGGACGCCCCATCGGCCAGGATTCCATCACTCTTGATCAACTTGCAGCGGGTGCCGTGCGTGACTTCAGGAGCCCACCGCGCCCGCTTGAAGGGGTCGCGGACTTCTCGCTTTATATGAATAACGGACGCAATCCCTACGGCAATTGACTCACGTTCAGCGGTTGCTAAAGCGTATCGCGGTGTTCAAGGGTGACAGGTAGTGCCAGCGCGGACCGAATCCGGTCAGATTTCAAGCGAACGCTTGTTTAACAAGTGGTATGAGACTACTAATAGTAGTGGTTAGGGACGGTGATAGGCGGGAAGGCGCAGTTCAGTTTCATTTGGTAGCCTTTGCTTACTTTATTGCACAGATGGTTCGGGGACGAGAATTTCTGGGGGGGACGTCGTAGTTTCCGTTGATATTCTGTCAACGGTCAACTCTCAATAACTGTTGGGACTGGCTGTGCGGCCACAGGTAGATCAGCATCCCGCTGCCAACTCGCACTGTTGAATAGCTGCTGACGTATTTGTGCCGTCTTAGCCGGACTGATTTGTAATGGCAAAAAGAAAAGAAAGAACCTTCGGACAGGTAATTCGCGACCGGCGGCGGCAGTTGGATTTGACTCAGCAGGAAGTCGCACGCCGCATCAAAACTTCAACGCCCTATGTCGGTCATCTCGAATCGAGCAAGCGCCATCCTTCCGACAAAGTTTTGAGTAGGATGGCGGAAGTGCTGGGCCTCGACCGGCGCGACTTGTTCTTCCTCGCTAACCCTCGAGCGGTGGAACTGTTGCGGACTCAGGAGGATGGAAAGGGCAAATCGGCGTGGGAAGAATTCCGCAAGGACGAGCGCGTTCGGCGCACCCATAACATCACCACCGACGAGATGGAGATGCTGTCTTCGGTCGCGGTGATGGGTGACGTCGGCTCGCCGCGCGACTTCATCTACATTCTGAATACTGTCCGCCACGCGCTCGGCCGTTGAAGCCTGCGGGCGCGATGGCGCGGACCGGCGCGCGCCGACCCGACGCATCGCGAAACATGCTTACTGTCGCGCGATCGGGTATGCTGGGTCGCGATGCGCATGCAAGTTCTGGCAGCACGTTCATCCGCGTGGGCCGCTGCCGTCGCAGATGCCGCCGAACTGATCGACGGACCCGCGTTTGAGACGCTAAAGCATTCGGCGCGGACCGTCGCCGGATTCGCCGTTGTGAACGGCACCCGAATCTTTCTGAAACGCGTAAACGAAGGCTCATGGCTGAAGGGCTGGATTTTGCGGCTGTGCGGGTCGCGCGCGCGGCGGGTGTTACAGGGCGCCGCCATACTCAAAACAGCCGGTTTCGCGTACCCCGAACCGCTGGCCGCCGCCGAAGCTCGCTCGCTGGGCGCCATTCGGAGGAGCTACGTGATCAGCGAGGCGCTCGGCCGCGCGCGCATCATGAGCGACGTCGTGCTCGCGGGGGGCCGGCGCACTTTCCGGCGGCGCCGCCAAATCCTGGCTGCCGTCGCAGTCGAAATCCGCCGCCTCCACGATGCCGGCGTCTATACCCTCGACCTCCAGGAAACCAACCTGATGCTCGCGGAAGAAGGTGATACCTGGACGATCCATTTCGTCGATTTGGAGGATTTTCGCCGCGCACGCTCCGTCTCCGAGCAACGCCGCATGCTCAACCTGGTGCATCTCGATCGTACCATGGGACGCTTTGTGCCACGCACGCAAAGACTCCGTTTCTTTTACAAGTATCTTGGCGGGCGGCCGAATCGCGATGAGGCCAGACGCGTGCTGCGGTATTTCTTCACTCTCCGCGACAAAGCACAGCGGCGCGCCGCCGCCCATGGGCGGCCCGGAATCGTTCATCGGCCTCGGAAGCGCGCTACTCCGATGGCTCCCGGGATCCCCTAGCCGGGTGGCGGCCCACGCTGGACCGCCGCTGCTCTATCAAATCGTCGGTCACATTACCGGCGCCACCAAATTCCATTCCGCTAAAGCCCGCTCAATGTAACAATCATCCCGCGATGGCAACTCAATCTACACGGAAACAACAACCTGAAGCGCAGCCGGACCATGTGGCAGACTTCAAAGACTAGGGCGCTGAGCAAGAATCGCCAACGGCACCTCGCGATTGCCCTGATTGCCGCGCTCTCCCTCGCTTCGCTGCTCGTGATGCCCTTGGCTGCGCACGCTCAGAGCGACGGCACCTGGCAGTCGAGCGATAATCCAAGATTTCAGGCCTGGCGTCACGCGAGCCTCGGGGCCTGCTCATATAAATCCGCCGGCACCACCTGTTCGTTTTCAGTAGGAAATCAGAGTTTGACCGGCACCTGCGAGACGACCGCGAAAGGCAATCTGGCCTGCCGTAATATCGTCAGCAAGCAGGGCCTCGACTCGGAGGACGGTTCGTTCGATAACGGCATGTCGGCGGGCGACATCTCCCAGTAATAACCCCGTGTGCCGGCGACACGATCGCTGCCCTTTTTGATATAAAGATGGTTGGTGACCGGCTCGCAGTTCCGATTGCAGGGTGAAAAAATGGAAAAAAGCAAAATTCTGAAGAAGACCCGCGTACCGCATCCGGTGGACGGCGTGCACTTCACCGAAGTGGAAGTCGCGTGCTCGACGTGTGACGGATCGAAGGTCGTGATCGTGCCGGATATCGAACTGCCGAAGATGGAAGCCAGCGCCCTCGACGATATCCGCTGCCACGAATGCGAGGGCCTCTCCGCCTGACCGGCTCCCGGCGAATGTGAAAGGTCTGATCGACAGCCGCCGCAAGACCCGCCGCCCTTTTTATAGGCCCAACGAGAAGCGTGAAACCTTGCCACTAGGCGAGCTTGCGAGCCGAGCTAAGGAGTCTGCGACGTGCGCACATATAAGACTCCGAGACCGAGCTTGCGAGCCGAGCTAAGGAGTCTGCGAGGTGCGCAGCTATAACGTTTCACGACGCTTATCCGACACTTCGCACCAACTCAGATTCGCAGGCTCGCCTAGCGTCAGCTCGCTCCGCCTCGAACTCCGCTGGTGTCATTCACTGTGGGAAGCGTGAAACCTTTCAAAGGTTTCGAAACTCTTCTCTCCACACGTCGGCTTGAGCGGCGCGGGTTTGTGGGCGATTATGAGGCCATCGAGGGCGCATGTGAACGGAATTCATGACATGGGTGGGATGCATGGCTTCGGGCCGGTGCTCCCCGAGCGCGACGAGCCGGTCTTCCACGCCGAATTCGAGCGGCGGACGTTTGCGCTCGCGCTTGCGATGATGGGCACCCGCTCGTTCAACGTTGACGAATATCGGCGCACGATCGAGCGAATGCCGCCGGCGCAGTATCTGGCGGCGACTTACTACGAAAAATGGCTCTACGCCCTCGAACATTTGCTGATTGAAAAGGGCGTCGTCGAGCGTCACGAAATCGACGTCGTCATGGCAGCGCTGCGCGTTGCCGCCAAATCGCCAGCGCATGCCTCAGCCGGCGTATCGGCGCGCGGTTCGGATCAGCCGCTTCCCGTAGTGGAAAATGACCAGCACGCCGGAGGATTGGCGGAAGCGCTCGGTGGCGGCGAACGAGCCTTACGATTCGATCCGAGTTACCCTGCGCGCTTCTCAGCGGGCGAACGCGTGCATGCGCGCAACCTGAATCCGGAGCACCACACGCGGATTCCGCGCTACGTTCGCGGACATCATGGAGTGATCCATCGCGACTGGGGCGTGTTCATCTTTCCCGACACGCACGCTCACGGCGAAGGCGGCGCGCCGCAGCATTGCTATGCGGTGGAATTCGATGCGCGTGAACTGTGGGGCAACAGCCATCCGGCGGGCGAACGCATTTACGTCGATTTGTGGGAAGACTACCTCGATCCGTATCCGCATCTGGCGTCCGCGGCCGAAGCGAACACGCGAATCGGTGGAAGTCGCAAGCGTCCCGCAAAGTCCAGCTCGGAGGAACGTACGGCCAAACCGGCGCGACTCCGAGCGGTCAAGAAAATCGGACGCAAGCCACCACCCAAATTGTGACGATCGCGGTTGAGGAATCCGGCATGAGCGGAAGAGATCACGATGAACACGGGCACGGTCACACTCATGGGAAGGGACATGACCACGACCATAACGCGCCCGATACCGGCCCGGCGCTGCGCGTCAAGGCGATCGAAAGCCTGCTGATCGAAAAGGGTCTGGTCGATCCCAAGGCCCTCGATGCGCTGGTCGATACCTACGAACATAAAGTCGGGCCTCGCAACGGCGCGCGCGTCGTCGCCCGCGCGTGGGTTGACCCGGCCTTCAAGGCGCGCCTGCTGCAAGACGCGGCCGTCGCAATCGAAGAAGTCGGCCTCGCCGCCGGACCTCAGGGTGAACATCTGACGGCGCTCGAAAACACTCCGACAGTCCATAACATGGTCGTCTGCACTCTGTGTTCCTGCTATCCGTGGCCGGTGCTCGGATTGCCGCCGGTCTGGTACAAGAGCGCGGCTTATCGATCGCGCGCGGTAATCGACCCGCGCGGCGTGCTGCACGACTTCGGCCTCGACCTCCCCGCCGGCGTCGAGTTGCGCGTATGGGACAGCAGCGCGGAGCTGCGGTACATGGTCCTGCCGATGCGACCGGAGGGAACTGAACATCTGACCGAGGAAGAACTGGCCGCGCTGGTCACGCGCGACTCGATGATCGGAACGGCAATCGTGAGCTACCCCGCGACAAAGGACGCGGCTAGTGGCGGTTAAAGAAACCCCCACGGTCGATCACGTGAAATCCACCGAGGCAGTATTCGCTGAGCCGTGGGAGGCGCGCGCATTTGCGCTTGCGGTGATGCTGAGCGGCCGCGAGCGGTTCTCCTGGGACGAATTTCGCGATCGCCTGATCGCGGAAATCGCCGCCGGCGACGCAGCCCCGGACGAAGCGGCCATGGCGGCCGACGCGGCAGCGAGCGCGGTCGCAACCGCGTCGGATTACTACGAGCGGTGGCTTACCGCCCTCGAGCGCATTCTCTGTGCGAAGGCGATGCTTTCGGCGGAGGAAATCGACCGCCGCGCAGCCGCAATCGCCGCGTCACCGCCGGCACCCACGAAGTCGCAGGGGCACGGCCCCATCAAGATCGCCTGAGCTGCTACCCGCTCACACGTTCGCGTAACGATTAGACGAGGCCGCCTAAAAAACCCGCCACCCCTTATTGTGGGAAGTGTGAAACCTTGCCACTAGGCGAGCTTGCGAGCCGAGCTAACGAGTCTGCGAGGTGCGCACATATAAGACTCTGAGACCGAGCTTGCGAGCCGAGCTAACCAGTCTGCGAGATGCGCACATATAAGGTTTCACGGCTCTTTCTCTTCCCTAGCTTTTGGGCGTAGCGCGTGCGGCACGCGCGGCGGGTTCGATCACGTAGCGCTGCCATTCGAGCAGATGACTCAACGACTTCATGTCGGTCATCCGGTCAAGGTAAACCTCTCCCTTCAGATGGTCGGTCTCGTGCTGAATCACGCGGGCGTGGAAGTCGTTGGCGACGAAGTCGAGCGCCTCGCCGTTGCGGCCGAGTCCCGTCACCCGTAGCTGCTTGAAGCGCGGTACGCTACCGCGCAACTCCGGGATACTAAGACACCCTTCCCACTCCTGGATCGGCGACGAATCCAGAACCGTGACCACCGGATTAATCAAATAGGTGAGCGGCACGCTTGGCATGTCGGGATAGCGCGGATGGTTTTCGACTTCGAGTACCGCCACCTGCAAGGCCAGATGGACCTGGGGCGCCGCCAATCCAACGCCGCTGTACTCACGCATCGTCTCGACCATGTCGTTGAGGAGCGCCTGAAATTCCGGCGTTGCGATCTTGGCGGGATCTACCGGACGCGCAGGCGTGCGGATTATCGGATGACCGAGTCGGGCGACCTTGAGAATCATGCGTTGAATTGTCGATCCTTCGGTTAGTCCCGCGCAGCAGCGGGCGGGTCGATTCTAGCGCGATGTAGTTCGCACGCAATCCAGACGCGGATCGTGGTGTGGATCAAGTCCATTCGGCTCCGGGGTGCGTATATCACATGCGTTGTCAGAGAAATGGGAGGTCATCAAAGGCGAGAGGAGCGCGGTATTGGTGGTCACGGAATGGTACGGCATTAATTACGCGTTGACACTACGCGGCAGACCTGAAAGTTACGGAGATGATTGGTTCCCGGCTTTCGCAAATCTTTACCCGGCCGGAAGAGCCAAGGAGCAGCATGTTTTTGCCTATTAGGAGGGGCAAAGCATATGAAGAGGTGGTTTGGATTTGTAGCAGTTGGTTTGTTGTTTTGTCTGCCCGCGATGTCATTTGCGCAGACGTCGACCGACCGGAGTGAACTCGATCAATTTCTCAAGGATACGCAGAACCAGGGTGATCTGCCGGTTGGCACCAAGATCACCATGCAGAACTGGGAGCAGTACAAGGCCTTCATGCCGTTCGGCATGACAGTGCTGTTCGAGGGCAAGTATTTTTGGAAAATGCCCGCGGACGTTGAAATCGACGTCGGTCCCACCCACAACGGCATCCTGCCGAAGACCTTTCTGGACGCAACCGAAAAGTACAGCGCGCAAAACAGCGTCGAGGCGCTGCCCAACGGGCATTTCCGGGTAAACAATTTCCACGGCGGAATTCCCTTCCCGAATCCGCAGGAACCCAATAAAGGATACAAGGAGCTGGCTAACGTTTTCTTCGCGTATGTGCCGGCGATTATCACCACCACGCCAGACAACATGGCGTCGATTTGGTTCGACGATCGCTTCGGGAACATTTCACAGGACACCTTCGACCTGGTGTATCGGCAGAGTGCGTATAATTCAGACCCGGGAATAGCGACCGAGGAGACCTACGCGCCCGGCTCCTGGTACACCGAATGGTTCATGCAGGAAACGCCGGAGCAGGCGCGTTATACCACCTCGCTCCAGATTTTCTATCAGGACATGGAGGCGCATCCGTTTCCTGACCAGTTCGTTTTTGTGCCCGCGATTCGGCGCTCGCTCCGTCTTTCGACGACGGCACGATGCGCGCCGACCTTCGGCAGCGACTGGGCAGCAGACGATGCAAAGCTGAACGGCTTTAACGGCAGCATCTCGACCTACACTGGAACCGCGCTCGGCGAGCGGAAAAATATCGAGTTGCTCTCCGATCAACAGTGGAAAGGTTACAACTTTCCCAACGAGTACGACATGCCGCTGGGCTTTCCGAAGCCGTCGTGGGGTGCGTGGGAGAACCGGCCGGTTTCAATCGTGGACGTTCATCGGATTCCGAGCGAAGCAGGCGGATACTGCTATGCCAGCCGCGTGATGTACCTCGATCGCGAAGATTGGTCCACGTTCTGGAACGACAATTTCGACTCCAACAACAAGCTCTGGAAGGTTTTCGCCTACGAGAATGCGATGGGTGATATTCCGGGTCTGGGACACACCTGGATCGGTATCGGCGCGATGGCTTGGGACGTTCAGAACTCCCACGCGACGATCTGGAGCAGCTGGGGCAATCCGCAACATCGAGGGCATTTCATCGACAATGCGGCACCGAAGGAGTATCTCAACGGCATCAAATACGGCAGTTCGGCTGGCTTGATGCAGCTCATGCGCTAGCGCAGAGCAGAAAGACTGGCATGCAGTGCGCTTGAGGGCGTGCGACGATGGTTGGAGACGGCGGCCGGGGGAACCCTGGCCGCCGTCGCAATTATGCGACTAATCGGAACCTATCGGCGGTTACGAATGATTCAATACGCGGGCCCCGATAGCCCCGGCCAATGGGGCTTCTGCTGGGGCGCCCGTCTCAGTGAGCGCCGACGTACGCCGCAGACCCCATTCCAGCGCAACGGCTGGTCACGCCTTCGCCGCCGAAAGAAGGGGCTTCGGCTCGCTCTGGCAAGTCAACCGCCAGAACCTCCGCGGAGAGTTTCGTCTGCCAAAACTCTTGGGCGTGAATCAGCCCGGTTCGGCCTTATTCACGAGACCGATCTTCGGGATTGCGCGTCCGCCCTGTTCGGCATCGGCCCGCCACCGATCGATTGACTCGAGATTGAACCGCCAATCACTGCCGACCTTGAATGCGGGCAACTGCTTCTTCTTGAGCAGGCGGTAAATCGTTGATGGGTGTACCCGGAGATAGCTGGCAACTTCTTCCAGCGTTAAAACTCTTGCCATTGCCCCCCCCTTTAGGTGGCTTGGTAGATGTGGAACTTTACGCTTACGTTCTCCATGCTAACAACATGTGTGCAGAATGACAACTAGGTGCCCACGGTTGGTCAAAAGTAGTTTTTCCCCTATTTGGTGCCTCAATCCTACAAAATATTGTAATTGGGAACATCTTGATAAGGTCGCCAAAAAAGTCGTTGCTAACTGAAAGTCAGCATACAGGAAGAAGCCCGACGAATCATGGTGCACCGATCATGGCATTCCAAGGTTTGGAACGGGTCGCTCTCAAGAGCTGAGACCGACGATGAGTTATTTTTATCTACGTATAGTTGCTAATGGTGGCTCTGGCGGTTTTAGGAGTTAAGCCTATGGCATAGGGCGTGGCGGAGAGATCTGTTGCAAAGTTGAGGGGCTGGACTTTCGCCGTTTGCGGGGATTTCATTAGGCAGCGATTTTGCACGGGTAGTCTCAAGGGATTGGGAATCAGGCCTCACTATGCTGGCGACGTCAAGAGAGTTCCTGAAGCAGGTCTTTAGCGACTTCAACAACGACGAATGCCCGTCGATGGCGGCAGCTTTGGCGTATGGCACGCTATTCTCGCTGCCCTCGCTTTTATTGATCGTCATTTACGTTGCAGGCCTCGTCCTCGGTCCGCGGGCTGCCAGCGGTCAGATCGAAGCCAAGCTAAGCGGCGCGATGGGTCCTGATGCAGCAGCGCAAATCCAGACGATGGTGTCTAATGTCGCGCATAACCATGCCGGCGGATTGATCGCGACAGCGCTGGGGCTGGTCGGGCTGATTTTGTCGGCGACCAGCGTGCTGCTGCAACTTCAGCAGTGCCTCAACAAGGCGTGGAAGGTTAAGGCGGTCGGTTCGGGGATCAGGAATTTCGCGATGCAACGAGTACGCTCGAGCCTGCTCCTGGTGGGCGCCGGGGTCTTGGCGATGGTTTCGGTGGCCGCAAGCTCCGTGATTTCCGGGCTGGCACGGATGATCCCTTTTCCGGACGCGGTGCACGTCGCCGAGATGGGGACATCGTTGGCGATGTTCGTGCTGGTCTTCGCGGCGATTCTGAAAACCGTGCCCGATGTGCAATTGCGCTGGAGCGACGTGTGGGCGGGCGCGACGTTTATCGCGGTGTTGTTCGTGGTCGGCAAATTTCTCATCGCGATTTACCTGGCGCACGGCGCGAAGGCGAGCATGTACGGAGCTGCCGGGTCGCTCGCGCTGATTCTCCTTTGGACCTATTATTCGGCGCTGATCTTTCTGCTTGGGGTCGAATTTACCCAGGTGTGGGTGCGCAGCCGGGGGCGGGACGTGCTGCCAAAGGAAGGCGCAGTCCTGTTGGGCCGGCCCTCCGATGGGTGAACGGGATGGCTTGCACGAGCGGCAGCCGCTGATCGGCTGGTACCGCAAAGCCGGCAAGCACGGCCCTATCATCTGCCGGCCTCGCGATGGCCTTCGCCGATCTCGCCCATGGCCAATAGGCTAGCATTCCTGACGGCGCTACTGATTCAAGGCCGGCAGCGGAACCGTCAGCGCGTCGTACACGGTCAGTCGCGGGCCATAGGCGGACTGGAAAATGCCGATTCCCTCCGCGGGCCGAATCAGGTTCGTGCGATCGGCGACGTTCAACAGCGTGATCCGATCGATAACTTCGCCGAGGTGGGGCACCTGGAAGCTCCGCTGTCCGCTTAGGTCGATCTGGATTAGATTGGGGAGTGACTCTAGATCGGCGAAGCCTCCGCGCAGGCCGCTGCTATATATAGTGGAAAGGCTGAAGGAGTACGGATCCCAATTATAGGTGATGCCGCCCGAGGCGCCATAAAGCGGCTGATGATCCAGCACGATGTAATGCCGGTTGATGTAGCCGAGTTCATCGGGATCGAAGTTGAACTGTCCGGTCGCCACACCCTTCTGCAGGTTCCTGCCGATTGTGGTGCTGGCATGCATCGAGAGATTCCCGGTGTTGTAGGTCACCGCGGTCTCCGTGCCCCAGATGTACCCGTGCTTGTAGTTGAACGGCGCGAAAATCGGGACATCGCCGAACTGGCCGGTATCGAGGTAGCGCTTGTTGTATTCGTAAAAGGCGTCTTCCGAGATGGTGAGGTGCTTATCTATTTGATGAACTATACCAGCGTCGAATTCGAGATCGTCTTCGGTCTCGGGCGTGACCGTACCGACTCCCGCAAAACCTGTTGTACCCGCAAAGGCTGCCGGAGCGCCGGGCGAGATTCCCTGGAAGTTGGGTACCTGCATGTACCTGGCAACTCCGGCATGCAGAGTGGTGTTGAGCCACGGCATATACACCAGGTTGAAAGTCGGATCGAACTGGTTGTCATAGGTGTAGCCGCTCAGGCGATCCCATCGAATACCAGCATTGGCTCGCAGTTTCTCAGTGATTTGCCAGGTGTCGCCGAGGTAAATTCCCGAAAGGAGATTGATCTTGTTGGAGTTGTTGATCACGCGGACGGGTAGGAAATTACCCGCCGGATCGACTTTGAACACCAGCGAGTTATCGTCCGCCTCCACACCATATTCGCCGAGGTAAAAGCCCCCGTTCAGCGAGTGGTTGCGAAATTTGTAGGTGAGGTCGCCTTCCAGGGTGTTATCGAGGTCGCTATGAAATGCGGTCGAGGCCACGCCTTGATAGACTAACTCGCCAACGTTATCAGGCTGAAAATCCTGTGAGATGTAGTGAGCCGAGTAAGCCAGTTGATAGGTAAGATCGGCCGTCGGTGCTCCGTTGAGAGAGAGGATACCGAGATAGTCGCGAAAGTCGAGATAGGAATTAATATCCGACGACGAAATGTAGGGCGCGCCAGTCAGCTTGAACTCGGTTGGAAGGCCGGGTTGGTTTGGCAACTGGTTATCACTTGCGGATGCAGACGTTATCAGGCTGATCCGGGTAGTCGAGTTCAGGTCGTAGGCGAAGAAGCCGAAGCCCTGTCCCTGGTTGGTATGGTTGTGAATTGCGTCGGGTGCGGGCGTCGCTGAACTGAAAGCCGAATTGCTCTGGCTGTATAATCCACTCAGGTAGTAACTGAACTTGCCGTCGCAGCCGCCGTACTGAAAGCTCGGCTGCATCGTGTTGCGCTGGCCGCCGTACATGCTGACGCTGCCGCCCGGGGCCTCGCATCCGTCCTTGGTCTGGATATTCAGCACGCCGCCCGTCGCGTAGCTGTAGCGGGACGGCAAAATACCGTCGAGCAGGCTCATCGACCTAATGAACATCGGATTCAACATCGAGACGAAGGGCGGATTGGTGTTGATATCGAACGGCACAAACACACCGTTGATCTCGTACTGGAATTGCGGCCCCTCGGTATTGCGGATGTGAATCTGCTGGTTCTGATCGATCGCGACGCCGGGCATCTGCGTCAGGACGTCCGTCAGGGTGCTGTTCTGGCCCTTCGGCAGCTTCGTAATATCCTGCGCCGTCATGGTGTATTTGTTCGCGCCGGTGATGGAGACGCTATTTGGCGCGTGAATCATAGTGGCGCTGACCGGCAGCGAGAGTGCGGTCACCGCGTCGAGCGCGAACGCGATCGGCTCAGCGGAATTATGTGGCACCTGAACGATTTTGATCGCGGACTTGAAACCAGGCTTCCCGGCGTCGAGCGAATAAATTCCGGAGTTTGCCAGAGCGATCGTGAAATGCCCGGCGCGGTCGGTGACGCTGTGGGCGTTCACGCGTCCGTATTCGTCGCGCAGCTCGACGTTCACCTGCGCGAGAGGCCGGCCGAGCGTATCCGTGATAGTCCCGAAAATCTGTTGCGCGTCGGCGACACAGGGAGACGCGAGTAGAAAAGTCAGCGCGAATGCGATCGCAATTATGCCGGCGAAGGTCTTCGCGGACCGCGCGGCATCCCGCTTCGCGGCGAGTCTGTCGCACCGTGACAGGGGCACCGGGATGGCGCGGCCGCCACGGCGCTGATTTGTCGGGAGATATGAAAGCTTCATGGTATTAATGCGGCCGTGCGCCTGCTCTTGATATTGAGAGTGATTCTCAATATCCGGCAGGCCGCCAATTGTCAACTGAGTGTCCGAGACGATCAGCCTGATTCAACCCAAGCGATGAACGTCAGCCCCGACGCGGGAAGAGATGAAGTGTTGGTGATCCCAGCGGGAGTCGAACCCGCGTTACCGACGTGAGAGGCCGGTGTCCTAACCACTAGACGATGGGACCCATCGAACGAGCCGCCGACCAGGCGGATTTGGCTGAGGAGGGAGGACTCGAACCTCCAATCCCCTGATCCAGAGTCAGGTGCCTTGCCAGTTTGGCCACTCCTCAGCGCAGCCCTCATTTATAGCCAGCCGCGCGTGCAGTTCCAATAGCCGCTGCAATAACCGTTGGATAACCGGGTGGAAGGCGGCGCGCTGGACCTGAGCGCTCGCCTTGCGCCGATCGAAAATGGAACGGCAACGGTTTCGCCCCGCAGCCCGTTAGAAGGCCTGAATTACGCGCCGAGAATCGCGCGCGATCGGTCACTTCGTTCAGGATGACGACAGGACAGGGGGCACTTAAGCTGGAAATTTTTCAGCGGGCGGCGGCGTGCCGCAGGGTCTCGGCGTGATGATTGACCAGATTGTCGCATCGCGTGAGCAGCGACTGATCCTGGCAATGCTGCTCGATCATGTAGCTGAGCTCGCCGAGATCATGCACCAGCAGGCGCTGGCAGCGTTCGTACTCGCCGCGTTCCTGCAAAGCCTTTAGCAGGTCGCCGACCAGATCTTCGAGTTCGCTCTCTTCGATTTCCACTGCGATGGCGAGGGTGCGCTCGATTGGAAATGCGGAATCGGGCTGATCCATGTAGCCCTCGATGATCTCGCGCAACCGCGACATCTCGGCAGCCTGCACCGGCACCGGGCTGGGCTCGTCGATCACGCATTCGAGTTCGAGCACCGTCGCGACCAGGCCGAGGGCGCCGACATGACGGGCTTCGTCGCGCGCCATGCCGAACCAGAATTCATGCAGCCGCGATTGCCCGGTGAAGATTTTGGCGAAGCGGGCATAGAGCGCCATGCTCCGCTTTTCCAGGGCGATCGTAGTTTCGATGACTTCGCGGGTGGTGAGCACGAGTGGGATATTAACGCCACGACGCGCCATTCGTAAAGCCGTCAAGCAACGACGAACGACCTCCGGGGTTCGGCGTGCGCGATCGAGTTCGACACCTCTATGAGTCGCGGCCCGCGGAGAAATGCGGCGGGGACGGCGGGCTCATTGAGCGCCCGTCGCCCCCGCAAATCGATCGGCGCGGCGATTATTTCGCCAGTTCGGTCGCGCGCGTCTCCCGAATTACGGTCACGCGAATCTGCCCTGGATAGGTCATGTCGGTCTCGATTTTACGAGCGACGTCGCGCGCCAGCATGGTCGCGTCTTCGTCGGAAACCTGGTTCGGCTCGACGATCACCCGCATCTCGCGGCCGGCCTGAACGGCGAAACACTTATCCACGCCCTTGAACGATTTGGCGATGGTCTCCAGGTCCTCGAGGCGCTTCACGTAGCTCTCGAGCACTTCGCGCCGGGCGCCCGGACGCGCGCCGGAAAGAGCGTCGGCGGCGTCCACCAGCGGCGCCAGGATGGTTTCAGCCTTGACCTCCTCGTGATGCGCCGCGATTGCGTTGACAATCTTCGCCGACTCGCCGTATTTGCGCGCGAGTTCGCCGCCAATCAGCGCATGCGATCCCTCGACCTCGTGGGTCAGGGCCTTGCCGATATCGTGCAGCAGCGCCGCGCGCCGCGCCTGCTTTTCATTCAGGCCGAGTTCCGCCGCCATCGCACCGCAGATAAATGCGGCCTCGATCGAATGCATCAGGACGTTCTGCGCGTATGAATAGCGGTACTTCAACATACCGAGCAGCTTAGTCAATTCGGGGTGCACACCATGGACGCCGACCTCGATTAGCGCGCGCTGCCCGGCTTCCTTGATCGATTCCTCGACATCCTGCTCGGCCTTGCGGACGACTTCTTCGATGCGGCCCGGATGGATTCGCCCGTCCGAGATCAGGCGCTCCAGCGCGAGCTTCGCAATCTCGCGGCGAATCGGATTGTGGCACGAGATGACGACCGCCTCGGGGGTGTCGTCGATGATGATATCGACGCCGGTCGCGGCTTCGATCGCGCGGATATTGCGGCCCTCGCGGCCGATGATGCGCCCCTTCATTTCGTCGGTCGGCAGCGCGATAACCGAGACCGTGCGCTCGGCGACGAACTCACCGGCAAGGCGTTCGATAGCGATCGAGATGATGCGCTTGGCGCGCCGATCGGACTCCTCGCGCGCTTCCTCTTCAACGACGCGGATCTGGCGCGCCGCCTCGTGCCGCGCCTGACCGACCATTTCCTCGATAAGCGTGCGCTTGGCTTCCTCGCGTGTCAGCCCGGCGACCGCTTCGAGCCGGCCGCGAGCCTCATCGATCAAAGCCTGATGTTCCGCCTCTTTGTCGGTGATCGATTTTTCGCGATTGCGCACGGTTTGGTCGCGGCGGTTAAGCTCGACTTCACGGCGCTCGAACGCCTCCTGGCGTTTCTCGAAGGTCTCTTCCCGCGTCTGCAGCTTGGTTTCGAGTGCGGCTAGTTCGCGCCGCCGCTCGCGCTGTTCCCGCTCGGCGTCCGCCCGTGCGCCGACCATCAAATCCTTGGCCCTTAGTTCCCCCTCCTTGACCAATAGTTCGCTTTTGCTCTTGGCTTCTTCGATGATTCGCTGAGCCTCGCCCGCCGAGGTCTGCGCCTCGACGGTTTCAATGCGGCGGCGCGACTGCAATGCGAAGTAAAAAGCCGCGCCGCTGAGCGCAATGCCCAGGAGCACCAATGCAATGTCTAACAACACTCCTTTATCCTCCTGAGCCCATCCGTGGCCCCGACGGCCGGTAACTCCCGGCTCGCCCAATGCACGGTGGACTCTGTAACGATTAGACCGAGTCGCCGATCGCGCGGCGCTTCGGGTAGCCGGTCCAGGACCTGAAAGGAATAGGCCAGACCGGCCGTGACCGTCTTTGGCGCGAGGGCGGCGATCAAGCGATCGTAATATCCGCCGCCGCGGCCTAGACGCTGTCCGGCAGGGCCGAATGCCACGCCGGGGACACAGATCAGCGCACGCTCCAGATCGGCGTAGCGCGCGATCTCTGCCCCCGTCGGTTCGAGGATGCCGAAGGCGCCCGGCTGCAGTTCCGCCATGGTAAGAACAGGGACCAGGCTCAGGTGAGGATTTGAGGAGACGATCCGCGGATAAAGGACACGGCGTCCGGAGGCGATCGCGTCCTCGAAGATCGTGTCAGTCGCGACTTCGTTATCTTTGGCTGCGTACAGGATGACGCAGGCCGCGCCGGCGTAGCAGGGCGTGTCGATCAGATTGCTCTGAACGAACGCCGACATGCGTGCGGCGCAATGCGCCGGAAGACCGGCGCGGCTCTCCGCCAGAACTCGCCGTAGAATGGTCTTTTGGTCCGCCACGCGACTGCCATGGCGGGTGCGGGGTCTAAAT
>Ga0302325_10001410_pt1 | contig 61406 bp, 53 predicted proteins | sample Palsa_T0_2_FD_201948 | JGI IMG/M metagenome (GOLD analysis project Ga0302325, IMG submission 201948) | Peat permafrost microbial communities from Stordalen Mire near Abisko, Sweden - Palsa_T0_2 | ecosystem: Environmental > Terrestrial > Soil > Palsa > Peat permafrost | place: Sweden: Abisko...
TAGGCGTAACTCTGTGCGCTCGCCACGGAGGACGTCAGAAGCCCCGCCCAGAGGGCCGTCCTGCGCAGCATTGGCCAAGGCAGTGTCATGGGCCTCACTGCTTTCCGAGGTAGGGCGACTGGCGGAAGGCCTGGGTGATGCCCGAGGAGATGACGTCGGGTTGGGTGTTGGCCTGGGTGATGACGCCGTTGAGGGCTCCGGACCAGATGGCGGCCATCTCGCCTCCGCCAGGCAGCCCGGCATCCAGCGTGGGCTTCACCATCACCAGCACCAGGGTGCCAATCTGGTAGCTGTAGGAGAAGCCGCTCCAGGGGAAGTAGATGCCCCAGCCGCCCCACGGGTAGTCCGGGTAGTAGCCTCCCCAGTAGGTGTACCAGGGGTAGCTCACGTAGACGGTGTAGCTCTGCTGCAGGCCGCCCACGGTGACGATGAAGTCAGGCGGCGACTGGCCGGGCGTCGTGGCAGCGTCCACCAGCACGTAGCCGAGGCCGTCGAGCTCGCTCTCGATGGTGCCGCAGATGGTGGCCGGAAGCGCCGAGCCCATCGGGAAGGGGAAGGGCCCGCCGTCCGCCAAGTCCTCGATGACGCAGTCGGTGGGGCTTCCGAGCGTCGCGCCAGGCATGGAGTAGGTGGTGAGCGACTGGAAGCCGCCACTCGAGCTGAAGGCCGGGTCGTAGACGGTGGTGACGGTATTCAAGTCCGACGTCTGGTCGACGGCGCTCGGGTAACAGGCCGAGGCGACGGCGAGCAGCCCGAGCAGCCCGCCGATGAGCCCCTTTGGAAGGCGACGCTTGCCGTGGGCTGTCAATCGCTCCGCCCTCCCCTCTTTTGCAGCTGACGCCGCACTCTTTCTAGCCCAGGGGTCGCGCTGACAAGAGAAAGAAAGAGGGGCGCGCGACGTCGCCCGCGGCCCTGGGGGGGGAGAGGCCCCGGGCGCGGGACGAGCTCAGTGTGCCTTTGGCGCGTCCTTGTCCGGAGCTTCCTTGACCGCTGCCTTGTTCAACCGAGTGATGAGGCCCTCCATGCCTTCCTTCTTGATGATGCGGCTGAAGCTGGAGCGGTAGTTGTCGACGGTGGACACGTCGTCGACGACGATGTCCACGATGCGCCAGTCGCCGCCCTCGCGGCGCAAGGCGTAGTCGATGTGCGTCGGCTCGCCCTTGATGGTGACTTCCGTCGGGACCTTCACCGCGCCGTCATCTCCCGCCGCCTCGGGCAGGTACTTCACTTCCGTCCCCCGGTAGTCGTCGGTGAACTGGTCGGCGGTCGCTTTCCGGAAACGCTGCTTGAAAGCGTCGAGAAACCGCTTCCGCTGCGACGGCGTGGCGTCGTCCCAATTCTTCCCCAGCGCCGCGCGGGCGACGCCTTCCAGGTCCACGGCGCGGGTGAGGATATTCTCCAGCTTCTGGCGAACGGCCGGAGTCACCTCGGCGCCCTTGGCCGGCACCGCGGCGCGCACCTCCGCGTCCCGGGCCTTCAGCGCCTGCGTCGCCGTGGACGCCTCGGCCAGGACGAGCGCCGCGATTAGAATTCTCACCGTCTCTCCTTCGCCGGTTCGAGCGGTCCGCACCCGTGGTACCGGGCCTCGTCCGGCGCCCAGCATCCGCGAAATTACCCCGGGGCGAAATCCGTTGCTGATGCAACGTACGTAATTACTTGCATCTGCTCCGCTCTCCCCTACCCCCCCGGATTTCATGGACTTCCCGTTGACTCCGGCCCTGGACACGCTATGTGGTGTTCCATTCCAGCGCCGCGGTTAGTGACGGCCATCTCTTTGCGCAACGCATGACCGGCAACCTCACCAGCCTCTTCGCTTTGGCCATGCTCGCCGGCGCCTTCGTCGTCGCTTTGGGCGCCTTCGCGGTGAAGACCACCCTCACTGGCCGTCCGCAGACGGAGCGCGTCACCCAGCAGGGAGGGACGGCGCTCCTCGGCGAGTACATCATGGAGTACGGGCTGTGGGTCTTCCGCCCGGTGGTGCGCGCCTGCGTCCGCCTCGGCATCCACCCCGATGCGCTCTCCTGGACGTCGCTCGTCTTGCACCTCATGGCGGCCGTCGCCGTGGCGGTGGGCTGGTTCGGCCTTGGCGGCTGGACGCTCGTCGTCGGGGCCATGTGCGATTCGCTCGACGGCGCCGTGGCGCGCGAGCGGGGCCTGGCGTCCGACGCCGGCGAGGTCCTCGACGCCGCGGTGGACCGCTGGGCGGAGATGGCCGTCTTCTTCGGCTTTGCCTACTACTACCGCAATGACCCGGTCGGCTTCGTCCTCGCCGCCGCGGCCTGCGCCGGCGCGGTGATGGTCTCCTACGCCCGGGCCAAGGGTGAGGCGATGGGCGTGGATGCGCGGATGGGCCTCATGCAGCGTCACGAGCGCGCCGCCTACCTCGGCCTGTCCACGGTGCTCTCCCCGCTCGTCGCCTACTGGTGGGAGCCGGACGCGACGCATCCCCGCTACCACCTGGTGCTCGCCGCCCTGGCGCTCATCGCCGTCCTGGCCAACGCCACCGGCATCCAGCGCACGGCCTTCGTCCGCTCCGAGTTGCGGAAGCGGGGCCGCTAGGACGTCCCGTGAGCCCTTCCGTCCGCAATGCCGCCGGGCTTCGTTCCGCGCGGCTCCGCGAGGTATGGCATTTCGTCGCCTCCCAGGCCTCGGCCAGCGTGGCCTCGGCCCTCGACGTCCTCGTCATGGAGGGCCTCATCTTTCTAGGGACGCCCTACGGCTGGGCCATCCTCGCCGGCCACGTCGCCGGCGGGGTGAGTGACTTCACCGCCAAGCGCCACCTCATCTTCCGCACCGGCAACGAGCGGCTGCTTCGTCAGGCCGGACGCTACTTCCTGGCCTGGGGCACCTCGCTCCTCCTCAACCTCGGCCTGGCGCGGCTTCTCGTCGAAGGGGTGGGCCTCGGAGCCGGCGTGGGCGTCCTCGTCGCGGCGGTGGCCGTCGGACTGGCGTGGAATTACCCCATGCACCGCCTCTACGTCTTCCGGACGCCCCGGCCTGGTTGACGCCCATGTCCAAGGTGGAGCTGAAGACTGAGGTGCCAGGGCCCAACAGTCGCGCGCTCGTCGCGCGCGAGGCCCAGCACCTCGCGCCCGGGCTACAAGGCTTCGCCCTCTGGGCCGGGGTGGCCATGGACCATGGCCAGGGCAGTCACGTCACCGACGTCGACGGGAATACCTACGTCGACCTCATCGGCGGAATTGGCGTCAACGCCCTCGGGCACGCGCACCCGGCCTACGTCGAGGCCCTCACCGCGCAGACGAAGAAGCTGACGGTGGGAAGCTTCACCAGCCTGCCCCGGGTGGAGTTGATGGACGAGGTGGCGGAGATGGCGCCGGCCGGTCTCGACCGGCTCCAGCTGTATTCCGGCGGCGCGGAGGCCGTCGAGTCCGCGCTGCGGCTGGCCCGGGTGAAGACGGGGCGGCTCGACGTCGTCGGTTTCTGGGGCGGCTTTCACGGGAAGACGGCCGGAGCGATGTCCCTCATGGGGAGCGAGGCCAAGTACGGCTTCGCGCCGCTGCTTCCCCACACCACCTCCATCCCCTACGCCGACTGCTACCGCTGCCCTTTCGGCCTGCAGTACGGAAGCTGCGGCATCGCCTGCGCCGACTTCGTCCGCAAGGCGCTGAAGTCCCAGCCCCAGGGGCCAGTGGCGGCGGTCATCATCGAGCCGATGCAAGGCACGGCGGGCAACGTCATTCCACCGCCGGAGTTCTTGCCGGCGGTGGCCGATGCCACGCGCGAGGTCGGTGCCCTCCTCATCGCCGACGAGATGATTACCGGGTTCGGACGCACCGGGCGCCCGTGGGGCATCGACCACACCCCCGGTGTGAAGCCGGACGTGGTGACGCTGGGCAAGGCCTTCGGCTCGGGCTTCCCAGTCTCCGGCGTGCTTACCCGGACCGACATCGCCGAGACGCCCCCGTGGAACAAGCCCTCCGGCGCCTCCAGCAGCTACGGGGGAAACCCGCTCGCCGCGGCGGCGGCGCTGGCCTCGGTGCGGACCATCCGCCGCGAGCGCCTCTGGGAGAACGCCGAGCGGGTGGGCGCCACCATGCTTTCGCGCCTGCGTGAGCTCCAGACACGCTACCCCTTCATCGGCGACGTGCGGGGCAAGGGGCTGTTTCTGGCCATCGAGATGGTGCGGGACAGGAAGAGCAAGGAGCCCGTCGCCTCCTCGGTGATGAAGGAGGTCTACCTGGCCGGCGTCCGGCGTGGACTCTTGGCCATGACCTACTCGCCGCACATCCGCCTGCAGCCGGCCCTCACCATCGACGAGGCCGCTGCCGACGAGGGCTTGGGCCTTCTGGGCGAAGTCTTCGCCGAGCTGGACCGTAGCGGCCGCTGGCGCTGACCCCCGGCTCGGCGTTAAGGAGCCCGTCTTCCCTCTATGGCCGGACCCCCCTCTTCCCGTGCCCTGCGTGGCGCCGTCATCGGCTACGGCTTCATTTCCGGCAAGGGCCACATCCCGGCCTACCTCGAGCGTCAGCGGACACTTCGTGACGTCGACATCGTCGCGGTAGCGGACATCTCCGAGCCGCGGCGCGAGGCCGCTCGCGCCGCGCTCCCCGGGGTGCGTCTCTACGACAGCGCCGAGGCGCTCCTCGCCGCCGAAGCCGGTTCTCTCGACTTCGTCGACATCTCGACGCCGCCCTGCGACCACGCCGCCATCGCTCACCTGGCGCTGGATGCGGGCCTGCACGTGCTGTGTGAAAAACCGCTGACCACCACCGTCGCCGAGGCGCGCTCGCTGCTCGAGCACGCGCGTCGGGCCAAGCGGGTACTCTTCCCCTGCCACAACTACAAGCACGCACCGGTGGTGAAAGCGATTCGAGACGTCATCACCTCGGGGCGGATTGGCCGGGTGCGCAGCGTGACGCTGAGCACCTTCCGCAACACCCACGCCAAGGGCGTCCCCGAGTGGAACACCGACTGGCGCCGCCAGCGCCGGTACTCGGGCGGCGGCATCGCCATGGACCACGGGAGCCACAGCTTCTACCTGGCCTTCGAGTGGATGGGCAGCTACCCGACGGCGGTGACGGCGAAGATGTCCAACCTCGAGCCTGACCGCTGGGACACCGAGGACAACTTCAGCGCAGTCCTCACCTTCCCCAACGGCCTGGCCCACGCCCACCTCAGCTGGACTGCGGGCGTGCGCAAAGTCATCTACTCCGTCCAGGGCGAGCGCGGGGCAGTCACCGTCGTCGATGACGACCTGGAATTGGCGCTCATGCAGCGCACCTCCGGACCGGAGGTGGCCCAAGGGGCCGTCCGCTGGCACACCGAGCGCCGCAGCGTCTCCTCGGACTGGATGGATGCGAGCCACGTCTCCTGGTTCAACTCGCTCTTCGACCAGTTCCGGACCGCCATCGCGCAGGGCACCTTCGTCGGAACCGAGGCCAGCGAGGCCTTCCTCTGCGTGCAACTCATCGACGCCGCGTACCGCTCCGCCGCAGACGGCTGTCGCGAGCTACCTCTCTCGGCGAGCATCCCGGGTGAGGAGAAAAGGTGAGCCCGGGATTTGAGAGCCTCGCCCAGCGTCTCATCCCCTGGCTGATTCGGCGCCGCTGGAGGGTCCTCGCCACGGCCCTCCTCGTCACGCTGGTGAGCGGCTTCTACTCCGCCCGCCTCTACGGAAACCTCAAGAGCGACCTCGAGGAGCTCTTGCCGGCGACGGCACCCAGCGTCCTGGCCGCCAAGAGCATCGGGCCCAAGCTGCACCCGGTGAACAACCTCTTCATCGTCCTCGAGGGGACGGACGCTTCGGCCGTGCAGCACTTCGCCAATGACTTGGCCGCCCGTCTCCGGGCGCTGGGTCCGGACCTGGTGCAGGACGTCACCTACCGCACCGATGACCAGGAGCGTTTCCTGGAGCGCTTCGGTGCCTTCTACCTGAGCCAGCCGGACCTCCGCACGGTGCTGGACCGAATCCGCGCCCGGGTGGCCTGGGAAAAGCAGCGGCAGAACCCACTCCTCAACATCGTCGACGACGACGAGGAGAAGCCCGTCTCGGTGGCTCCCTCGCTCGACTTCTCGGACCTCGAGGCGAAGTACGGCATCCAGAGCCCTGACCAGTTTCGCGACGGCTACTACCAAACCCCGGACGGACACCTCCTGGCGCTGCTCGTCGGGCCTTCGGAGAAGGTGCATGGCTTCGACGCCAGCAAGCGCTTCGTGGAGCGCGCCCGGGCCGAGGTCAAGGCGCTCAACCCGGCGAAGTATGACAAGAGCCTCCGCGTCGGCTTCACCGGCGAGGTCGTCGCGCCTCTGGAGGAGCAGGAGTCACTCGTCTCTGACCTCGCTTCCTCCACGGCGGTGGTGCTGGTGTTTGTCTTCCTCGCCCTCTACCTCTTCTACCGCCGCTGGGCGCCCATCCTGGCGCTGCTCGGGGCGCTCACCGTGGGCACCGCGGCAACCTTCGGGCTCTGCTGGTTCCTCATCGGCTACCTCAACGCCAACACCGCCTTCCTGGGCTCGATTGTGCTCGGCAACGGCATCAATGTCGGCATCATCGTCGTGGCTCGCTATTGCGAGGAGCGGACGCGCGGCCTGACCACCGAGGAGGCCATCCGTCTCTCCTGGACCGGTTCGCTGGCGGCGACCTTCGTCGCCTCCTTCGCCGCCGGACTCTCCTACCTCTCGCTCGCCGCAACGGATTTCCGCGGCTTCAGCCAGTTTGGTGTCATCGGTTGGCTGGGGATGGCGCTCAACTGGGTCTCCGCCTTCGTCCTCCTTCCGCCGCTCATCTTCGCCCTGGAGAAGTGGCGCCCGGGTGGCTTTCTCCGCCCGAGCGGCGAGCATCCCTGGGCCGTCCTCAGCGCCAACTTCGTGCAGCGCCACAGCGGCCTCCTGCGGGCGCTCTCGGTGGTGCTCCTCGGGGCGTCGGTGGTGGCCGTCTTCAATTACCGGGGCCCACTCATCGAGTACGACGTGTCCCGCATCCGCTCGCAGAAGAGTCTCGAGGAGGGCGCCACCTTCTGGTCCTTCAAGCTGGACGAGATTTTCCGCACCTACCTGAGCCCGATGGTGCTGCGCGCGGAGACGCCCGAGGACCTGGACAAGACGCTGGAGGTCCTCGCCCGAAGGCGCGCGCAGCTGGGTGCCGCCGACCCACTGCGCGAGGTGCGCACGCTGAAGACCGCCCTGCCCCCCGACGCTGCCGACAAGCTGCCGCTGGTGCACGAGCTGCGCGACGCGCTGAGCGAGACCCGGCTGCAGCAGCTCACCCCGGACGTGCGCAACCGCGCCCAGCGGCTGCGGCCTCCGGCCGACGCCCACCCGCCGGCGCTCGGTGACTTGCCACAGTCCATCCGCCGGGCGCTCGTCGAGCGGGATGGGACGACGGGGCGCATCGCGCTCGCCTTCCCGCGAAAGGTGGGGGTGCTGAATACCGACGAGCTGGAGGCCATCCGCAAGCTTCTGCGGGGCTCCATCGCCGAGAGCGGCACGTCCACCCAGGCGCTCGCACAGCAGCTGCTCTTCGCCGACATCACCGCGGCCATCGTCCGGGACGGGCCCAGGGCCACGCTGCTTGCCCTGGCGGCGGTGTGCATCCTGGTGGCCGTCGTCTTCCGGAAGATGGGCCCCATCCTCATGACGTGCGGAAGCCTCCTCTTGGGAGTGGCCTGGCTCGTGGGCGCCGCCGCCGCGGCGCAGGTGCGCGTCAACTTCCTCAACTTCGTCGTGCTGCCCATCACCTTCGGCATCGGCGTGGACTACGCCGTCAACATCGTCCAGCGCTACCGGCTGGAGGGCCCGGGGAAGATGGCGCGCGTCATCCGGGAGACGGGTGCCGCCGTCGCCCTCTGCTCGGCAACCACCGTCATCGGGTACGCCTCACTCCTGGTGGCCGACAACCGGGCGCTCCGCGGCTTCGGGCTGTTGGCGTCGCTTGGAGAGCTGTGCTGCCTCAGCGCCGCCCTCTTCGCCCTGCCGGCGTGGATTGCCTTGCGGGAGCCGGTGCCCGTCCCCACGCCCACGGATGCGAGTTCTTCACTGCTCTGACGTCCACCTCACCGAGGACCCGACGCGGACCCAGTTTTTCCGCCGCGGCCCTCGGTTCTGGATGGCCTGGTACGAGCTGAGAGTCGACGGGCGCGCCCGGGCCTTCGCTCGAGCTCCCGAGACCCTGAGGGCCGTCCTCCGCGAGGCGGAGCGCCAGGCCGTGGACCATCTCGTCCTCTCCGGGGACCTCACCTCCTCGGCGCTCCCCTCCGAGTTCGCCTCGGCCGCCGAGGCGCTCGGCCCCTGGGCGCGCGACGCGCGCCGATGCACCGTCATCCCCGGCAACCACGACTGTCACCACCCAGCGGCACTTCGCGAAAAGCGTTTCGAGGCCCACTTCGGGGCGCTCCTTTCCTCCGACGTGCAAACCCGCAGCACGCTGGGCCCCTGGCCCGTGGTGCGCCTCGTGGGCGACGGCTTGGCGCTCATCGCCCTGCACACCTCGCTGCTTCCCTCCATCCCGGGCGTCTCGTATGGGCGGGTGGGCAGCGAGCAACTGGAAGGCCTGCGCGAGGCCATTTCCCACCCCGCGCTGAAGGGACGTGCCGTGCTGGTGGTGGTGCACCATGCCCCCCGCCGTCCCGACGGCAGGCCGGACAAGCTGTCGCACCGGTTGCTCGACGCCGACGCCCTCTTGGAGTTGCTTCCCGGGCCTCGCTTCGCAGTCCTGCACGGCCACATCCACCACCGCTACCACCACCCGGCCACCGCCACCCGTCCGCACCTCTTCTGCGCCGGGAGCTCCACCCAGGCCGGTCGCGAAGGCTACTGGCTCATCGACGTCGACGGAGGCACGGTGCGAGGCGGCACCGCCGTCGCGCTGGGAGAGGGCCCATGACGTCCATGCGCGTCCTCACCGTCGGACACGTCACCAACGACTGCCTCGTTGACGCCATCCACCCCGGGGGGGCGGCGCTGTACGGAGCCCTGGCCGCGCAGGCCCTGGGAGCGGAGGTGACACTCCTCACCCGCGCCGGCGCGGACTTCGTGGGAGGCCACCTCCTGCAGCAACTCCATGGGGTGCACGTGCTTGCGGCGCCACGCACCACGGCCTTCGAGGAGCGGTACGTGGACGGGAGGCGGAGTGTCCGGCTCCTGGCACGGGCCGCCCCCATCGACGGGGCCCTGCCGGCCGCCGACGTGGTGCTCCTGTGCCCCGTCGCCGACGAGGTTTCCGCGTCGATGCTGGCCATCCGGCCGCCCCGCCTTCTGGCCGCGGGGCTTCAGGGCTGGTTGCGCGCTTTCGGCCCGGACGGGACGGCCGTCGCTGCCCCCCTGGCGGAGGCGGGGGCCTTCGCCGGATGCGGCCTCGTCTGCTGCAGCGAGGAGGACTTGGCGGGCCTCGGGCCACAGACGCTGCAGGCGCTTCGGGCCACCGTCCCCCTGGTGGCTGTCACCGACGGCGCCTCCGGCGCTCGCCTCTACCGGGGCCCCTTGGGGTGGCACATTCCCCCACTTCGCGTCGAGGCAGTGGACCCCACCGGCGCAGGGGACGTCTTCCTTGCCGTCCTGTCCCTCCAACTCGCGAGCGGGATGCCCCCGCTCGAGGCGGCCGGCTGGGCGGCCTGCGCCGGGGCGGTGACGGTGACGTCCGCCGGCCCCATGGGCGTCGAGAGACTCACGGCACTGGCTCAAACGTGGGAGCGCTACCGGCGAGAGGCTGCCGCGCCACGGCCCCTGTGAGGGCGCGGCTGACTACTCGCGGTTCTCGCGGTCCTTCTGGGGCGCTGCGAGGGCAGCGCAGCGGTAGTCAATGGCGCTGAGGGTGACGAGAACGCCACCCGCCGCGAAGCACACGCCCATCCACAGCTTGCCCGAGGCGACGCCCCCGAGAAGCCCGGCCAGCGCACCGGCCCCCAGCACCTGGAGGGCCCGCGTCTGCGCCACGGAGCGCGCCTGGAAGGTTTTTGCCTCGGAAACCATGCATGGGAGTCTAGGGGTGGGCCCCAACGGGCTCAATCCCGCAGGCACGCGTTTCTTCAGGTGCCTCATGACGCATCGCGTCTCAAAGCCAATCCCACTAGAAATCTGCTACACGGCGGGACGTGGGCTCGGCGGCTGGCACGTCGGACCGGCTGTCGTTGGGGGCGTGCCTCGTCGCGCTCGGGGCACTCGCGTGGTTTTGCGTCGCCCGGCACGCACCCGCTCTGGCGCTGGCGCGCGCGAGCCCAGCGGTCGTTGCCAGTCCCAGGGCGTCCACTCCGGCACCCCTCGAAGCCCCACCGCCACCGCCACCGGCGCCTCCACCACCCCCTCCTGCACCTGCACCCTTGCGCGTCCAGGCCGCGTTGGACCGGCTTCTGGCCGGAGGACGGGTGGATTTTGAGACCGGCAACGCGCGTCTTCGGCCCGAGTCCGCGCCTCTTCTGGACGCGGTGGCCAGGGAGCTCGCCTCGGCTCCTGAGCTGGACATCGAGGTCGAGGGCCACACCGAGAGTCGCGGAAACGCGGCGGCCAACCGTCGTCTCAGCCAGAAGCGGGCCGAAGCCGTGAAAAACTACCTCGCCCAGGACGGCATCGCTCCGGAGCGCATCCACACCCTCGGCTCCGGGTCCACGCGCCCACTCGTCCGCGGCCGGAATGCCGAGGCGGACGAGCTCAACCGGCGCATCGAGTTCCGCATCCTCGCACCTGGGAGTCGGTGATGTTCGACGTCGTGCGCGACATCCTCCTCTGTCTCCTCGCCGCCTCTGTCCTTGGCGCGGCCATCGGCTGGTTCGCCCGCGGCCTTCGCGCTCGGCGGCTGGCCGCGAGCGAGGCAAGCGCGTCGCGTCACGCCCTGCAGGAGGCGAAAGCCCTCCTGCGCGTCACCGAATCCGCCCGGGCTGGCGAGCAGCGCGAGCTCAGCGAGCTTCAAACGTCGGTTGACTTCGCCCGACGACAGGCAGAGACGCTTCAGCGAGAGCTGAAGGAAGCCGAGCTCGGGCGGGAGAGCGCACGGAAGGAAGCCTCCGAAGCACAGGAGGTGGTGGCCAAGCTGTCCTCCCGCCTTCAGGAGGCCGAAACGGCACGCGAAAAGGCCAAGGTGGAAGTGGATGCGCAGCGAACGGCCGTCGCCGGCGCCCGACTGCGCATCGTCGAAGTCGAGACCCAGGCGGACGCAGTCCGACAGGAGAACGAGCGGCTCAAGAAGCTTCAGGTGTCGACGACGCCCCCCGACGAGCCGACGCGTCAACGCCTTGAAACCTTGAAGGCCACCCTCCAGGCCGCCGAGACGGGGTGGGATGCAGCCCGCGCTCACACCGAGGCCGCCTTTCAACAGCTCAACGCCACCCAGCAGCTGCTGGCAGCCTCGGAAGTGGAACGCGACTCGCTCGCCACCCGACTCCTCGACGCCCAGGTGGAACTCGCCACACTCCGTTCACTGCCCGAGGCAGTCCAGGCCCCGCCCGTGCAGCCCGCGCGTCCGCCGGACGCGGTGGCTCGCTCCGGGCCAGTCTCGAAGGCGGAACGGGACGACTTGAAGAAAATCAAAGGCATCGGACCGGCCGTGGAGCGGACGCTGCACCGGGCCGGCATCTACCGCTACGCGCAGATTGCCAGCTGGACGCGCGAGGACATCCTCGCCATCGGCGAGAAACTCCCGGGTTTCAAGGAGCGCATCGTGCGAGACCGATGGACGACGGCCGCGCGACGCTTGCATGTCACGAAGTACGGAAGCCCCCCTTAGACAACGGCGCCGCCGGGCCGCGGGCTTCGCTATTTCGACGGCGCCGTGTCCCCGGTGACCTTCTTCACCTTCTCGTCCGTTTTCGAGGCCGCCTTGTTCAAGGCATCGCCCGTCTTCGAGGCCGCCTTGTTCAGGCCATCGCCCGTCTTCGACGCCGCCTTGTTCAGGCCATCGCCCGTCTTCGACGCCGCCTTCTGCGTGCCGTTCGCGGCGCCGTTGACTGCCTTCTTGCTCCCCTCTGCCGTGTCGGAGGCGGCCTTCTGGCTGGTACGCCGCGTGGCGTCCGCAGCCTGGTCAACCTTCGCGCCCGCTTTCTGCGCGGTGTCGTCGGCGAGAACCGAGGGCGCGCTCAGCAGCACCAAACTGCACAGGAGCCTCGTCATGGAGCGTTTCTCCTTCCGCTGACTGCCGGGGGACAGAGCCTGCCCGAGGATGGCATTCCTGACGACTCGACAAACGGCCGTCGGGCCTTCACTGCCAGCGTGCCCGGCTTCCTGCCGTTTGCCACCTCTTGCCTGACAGCACTTGGTTGGGGAGGGCCCTTCGCGTGCTACGAGCCGCTTGGCCGTCGAGCCCCTCTGCCCAAGGCTCCCATGAGGCAGGTCGTCGTCAAAGGAGCGAGCCGAGGAATCCCCCGGGGCAGGCCGCGGCTCTTGCAAACCGCGCGGTACCGAGGTCCAAAGGCTTCCTCGTGCCGACGACGGAACTCCCTCCGGTGACGTCCGTGCTTCCCCATCGAGCGCCGTTCTTGATGGTCAGTCGCATCTTCGAGCTTCGCGACGGCTACGTCGCCGGCCTTCGTACCTTCCGCCCGGACGAGCCCTTCTTCGCCGGGCACTTTCCCGGGCACCCGGTTGTACCGGGCGTCCTGCTCATCGAAGGCCTCGCCCAAACCATGGCCTACTACGCGCTGGTCCAGGAATCGGCGCCCGAAGTTTTTCTGGTCGGCGTGGACCGCGCCCGCTTCCGGGTCAGAGTCGAGCCCGGAGCGGAAGTCATCTTCGAGGTGAAGACGGGCGAGCAGCGGTTTGGGCTGCTCACCGGCCACGGGCGGGTCAGCGTCTCGGGGCGCACCGTGGCCGAAGCGACGCTCCGGGGCTTCGTCCGGGTGCCGGGGGGCCTTGGGGTCAGCCCGTAGGGCTTGCTACGGACTCGGGACGCGTAGGACCTCGTCGGACACCGGGAACCCGGGCTCGTAGCCAGTCACCCGCAGCTCGAGGCTGAAGCCCCGACTGTCGGTGAGGAGCGCGCTGCGGGCGAGCCAGACGCCGTCCACGAGCTCGAGCTTGTCGAAGTCCACCTGAAGCACCTGCTGCCCATCCCTCGAAAATCGCTTCCTCCGAAGCGCGAGCGTCCCGTCATCGCGCCGGTCCTCGACCGCATCCACGTCCGTCTCGCCAGCGATGCTCGACCTCGAGACCCAGCTCCCGGCATCGGCCGTGAGCGGCCCGGTGGCGGGCAGGAAGTAGATACGTTCAACGGCTCGTCCGAGGTTGGCCGGGTCGAACTGCTCCCCAATCTGCTTGAGGTAGACGCGGGCCTCCCAGCGCCCAGCCACCTTGGCGACGTCGAAGAGCTTGAGCCCCATCGCCGACGTCGCGGACACTCGGAAGGCACCGTCCCTGCGCCCGAGCACGTAGCCAGTCATCAAGTAGCTCTTCCCACCGTAGGTCGCGACAACTTGGTGCAGGAGCTTGAATGACGCTGGCTCGCGGGCGACAAGCGCCGCCCGCGCCGCCTCCGCCTGCTCTGTCGTCATCGACACGGCGCGCGGCGCCGGCGGCACGCTTCCTGTGTGGGAGCACCCCAGGAGTACGGTGAAGAGGAGCCAGAGCGCACGAGACGAGGCCTTCATGAGGCCCTCGCGGGTGTGGCGAGGCGAGGCCTCAGCACCCAGAAGATGCCCGGCAGAAGCAAGAGTGCGGACGTGGCACTGATGATGATTCCGAGCCCGACGGCGGCGCCCAAGGACTGCAGCGCGCGATACGAGGCGAGAACCAGCGTCCCGAAGCCGGCCAGCGCCGTCAGAGACGTGAGCAGGACGCCCGTCGCCTGGACGCCGGAAACCGTCGACGGACTGGCGAGGCCCTGGAGCGCGAAAATGCCATAGTCGACACCACACCCCAGGATGAGGACCAGCGCAGTCGCCGAGACGATGTTGAGCGGCGCATGGACGGCCGAAAGGATGGCCATCGTCCCGGCCAGGCCGAGACAGCCCGGGAGGCAGGCCAGCACCGCCAATCGCAACGAGCGGTAGGCCAACGTCAGAAGCACGACGTTGAGGAGCAGGCCGAGGCCGGTGAGGAGGGCCATCTGCCGTGGAATCCTCGCGACGGTGTTGCGGGCCAGCGCGTTGGCGTTGAGCAGCACGGCGCCGGCCGGGAGGCTGCTCGCAAGAGCGTCGAGCTCGTCCTTGCCACGAGGGTCGACCGACGTAACAGCGATGCACTCCTCTGCCGAGCAGCTGAGCATCCGTTTCAGCAGGGGCTCGAGGGAGGTGTGCTCGAAGTCCGCTGGCGTCAACGGTGCCACCTTCTCTTCACGGACCGCGGACACCTCCTCCCAGAAGGCGTCGAAGGCCCTCGCGGAGAAGCCCGCCTCCACCGCGGCGGCAGACAGACGCGACCGGGCCGAGGAGAGGTCCAGCGCGGCCAGCTTGGCGGCCCGGGCCTGTTGCGTGGCCACCGCCGGCAGAAGAGCGCCGAGGCTGAAGGTGGCCGACGAGGTCCCGCTTTCCGGTAAACGGCGGAGCGCACTCTCCACCGCATCGTTGAGCAGGAGTGCCTCCTGGGGAGTATGGCCGCGCGCCACCACCAGCGTGTCGGCTCTCCTGATGCCAAACCGGTCCATGACCTGCTCGAATTCGCCAAGCGTCTCGGGGCGCTGAGCGTCGAGGTGACGGAGCTCCCCGTCAAAGCGCAACTGGGGCGCGAGGAAGGCAGCTGCCCCGAGAATGGCCACGGACACGCCACAGGCCACCCACGGCCGCACGTTGCGTATCCGCAGCGCTGGCATCCACCGTGGAATGCCCAGCCACCGACGCGGCCCGAAGACTGCGGCCAGGGGGACCAGCAGGATGAGCGTCACGGCAAAGGAGGTGAGAATGCCCCCGCCGGCGAAGAGCGCCAGCTCCCGCAGGCTCGGGAACTGCGAGAGGGACATCGTCAGAAAGGCGATGAAGGTGGTGGAGAACCCGAGCCACAACGAGCGCCATGTCGCGTCCAGCCCCGCGCTCATCCGTTCCAGGGAATCTCCGGCTTGCACCGACGCCGCGTTCAGAAGGTAGAGCGGGTAGTCGATGCCAACCCCAATCAGCACCGAGCCAAAGGCAAAGGTGAGCGCGTGGATGTGGCCCTGCGCGAGGACGACGGCCGTCAGGCCACCGACCATGCCGAAACCGATGGGGACGGAGGCGAGCAACAGGAGGCGGAGACTTCGAAACCTGACGGCAAACAGGACGATGAGGCCGCCAAGCGAGGTCAGCAGCGTGATGAGGATGTCGCTGCGGACAGCGCCGGCGCTCTCTGCCGCAAACCGGGGGCCGCCCACCGCCTTCACCACCGGACGCCCCGATGGGCCGGGAGCCAGCTTCGCCGCTTCGCTGGCCACCGTCGCGAGCAGAGACTTGGAGGCGCGCGCATCGAGCGCCGTTCGCGCCGGTGTCGTCACCAGAAGCAGGTGCCGACCATCCTTCGAGAAGAGCTGTCCGTCGGAGGCATGCACGTCTCCTGCCTGCTGGGCCAGGCCAGCCACGAGGTCGGCGTCGAGGTCGAGCGGGTCCAGGAGCAAGTCGCCCTTCGTGACCAGCGCCTGGAGTGAACCGAGACGGGCCCTCAGCTTGGCGAGGGCCGGCTGCAGGCGCTTCGGTTCCAGGCGCCCTTCAATCTCCCGGGCCGGGTCGTCAAAAAGGTAGAGACGGCGAGGAAACAGCACCTTCCCCACCTGCATCACCTCCTGCGCCGAGGGACCCGTGTAGACCTCGAGGAATTCTCCGGAAGCCCGAAGGCCCGCCGCGAGCGCTGCGCCCCGTGCCGCCAGCTGCTCCTGCGTCGCCCCGGGAAGCTCGACGTCGATGAGCAGCGTGTTGAGGACGCCAAATTCGCCGAGCAGGCGCGCCGCCTCCCGGGGAGAGCCAGGGCCATCGGGCAGCATCGCGCCGACGTCCTGCTCAGTCGTGGCACGAGCGCTGAGACTGATTCCGCCGAGCAGCAGCAGCACCGCGAGGAGCAACGTGACGCCCAGGTGGGAAGTCATCCACGCGTGCGCTCTGTGGAGAGCCGCTCGCATCCTCACGGCGCCGCGGTCTGGACGACATGGTCCCGGAAGGCAATCTCGGTCGAGTCCCCGTCGGGCTCGGTCAACCCGACGTGCACCAGTCGGAGCTGACGGTCGAAGTCGAGTTGAATCGACCGAAGCGTGCGCGCCAGCTCGGGCTTCCGCGGCAACAACGACAGGCTCAAAGGCTCCCGGCGTGTGACGGAAAGCTTGAAGAGCGGTTGCAGCTCCTCGAGGTCCGCCTGCAGCACGGCGCGGATGGTCTCGAAGACCCGCCCCATGCCCGGGTCGCTCGAGAAGTCGATGGTTTGGGCCCCACCCATGCCGGGATAGCTGATGGTCACCTTCTGGCCGGCGAGCACCAGCTCACTCTCGGCGGGGGGAAGGGTCCGCCAGACAAGACGGCCACCCTTCTCGTATTCCAGGGTGCCCTCGGTGGTCAGGGCGCCCTGAAGAGCGGCCAGGTGACGCGTCTGAGTGAAGCGCGCCGACAGTTTCTTGGTTCGCTGCAGTGACTCACGCAGCGGCACCAGGTCTTGCGGCAGCGCCTCGGTCGGCTGAGGGGCGGCGGACGGCGATGCGAGAAGCGCAAGCGTCGCGAGGAGCCCGGTCAAAGTGACAAGAGGCATACCACACGAGGTAGGCACGCCTGGCTGTGCGTGCCACCGCCTCGCGGATTGCAAAACCGTGGCGCGGGAGCAGGCAAACGCCCAACTCACGTGCTAGGCGACTTCCAATGACGTGGGCGATTACCTCCATCGGAGCGGTGACCGGCTTCGGAGTGGGCTTGGAGCCTGCGGTCGCCGCGCTTCTCGAAGGTAAGTCGGCCATCCGAGCTGTCCGGCGCTTCTCGACGGAAGGACTGTGCAGCGCCCTCGGTGCAGAAGCGCCGGAGGACAGCGAATTGCTCGACGCCGCGGGGGGGCTTTCGACCCCACCCGCGTCCGACCGAGCTTCGCGGCTGCTTCTGGCCGCCCTCGCGGACGCGCTGAAAGGCCGCAGCCTCGAGCCAACGCGACGACGGGGCGTGGTGGTGGGGACGACGAAGGGGCCCCTGGAGCGGCTGGTGGACGACTGGGAGCGCGGCGTCCCGCACACCGAGGACTTGCTTGGCGGTCCGGCACGCACGCTGGCCACGGCGACGCGGGCGCGAGGACCCGTGTACACGATTGGAGCGGCATGCGCTTCCAGCGCCGTAGCGCTCGGCGAAGCGCTCACGCTTCTCGAGGCTGGGCTCTGCGACGAGGTCATCGTCGGAGGCACCGAGGCGCTTCACCCCTTCATCTACGAGGGTTTTCACGCGCTCAAGGCGCTTGCGCCCACGCCAGCCGCCCCCTTCGATGCCGCCCGTACCGGCCTGTCGCTGGGCGAAGGCGCGGCCGTCCTCATCCTCGAATCGCTGGTCCACGCCGAGAGGCACGGCCGACGTCCATTGGCGCTGGTCGAGGGGTTTGGCACCGCGGTCGACGGCTTCGACCAGACTGCCCCCGACCCATCCGGCGCCGGACTTTTTGCCGCCTGCCGCAGCGCACTGGCTCGAGCCGGGGTCGAGGCCCAAGACATCGACCGCTACCATGCCCATGGAACGGCGACGGTGCAGAACGACCGGATGGAAGCCCACGTTCACGCCCTCCTGTTCTCGGAGCTCCCCGTTCCGGTCTGCGGCATCAAGGGGGCCCTCGGGCACACCTTGGGTGCCGCGGCAGCACTGGACATCGCTGTCTGTGCTCGGACGCTTGCGCGGCGGGTCCTTCCCCCCATCGTCAACCTTCGCCACCTTGACCCGGCCGCCAATGTCCCAGCCGTCGTCGGCATGGGACGGCCCTCGGAGGGGCGGTTGGGGCTCGTCGCCAACGCTGGCTTCGGCGGGATTAACACGGCGGTTGTCCTGCGATGGCCGGGGTGACTGTCCATGGGAACCCGTGTCGCCGTCACTTCGTTTGCGGTGTGGAGCTCGGCCGGTGTCTCGGTGAATTCGCGGCCACCCGCGCCACGCGGTGGAGAGCCGCTCGCGCCATGGCCAGAGGCCCCGACGCTGTCGGCGATTCACCCCAATGCCCGACGGCCGCCTCGACAGGCCGCAGTCCTTGTGCAGCTCGCGCACGCGCTGCTCACGGCACGAGGGGCCATACAGGGCAGCGCTCCCGCTTCACCGGAATGGTCCCAGACGGACGTCCTCCTGGGCACCGCGACGGGCTCCGAAGCAGCGGACCGCGACTTTCTAAAAGGCGTTGAGGACCGGGGAAGTGGGTTCGGCTCCCCATCCACCTTCGTCTACACGCTGGCCACGGCCGCACCGGCGGAGGTGGCGCTCGCCCTTGGCCTCCGAGGCACACTCGCGACGCTCACCGCCGGGAGCATCAGCGGCCTGACGGCCCTGGTGAGCGCTGCCAACCATGTGGGCAAAGGTCGCTCACGGGCATGCATCGCCGGCGGCGTGGAGCTTCCCGGGACGAGGCTGGGTCTGGGTGATGCCGAGGGCGAGCTTGCCGCCCTCTTCCTTCTCGAGCCGTCCGCCACGGCCGGGCATTGGCCAAGCATCACCGGTGCGGAGCTCGGTTTCGACCCCGAGAGGCCCTCGAACCTCGGCGAGCCTTTCGCCTCGGCCACCACCACGCTGCTCCGAATGGCCTCGGCGTGCGCCGATCCACGCGCGGCAACCCCCATCGAAATCTCCGGCCGTTCTCCCGAGGGTCACTGGGCCCGCTTCCACCTTCAGTGGTAGGAAGAGCCATGGCTTATGGCTCTCACCGCACACCAAGCTCTGGTCACGGGTGGTACCAAGGGAATCGGCCGTTCTGTGGTTCGTCGGCTCGCGCGTGGAGATGATGCGCCCCGGGAAGACGCCGCCCGCGCCGGAACGGTCAACATGTTGGGCGAGGACGGAGCGGCCTGCATCACGGGCCCATGCCTCGCCATCCCTGGTTGCTTGAGCTAGGCCCATGCCCGAGACACAGAAATCGCAGCAAGAACTCCGGACCCAGCTCAAGGAACTGCTCGTCAGCACCCTCCGGCTGGAGGACGTCAAGCCGGACGAACTGGACGACGTGGCGCCTCTCTTCGCGCCGAACAACCGCCTTGGTCTCGACTCGCTGTGTGCCCTGGAGTTGCTCTCGGCGATTGAGTTCACCTTCAAGGTGCGCTTCGCGAACGATGGCTCGGCCCGACAACATTTCGAGTCCATCGCGACCCTCGCTGATTTCATCTCGTCCGCGAGGTCGTAACCGATGCGCGGTGTGGCCATCACGGGCCTGGGCATCGTTTCAGGCCTCGGATTTGGTCCTGCAGCGCATTTGCAAGCGCTGCGCGCTTCGCGGTGCGGCCTGCGGCCGCTCTCCCTCTTTGCCCTCCCCGGGTTGCCTCCGGTGCCCGTCGGTGAAGTGGATGCGGACCTGGTCCGCGGGCAACATCCCTCTCGTACCATCGCGCTCGCGTTGCTCGCGGCGCGGCAAGCAACTGGCAACCAGGAGCTTTCCGGCCACGGCGTGGTGGCCGTCGGCACCACGACCGGCGGCATCCTCGAGTCCGAGGAGCACTACCTCCGCCACCGCGGTCAGGACGGGCGGACTGACCGCGCCCTGCTGCGGTACCATCCGGCGGGCGCCGTCGCCGACGTCCTCGCGGCTGAACTGGCTCTTTCCTGTGAACGACACACCTTCTCGACGGCGTGCTCCTCGAGCGCCAATGCCATTGGCTATGGCGCCGCCTGCATCCAAGAGGGCAAGCCCTGGGCCTTGGTAGGGGGGGCTGACTCGCTCTCCCGCTTGACGTACGCCGGCTTTCACTCGCTCAAGCTTCTCTCCGACGAGCCCTGTCGCCCGTTCGACCAGGGCCGCCGAGGGCTATCGCTGGGCGAGGGCGCCGCCTTCTTCCTGCTCGAGGACGAAGCACGAGCTCGCCGGCGGGGCGCGCCCATCCTCGGCCGAGTCGATGGATGGGGGTGCTCGGCAGACGCGTACCACATGACGGCGCCCCACCCGGAAGGCGCGGGCGCGCTCGAGGCGATGAGGGCTGCCCTCTCGGATGCGGAAGTCGATGCCTCCCACGTCGACTACATCAACGCGCATGGAACTGCGACGCCGGCCAATGACCGGGTGGAGGGTCTCGCCCTTGCCGCCCTCTTCCAGGCCCCGGGTCCTCTGGTGAGCTCCACCAAGGGCTTCACCGGCCATACCCTGGGCGCCGCTGGCGCGATGGAAGCCGTCTTCTGCGTCATGGCCCTCGGCGCCGGCTTCGCACCGCCCACCGCCGGACTCGTCGACCCGGACCCGACCATTCCCCTCCGTCACGTTCCTCCTGGCGGTGTGGCCACCTCGCTGCGCGTCGCTCTCTCCAATTCCTTCGGCTTCGGAGGAAACAATGCGTCCCTGGTTTTCGGCCGAGCGACCCCGTGAAGGTCACACTTCTTGGACTGGGGCTGATTGCCCCTGGTGTCGGTGACGCGGGACGCGTCCGGACGCTGCCGCAGCTCGAGGACATCCGCGCCAAGCGCCTGCCAAGGCTCGAGCACATGGCGTTGGCTGCCGCGCGGCAGGCACTGGCGTCCGCCACCGACCTGCGCCGCCTCGCACTGGTGTTCGGGACCGGGTACGGGGGGCTGACCGCGACACGGGACTTCCTTGAAGGCGTGGCCACGCGGGGACCGGAGTTCGGCAGCCCGCTCTCGTTTCAGCAGTCGGTCCACCATTCGCCGGCCGGACAAATCTCCATCCTTCTTGGCTCTCGTGGCCCGGCCTTGACGACGAGTGCCCGCGAGCTCTCGGGGGAGTCGGCTCTGCGGATTGCCACGACCCTCTTGGCCACCGGTCGCGCCGAGGAGGTCCTGGTGGTCGCCGCCGACGAATGGACGCCCGCCCTGGAGGCCGGCTACCGGGCATTTGGCTCGCTCGCCGCCGCGGGTCAAGCCGCGTCCAGCGGTGGTTTGCGGATGGGCGAAGGTGCAGCCGCCGTCCTGCTGGCGAAACGTCCCGGCTCCCTGCAGCTGGAAACCTGCACGATGACCGGGCACACCTGCCCGGTCCTCGCCTTTCCCACCCGGGAGCAGCTGCGGCCCCTGCTTCTCGAAGCGGCCGGGACGCCGGGCGACGAGATGTCCGTTTCGCTGGCGGCACCGAATGCGCCCGTGCACGAGGCGGAGCTGTCGGTCCTCGCGGAGGTGACGCCCCGCCCGACGGCCTGGGTAGACACAGAGACCTTCGGGTTTCATCCGTCCGCAGGGTTGCTTCGCACGGTTGCTGCGGCGATGCGCGTCCAGGCCGGGCCCGTCGGTTCGGCCTGCGCCGTTCACGGTCTTGCGCTCGGCGGGGGTCAGTCCATAACTGTTCTACGACATGTCCGGGCTTGAACCTTTGCCCAGCTATGCCGCCGTGGGAGCCGCTCTCGCCGCAGGGAGCGGCCTCGCGGCGGTGGGCTTCGGTGTCGTTCATCCGCGGGCCAGCCTCTTCGGTCCAACCGTCTGGCGAGGCCCCACCGCACGACGGGCGGTGGCCTTGACGTTCGACGATGGACCGGACCCGCAGTACACGCCGCAGATTGCAGCGGTTCTGGATGCCTACCAGGTCCGGGCAACCTTCTTTTGCATCGGCCAGTTGCTGGAGTCCTGTCGGCCGCTGGCCAAGTCTCTTCTTCAAGCAGGGCACGAGCTCGAGAACCACACGTACAGTCACAACACCGGGATGGACCTCTTCAGTGCGACCCGTCTGACGAAGGATTTGAAAAGGTGTCAGGACTTGGTCGGGGAGCTGGCCGGAGCCCTTCCCCGCTACTTCCGCCCGGCGGTGGGCATCCGGAACCCTCCCGTTCATGCCGCGGCTCGCGCCCTGGGCCTGACGGTCGTCACCTGGACGCACACGGCCCGGGACGGGCTCTTCGCTCTGTCGCCGCGACGGGCCCGGGCTCTTTCTGAGCGCGCCGAGCCCGGAAGCATCCTCGCGCTCCACGATGGTCAGCGCCTGCGGAATCCTTCGCTGCGAGAACACACCATTCGCCAGCTGCCGCTCGTGCTCGCGGTCCTGAAGGAGCGCGGGTTTTCCATTCTCACGCTGACCGAGCTCATGAAGGGCTGAGCCGTCCGTCAGCCCAGCTTCAAGAGCGCCGCCAGCGCGGCCTCGGGCTCCCGGACGAAGGGGTTTTGCGGGTCGAGCACGTAGCCGCCGAGGATGGCCGTGATCGATCGCTTGATGGCGTCCGTCTTGTTCGCGCGGAGCAAGACGCGCTGCAGGTCGCCGGCGTACCAGGAACGGACGAAGGCCTTGAAGACGCCAACAGCCTTGAGGACGACTCCATCGTATTCCACGTCCCAGTCCACCGCTTCCCCGCCCAGGGACCGGTGAACAAGCGCCGCCGCCCGAGCCGCCGATTCGAGGGCCAGCGTCACTCCCGAGGAAAACACCGGGTCGAGAAACTCCGCTGCGTTCCCGGTGAGGGCCCACCCTGGTCCATGCAGACGTTGCACGGCACTCGACCACGCTTGAAGCTTGACCGTCTTGAGCACCGGAGTCGCTTGCTGCAGTCGCGCGCGAATGTTCTCGTCCTCCACGAGGAGTTGAAACAGCCGGTCGCGATCGCAACCGGAGACGCTGTCGTAAACCTCCGGCTCCATGACCAGACCCACCGAGGTCCGCCCATTGGAGAAAGGGATGATCCACCCCCAGGCTCCACGAGGGTGGATGCAAATCCAGATGTCTCCCTCGCGGTCGCCGCTCGGTCGTCGGTCCCCCTCCACCCACGTGAACAGCGCCACCCGCGGGGCGATGACGGAAGGGCGCTCGAGGTCCAGGAGCCGGGGAAGGACCCGCCCGTAGCCGCTGCAGTCGATGATGTACCGCGCGCGCGTTTGGACGCGTTGGTCACTTTCGAGGTCGGTGGAAGTGACCACCACCCCTTGGTCGTGAAACTCGACCCCGTCCACACGCTGATTGAAACGAACGTCCACCCCGTAGAGGCGTGCGGCCGTGGACAACGTCTGGTCAAAGTCGTTCCTCGGGACCTGAAAGGTTGCCGTCCTTTGTCCGGGGAAGACGTCCGCGAAGCAAAACCGCTCGTGCGTCTCCCCTTGAAGAAAGAGGGCCGCATTCTTTGCCTGATAACCGCGGGCGACCACCGCGTCGAGCAACCCGGCTTCTGCGAGAAGGTCGTTGGACCGCGGGAGAAGCGACTCGCCAATCTGAAAGCGCGGGAAGGTGCCAGCTTCAAGCGTCACGACGCGATGCTGGTGCCGGGCCAGAATCGCTCCGGCGACGCTTCCGGCTGGTCCCGCACCGATGACGACAACGTCGGCGTCCATGCCGCTAGGGGAGGCGCGACAGGGGGGCGGGGCGCGCCTCAAGCAGGTTGCGCCTGGATTTGAAGCTTCGGAGCCCGAGGGCCGTAACGGTGCCAAGGATGATGGCGAAGAATGCGCCGACCAGGACTCCCCCCACCAGCATGTCCATGAAGAGGTCGGCCAAGAGCCTCGCGGCCGGGAGGCCGCGAAAGCCAGCAAGCCGCATCGGGAGCCAATGTCCTCGCAGCACCAGGGCACCAACTTGAGCGGTGGCAAACAGGATGACGGGAGTCAGCGGAGGAATCGAAATCTGCACACCCAGGACGGTGGCAATTCGATTGAGGCCGACGAACCGTGCAAGCACGAGTGCCAGGAGCACCTGCACACCCAAGAAGGGGCTGCACCCCAGCATCACACCTACTCCCACCGCAATGCCGATTCGGACCGGACTGGCATGTTCCCGGCTGAGAAGCTGAACCTGCGCTCGGAAGTGGCGCAACGTCTTTCTCGCCATCTTGCCCAGCCAGGTTCGACGGCCGGGCGGCTCCCCCATTTCGATGGCCCCCTCGGTGGGCACCGGCTGATCGAGAATCATCCCCCGGGATTTAGTGCCTTCCTTGCTCTGCCGCCACCTACCGTTGACAACCGAAGCCACTCGGTGCCCAAGTGTTGCGGCCGTGTTGGAGCCAACTCCCAACGCCAAAAGCTGCGACCTCGCGAAGGCGTGCGTCGTCATTCCCGTCTTGAACAATGCCCAGGCGGTGGGCGCCGTCGTGCGTGGGGCGTTCGAGCATGCCTCGACCGTCCTCGTCTGTGACGACGGTTCCACCGACGGCTCAGGGGATGAGGCGCAGCGTGCCGGCGCGGCGGTCGTGCGCCATGCCAGCAATCGCGGGAAGGGTGCCGCCCTGCGCACGCTTCTGCAGGAGGCCGAAAAGCGGGGCTTCCGGTATGCGATTTCCATGGATGCCGACGGCCAGCACCTGTCGGACGACCTGCCTCGCTTCGCCGACGTCGCGCTGAGCCATCCCGGGGCCCTCATCTTGGGCTCGCGCGACCTCATCCAGGCGGGTGCCCCACCTTCCAGCGAGTTCGGGCGCAGGACATCCAACTTCTGGGTCTGGTTCGAGACCGGCCTTCGCGTCCCGGACAGCCAGTCCGGCTTCCGGGCCTACCCGCTTCCCGAGGTGATGGCGCTGAAGCCTCGAGGGTTTCGCTATGTCTTCGAGACGGACGCGCTGCTGCGCGCCGGATGGGCCGGGCTCCAGGTCCAGACCGTTCCCATCCGCGTCGTTTACCCTTCAAACCGCATCACGCATTTTCACATTTACGCCGACAACCTCCGCATCGTCCTCCACAACACGCTGACTTGCCTGCGAATGCTCCAGCCGTTGCCGCTCGGGCCTCGTCTGGCGCGGCTCCCGCACCGGCCGGGCTTCTCGCTCTTCGAATTGCGGCGCTGGGCTTGGCTCGGTGGGGAGGGCCCGGGCTGGCGGGCCGTCGCAGCTGCGGCGGGTATCTTCTGCGGCCGCGGTGAAACCTCCCTCGGAGCTCGCGTCTTGGTGGGCCTGGCCTGCCTCCTCGCCGGTGTCGGCGCCCTCCCAGTGCTGGCCGCTGGCCTGGCTTTCGCGGAGCTCCTGCACCGAGGAGTTCGGCCTGTCCTGGCCGGGGCGGCCGTCGCGGGAGCCTTCGCGGTCCTCGGCTGGGCCGAAGCGAGGTTCGTGCCCAGCGCCGCCGCCCGCGCCCATCGGTGGACCGGAAAGAGCCGGGGAGGCGTCTTCGGACACTGGTTCTTTCACCGCGTCACACGGCTCTTCGGGCTCTCCGCTGCCTACCTCGTGGTCTACCCAGTCACCCTCTACTTCCTCTTCGCCGCCCCCGCGGCGCGTCAGGCCTCGATTCAATTCCTCAATCGCGTCCTCGGGCCCACCGGATGGCCGTCACGACTCGCGCGTTCGTATCGCCACCTCTTGAGCTTCGCCCGAACGATGGTGGACCGAGCACTGTTCGCCACCCGGGGGAAGGACTTCTTCCGGTACGAGGAAAATGGCATCGACTACATCCAGGCGGCTGCCGCATCCGGACACGGAGCCATCCTCCTCACGGCTCACCTCGGAAACTGGGAGGTCGCGGCTGGGTTGCTTGGTGAAGCCGGAAAGAAGCTGGCCATCGTCGCCTACCGCGGCGACCACGAGAAGGTGACTCGCTTTTTGGAGAAGGCGCAGGGACCCAGGCCTCGCGTCATCGAGGTCGGCGCGGACATGCTCGCCTCGCTGGAGATGCTTCAGGCGCTGCGCGAAGGGGCCGTCCTCGCTTTGCAAGGAGACCGGCCCATGGACCGCCACGTGGTGCGGGTTCCCTTCCTCGGCCGCGAGGCGCCCTTCCCCGTCGGCCCCTTCATGCTCGCCGCCGTGAGCGGCGCACCTCTCATCGCGACGTTTTCGCTCCAGATTGGGCCGGCCACCTACCGCTTCTTCGCCGAACCGCCGCAGCAGCTGAGCTTTCGCCGAGGCGTGAGTCGCGAGAGCCAGCTGCGGGCTTGGGTCGAGCAATACGTGTTGCAGCTCGAGACCCTGGCCCGGCAGTACCCGTACCAGTGGTTCAACTTCTACGACTTCTGGGATGGGGAGCCACCCACCGTCAAGACGGCTGCTGCACAGCGCGCTGCCGCTCATGAAGAGCGTGAGCCAGCCGGCGAACGTCCTCAGCCAGGGGACGGTCCGGATCGACCGGCGCTACCCATGCACTGAGGCCTTCCAAGAGCGAGACTCCCGCTGCCGAGGAGGGGGCCGGCGCGCCGAGGTATGCCGCCTGCCGGAGCGCCAACGCCAAGGACGCCTGGACGAGGGCCAGCTTCTCACTCTGCCGGAGCGCTTCGAGGGCCGCCTGCGTCCCGAATGGAACGACGTCTTGGTTATGGCCGTTGGTGGGAAGGCTTTGAATGCTGGCCGGCGTTGCGTAACGCCGCATCGAGGCGACGATGGCCGTGGCCGCGAGATTCACCCCTGCCAGCCCTGACTGGGCTCCCGGCTTCGCCGACAGAAGCGGCCGGAGTCCTCGATTGCGGCTTGGGTCCAGGAGCAGGTCCATTTGGCGGTCCGCGAGGTTCGCGAGTTGCGTGATGGCCAGGTTGAGCGCGTCCGCGGCAAACGCCACCTGCTGTCCAAAGAAGTTCCCGCCATGGACGACCTTCGCTTCGTCAGGAAAGAAGACCGGATTGTCGCTGACACCATTCAGGTCCGCCGTGATGACTTGTTCCGCATGATCCACTGTCTCCAGCACTGCCCCGACCAGCTGGGGCACGCATCGAAGGCTGTAGGCCTCCTGCAGTGGCCTCCCCGCCTTGGGGGTCGAACCCTGCAACATGGCCTCCAGTCGCAGCGCGACGCGGTGGCCCGCCGGGTGACCGGAGAGCGCAAGCAGGGATGGTGAGGCGAATTCCCCTCCGGCGCCGAGGGTTTCGGCAAGCAAGGCGGTGAGCTCCAGCGCGACCGACGTTGCCCGTCGGGCCGAGGCGACGGCGAGCGCGGCGGCCGCAGCGGTGAGAGACGTACCGTTCACCAGTCCGAGCGCGTCGCGGCCTCGCAGCGTGAGAGGCTTGAGGCCACCGAGCTCCAGCGCTGCGGCAGCCGGGAGGCGTTGCCCGCCAAGGAAGGCCTCCCCTTCGCCGCAGAGTGCGCCCGCAGCGTGGGCCAAGGGTGCCAAGTCGCCACTTGCGCCAACCGAGCCCCACTCCGGTACCGCTGGTGCCCAAGGAATGGCCAGGACGGCGCTCAGAGCCTCCAGGACTTCGGCGCTTACGCCCGAGTGACCCCGGGACAGCGACCAGGCACGCGCCAGAAGCATGGCCCGAGCGACGGACGGCGCGAGCATCTCTCCCTGGCCCGAGCGGAGGTGGTTGAGGAGCCCCATCCCTTGCTCGACTCCATCCGCCGAGGCCTTGAAAGACACGAGCGGACCAAACCCAGTGGAGAGCCCGTAGATGGGGTGGCCGGCTGAGAGGTGGTCCTTGACGAATTGCGCGCACCGCGCCACCCGCTCCCGGGCCTGGGGCGACAGGGTGAGCCGAAGGGGCCTTCCGACCTCCTCGAGGTCCGAGGGCTTGAGCTGCCGACGGCCGTCGAAGACGAGGCCTGCTGTGAGGTCCGCGGAGATTCTCATGTCTGGTAAAATAGGACCTGCGCCCGGCGTCGGGAGACCTTCCCGGTCATGGTCGTGCAGGCGTCCCAGAACGCCTCCGGCATCAGCTTGGGCTCGAGGTGAGGGACAGGGAGCGTGAAGGCCCGCGGAGTCTCTCCCCGCGCCAGCGGCTGGACCGCTTCACGGCCCTCGCCAATCAACAGAATCCGGCCGTCAAAGGGGAGCTCGAGGGGGACCGGGTTCACCATTCGCCCATTGTCCAACTTAAAGAGTTCGTCTTTCCGTCCTTGAAAGACGAATCCGTTGCCCGAACGCGATGCCAGGTCACCCGTTGCCCTCCAGCCGTCAGCCGACGCCACGGGCACCAGGCGTTCCTCCTCCACGTAGCCCATGGCGAGATTTGGGCCTCGCACGAGAATCTCACCAACGTCCTCGGACGGCCCTGGGCCGAGCGCGACTTCACACCCGATGGGCCGTCCCAAGAAGTCCTCGGACCCCCATTCCCCGGCCTCGCCGAGGGAGACTCCCGGGGCGCACTCCGTCTGTCCATATCCAACCCGGAGCTGGGACGCTTCGAGGCGCCGGCGAACCTGGCCTCGGACGGGAGCGCCTCCCACGATGCCTCCCTGAAGGCGGCGAAGCGGAGCGTCGGAGAGCCGCTCAACCATCCGGGGAACTGTGAAAAGAAACGCGCCGGGCGACGCCTCGAAGACTTCAGGAAAGGCCGCAGCTGGCACCGTCCGCAGGGCCCCTTCGTACAGGAGCGCCATCAGGAGCTCGAGGGTGAAGCCGAAGGCGTGACTCCACGGAAGGAAGCCGACAATCCTGTCACCGGCCGCGTAGCCGAGCGCCTCGTGGTGCGTGTCCGCCACGTGCATCAGCGCTTCCTCGGATACCGCAACGGGCTGGGCGTTCCCCTCGCTCCCACTGGTGAAGAAAATGACTGCTGGGACTCGCTTGGACGCTGGCAGCGGGGACGCGCCGGTGCGAGCGACGACGCTTCCCCTTCTCCACACGGCGCTCACGCGGGCAGCTCGACCTCGGCGCTCGAGCTCGTCGTCCGAAAGGGCGGGGTTGAAGGGGACGAAGGTCAGCTCGAGCTGCAGGCTGGCAATGAGGGTTGCAATGAATTCCGGCCCATTGGGAAGCATCACCCCAAGACGGTCCCCCCTCACCAGTCCCTTGTCGGTCAGGGTACTCGCAATCGACGCCACATCGAGTCGCGGGTCAGTCACCGGGACGCCCTCGGGGCCCAGGAGCCGCACCTCGTTCACGGTGGTGAGTCGGTCGCCAAGCCTCAACGTCGAGTCCATGATCTCAGAGGCTGGATTTCCTTGTCTGCCTCATGGTTGGGCCAGCCAGCTTGCGTCTCTGAGGGCGGAACCGCCTGGTTCGCGTTTAGGCGGAGCTGGGCTCGACGCGCAGCGGCTCTTCTGCCCCTCAGTAGCGACGCGACGACGAGAGGACTCGAGAGCAGCTCGGCGCCATGGGTTTCTATCAGCGCCGTCAATGAGGGCAGGCCGAGAAACACTTTCAGGGACTTCATCGCCTTCCTCGTGTTCTCCATCAGCCGATATCGTGCCAACCAACTAAAAACCAGCCGGCCCCACAAGTTGGATCCTCCCCCACCGTCCCGCCAGTGGGACAGCGCGGATTTACCGAGCTTCTCACCGCCCTGACGGAATCGAGCTGGCAGTCGTGCGGTGTTTCGGCCCGTGTGGGCATCCCACTTGTGAGCGGTCTCCTCTCACTTCGAGGCAGGCGTCCACCCGTGGGTTGGGCGGCTCGTCACCCGGAGTACGTGAACACAGCGAGGTGGTCCTGCGTCGACAGCTGGCCAGCCGGTGACTTCGCCGGACCGCTCGTTCCGACAGTTGGGAGCGCCTCGTGGGGCCGCTGCCCGAGTCATCGCCCGGAGCTCACTCAGCCCGTCCGAGAGCCCCCGGAGGGCGTTACGCCCGCGCTCCGAGCGTTCCGGACGCGCGCGACGACACTCCGAATGGCTTCGATGACGGCTTGGGGATCGTCATTCTGCACCATGTGGTTGGCCTGCTCGGCGACCCGGAAGACGCTGTTTGTCGAAAGCGCAGCCAAGTGTTCTTGCCCTGCCCGCCACGACTTCTCCAAGACGGCGAAGGGGCCGGGAAACGGCTTCCCGTGCGTTACCACCGCGAGAGGCAGGTCGCCGAGGGGAGGAAACGCATCCGGTTTTACCAGCCAGCTGGCCGCACGCTCCAAGGACGCGATGTCATCGCTCGCGGCCGCGAAGTACTCCCGGCGAACCATCCCGGAATTGATTTGCTCGCTCCGGCCTGCCGGCAGGCTCGGGTCTGGTTTCGAGAGCCAGCGCGTCAGAATGCGAGGAAGCCCAGCCCAGCTCAACGCGCCGGCGGCGAGAAGCATCCAGCGCATCTTCGAATAGAACGAGAGCACGTCAGGCTCGAAATAGCCGGTCTCGTGCGGTGTATCGATGAGCACCAACCCGGCGACGCTCGCCGGGTACTCCTTGGCGAAAAGCCGCACAAGGAAGCCGCCGTACGAGTGCGCAACGAGCACGTATGGCCCGGGGACCTCAGCCTTGAGGAGCAGCGCGTGCAAGTCTTTGGTGCGCTCCTCGATGCTGCGAGGTCCCGGGACCGATTCGCTCCATTGGTAGCCAGCTCGATCGTACAGGCAGACCCGCGCGAACTCGGAGACTGCCTCGAAGACGCCAAGCCAGGCCAAGGACGGTCCACCCGCCCCCTGCTCGAAGACGACGGTGGGCGCTTCCGTCCCTCGGACGAGGAAGTGGAGCCGGTGACCACCAACGTCGATGAGCTGACCGAGCGGAGGAAAGCGGCGTGCGTCGTCTCGCCGAGAGCGCTGCTCGTAGACGAACCCCAGGCACAAGACGGTAGCGAACGTGAAGAGGGCGACTGAGACGAGTGAGACGAGTGAGACGAGCAAGCGACCATCCCCTTCTGCCGACCAGGTGAGCCAGAGCGCCGCTCTTCACCACGCCTGCAATGAAGAGAAATATACACTTGTGTATAAAATGCACAAGTGTACTTTCCGTCCTCCCACTGATGGCAAGGACCAGAATCGAGGCCCCGGCGGAACACATCCCGGAGGGGAGCAAACGGGCACGCACGCGCGCCCTCCTGGTCAGGGCCGCCGGCGAAGTCATCGGCGAAAAGGGCTTCCATGAAACAACGCTGGAAGAGGTGGCCTCGCGCGTCGGGATGTCGCGGGGCGCCATCTACGGCAACTTCAAGAATCGTGAAGACCTCTTCATGGCCGTCATCAAGGAGCGCTGGGAACCCATCGTTCCGGCTTTCAAGCCCGGGGCGACGTTCCGCGAGCAAATGCGCGCGATCGGGGAGGCCGTCGTGGCCGCCGCGCCCGCCCGGCAGCGTCGCGCAGTGGGGGCGCTCTCGTTTCAGCTCTACGCCCTCACGCATCCCGCGATGCGCGCCCGCGTGGGCAAGCAGAATGCGGAGATTTATCGACGGATGGCCTCGGGGCTCTCCCACTTCGTCTCGGCGGAGGACCTGCCCCTTCCAGCGGATCGCTTCATCCGGATCCTGCACGCGCTCACGGATGGTCTCCTCTTCACGCGCTTTTTGACGCCGGATCTCATCACGGACGAGGTCATCCTCTCAGCCTTCGAGATGTTGGCACCGGAGCAAGCCGACCGGTCCAGGCGTCGAAGCCGCCACCCTAGCCGTGCCTGAGCGGCTCTGGCTGAGCCTTCGCGCAGGGAAGGTTCCGCTACCGGGGCCGAGGCCAATCCCCTGTACGCTAGACCTTCCGCCAGGGGCGGCCGAACGTCCGTTCCCCCGAATATCCTGTAGAACTGTTGGCCTGGCCCCGTAGCTCAGATGGATAGAGCGGCGGTTTCCTAAACCGCAGGTCGCGCGTTCGAATCGCGCCGGGGTCACTAGTGTGGGAACTCCCCCTTCGTGGAGCCGGCTTTTGGAAGTGGTGTGCTCAACGGCTCGGCCTGGCCGCCGAGTTCTTTCGCGGCCCTCCAAGAGCCGCTCGTCCGTCACCGCGCCGCCAGCGCAAGGCAGTCAGGCCTTCCTAGGCCGGAGCCTGCCATTCCGGGTCGCTGCTGGTCCCCATCCGCGAGCTGTGTACGCGGTGCGGGGACAGCGCAGCCGGCCAACCATTCCCTCCGACCTGTCCGGGCGGCGCGTCTCTGTCAGCGCCGAAGGGGCGACGCCCCACCATCGAGTGCCGGAGGTACAGCCGGGGGCGGAGGCGGTGGCAACACGCCCGGTGCCGGGACGAAGTCCGGAGGATGCAAGCACTGGACGAGCCAGTCACCATTGTTGGAAGCGAGGATATCGAAATCCCCTTGGCACTCACGACGAAACGCGTCCATGCACTCGCCCAGTGTTTCGACGCACACGAACTCCAACGCCGCCTCCCCGTGGGGCCCGACGACCCCCTTCCCCACCGCGCGAGTCACTCGTTCCGAGCAGCGAACGAGGAATTCTTTCCCTGTCCCTCCGGACTTTGGCCTGCTGGTGGTGAGAGTCTCGTACGGTCCGCCACACGCCTCCTCGGCGAGCTGCGTGCAGTCGTCCAGAGGGGCGCAGTAAAAGTCCACGAGGTGCTTCTCGTTCTTTGGACCGACAGCGTCCGGATTGACGATTTTCGATGTCCCACAACCCGTCAACGCGACGACGAGGAGTGTGGTCAAGCAGCGACCGCTTTGTCGCCAGCTTGCCCTCTGGAGGAAAGACTCCAGACCTTCGGAAAGAAGCGCTCGCATCGCCCATCGATTCTCGGCCATCCCGCTATCGGGAAGCCAGGAACTAACCCAAGTGCCGAACCCACCAGTGGCGGGTCTTGGCCGACAGATTACTTTGTCCCAACGAAGGTGAGGATGAGGGGGTAAGTCGCCCCACAGCCCTCCGCATTCCCGGTGGCCACCACGGTGACCTGATTCGAACCCGTCAATGTCATCGTGGCGTTGCGATAGGTGACGCCCATCCCGGCGCAACCACTCAACTCGATTCTGGGGCACTCCAGGGCTCCAGACCACGAAGCCGACGCACCAGAGCCAGTTGCGTCCACGGCCAGAGAAGTCGGGCGAACCGAATCCGTGGGCAGCCGCATGTTGCCTTGGCGCATGCTTTGGTTTTGCACCGTCCCGGGGCAAATGCTGGCAACGGTGGCCGTGCTTCCCGAGAGCGCGATGTTGAGCGCCAACGAGTAAGGCACCGGGTTTCTTCCCGTCAGTGCGAGGGTCGCAGCACCAGACCAGGTGCCTGCGAAATCGGCTTCGAGCGGCGGCCCCGACAAAGGCGCCGCCGCGCAGGCGCCGAGCGCAAGAACGACCACGGGCAGCCCTTTCATGGCGTCTTGCCCTTGAAGCCGCACCGATGTCTCCGCTGCCGCGCGAAACGGTGGAGCATTCCGAGATTCAGCATAGGCCTACCGGCAGGCATTCTCGCCCCGCGACGCCACAGCCGGCCGTCCACCCGAGCCGCATTTCAGCGCGAGGTGCACTTCCCGCACAGCGCGTCCTGGACCCCGCCTTGCGCGAGGAGTTCGAGGGTGGCCCGCTCGAGAGCTCTGTTCAGCGTCTGCTGGTAATTCTCCGGGTTTCCTGCCTTGCCATAGTTCGTGCCAGTCCCGGTCAGCTGGCCCTTCCAGCAGGGCGATGCGGAGTTTGCACTCGAGATGGTGACGTCGAGGCCGATGGCGCCCGAGAACTCGGCGTTGTGGTACGTCTTTTCTTCGAGGCGGATGCTCAACAACGCAACGGCGAGTGTGCTCGTGACGGGCCCTGGGCCGGGGTTGCCGGCGCGCTTCAGGTTGGCCTCAAGCGCGGCCTTGACGAAGGCCGCTGGGTCCCCGGTCATCTGGATGGGGTAGTCGATTGTTGGCTTGTTTTCCTCGAAGCGTCGACCTGCCTCAGTCGGCCCCTTCCGAGCGTCCGTCACCGTCACTGCAATCGGTCCAGAGCAGGCTGGAACCGCCGGCGGGGCCGCACCAGCCGATGGGTAGTAGGCAAGCTGAAACGTCGTGGGCCCGGTGAGTGGACCGGCGCACGCGACGGCGCAGAGCAAGACAGCGACGGGCAGCCAGCTTTTCATGAGGGGTCTCCTGAGCAAGAGGGCTTCTTGACGGAATTCACCGGGCATGGGCTCGGTGTGTTTCGGAACGACGCCGATCGACGGCGCAGGCCACTGCATGACAGCCCGAGCGCACCATCCCCCGCCGGTCCTCCTCGGTCCAGACCGAAGGAGAGGTTTCATCGCCTCCCGCGCGCCCTGGAACCTGCGAGAGCGCGCTTCGTAGGCTTCTTCCGGCCTGGCGCCGTCTTCTGCAGTTTTCCCGTCGGCCCGACGGCACTCGGGTCCTCATCGGCAGCGCGAAGGCGAGCCGCGAGCAGCTGGTGAAAGTGGTAAACGGCGACCTCGCGACGCACGCTGTAGCGCCCGGCGTCATAGGACCTGCTGGCGAGACCGCGCTGCACGTCCTCGCAGACTCCGACGTCCTCGAACTGGATTCTGTCTCCGACCTCGACGCTCTCGGTTGCGAAGCGGCGGGCCTCCGGCCCCTCGGCGCTCGAGGTGAAGAAGTCGATGTCTACCCGGCAGCGCTCCGGACCCAATGGATGAACGACGTTGGTGTCCATCGCACCCGAATAGAGGTTGACCATGAAGTTCGGGAAGGCCCATCCATAGAAAGCCATGGCGCCCCCGCGCACGGCGGAGACGGACCGGTCTGGACCGCTCGAATCCGCGACGCGCAGTGGACTGCTCTGTAGGCTCGTCAGCCCGACGCATTCGGTGCGGTATTTCGAATACTGGAGGACGCCGGCCAGGGACGGATGCACGGTGTTCACGTGGTACCCACCGTCGAGGTAGTTGTCGACGAAGACCTTCCAGTTGCATGCCAGCTCGTACGTGCGACGCTCGACAAAGCGGAGCCTGCCGAGCGCCCCCATCTTCTCCACCAGCGGTGCGAGAATCTCGGAAAGGGCTTGAGGCCTCCGCCCAAAATTCACGAAGAGGAGGGGGCCCCAGGCATCGACTGCCACCGGAACGAGTCCGTTGTCTTCCCTCTGAAAATCGACAACTCCTTCAAATTCGGGCGTGCCGATGAGACGGCCTGCGAGGTCGTAGGTCCACCCATGATAGCGGCAGCGAAGCTTTTGGGCCGTCCCCTCGGGCTCGGAGACGATGCAGGCGGCCCGATGCCGACAGACGTTGAAGAAGGCACGAAGGGTTCCACGGTCATCGCGAATCAGCACGACCGGCTCGCCGGCAATGACTGTCGTCACGAATGAACCCTTGGCCTCCAGCTGGTCACTTCGTGCCGCCAACTGCCACGTCTCGCCAAAGACGGAAGCTCGCTCGGCAACGTCGAAACGGGGTTCGAGATACCAGCTACTGGGGATTGTCCGGGCGCGGGCAAGCGGGAGGGTCTCATCGAACCGAGCAAGCTCCTCATGGAACGTCCGCGTCATATGGCCACGTGGCGTCTTAGCCGAGCCGCTCGCAGGTGCAAGCGAGTTCCGGCTCTGTGGCAGGATGCTGTCGGTGAGCTCGGAAGGCGCGGCATCCGGCGGTCCGGCTCTGGTGCGTCGGCTCGGCGCCCTCGACGGTGCGCTGATCACCATCGGCGCGATGCTGGGCAGTGGCATCTTCCTCACGACGGGAGACATCGCTCGCCGCCTGCCGCAGGGCGGGCTGATACTCTTGCTCTGGGTCGCCGGAGGGCTCGTGACGCTCGCCGGCGCCCTCTCCTACGCAGAGCTCGGGGCGATGTTTCCGCTCGCTGGCGGGCAGTACCACTTCCTCAAGGAAGCCTATGGCCGCTTGTGGGGCTTCCTTTTCGGCTGGACCTCTTTCTTTGTCATCATGAGCGGCGGCATCGCGGCTATCGCCGTCGGGTTTGGCGAGTACCTGGGGTCCTTCGTCCCCTTCTTCTCTACCCAGCATGTGCTCGCGCACGCTCGCATCGGGTCCTGGGCGTGGAGCGTCAGTGGCGGACAGCTGGCCGGCGTCCTCGCCATCGTCTTCCATACCGCGGTCAACTACGTCGGACTCCGAGAGGGCGCCTTCGTACAGAATGCCGTCACCGCGCTCAAGCTGGCGGCCCTGCTCAGCCTGGCCGTCGTCGGCTTGGTGGTCCCCTCGACGGCCTCGCTCGAACTGCTTGCGCCGCTCCCGAGCAGCGGCCTCGCTGCCGGTGTGGCACTGGGGATGGTCGCCGCTCTTTGGACGTACGACGGCTGGTACGTGCTCACCTTTTCCGCGGGCGAAATTCGCGCGCCCGGAAAGAATCTCCCGCGTGGGCTCGTCGTCGGTTCACTGGTTGTCATAGCGCTGTACCTCGCCATCAACATCGTCTACTTGCGCGCGCTCCCGGTGACGGAGATTGGTCGTTCCCCCCGAATCGCTGAGGCGGCTGCGCGCGCCCTCTTCGGCATGAACGGCGCCCGCGCCATCTCACTCTGCGTTCTGTTGGCGACCTTCGGGTGTCTCGCCTCCAACGTCCTCTGTTGTTCGCGCATCTATCTGCCGATGGCGCAGGACGGGCTCTTTTTCCGTTCTCTGGCGCGCGTCAATCCACGGACACACACACCGTCGACGAGCCTGCTCGCTCAGGGCATCTGGGCCAGCCTGCTGGCGGTGTCCGGGACATACGAGCAGCTCTACACATGCGTCGTCTTCGCCGGGGTGATGTTTCAGGCGGCCAGCGGGCTGGCGGTGTTGGTGCTGCGCCGGACACGTCCGCTCGTGCCGCGTCCATACCGCGCTTGGGGGTACCCTTGGGTTCCGGCTGTCTTCGTTCTGGCCTGCCTCGCACTGGTCTGGAGCACACTTGTGCAATCGCCCCGCGAGTCGTTGGTGGGCCTCCTGCTCATTGCCTCAGGACTTCCCGTGTATGCCTGGTGGAACAAGAAGTCGGCTGCGCCCCCGGCGGCAGTCGTGACCAACGAGGGTTGAGCGATGGCCGTAGGCGCGGCCCGCCGCACGCGCCGAGGGAGGCATCACTTCAGCGGCGTGGCTCCGCCTCCCAGGATGACCCTCACCGAATGCCGACCACCGTCGTCGACGAGAGGAATGAGGCGGGGGTCGACCGAGCCACCGTCAAGGCTAGCCTCGAGGACGCCCTGGCAACGCCCTTCGGGGTTAGAGACGACGATGTCGTAGGTGGTCTTTCCGAATCGCCAGTCGATGGAATAGCTCGGCCAGGACGACGGGATACAGGGCGCGACCTCGAATGTCGTGCCATGGCGTCTCAAGCCGAGGATGTTCTCGACTCCGGCGCGGTACAGCCATCCCGCGGAGCCCGTGTACCATGTCCAGCCGGAGCGCCCGAGATGGTCCGGGTGCGCGCAGACGTCCCCAGCGACGACGAAGGGCTCACCCTTGTAGCGTTCGACATCGGCTGGCGAACGCGAATGGTTGAGCGGATTGAGCATGTGGAACAACTCGGTCGCCTCGTCGCCGCTTCCCAGTTCGGTCAGCGCCATGACCGTCCAAACGGCAGCGTGCGTGTACTGGCCGCCATTTTCACGTACGCCCGGAGGGTACCCTTTGATGTACCCCGGGTCCTGAGCGGTGTGGTCAAACGGCGGCGTCAGGAGGGTGAGAATCCCCGATGCGCGCCGCAGCAGGTGCGTGCGGACGGCGTCCATCGCCTGCTCAGCGAAGCGCCTCGGGACGGCGCCGGAGAGCACGGCCCATGTCTGGGCAACGGAGTCGATTTTGCACTCGTCATTCTGCGCCGACCCCAACGGAGACCCGTCGTCGTAGTACCCGCGGCGGTACCATTCGCCGTCCCAGGCGAGTTGTAGGGCCGTGGCCAACCGTCCCGCTTCCTGCCGGTAGCGCTCGGCCTTGGGTCGGTCGCCACGCGCCTCGCAGATCGGCGCGAGCGTGACGAGGACGGAATACAGAAAAAAGCCAAGCCATGTGCTCTCGCCATGGCCGGCTCGTCCAACTCGGTTGAACCCGTCGTTCCAGTCTCCGCTGCCCATGAGCGGCAAGCCGTGGCTCCCGACGCCCAGCGCTCGTTCGACGGCCCGCAGACAGTGCTCGTAGAGGGACCCTGACTGCGAAGAGACCTGGGGTGTCCCGTAGGCCTCCTGGACGTCGGGGCCAAGCGGCGGACCCTCGAGGAAACCCACCGTCTCGTCGAGAACGCCGGTATCACCGGTCGTCTCGACGTAGTGAATCACCGCCTTGGGCAGCCAGAGCATGTCGTCCGAGCAGCGCGTCCGAATGCCGCTACCCGTGGAGTCGTGCCACCAGTGCTGGACGTCACCCTCGATGAACTGTCGCCCACCCGCACGGAGCAGGTGTTCCCGGAGAAGGTCCGGCCGTGCTTGGGCCAGAGCCATCGCGTCCTGGAGTTGGTCTCGAAAGCCGAAGGCGCCTCCCGGCTGGAAATAACCAGAGCGTGCCCACATTCGGCAGGCCAGGTCCTGGTACAGGAGCCATTGGTTCAGGAGCAGGTCAAATGAATCGTCCGGAGTCCGAACCTGAATCCCGTGCAGAGTCGTCCGCCAGGAATCCTCGACAGCCGAGAGCTCGGCCTCGGCTGCTGAAACCTGCGCGTAACGGCCGATGAGCGCTCGCGCTTCTTCGACATTTCGCCCCTGCCCGAGGACGAAGACCACCTTTCGCGTCTCGCCTGGAGCCAGGACCACGGACACCTGCAGCGCCGCGCACGGGTCAATGCCAGCCCCGAAGAGTCCGGAGAGCTCCTGGTGGCGAACTCCTGCCGGATGGGACAGCGTCCCGTTCCGCCCCAGGAAACTCGCCCGGTCGCCAGTCGCGGACTCCAATTCCTCACTCGCGGCCGCGAAGGCCGTCCGACCCTGGAAGTCACCATTGTATGAATTGCGCGCGAGGATTGCCCTGGCCGTCTGGTCGCGTTCGGTGACGACGCTCAGTTGAATTCCGGCCTGAGGCGGTCCGAGGGCCCACGCGTTGTAGGCGAAGAGGCTTAGTCGCTGAGCCGACTTGCCCGCATTCGTTAGGCTGACAAGAGAGAGTTTTACCGGGTCACGCTGAGCCACGAAGACGTCGAGCTGCTGGTGCAAACCATTTTCCACGCTCGAGAATCGTGTGCGCCCTGGCGCGTGGCGGACCACGTGACGGCGCCCGTCGCGGCTCCGCGGCGTTGGCCCAGGCGTCAATGACCAGGAATCTCCGCGCTCGTCGTCCCGGACAAACAAGGCTTCTGACGTCGGATCGCTAACCGGGTCGTTGGCGAACGGAGTCAGGCGATTCTGCCGGCTGTTCTCCGACCAAGTGAAAGCAGAGCCCGAAGTCGTGACGATCGTTCCGAAGGATGGGTTGGCAAGTACGTTGGCCCAAGGCAGGGGTGTCTCGCGGTCCGCAGCCAACACGACGACATATTCCCGCCCATCCTCGCTGAAGCCGCCCATCCCGTTGCCGAGGAGCAAGGGAGGAACATCGGCCCCCGTTTTGGCCGAGGACGGGGCTTCGGCGCTGCGCGGCGGCCGCGATGGCACCAATGGCGAAGGCTCTGGTGTCACGGGTTCCGGGCGACTGAGCTGAGCGGCGAGCGTTCCTCGCTCTCCGCTGAGCACCGCGCGCGCGGTGCTGGCGATGACCGTCCGCTCCTCTTCAGACATGCGGTCCGCGCGCAACAGGAAGATTCCTCCGGGTCTGTCCTTCCAGCTTCGCCAACTCCCCTCATCGAGAAGCGTCACGAGCTGAGCGTGCATCTCATCAAGGTAACTCACCGGCTGCTCGTTCATGATGACCACGTCGGCCGTGAGCCCCTTGAGACGCCAATACTCCTGGGCAAAGAGGACTTCTCTGACGAGAGTCACGTCCTCGGCCTGCACCACCCGCACCAGGAGAATCGGATAGTCGCCCGAAATGCCGTGACGCCAGAGGCCTTCCTGACCAAGCGTGTTCCGGGACAACACATCCGGGCTAGCGCGAAGCGAAGCGTCGGAATAGAGAACCCTCGAGGCCAATCGCTCGAAGAGCGCTGCTTCCTCCTCGGAGATGTTCAGGTGGCGAAGGCTGCTCTGCGCTCGCGCCGACGCCAACGCGAACGTTCGGGTTGCGGCCGTCGGGTCGTGGTACTTCTGAGCCAGCGCGCGTGCTGCCTCGCGTGTCGTCGCGACCCCGGTGCTGAACGAAAGGCGCACGAACGCCCCGGGTGCCAGCCGAACCCGTTGGCGCAAGCTCAGGATGGGGTCAAGCGTCACACCGGTGGTGCCCGACAGAGCGCGACCGTCCATGGCCTGGGGATTTGCAGGAGTTCGACCGCGCCCCAGGAATCGTGACCGGTCCGTCTCCCACTCGACGGGTCCCTGGACGCGGCTTTCCTGGCTCAGCACATGAACGGCCCAGAGTTCGACATCCGTGGGCGACCGCGCTCGCCGTCGACAGATGAGCGCGTTGCTCTCCGGGAGGTACTCCGTCTCGAGGAAGAGCTTGGCAAAGGCAGGATGCGCGAGCTGGTCGGTCAGTGCAGCCAGCACGATTTCGACGTAGCTCGTGACCTCGATTTCTCGAGAACGGTCACTGTGATTGTTGAGCGACACACGCCGTACTTCGACGTCGTCCTCCGTCGAGACGGCAACGTCTAGCTGCGTGGTGATGTCCTCGTCGCGACGCCGGAACGTTGCCTTCTCGGCCACGAAGGTGACGACGTAATCCTCGGACTCGCGACCCACCGGATGGTAAGCCGCGCTCCAGACCGAGCCACTCCGGACGTCGCGCAGGTAGGTAAACTGGCTGCCGGGGTCTTCCGTTGCGTCCTGTCGCTGTTGCGTGACGGCCAAGCCCCGCCAGAGGCTGGAACCTCCGCCCGCGTTCGTGACCACGACGGCGTAACGACCGTTGGAAAGGAATTGAGCGTGGGGAAAGAGAGTATGCGGTGAGCGAAACCGCCGAACCGATACTGCCGGCACGGAGGCTGTGCGCGTTTCCTGTGCCGGGCTCGGTGTGGAAATGAGAGCTCGGCGTGGGACTCTCTCTTGAAGAAGAAGTTCGGTGGCCTGTGTTCTCGGGTCCGAGTGGAACCGCTTCACCATCAGGTCCCCGAGGACGGCATTGGACAGCGCGACCAACGTCATCCCCTGGTGGTGCGCAAGGAACGTTCGCACCACGACGCCCTTCCGTCCCGCAGGCTCCACCGGCTGCCCGGTGGACTCTTCGGCGTCGCGCTCCGTGTAGTCGATGGCCTCGAAGCACCCGTAAGAGCCGCCGAGCCCCTCTTTCTCGAGACGTCGCAAGTTCCGCGCTGACTGGGTCGGCTCAAGGAGCGACGCCAGCGCTGTGGCGTAGGGGGCAACCACGAGTTCCTCCCCCAGGCCACGCTTCAAGCCGAGCCCCGGGACCCCAAACGCTTTGTATTGGTAGTTGTCGTTCCGGTCGACGACGTTGTACGCGGACTCCGAGAAGCCCCAGGGAACGTTGCATTCACGCCCATATTCGACTTGTCGTCGGACGGCCATTCGGCAGCTCTGGTCGAGCAGCGTTCCCGGGTAGGTCCGCATCATGAGTAGCGGCAGGAGGTACTCGAACATCGTGCCGCTCCACGAGAGGAGCGTGGCCCTTCCATCGACGTTGGTCAGCAAGCGTCCGAGGTGGAACCAGTGCGTCTCCGGAACGTCGCCCTTGGCGATGGCAACGAAGCTCGCCAAGCGAGCCTCGGAAGCCAAGAGGTCATAGTGCGAGGGGTCGAGGCGTCCGGGACCTTCGCTGTCGCCCAATCGATAGCCGATGGCGAACAGATGCAGTAACGGATTGTAGAGAAACCGGAAATTCATTCGGTCGGCCAAACCGACACAACGGTTCGCCAGGCGCTCGAGGCGCACCGAGAAAGACTCCTCGGTCCCTATGGCAGCGCCGATTCCGGCGATGAGTCGACTGGCCCAGTAGGACGTTTCGACGGCGGCACCTCCGCCACCAACGTCGGCTGCGTGCGCCATGGCCTCGAGCCTGGGGAGCTCCGTCCGCAGGTAGGTCAGCGTCGTTTCAGGCGCGGCATCCGTGGCGAGCAACCTGTCTTCGATTCGGCTCGCCTCTGCCACGAGCCGGCCAGCCGCGTCCCGCGCGGCGCTCGGGAGTCCAGGGACCTCCAAGGAGAGCCGCAGGAGTGCCGCCACGTCGGCCAGGCCCATGCACAGCGTCGACGTGGATTGCGGCTTCACCGTCAGCTCGCGAAGCCCCTCGGCCAACGTCAACAACGCTGCGGCCAGGTTCCCGCTGTCGACGGTCGAGACGTAAGCAGGTGGCAGAGGCGCGAGAGTCTGCGTGTCGTACCAGTTGAGGAGGTGGCCTTCGTGTTGCTCAAGACCCTCGACGGTCTCCAGGGCACCTTCAATACGCTCGACCAGCTGCCGCGTCCGAATGAAGCCCAGGTCGTGAGCCGCCAGGACCGAGAGCAGCCCCATTCCGATGTTGGTGGGAGATGTCCGGGCTGCGAGGCGTGGCTGTGGCGTCTCCTGGAAGTTGTCTGGCGGAAGATTGTGGTGAAGTGCTGTGTCGAACTCCTCGAAATACCGCCACGTCTTTCGCGCCACCTGTCGGAGGAATCGACTGTCCTCCGTCCCCAACTCCTCTCGCTCTTCCCTCCTTGGGCGGCTGAGGGCGTAGGCCACCAGGGGAGCCAAGGCCCAAAGCACCAGAATGGGAGCCGCGACTGGAAGCGCGTGCGGACGGAGCGCGATGACCAGGAATGCACCCAGCAGGGCAATCATCGGGCTGGCCAACATCTCGACCACGAATGCCCGGGCCCCGGACTTCAATTCCAGACCGGCCGCCCGGGCAGCGCTCGCAGCTGCCGTCTCCCACTGCAGCAACCGACGTTGCGTCACCGCCAGACGGACGAGCGTCGTCAGGGCCGCGTTCGCCATCCCGTAGGCCTGGTTGGCAGCGAACGTCAGCTGAAGCATCACCTGGGCTATCGCCGAGCCAACGTCCTCGGTGAGTGCGCCTAGAATGATGCGCAGCGGACGCTTGGACGTGACACGACCAAACGCCCCGAGCACCAGCGGGTAGACGGGAAAGGCGAGCGCGGCCAACACGGCGCCGGTCCAAACCAGCGGGTTCCCGGGGAGCACTGTCCAGCCCAGGACCAGCAAGGCCACGTTCGCCAACGGGACCTGCGTACGCCGCAAGTTGTCGAGAATCTTCCACCGCGAAATCAGGGGAAGCCGGTTGCGCTCAAAGCCGGTCCGGGTCGGCACCACGGGAAACAACCAGAGGAGAATCTGCCAGTCGCCGCGCGCCCAACGGTGTTGGCGTCGCGCGTGCGCCAGGACGCTCGATGGATAGTCGTCTACGACCTCGACGTCAGTCACCAAGCCAGTCCGGGCGTAGAGGCCTTCGAAGAGGTCGTGAGACAGCAGCGCGTTCTCTGGGACACGTCCCTCGAGCGCCGCCGCGAAGGCATCCACCTCGTAGAGGCCTTTCCCTGTGAAGATGCCTTCGGCAAACAAGTCTTGATAGGTGTCCGAGACGGCCGAGGTGTACGGGTCGACGCCGGTGTGGCCAGCATAAAGACGCGCGAAGAGCGAGCCGGCAGCGCTGGTCGTCGTGACGCTGACACGCGGCTGCAACAGCCCGTAGCCTTCGGTCACCCGACGAGACAGCGGATTGAAATACGGACGATTCAACGGATGGGCGATGATTCCGAGCAATTTCCGAGCGGCGTCACGGGGAAGCCGCGTGTCGGAATCCAGCGTCAGGACGTAGCGAACGCCGGCCAGCGCTTCGAGGTCCCCCACCTGCACTGTGAAGCTGGTGTCGGGCGCGCCACGCAACAACCGATTGAATTCCTCGAGCTTTCCTCGCTTGCGCTCCCATCCCATCCACACGCCTTCCGCCGGGTTCCATTTCCGACTTCGATGGAAGAGGTAGAAGCGGTCCTGTTTCCCCGCCGCGTAGCGGGCGTTCAAAGCTTCGATTCCCGCTCGGGCCGCCTGCACGACGGCCGCATCCTCTGGCATCTCTGCCGATGACGCATCGGTGAAATCCCCGAGAAGGGCGAAGTGGATGTACGGATCCAAGTTGCCGAGCGCGAGCACTTCGAGATGCTCAACCAGCCGGTGCGCTTCGGCGACGTCCGTTAGCAGCGTGGGAACCACCACCATCGTCCGCGCTGATTCCGGAAGGCCAGACTGGAAGTCCAGACGGGGCAGACGCCACGGCGGGATGAACGCCGCCGTCAGGCGCTGGACGATGGCGATGGCCAACTCGCTCGCCGGGATCAACAGGAGCAAGCCGACCGCGACCTGCATCCACAAGGGGGCCGCGCACCAGCGGCTGTAGGCCACCCCCCACCCGACGAGAAGAGCGACAAGAGAGCCGATGGTGCCCAGGTAGATTCCGGTGGCGTGGGCGAAACAGAATCGCCGAAGGCGCTTCGCCAACCCGGGACGGTAGGCGAGGTCGATTTCGAGGTCCCGCCGAGCCTTTCCAATCAAGTGGTAGCCGACATGGGCAGCGCGACTGGCTGTCGATCCGGTCTCGGCTGCTTGGCGAGCGCTCTCAACGGCGCGCAACGCAACGCGGAGCTGGCTCTCGCCAGATGAATCAGCCAATTCCTCGACCGCCTGGCGGTAGCGGTCGCGGCTGAGAAAATCCATGCTCGAGTGGACGTTGGCGGGGTCTCGCTTCAGGACTTGCTCGACCAGGCTCACCGACTCGAAGTACTGACTCCAATCGAGTGTCGAACAGAGTCGCAGGCTGGTGACGACGTTTCCGACCGACAGCTGAGTCGCGGCCTGACGTTGGTGCTCGGCCCGGACGGCGTCCTCCGCAGTCAGCTCCTGGCTGGCGAGATGCTGCTCGACCAGGGTTGACACCTTGGATCGACGGCTTCCGTAGCTATGAACGCGCTGGAGGAGCTGGGCCGTGAATGCCCCGTGCAGCTGCGCCGCTTTGAAGGGCAGCTCGACGTCTCCGTTGGCCTCGACCCTTTCCAGGTAAGCATCGGCTGCGAGGCGCGCTTCGCGGGCGGCGAGCGTCCCGACCGCCAGACGCCTCAAGTTTTCGATGAGCGCGACCTTCAACATGCTCGGCCAGGCCCAAAGCTCGCCGATCGTCAGCGGCGCGACGGTTTGAAAGCTGTTCAGAAAGCGGACGAGCTGGTCCTGGTCGAGCCGACTGTCGCTGTGCCGAATGAGCTCGATGGCCAGGGCGTAGACGCGCGCATTGCCCGCCAGTTCCCGCAAGGCTAATTTTGGCAGCTCACGGTAGTAGCTGAGCGGCAAGCTCTCTCGGACGTTGCTGATCTCCGCAGCGACCAAGTGGAAGTTGTCGAGCAGCCACTCGGCGGCCGGCGTGATGAACTCGCCGCGGTGGACTGCCTCCGAAAGCGTCCGGTAGGCCTGGGCCAGAACACGGGCGTTCTCGTCGAAGCGTGGGAAGAGATTTCGGGCCCGACGCCGTGGGTTTGGCGCGATGGTGAAACGAGCAGCGAGGGCCCTCGCTCTCTCGTCGAGGCGCTCGATGCTCAGCAATTCGTCGCGAAGTGGCCGTTCGGCCACATCGGAAGGCGACCCCAGCCAGCGCTTGAGAATCTGAAGGTCCAAAGCTCCCACCGCTCGTTAACGAAGTGCTGCGCTCTCACTCCTCCCTCCCTACCCGGCTCAGCTGACTTCGGGACCGGCCCGTGCTGGCGTTGTGCGAGGCCACCTTCTGCGCCTTCCCGCATCGAGGCGTGACCAGCCGCAGGTGTGCCTGAAGGGCCCCGGCGCGACGGGACCGCGAGACGACGCGCCGCCTTCCCGAACTGGCCCCTCGTGAGCGAGACAGAGGATGACGGGTACTCTCACCGTTCCCTCCAAATGCACCTCACGAGCTTTCCAGGACCTCGGGGTATTCACCGGTGCCATAGCTAGGGATGATTCCCCCCTGACGCCAGTGGCCCACAGAGGAGAACGGACCCCACTCCCCCCGAGCCCCCGGTGGCAAACGGTGGCCGAGTGGGCGCCATGCAGAGCCATGGACTCTGCACCACGACAAGAGCCGAGGTTCAGGCGCCCACGGGCTGGAGCGTCACTCGGTCAGCGGCGTTCGTACGCAGTTGTCGGTGAGCGTCACTGGAGCGGCGGGCGCCGCCACCATTTCGAAGTCGGACACCTGCAGCGCCGCCAAGTCAGTGGGACCGATATAGCCAGCTGCACTCGCGTCCATCGTCAAAGGGATGTTGCCGCCGTCGTCGAGAAACATTCCGTATTTCTGCAGCGCCAAAGCGACGGCCTTCGCCGCAGCGTTTGGCAGACCAGACAAGTCGAAGTCCGCTCGCAGGCGGAATCGCGCACCATAGGGCGGGTACATCGCATCTCCGGAGGGGCTTCCGGCGTGCGTGGCTGGATGGACATAGACGCCACTTGCCATCGAAGGATTGGGGAGGATGAAACGCAGCGCGTGCGGGACGACACCAGCCTGCAACTCGGCACCCGTCACCAAGAGCGGCGCGATGGGCATGCCGGCCGCATCGGCGCTCGTGCATTGGTCGCCACGGGAATAGGGCGTTCCGGGCTGCCAGTAGTCCCGAGTTAAGTCCCAGACCACTTCGCACAGAGTCGTGAAGGGGCTACCAGTGGCTTCTCCTCCAGCGATGTTCGTGTTGTACAGCTCGTAGAGGCGCGTTCCTTGGTACACGAGTACGTGGCAGTCGCCCTGCCCTGCCGTCTGGTACGACGTGTCGCACTCGTAGTTGTCCGATCCCTCCGCATTGCCGCCGACGGGAATCGGGACGGCCGTCATGTCGCAATCCGGAGTGTAGTAGCCGTCGGCCGGCGTGAAGGCACGAGGCTGGACGGAGCTGTCGGCGTGAAGAATGGTGATGCTGAAGTCGATTTGCATGGCTCCCGAGCCCCAGCCGGCAGCAGCCAGGTGACTGATGGTCGCCGACGAGTTCGGGTCAAGCGCCGCCCCCGAAACGTCCTGGTAGAAAATGGAGGTGCCGGGAAATGCGCCGACAACAGTTCCGGCGTCGTTCGCTCCGCCGTCACCCGACGCCGGTCCGCCATCCGTGGAGGATGAGGCGTCCGGTTCGCCGCCCTCCTCGGCTGCAGTTCTGGGTCCGACCAGTCCATTGCAGGCGACCGCCGCCAACAGAAGCGTCAGACAAAGACGCCCTGGCGCTTTGTGCCAGCGCTTCGTCCTGACCCGCACGTCTGCCGGCGCTACCGGTGACGCTTCGACGAGGAGGGCTCCCACGGCCCCTAGCAAATCGGAAACGCCCGAGGACCTCGATGTAGTCAAGCAGTGGACGCTGTACGTACCTGGATGAAGCCTGCGTCATGAGGACGAACTCCTCCGATAAAGGCTACCTGGAGTCCGCATTCGTCGGCCGTTGCGCAAAGCCCTCCAGCGCTGGCGGCACCGTCACCTCGCGCTTCGGGCCTTTGAAATCCTCGAATAGCTGCTGATGACGCATCAGTGAGCAGCTGTCCTCGCGCGTGTAATAGGCGCGGACCCAACCCAAGAGGAAGTCGAGCACCTTGTCCTGCTCAGCGCGGCTGACGTACTTGTGCGGCTCCCACGGCCGGGAGCGACAATGCGCCAGGCAAATCGCCTCGCCTGGATTCAAGAAGACGAGCTCGGTGCAGTGTCGACTCGCCAGCTCGATCCACTCGCCGTAGCACCCCTCGATGACCCAGCGAGTCTCTGCCGCGAGAAAGCGTACGAGGTCGCCTTCCACCGCGGCGCTGGGACGTGGGACAGCGACCAGGCGTGGCTCCCAGACAAGGGTGTCCAGGTCCAGATGAGCAAGGCCTTGAGCTCCCGACAGGTGGGCCGCAAAGGTACTCTTCCCCGACCCGGCATTGCCAAAAATCAGCGTCCGTTCCACGAGTTCTCCAGGTTCTTCGCTCGCAACGACGGGCACACTTGGTCCAGCTCAAGAACGGCGCGCGGGAGCGACTCGACTGTCAGCCAAGGTCTCGCATGAGAAAGCTTGAACAGACGTGATAGGTCAGGGTCCGGACGCCATCAACGTCGACTATTTCTTCTTCAAGGAGGCGACTCCCCATGAAACTCTTCTACGCACCTGGCACCTGTGCCCTTTCTCCTCACATCGTTCTTCGTGAGGCCGGACTACCCTACCAACTCGAAAAGGTGGACTTGAAGTCACACACGACCGCGGGTGGAGGAGATTTCTACGCACTCAATCCGAAGGGCTACGTGCCAGTGCTGGAACTGGACGACGGGCGTCGCCTGACTGAAGGCCCAGCCGTCGTTCAATACCTCGCCGATCGCAAGCCGGAAACCGGACTTGCCCCACCACCTGGAACATTCGAGCGCGCGCAACTTCAAGAATGGCTGAACTACATCAGCACCGAAGTTCACAAGACATTCAGCCTCCTCTTCAACTCCAAGCTCCCCCCGGAGTTTAGGGAGGTGACAGTCGCCAATCTGGGAAAGAAGTTCGACTACCTCTCCAAGCAACTCGCCACGAAAAACTTCCTGCTTGGGGACGCCTTCAGCGTCGCCGACGCTTACCTGTACACTCTCCTGCGATGGACCCGCGCCGTGAAGGTTGACCTGACGAAGTGGCCAACCCTTCAAGAATATGCGGCACGGATCGCCGCGCGCCCAGCCGTCAAAGAGGCACTCAAAGAGGAAGGGCTCGCTTAGAGCGTTCGCTCCATGGAGTCCACGTAGGGTGCATCCGGGCGCGGACCCAACTGACGCCACCCGCAACGGACGTAAAAACGCACCGCTGGAAGGTTGTTCGGGCTGACGTTGAGAGTGGCGATGCGGTAGCCCTGGTCCCGTAGGACAGCGACGGCATAGGCGTCGAGCTGGGGCGCCAGACCACGGCCTCGCCATCGTGGAACGAGGTAGTAGAGGTTCACGTGGCCAGCATCCGGCTGCGTCTCGGAAGCGCCGAGGACCACCTGGCCCACGATGGCGCCGCCGAACCAGGCGTTCACGGCATTCCGGCTGTCCTGTGCCAACTTCTCGCCGAGGCGGGCCACCCACCTCCGTCCATCCCGGCCGGCCTCAGCCCAGAAACGCTCCGCGGTGCCGAACGAGCAGACAAACGCATCCTCGCTGAACTTCACTGAAAGCTCTGCGTCACCCGGGAGGTCGATTGGGCGAAAGAGGACCTTCTCCTCGGTTGCGCGACTCGCGTCTCTCGCCATCCTTCGAGGTGTACACGGATTGCGGGTTCGATGTTGCTTTGCGAGCTCCTCGACCCGAAGACGGGTGAGGTCAGCGCTGACGTCGAGGCGGAGTTCCGTGAAAGAGCCAGCGAGGCTTCAAGCCCTCGGCCCGGCCTCAACCCCAAACAGGCCGCCCGTTTTGCTCCGCCGCAATCCAGAGGCCTCGGGTTAGCCAATTTGAATCGCCAGCATCGAAATGGAGCCTCCATCGACGCCAGAGACCGGGAAGGTGACGACGTCGTCCTGCTGCTGCAGCCCCAGCACATACAGCAACGGCAGGTAGTGGTCCGGCGTGGGCACCGAAAGCAAGGCGTCAGCACCGAGCTTGCCGTAGTCGAGGAGCGGCTCATGTTCGCGGGCAAGGACTGACTGCTTCACCTGTTGCTCGAATCTCACGGCCCAATCGTAAGCCACCACTGTGTGGTCACCCCAGGCATAGGCCTCGAGGTTGTGGACCACATTTCCGCTGCCGAGAATGAGCACTCCTTGCTCCCGGAGCGCCAGCAGGCGCCGTCCAAGGGCATGGTGGAAGGCCGGAGCTTGCGTACGGTCGATGCTGAGCTGCAGTACCGGGATGTCGGCTCCTGGAAACAGATGGGCCAGCACCGACCACGTCCCATGGTCGAGCCCCCAGTCGGTGGCCAAGGTGACTTGTGTCGGTAGCAGCAGTTGCTGAAGCCTGCCAGCGAGAGCCGGTTCTCCCGGCGCGGGATACTCCATCCGGAACAACTCGGCGGGAAATCCGCCGAAATCGTGGATGGTCCTGGGCCGCTCGTCGGCCGTGACGCGCGTTCCTCGCACGTACCAATGCGCCGAGACGGCGAGGATGGCTCGTGGCCGTGGAATCGACCTCCCAATGGCCTGCCAGGCCTTCGTCCATGCGTTGACCTGAAGGGCATTCATCGGGTTGCCATGTCCGATGAAAAGAGCAGGCATCATCTCAGCCATGGGAACGCGACCTCCTCTCGCAGCGGTGGGCCGCTGAAGCACAATGGAAGGTAAACAACGGATAGCGGGAGGGAGGCTTCACGGCAAGACTGGAGGCGGGGGACAGACGACGGCGAATGAAGCGCTTCCTCGGCTTCGGCCTCGGTGCGCTTCCTACCAGCTCACGTCCGTTCGAGCACCGTCCGGCTCGGGCGACGTCCGGCCTGCGCAACCCGCAGAGCACCGTAAACGCCGACTTCGGCAAAACTCGGTACGCCGAGTGGCCTCCGAGTCCACCAGTTCATCACCACAGTCAGCCGAAGCTCGCCAGCACTCCGCTGCTTCCTGCCGGGCACCTGATTCTCACCGTCGAGGACGCCGTGGGTGAGGCTTCCGTCGAACCACACAAGGCGATTCGGCCGAGGGGCAATGAGGTCAGCCTCGAGCGGCAGCGGCACATTGGAGGGATTCCCGACGTCCGGCGGCTGCGCCGTGACCGCCAGCGCTCCACCGCGAACACGGTTCAGAAATAAGACGGACGAGAAGCGAGGGTGAAGCAGCCTGGTGCCCTTGAGCGCGAGCTTCTCGTCTCGGTCCTGGTGAAAATCAACACCGACTCGGTTGGTCTTCATCCGCGACAGCCACCATTCGACTCCGGCAATGGGCTGTCTCGGGAGGAGTGATCGCAGCGTCAAGACCGCCTCCTCGACAACCGAGCTCGGGCGTCCTAGCGCAAACCAGAAGGTGGTCTGGTACGTGCTACGCATTCGCTCGGCGCCCAGCGCCCGAACCCGGTTGCGGAGACGACCGAAGAGAGGCGCTGGCAGGGCCCCGTCATGGACGTGGATGAGACTCACCGGTGCATTCGAACCGTGTAAGGTTCGGACGGCGGCGGCTCGGTGGAGGGTCTTATGCACGGCGCGTCAAGCAGCACATTGCGCGCATCGGTCGAACGGTAGCAACAGGCGCTTGAATGCATGCTGCATGGGAAGTCGTGCGCAGGTTACGTGACTCCCCAGGCAATCTTCCGTCGCGGACCGCTTCGATGCACAGCTCACGGCGCTGAATTTTGGAGTTCGCAATGTCCCAGGCCAGCTCGATTTCCAAGGTGCTCGAACGAGGTGCCAAGACGGCATGCGCCATCGGTGCTCCGGGCGGCGTTCCGCCGCTCACCTACGCCAAGCTTCTGGACCTCACTTCCAAGACCCAGCACATTCTCAACGCCGTCGGCATCGGACGCGGGGACCGTGTGGCGATTGTGCTTCCCAACGGCCCGGAGATGGCCGCGGCCTTCGTTTCCATTGGCGCGAGCGCCACCACCGCGCCGTTGAACCCGAGCTACAGGGCCGAGGAATTCGAGTTCTACCTGGGGGACGTCAAGGCGAAGGCGATGGTCCTCGAAGCCGGCTCGGACTCCCCAGCTCGCGCGATTGCGCAAAAACTGGCCATTCCGATTCTGGAGCTCAAGCCCCAACGGACCGAGGGCGCCGGATACTTTTCGATCACACCGCTCGACGGCATGCGCGGAACCGTCGCTCGCGGCGGCTTCGCGGAGACTGAAGACGAGGCCCTGGTGCTCCACACATCGGGAACGACCTCGCGCCCGAAAATCGTCCCGCTCCTGCAAAGAAACGTGCTCGCGAGCGCCGAGCACATCGGCGCAACCCTGGCGCTCACACCCGAGGACGTCTGCCTCAACATCATGCCCTTGTTCCACATCCACGGGCTCATCGCCGCAACGCTTTCCTCGCTCGTGGCGGGAGGACAGGTGTGGTGCACGCCTGGCTTCAATGCTCTGAAGTTCTTCGGCTGGCTCGATGAGGTGCGACCGACTTGGTACACCTGCGTTCCCACCATGCACCAGGCGATCCTCGGTCGCGCCGACCGAAATCGCGAGGTGCTGGCGCGCTCCCGACTACGCTTCATTCGGTCTTCCAGCGCCTCCCTGCCGGCTCAAGTCATGCTCGAGCTAGAAAAGACTTTCGGCGTGCCCGTCATCGAGAGCTATGGGATGACCGAGGCGGCGCACCAGATGGCGTCGAATCCGCTGCCACCGCGCCCGCGCAAGCCGGGCTCCGTGGGAGTCGCTGCCGGCCCCGAGGTCGCGATCCTCGACGAGGCGGGTGAACTGCTCGAGCGTGGCCGCATCGGTGAAGTGGCCATCCGCGGGCCCAATGTTACGCCGGGCTACGAGGCCAATCCGGAGGCCAACAGCAAGGCCTTCACCAATGGATGGTTTCGTACGGGGGACCAAGGCGTCCTCGATGATGAGGGCTATTTGCGCCTGACGGGAAGGCTGAAGGAGCTCATCAACCGCGGCGGCGAGAAAATCTCGCCCCTCGAAGTCGACGAAGTGCTGATGGATCATCCGGCTGTGGCACAGGTCGTAACCTTCGGAGTGCCGCACGACAAACTCGGCGAGGACATCGCGGCCGCGGTCGTCCTGCGGGACGGTCAGACGGCGACGGAGCGCGAGCTGCGGGATTTTGCGGCGACACGGCTAGCCGATTTCAAAGTTCCACGGAAGATACTCATCCTCGGAGAAATCCCGAAGGGTGCGACTGGAAAGCTGCAGCGCATTGGCCTGGCATCGAAGTTAGGACTCGTCCCGTGAGGGTGTCGAACCAATGAACATCTGCGTGGTGGGAGCGGGCGCCATCGGCGGCCTGGTGGCGGTGAAGCTCGCCGAGCTCGGCGAGAAGGTCTCCGTCATCATTCGCGGCCCGCATCTGGCGGCGGTCCGGGCGAATGGAATGAAGCTCCTCATGGACGGCTCCGAGCATGTCGCGCGCATGGAGGCGACGGATCGGATCCGTGACCTCGGAGTTCAGGACCTCGTCATTCTCGCGCTGAAGGCCCACCAGCTCGGTGGCGTGGCGCAGGACCTGAAGTCACTCTGCGGCCCCAAGACGGTCATCGTCACGGCGCAGAACGGAATACCGTGGTGGTATTTCTTCAGGCACGACGGGCCCTACCAGGGCACCGTGCTCCAGAGCGTCGACCCGGGCGGCGTCGTTGCGGCGAACATCGACCCGGCGCAAGTCATCGGGTCCATCATCTACCCGGCGGCGGACATCGTCTCGCCGGGGACCATTCGACACATCGAGGGCGACCGGATTTCGCTCGGTGAACTCGACGGCGAGGACACGGAGCGATTGCGCGCGCTCGCGCAGTTGTTCCGCAAGGCCGGGTTCAGGGTTCGCGTGGCGAGCGACCTTCGCTCGGAGATTTGGGTCAAGCTCTGGGGCAACTGCACCTTCAATCCCATCAGCGCGCTCACTCACGCGACGCTGGTTGACCTCTGCCAGTTCCCTCTCACTCGAGAGCTGACGGAAAACGTCATGCGGGAAGCCCAGACCATCGGAGAGATGCTGGGCGTCCGCTTCGGAGTCTCGCTGGAAAAGCGAATCGCTGGCGCCGAGGCCGTCGGCAAACACAAGACGTCCATGCTTCAGGATGTCGAGACCGGCCGGCCACTTGAGCTCGAGGCTCTCGTCGGGTCGGTCATCGAGCTTGGTCGGTTAACGAATGTTCCAACCCCACGTCTTTCAGCGCTCTATGCCTGCACGAGCTTGCTGGCCAAGGTTCTTCGCGACTCGCATGGACGGCTGAAGGTCGAATCCCTGCCGTGAAACAGGAGCTGCCAGCCAAAGAAACGATTCGGCGGTTTCCACTCCTACAAGTCACCGAGGAGCAGCTGAGTTCCCTCTTGTCGCCACTCTTGGGCGTTCACTACATCGAGAGGGTTGAAAAGGTCGAAGGGGGACTGACCAACACCATCCTTCGCGTATGGCCCACCGGTGGAAGCGACGGCCTCCTGGTGCGTGTCTTCGCCGGAGGTCGCGCGGGCTGGGAAAAGGAGCGAAGCATCCTATCGGCCGTCCGAGACTTCTTACCTGTCCCCGAGGTGCTCTTGGCCAGCGATGGCGCAGGTGACCTTGGCTATCCATCGCTGGTGTGCCGATGGGTGGAGGGCATCCCACTCAACGCCTGGCGCAAACAGACACTGCCAGCGGACGTCTTGCGGCTGGCCGAACCGCTGGGCCGCCTGACGGCGACCATCGCCACGCCGCCAGTGAGGCCCGGCGCCGGCACGGAGACAGCCTGGCGGGCGACCGTCTCCTCTGTGGGGGAGCTGCTTCTAGTGACTCAACAACGGCTGGCCTCGAGACGGGTGCAACGACGCCTCGGCGATGCATTGGCCGATGCGCTCTCCGCGCGCCTTTCAAAGGAGGCCAAGCCTCTCGAGAACCTTGCTGGGACGTGCTGCCTGGTCCACGGGGACCTCGGGGGGAGGAACATCCTCGTCGCTCCCGACAGGAATGGCAGCTGGCACATCAGTGGCCTCCTTGACTGGGAGGAGGCCTTTTTCGGCTGGGCGGCCTGGGATGTGGGCAGCCTCTTTCGTTACCCGAGGCGCTTCGGGGAGGCATTTCGTGCGCGCTTCGAAGGCGGCTACCGGGGCGCTGGCGGAGCGCTGAGCGAGAACTGGTGGACGACTTCCAGGCTCCTGGACGCGACACGGCAAATCGCAACGTTGGACGACGAGAGCGAGCGGCCCGTCGTCTACGCCGACTGCCGTGAATTGCTCGAGCTCCTGGTCCTGGACGCGAGTTGAAGCGTCTATTCGCTCCGCCCGGCGGCTCGGTACTCACCCGTTCTCAGCTTCCGGTGGTCCACCAGGAGGTCGCGGAGCACGACCTGGGCTACCGCAACAACCGGCACGGCAACGATGGCACCCACGACGCCCATGAGCTCAGCGAGCAGCAAAATGGCCAGCAAGGTGACCAACGGGTCGAGATGCACCGTGCGACGGAAGATATACGGTCCGAGCATGTTGCCCTCGAACTGTCCGTAGAGCAGGAAATAGCCAACGACGAATGCCGCCTTGACTGCCCCGCTGGTGAGCAAGGTGAGAGTGGTCACCAAGACGGCAACGGTCACCGGGCCGGCGTACGGGATGAGGCTGGAAAACCCGCTGAGAATTCCCAGCGGCAGGAAAAATGGCAGCTGTAGGAGCGCAAGACAGATGGTGGTCAACGTCGCGTTCACGCTGCAGATGACCAAAAGACCACCGAGGTAACCTCCGATGGAGGAATACGTCCTCGACGAGATGCGCTCCCATCGCGTCCTCGCTGGCACGTCGAGCTGTTGAAAGAAATTCGAGACCAGTCCCGGGCCGAAGACGAGCATGAAGACGACGAGGGCACCCATGGTTGCTGCCCCGGCCACGGCACTCAGCACGCCACCGATGGCGCCAAGTACCGGACTCGCACCGGCCTGTGCCAACCCACCCTTGGAGAGAGCATCGCGGAAGGCCTGTTCGACGCCAAACAGACGGTCGATCGAATTGAAAAAGCGGCCCTGCCGAATCGTCTCCAGCAGCTTCGGGACCTGATCGACGAGCGCTCGTCCCTGCGAGACCGCCGCTGGAATGATGAGCAGAAGCACTCCGGCGAGCAGCAGCAAAGCGCCGAGCATCACCATGGCAATCGCCCAGCCACGCTTGATGTGTCGACGCTGCAGGAAGTGCACCAGATGGTTGAGCGCGACCGCCACCATCGCAGCACAGGCGGCAAGCGTGAGTGCGCCCCGCGTGCGCAGGATGAAAATGACAATCGCTGCTGTCGCGGCAACAGCGAAGCAGACGGTGAACGCTGTCCTGAGTGTTACCTGCGAGTGATGGGAGGTGGGCTGCACGAGTCCGGCTAGGGTGGTGTCAGGCCGGCCGAGAAGCAAGCTTCTCGTTGCGCGAGCTGCTCCTTTTTTTTGCGCCGGCCGAGCTGAGCCCGCGGCAAAGGCTTGTCGCGAAAGACCAGCCCTTCCGTGTCACCCAACGCTGGCACTCACCCGACGCGGGGTCCCTGCGGTCACGCTGGAAATCACCTTGCCCACGGCGGGGATGCGTCTCAGCGCCGCGGTCAGGCCCCAGCTCAGGGCGACAGCCCCGGCGAAAACCATCGTCCCCTTCGCCGCACCTGGCAGCGCCGAGCGGAGGAGCGCGTACTGAAGCCAGCTCACCAGGACGTAGTGGGTGATGTACATCCCGTAGGCATTCGCAGCCAAGCTGTCGCCAATGGGCCCTGGCCGCGAGAAACGCACGAAGAGTGAGAGACACGCGAACGAGGAGCACGCGCAAGACAGGACGAAGGCCACGTCCACGGCCGTCCAGATGCCGGTATCTCCTGTCGTACCCCTCGACAACGCCGCGACAAACATGACCACCAGGACGAAGAAGGCACCGAGCGAGGCACCCATCCAGAGCGGCCAGCGCCGGGCCAGCTGCTCACCGGGAAGAAGCAACCCACGCCCGAGCCCGCCCGCTCCAAGCCCAGCCCCGGCGAAGAAATAGACCGCGTAGTGGATGACCCGGCTCACCTGAAAGGTGAATGGCCCGAAGCTCAGCCAATCACCGGGTCCGAAGACGATTGCCATCGGTACATAGGCAACGGCAGAGACGGCGGCGAGGCTCCAGAAGAAGGCGGCTGGGCGTTGCAGGCGCTCCACCCAGCGTCGCAGCCCGTCACCCCACCTCGGAGCCGTCCAGGTCAACGCGGTGGCCACCGCATCGAAGGCCAGGAGCACCCACAGGAACCATGCTGGGCCGCTGGGCCAGTGGGGCAAGGACAGCCACGTCTTCCAGAAGCCGCCGGGAGCGGGAGAGGTCGACTGAAGGTAAGCGGGCACGTAGGCCAGAGGGGAGAGCAGTCCCGCCGCGACGATGAAGGGGATGCCGAGGCGGCGCATCCTCCCGATGAGAAAGCGACCGGCGCCCTTGCGTTGGAGGCTCGGCCAGAGAAAGAGACCCGACACGAGGAACATCAGCGACATGAAGAAGGCGTCGTTGAAACCGACGAAGACATCGATTCCCGGCCAGCGGTGGCTATCGACGACTGGGAAGGCCTGCCAGAGCATCGGCTCGGCGTTGAGAGACGTCGGGGGCGCTGGCGCGTACGGGTGGTAGGCCAGCACCGCGTGGTGGGCAATCACCAACAGGGTGACGAAGCCACGCAGGTTCCCCATCGCCACGTTGCGCTCCGTGGCCGGTGCTGCGTTTGGTGTGTCGTTCATGGTTACTCGCGTCTCGGTGAGGGAGTGGCGCGTCTTCTCGTCTGCCAGGCCAAGAGGGCAGTCGGCCCGACAGCGAGAACGAAGACGAGCGCCAGGAGGAGATAGAAGACGACGTCCAGGTGATGCTGCTCGGCGAAGTGCTGTGCGAGCGAATCATTGGCGTGCTCGCCGATGGCAAGTCCACCCAAGGCGAAGTGGTGGGCGACGGCGACTCCACCGAGGGCCCCGGTCCAGCCAATGGAGAAGGCGCCGAAGGCCAGGAGTCCTGCCGCCAGGGAACCCAGCGCGAGAAGCCCGAACGCCACGCTGCCGAGGGAGACCACACCGACGCTGACCGCACCGACTGCGACGACGCCAACCGAAATGCTTCCAACGCTAATGCCGCCCGCGGCGATGCCGCCCAGCGCGAAGAGGACGCCGACGGCTCGGTCCCCGACAGCTATCCACCCCAGCGCCGGCCCGGTGTCTCCGGGCGGGGGCGTGTAGCGAAGGTGTACCAGTGGCAGGCCGAGGAGCGTTGCGCGGCTGCGGTATTCGAACGGCCTCCGACCAGGACGTGCTTCGGCCTGCTCGAAGAGCTCCGGGTGGCGTCGCTCCTCCTCGGCGCGAACCGTTCGGGTTTCGCGCGTGTAGCGGAACAGCATCACCATCATCCAGCCGGAAAATACAACGGACACCAGGACACCGAGGACCGTGACGGCGACGGGACGAGCGACCCAGAAATTCCGGGGCAGAACGAGCCCCAGGACGGCTGCAGTGAATAGGACTCCAGCCACGACCATCACTTTGACCTGGCGGAAGAGGACGGCACGCTCGCGCCGCGTACGCATGACATTGAGGCTGGTGCGTACCCCGGCGTATCCACTCAGAAGGCTCGTGGAGAGCCCAATCAGTGCAGTGAAGAGGGCAAAGAAGCTGGCGGTCTTCGCCAGCAAGGTGCCCTTGGCTGCCGTCGATGCAACGGCGGCAGCAGCCGCGGAGGCGGAGAACGCAGGCAGCGCCGCGACGACCCCGAGGGTGAACGCCTCGCCGGGCGAGCTGCGTTCCAGAACGCCCTCGACGAATGCCAGGACCTGCGCGTGAAGGAGTTTCCGCCCGCGCGAGAGTCGCTGGCGGACGAGTTCCTCACTCAACTCAAGAGAATCAGCCACCGTCGCGACGGACTGGTGCTCTCTGTAGAAGAGGACCATCGGCTCTCGGTACGACACGGGAATCCGCTCGATGGACCGCCAGAGGATGGCTTCCTCCTCCTGGCTGATGGCCTGGTCGGTCGGCAGGGGTTGCTGCGCCGGCGTCTCGCCGGCGCTTTCGATGGGCTCAGCTTCAGTCGCTGGCTCAAGGCGTTCCCGCCGCTGGCTGTTGTGGACGACGTTCCGTGCAATTCCGCAAAGCCAGGGACGGAGCCTCTCCGGCTCGCGCAATCGCGGGAGGTCCCTCCATGCGGCCAGGAAGGTTTCCTGCGCCAGGTCCTCGCTTCGACTGATGGAGCCCGTGGCACTGAAGGCGACTGAGCAGACGAGAGATTGGTACCGGGAGACGATGCTGCCAAAGGCGTTCCGATTGCCTGCAAGACTGAGCGCCACGAGGCTCGCATCGTCGGTCCGGAGGCTGTTCGCGGATGAAGGTTCCACCGTCACAGACTACAGGTGGCAAACCGGACCCAAAAGGTGACACGGAGCAAGTCGGCTCGGTGGCGCGGGGGCATTGCTGACACACGTCAGGGCGGCCAGTTTCGAAGGCGGCCCCGGTGCTCCCGTCAATCCGCCGGATGGCACGTTGCGTCGGCCGTTCCTGAGTCGCGCTGACCCAGTTCCCCCAAGGAGGAACCTGTGTAAGCTCCGCGCCCTTTGTCCCTCGGAGGGTTCGTGACCGACGCGTCCACCGCCGCGCCCAAGCCGCCTGACACCCGGTGGCTCCAGCTCGCCTTCGGCATCCTGTGCATGGTGGCCATCGCCAACCTCCAGTACGGGTGGACGCTCTTCGTCGGTCCCATCGACCAGAAGTTCCACTGGGGTCGCACCGCAATCCAGGTGGCCTTCTTTGTTTTCATCCTCTTCGACACCTGGCTGGTCCCCTTCGAGGGGTATCTCGTCGACCGTTTCGGACCGCGGGTTGTGGTGCTCGGGGGCGGAGTCCTGGTGGCGGTCGCGTGGGTGACGAATTCCTACGCTGACTCGCTCACGCTCCTCTACATCGGCGCGGGAATTGGTGGAGCCGGCGCGGGAGCCGTCTACGGCACGGCTGTCGGAAACACGCTCAAGTGGTTCACGGACCGACGCGGTCTCGCGGCTGGCCTCACCGCTGCCGGCTACGGTGCGGGCACGGCGCTCACCGTCCCTCCCATCGCAAGAATGATTGCGACCCACGGGTACCAGTCCGCGTTTTTCACCTTTGGGATTGTTCAGGGCCTGGCCGTCCTTGTTTTCGGTGTGTTCCTCCGAGCCCCGAAGCCCGGCGAGGCTCCACTGGCCAAGGTGGCGATGAAGTCGCAGACGTCACGGGACTACCGGTTGATGGATGCCGTACGCACCCCAATGTTCTGGACCATGTACGCAATGTTCGTGATGGTCGCAGCCGGCGGACTCATCTCCGTTGCTCAAATCGCCGACATCGCCACGGATTTCAAAGTGGCGACCGTCCCGGTGACGCTGGTCTGGCTAACCATGCCGGCGCTGACGTTTGCACTCCGCATCAACGCGCTCATGAACGGCCTCACCCGCCCCTTCTTTGGATGGGTGTCCGACCATCTCGGCCGGGAAAACACCATGTTCGTCGCCTTCCTCCTGGAGGGGGCAGGCATCTTCCTCCTGCTCCGCTGTGCGACCAATCCGACGATGTTCGTGGTGCTGTCCGGCCTGGTCTTCTTCGCGTGGGGCGAAATCTACAGCCTCTTTCCCGCAACCTGCGCCGACATCTTTGGACGGAAGTACTGCACGACGATTTACGGCCTCCTCTACACAGCTAAGGGAACTGCGGCAGCGATGGTCCCGCTGTCGGCCTACGTGAGCTTGCGCTACGGCTGGTCGGGAGTGTTCACGGTGGCGGCACTGCTGAACGTCACGGCCGCAGCCTTGGCCATCCTCGTGCTTCGACCAGCGCGCGTCCGCGCGCTCAGTCAGGAGCTCATCCCCGACGCCATGGGCATTACGCGCATCTAACCACGCCAGATTCCTGGCTCTCGGCACAACCTTTTCGACTCGACGTCGCCCGTGCAGTCAGGAGGCGGTCACGTCGCGCACACGAATGGCTCGAGTGGGACGGCATTCTTCGGAAGCGCGGTACGCGCCACGTTGAGCACCATCGCAATGAGAACGTAGTACCCGCACACCGCCACCAGGTCGATGGCACCTTGTTCGCCGAAGTGGTGGACAACGGCCTGGTAGCTCGTGTCGGACACCGACTGGTGCTGGAGCAATTCGGTGACGAAATCATGCACCGCTTGCTCGGTCTCGTCGAGACGTGCCGGCCGTCGACCATCGGCGACGGCTGCCGCGATCTCGGGGCTGAGGCCCGCTTTGAGAGCGAGCGGTTGGTGGATGGCCCACTCGTAGCGCTGACTCCAATGCCGCGCGGTGAGCAGGATGGCGAACTCGTTGAGCTTTTGCGGAAGCGACGTCTTGAAGCGAAGGTAGTCGCCCATCGCCTTCGCCCTCAGCATGACTTCGGGGCTTCGGAGAAGCGGGACGAACGGGCCGAAGACAGCCATTCCGCGGCCACCGAGAAACTCTGCCGACGCCTTCTTCTGGGCATCGGTCTGCCGCTCGGGCGGAATCTCCGGCATCCGGTCAACACATGCTGGGGCGATGGCAGTCCCCGGCCCTTTCTCCGGCCCAGCGGCCTCCACGCGTACGGCAAGCGCGACTCCTGTTCCGAGTAGAGCTCTCCTCGACAGCGACATGGGACCCTCCTGCGGTTCGACTCACGGACTAGAGCCTACTCTCAGCCCGACCCAACGTCGGCCCCAAGCCGACGAAGCCCTCTCGTCGCCAAGCTGTGCGGTGCGACGGCGCGACACGTCATGGCCAGCGCTCGGGATTCACGCTGCTTTGTCCCTTTGTGAGATGATTTGGTTCCACGGTTGTCCTTTGTCCCCGTGAGGAGCGAGCGCGGTGCAACGAGCCGGCCGGGTCCACGTCGCGCTGCTCCGAGGCATCGACGTCGCTGGGAACAACCGCCTAACGATGAAGGACCTGAGCGACGTCTTCGCTGGCGTCGGATGCACGAACATCGAGACTACGTCCAGAGCGGCAATGTTGTCTTCACCGCCACAGACCGCCTAGTTTCGCGCCCCGCTCGCCACACGCCAGCCGCCGCGGCACCCCGCTACGCCGCGCGGGTCGAGGTCGTCGATGCGGAAGTGGCGGAGACCCCTTCCGATCATCAACGAAGCAAACCGCTTCGGGCGTTGCCGGGTCGCACAAAGCTCGGCGAGTAGAATCTTACTTCTTCGACGCCAGCGGGTTCGCTCTTACCGCCTGCCGTGCAGCGTGTTAGGGAGTGCGGACTGAGCGATCTGTTGCAGCCTCGACAAGTCGCGTGATGGGCAACCTGGCGTCCGGCACCGCGGCAACCACAACAGATTATCCTGCTTGCTATGGTCGGGCGTGGTGGTCAGGTATGGACGATTCGTTTTCGAGTGCCTCTTGACGATGACGATGGCTTCGTTTCCGGCTCCGTCTTGAGTGTAGAACTGCATGAGTGGCTGCGCGCCGCTCATGTCGGCAATGGCTTGCGCCTCCGTCCACCGGTAGCACACGGAAGGAACGGCCTCGAGCACAGCGTCAAAGGCTTCGATGTGTGGCGGCGACGGTGGTGTCGATTCGACAATGCACTGGACTCGAGCACGTAGGGTCATTGCGTTCTCCCGTTGCCAGAAGCAGCCGGCACAGATTCTTCGCTGGATGCCCTCTAGCAGGGTGTTG
>Ga0302325_10001411_pt1 | contig 61406 bp, 50 predicted proteins | sample Palsa_T0_2_FD_201948 | JGI IMG/M metagenome (GOLD analysis project Ga0302325, IMG submission 201948) | Peat permafrost microbial communities from Stordalen Mire near Abisko, Sweden - Palsa_T0_2 | ecosystem: Environmental > Terrestrial > Soil > Palsa > Peat permafrost | place: Sweden: Abisko...
ACGTCGCCACCAACGGGATCGTAGACCACGTCCACGCCGCGTCCGCCGGTGATCTCTTTGACCCGCTCGACCCATCCGGCGCCGGTGTACGGCAGGGCGTGGTCGGCGCCCTGCGCCAGGCAAAAGCCCAGCTTGGCCTGGCTGCCAGCCGTGGCGATGACTTGCGCCCCATAGGCCTTGCCGATCTGAATCGCGGACATGCCCACGCCGCTCGCGCCCGCATGCACCAGCAGCCACTCGCGGTGCGCCAGGGCCGCGCGGCGATGCAGCGCGAAGTACGACGTGTGATACACCACCGGCATGGCGGCCGCTTCGGGGAAATCCATTCCCGCGATCATGTGGAACGTGCGGCTGGCCGCCGCCAGGGAGTATTCGGCGAATGCGCCGTTGTGGGTCATGGCGGTCACCGGATCGCCCGGAAATACGTGCTTCACTGCGGGGCCCACCGCGTCCACAATGCCGGAGACTTCAGCGCCGGGAGTGAACGGAAAAGGAGGCCGGATCTGGTATTTGCCCTGAACCTGCAGAATGTCGAAAAAGTTAAGGGCTGCGGCGCGGTTGCGGATGCGCACCTCGGCCGGACCGGGCTCCGGAATGGAAATGTCGTCGAGCGTCATCTGCTCCGGCTCGCAGAACGCGTGAACTTGCCAGGATTTCATGCGAACGAAACGTAGCACACGGCTCAATACCGCGGCAACCGCTTGAATGCCTGCTAGAATGGAGTGCAATTTTGCGATGAAACATCTCATTCAAACCTTGTTGGCTTCGATGCCGCTAGTATTGGCCGTCACCGGTTGCCGGAGCGACAGCAGCCGGCAGGCTCTGCCCTTCGGAGTGACGGACGAACCGCGTAGCGGTGAAGCGCTTCGCGGTACCGTCGAGGTGAGGGGTTGGGCGCTCTCTGAAGGCGGCATCAGGCAGGTGATCGTGTACGTCGACCGCAACTACGCCGTTACCGCGACGCTGGGCATTAGCAGGCCGGACGTGGCCAAGGCATTTCCGACTTTTTCGCACGGCGCGGACGCGGGCTGGACCGCCAGTCTGGACACCGGCAAATTCCGGGCAGGGACCAACGAGCTGGTGGTCCAGTGTACGGCGAACAACGGGGCGACAAGGGACTTGGGCGATATCAACGTAAGGTTTGTGAAGCCCTGAGAACCCGTCCATGGACGATCGCAATCACCCCACACACGAAACGCTGCGCGTCATGCGGCCGATGTACGCGCGCCAATGGCTGCTGGGACCGGCTCCCCGGCATGACGTTCCCGAGGACGGTATGCCGCCCGCCACGGCTTATCATCTGATCCACGATGAACTGATCATGGATGGCAGCTCGCGCTTCAACCTGGCTACGTTTTGCGGCACCTGGATGGAGCCGGAAGCCGCCAAGCTGATGGCGGAGACGTTCGACAAGAACATGATCGATAAGGACGAGTACCCGCAGACGGCGGAGCTCGAGTTGCGCTGCGTCCACATGCTCGCCAAACTGTGGAACTCGCCCGATCCCGAGAGCGCGGTGGGCACGTCCACCATCGGTTCCAGCGAGGCCTGCATGCTGGGCGGGCTGGCACTGAAATGGCGATGGCGCGAAAAGATGCGCAAAGTGGGCAAGCCGGCGGAACGGCCGAACCTGGTGATGGGCACGAACACGCAGGTCTGCTGGCACAAGTTCGTGCGGTATTGGGACATCGAAGAGCGCGCGGTACCTTTGGAGGGCGACGAGCGGGTGACCGATCCGGAACGGGCCGCCCAGGCGTGCGACGAGAACACCATCGGCGTGGTCTCGGTGCTGGGGAGTACGTTCACCGGCGACTACGAAAACGTGGAAGTGTTGAACTCCGCGCTGGACAGGCTGCAGGAGAAGACCGGCCTGGATATTCCGATCCATGTGGATGGCGCGAGCGGGGCCTTTGTCGCGCCGTTCATACAGCCGGAATTGCGGTGGGATTTCCAATTGCCGCGCGTGAAATCGATCAATACATCGGGACACAAATATGGTTTGGTATACCCCGGCGTGGGCTGGGTGATCTGGCGCGAGCCGGCGGATCTGCATCCGGACTTGATTTTCAACGTCGACTATCTGGGCGGAACGATGCCCACGCTGGCGATCAACTTCTCGCGACCCGCGAGCCAGGTGGTGGCCCAATACTACAATTTGATCCGGCTGGGGAAATCGGGGTATCGCGCGATTCACCAGGCGTGCCAGGATGCCGCCGTGCGGCTGGCGGGCCAGATCGCGGATCTGGGGCCGTTCGAACTGGTAAGCGGCGGGACCGATTTGCCGGTGCTGGCCTGGACGTTGAAGGAGGGTGCGCATTGGTCCTTGTACGATCTGGCGGACCGGTTGCGCGACCGGGGCTGGCAGGTGCCCGCGTACCGCATGCCGGCCAACCGGCAGGAAATGGTGGTGCAACGCGTGGTAGTGCGCAACGGGTTCACCTGCGACCTGGCGGATATGCTGGTGAAAGACATCCGGCGGCACCTGGATTGGTTCGCCACGCAGCCGGGATTGCGGGCGAAGGTCGAGGGGGCGCAGTTCCATCACTAGCGTGCTGTCCGGCTTAAAACTTGACAACGATCGAAGAAGCGCGACGTGAATAAAAGCAAGTGTCGAGACGAGTCTCGACACGGCACGCACGAGTGCGTGCGCCACGTCAAGCTACAATAGAGGGAATGACGTTTTGTCTGGGAATTACGGTTGAAGATGGCCTTGTGGGTATTGCCGACACACGGGTGCTTTCGGGCAGCGAGTCGTTGGTAGCAAAGAAAGTGGCCACCTATCAGGGGCCCGGTTTTTCATTCTTTATCATGACTTCGGGCTTGCGCTCGTTGCGGGATAAAGCCCTGCTCTATTTCGAAGACGCCTATACTCGACAGATCGCCGCCCGCGACCGCCTCTTCAAGATCGTAAACCTTTATGCCGGCGAAGTGCGGCGGCTGGCGGCGGAAGAGGGACCGTCGCTGCGGGAAGCCGACTTCGCGTTCAATATCTACTCTCTGATTGGAGGCCAGATGTCGGCCGACTCCGCGCACCAGTTATTTCTGGTTTATCCGGAAGGCAACTGGGTCGAGATCGGACCCGACACGCCGTATCAGATCATCGGCAATTCCGGATTCGGCAAGCCGATCCTGGAACGTTCCCTGACTCACGGCGATTCCATTCTCTATGCGTTTAAGTTGGGCATACTGGCTTTCGACGCCACCCGGCTGTGCGCGGCTAACGTGGATTTTCCGATCGATGCCCTGCTTTACAAACGCGGGAGCTTCGAGTTGATCGAGCATCGGTACGAGCGCAAGGATCTGGTGCAAATCTCGGATTGGTGGCAGGAGCGCATGCGTCGCGTGGTCAATGAACTGCCGTCGGAGTGGGTGGAGAGCGCGTTTTCCAGATTGGCGGGGGGAAGTGCGCAGCCGGTTAGGACGTAGGTTCCGGACCGGCGATTACGCGCAAGTTTGGGCCGATTGACAATCGGCCGCAGGATGCCATCCTGCCCCACAGGTGTTACGCCACCGGCATCACGTCCACCTCGACGTCCAGCTTGTGGTGGGCGCCGCCGAGGAGCACGCCGTAGATGGGACTGACGTCACTGTAATCGCGTCCCCACGCCACGGTGATGTGGCCGTCCGAGGGCACGCAATTATTGGTGGGATCGAAATCCACCCATCCGGAGCCGGGGCACCATGCCGAGCACCAGGCGTGCGAGGCGTCCGCGCCTACCAAACGGGGGCGGCCGGGCGGGGGCATGGTTCTCAGATAGCCGCTGACGTAACGCGCCGGCAGGCCCAGAGAGCGCATGCATCCGATCTGGAGATGGGCGAAATCCTGGCACACGCCGCGGCGCTTTTCGAAAAAGGTCTGCACGGGGGTCGAGACTTCGGTGGCCTTTTTGTCGAAGCGGAAGTCCTGGTGGATTCTGCGGGTGAGATCCAGAGCCGCCGCCAGGAGCGGACGTCCCTCAGGAAACGATTCGCGCGCATAGGCGGCCAGTTTCGGATTGGAGCGCACGCGTTGGCTATCGAACACGAACTGAAAGGCGTTCAGGATCTCGTGGCTAGTGAAGCCGGCCACCGACTCCCGCACGCTCTCCCATGAAGGAGATCCTGAAAAGTCTAGTGGCGCGCCGGCAGTCACTTCCAGGTCGCTGTTGGCCTCCACGATGAGATGGTCGTGAGTCTCGTGCAGGGTGAAGAAGGTCAGGGTATTGCCGAAGTAGTCGAAGTGGGCGGAGGTGGCCGGCGGCGCGGGCAGGATGAAGACCTGGCTGGCGCGGCACGCCTGGTTCGGAAGATTGCGCGGAGTCAGACGCACCACGTGATGCGATACCGAGACCGGGTCCTCATATTGATAAGTGGTTCTGTGCCGGACGCGATAGGTCACGTGGCGCGCTCCATTTCCGCGTGACTGAAATAGACGTTGGTGATGGCATCCGACAAAGCGGGTAGCGCGGCGCCCGTCGCGGCGAGTAGACGATCCAACGGCGGGCGGATGCCGTCTTCGTCCGGCTGGCACAGCGGGCGGACGTCCGCGCTGAATAGAGCGCCCGCGGCTTCTTCCAAACGTTTCTGTTTGGAAACCGGCCATGCATAGCCCCCGGGCCTGGCAGATAAGCACCGGCAATGCTCCAGCAAATCGTGTATTTGAAAAGCCAGCGAACGGGGATTGGCCACTTCGTTCATCAGCAGATCGAGCACGGGTGCGGCCTGCAGATCGGTGAAGTATCGCGACCGGTAGGTCATCCCACTGTCGGCGACCTCCAGCAGCATCTCGAGCGTGGGCCAGGTTCGCGGGCTCAGCGGCACGATAATCGCCCGGAAAAGATCCACCAGTTGGATGGAGCGCTCGATGCGTCTTCCGGCGCCCAGAAAATGCCACCCGGCGCCGCGGGTAATGTTCTCCATTTCGATGCCGCGAAGCGCCGCGAGCCTCCCGATGCAGCGATTCAGCACGGCCAGCGCTTCGCCCGCCGTGGCGTAGCCCCAGGCTGAGGTGTGCGCTGCGCCGAACTTGCTCACGATACGCAGCATGTCGCTCGAAAGGCTGGAGCGAACTTGCGCGACTGCGCGCGCGGCGCGGCTCAAGACCGCGTTCAAGCTATCGCTGCGCTGTTCTTCGAAAATCAGGGAAAGGATTTCCTGTTCCAGATCGCGCCATTGGTCCAGATGCCCTTGGGGGTCGTCCTGCGAGAGCCGGGAGTGAGGCGATGCCAGACAATCGTACAGCTTCATGAGGGATTCCCACTCCGACGTGCCGGACGCGCCGAACTCGCCGGTGAGCCGGACCAGAATGCAGCGCAGCACGCGGGCCAGGTGCTCGGCGCGTTCGGCGTAGCGGCCCAGCCAGAAGAGGTGATCGGCGGCGCGGCTGGGCAGGTCGGTGCCTTCACCGCGATTCAGTTCCAGCGGCTGGCCGCGGGGACGGTGCAGCGTGAATACATCCACGGGCCCGTTCGAAAGCACCCAAGTGTCCTTGCTGCCGCCGCCGCGCTGCATGGAAACCACGGGCGTGTCGAGCGCGGGAGACACACGCGCGAGTCCACCGGGCATGGCCACCCAGGAGTCTCCGGAGGCCGCGAGAAATACGCGCAGAACGACGCGGCGGGGAGTCAGGCTGTCTTGGGACCAGACCGGGACGGTCGAGAGGTCCACTAATTCCTGGCCGGCGAAGTCGAATGGGCGTTCGCGCAGGCGCGCGATCAGGCGCGACCGTTCATCGCCGGTAAGCTTTCCGCCAAAAACCGGCTCCATGTTTTGAAGGGGGCTTTGAACGGGGCCTTGCACGGGGAAGGCGGGCTTGACGACCAGGAAATCGAGGTTATCGAGCACGTATTGGAGCGGCTGGGGCTGGCCGCACCACCAGGTGGCGACGGAAGGGAGCTTCAGCCGCTCGCCGAGCAAGAGTTGGCTGAGCTGGGGAAGGAAAGGCATGAAGGCGGGGGATTCAATCAGACCGCTGCCTAACGCATTGGCGACCACCACGTTGCCCGCGCGCACGGCCTCCACCAGGCCGGCCACGCCCAGAAAAGACTCGGAGCGCAGTTCGATCGGATCGCAGAAGCTGTCGTCCACGCGCCGCAGGATCACGTCCACTGGCTTGAGGCCGTCGAGTGTTTGGAGGAATACGCGGCTGTCGCGCACCGTGAGGTCGGCCCCCTGAACCAGCGGGAAACCAAGATAGCGGGCCAAGTAAGAGTGCTCGAAGTAAGTCTCGTTGAACGGTCCGGGCGTAAGCAGCACCACCCGCGGATTGTCGCGGCGCGAGGGAGACAGGTTCAGTAGATTGCCGCGAAACGAGCGGAAAAAGGAAGCCAGGCGTTGGACCTGGAACTCGCGGAACAAGTCCGGAAAGGTTTCCGCCAGCACGGTGCGGTTTTCCAGCGCATACCCCGCGCCCGAGGGCGCCTGGGTACGATCCGCGATTACCCACCATTGGCCATCGGGCGAGCGGGCCAGGTCGACGGCGAGCAAGTGCAAATAAGGATGAACCGCGATGGGCACGCCGTGACACGGCCGCCAGAAACCGGGATTGGCGAATACCAGCGCGGGCGGGAGATGGCCGTCGCGAAGCAGTTGTTGCGGGCCGTAAAGATCCGCCAGGATGCAGTTCAGCAGACGCGCGCGCTGTACCAGGCCCGCTTCGAGTGTATTCCATTCCGCCGGCGGAATCAGGAGAGGGATGGAATCCAGACTCCAGGGCCGGTCCATTCCGAGCGGATCGCCATAGACATTGTAGGTGACGCCATTTTCCCGAATTCGCTGGCGGGCTATCTTCCAGCGGCGGGCAAGCTCTTCGCCTCCGAGCGCGGACATGGAACCGATGAGCGTATCCCAGTGCGGACGAAGCACGCCTGGCGCGGCGGACATTTCGTCATACACGCCGTCCGTCTGGCTGTAACCGGCGGCCAGAAGCGGCGCATCGAGCGTGTCTCCGGAAATGCTCATAAGGGATCTGCGTGTATTCTCATGGTACGCCAGAACTGAGCCGGGTCATCTGCAAAGAATTGGCGCGGGATTGTATGCCGGGTGGGGGATCACTGTTCTTTTAGGTGTAGTTTGGCGCAACGTTCTGCTGGAAACCGATTTGATGTTGCATCGCGTAACATTTTGACACATTGCCGGGGAGCCGATCGGTTGTGCCTCCGCCCTCGATTGGGAGTGGCGTAGGACGCGGCTATCCGTTGAGCGGCTGTGTGCAGGTTTGGGCGAAAATGTGCGGCTCTGTGCATTTTGGGTTCGCTTCGTACCGCATCTAATTCGAACAAACGAAACCATTTTAGCCTTTAGAATCAACGAATTGATATACAGCAATGCTTGAATTTCCGTCCGCTGCCACAAGGGCAGGGCTGATTGCGGCCGGGCTGGGCTGCAGATTTCGGGGCGGCCCGTTTGGCGACTGATAGCGCGTGCGTTTGTGCGGGCGCGCGGCCTTGGATGGCAAGCGCGGCTTTAAGGCGCACGGCGGCGGAGGCCTGCGGATCGGCGAGGACGGCCTGGATTGCGCCGAGCGCTTGGCCCGCTAGAGACCGGGCTTGGTCGCGCCACGCGAGGTCCTGATCGCGGCGGGTCTGAACGAGAGCCTCACGAAAAGTGGTGGAACGCAGCCAATTGCCAACGGTGTTGCGGTGGACGCCGACGAATTGAGCTGCGGCGGTCGCGGTGGAGCCGGCGGAGAGCAGAGCGAGAGCGCGCTGCTGGGCCGGGGTCAGGTGATTGCCGGGCGCCATAAATTGGGGCCTCCTTAATCACAGGAGAGCATGGGGGCGGGCGGGATTGGCGGGGCTAAGGCGCTAAGGGGTTGATTGCGCGGGAGATGTTTTTCACGGCAGCGGTGACTGCCTGGGTGGGGCCGGCACAGGCGTTAAATATGCGCGACTGTGCTATTGGTGGCAGTTCCGCGATGCCGCGCGTTATTCGGTCAGGTTGTCGTGTTTCGGCCCATTACCGTTGCCAAGCCGACTTGTGGGTACCAATCTGCTCCCGCGTCGCGTCGAAAGACCGCGTGAGTCCAGTACGCGAGTACCACTTGGATCTCGCCCGATGACAACTGGCTGACTATTGGCCTCGGTTCTGGTTCGCCGCTTGTACGGCCTGCGTGTTTTCCCAGCCCTCTTTGGTTCTATTCTCGCAGTCGGCAAGGAAGATCGGCCTCTGCGGCCCTATGCAGTTTGTTTGATGTGCGAATGGCGGCAAGTGCCCCATCATCACCCTGAAGCGTATACCCCTGACGTCGAATGCAAAATTCAGGCAACCAGCCTCGATGAACTGATACGGTATCGTCCACATTCGACGGGACGCCTCATCGCTACACACCATCACCAGCACGGACATATTGACCGGAAACGGAATTTGGCCGAGAAAGAACTGCCGCATGTCTTCCGCGAATTGGCCCAGATCCCAGCGTGGAACGGCTGGGCTCCATTCGTGGATGGTCCGGCGCCAGACGATGCTCGGCGCGAAATAAGCAAACTTGTCGGTGTCGATATCGAAATCGCGGGCATCATGCCTCGGTGCCGTCGGATCGTTGTCGCGCGCCCACGCCAATCGCATGTGCTCGGCCAGCGGCATGGGTTTAAGCACGTATTTCGGGGCGACGTGCCTCAGGACTTCATCCTCGCCGTTGACGCTGAATCGCTCCTCGCACACCCGGCAGAGCAAATGCGCCTTTAACTCTTCCGGATCAAACCCAGCGCAGACGAAGGTGGCGAATTCCAGCTTCTTCTTGCCGGAATAGTAAAGCTTTCGCGAGACAAAGTGGCTCTCCAGGAGTTCGATCTCTTTTCGTCGGCAGAGCTTGCAGGTTCCTAGGCCGCGAATCTTTCCAGCATCCTCACCGCATTGCAAAAGACGGAAGGCGTCCAGTTCGAGCTATCACTGAGACGGTAATGCTCCGCTACGACCTGGAGTGCAATGTTCTCATTCGTATAGAAGCCTGGGGGAGAATCGTACTCCTCTCCGGGGCGCGCCAAACCTCCCGCTCATTGCAAAGTCAACACTCTGCGACACTCTATTCAAGGGCCATTTACTCCGGCGCCGGCCTCGCACCGCACTAACTGGGCCCGGAAGGGTCGCCGATTACCGGCAGTTTTGATCTGCGGTGTGCTAAAAGTACGCTCGATGAGGACGCGCACGCTGGCAGCGGTCGTGACTGGCTTCGCGCTTGGCCTGGCGCTATTTCCCTTCGCTTCTCCTCATTGCCCCGCCTGGACTGTAAGTCCGCTTGTCATACCCAAACTATTCGGCCGAGCATGAGTCGCATGAGGTAAACAAGATCACCGACGAGCGCGGGCAGGTGGCGTTTTCGGGTGTCCGTCGTTGTTATTACACACTGCTCTCAGCCCGCGCAGGTGTACACGCCAGTTTCGGGCCTTACGCGTCTGTGTTAGCGTTCGGCCAGGGCAAGCTAGGATCAGACGTAGATCCCACAAGCAGCGTCCTTGTGTCCTGGAGGGGCGCTCCGAGTCAAATGCAGTCCCGACTCGTCATCAATCGGAGCGGCCACTGATTATGCGGCCTCATTCTCACGAATCTGGCCTCGATTTCTGGGCCGTGAGAATGGACACAGGACCAGGCGTTCGCGAGATCCTCTGCGCGTAGCGTCGGGTACGCCGCCAGCAGCGCCTGCTCGCTGCCCAGGCGTCGCGCCTGCTCCAGAAGCCAAACCGGGATTCGCGTCCGAACGATACAAGGTTCGCCGCAGCATACGTCCGGACGAGTGTCGATTGCGGGAAATGAATGGCCCAGTTCCTGAGCTAACCATTTCAGGATCTGCGCCTTTTCGCCGGGCGACATCAGACGGGTTTGGTAATTGGCCGCCCTCCACCGGATTTCACCACTATTCGTGGCCGCAGGCCTGTCCTACCTTCGCCGCGGGACTTCCGACACGGCGCATTGTGCTGCCGGATGAGGTCGACGTGAAGCGCATCCGGACTAGTGCAATGATCGTTCGACATCCCCACGAAAAGGGTCGGGTGGCTAAACTAGGCCCCTTTTGCCGGGACGAACCCTGACGTGACCCAAGTGATGGTTTTCAGGGATACCCACGGCAGCAGAAACCCGGCCAGCGGGAAGAGCAGGGGGACTGCAAGAGTCCGTGGGAAGGATACGGGGCACGGCCCGCCCCCGCAGAGCTGGAGCCTTTCTCCGGTCGAGAGTTCCAAGGACGTGACAGTCCGGCCGGCATAGCGGATGAGACTAATTCCATCGCGATTTGCATCTGGGGCGAATGACTCAAGCCAAATCCCTTCCCAGTACAGTGTTCCCTTGTCAGCAGAGCTCCGTTCGCCTTGAAAGCGCGACTCGGAGCCTGCGGGTACGGAAAGGGTTTCAGGATCAATATCACTCCATTGAAAACGTGGTACAGTACCACCTTGGCGCGACCCGGAGCCTGCAGGTACGGAAGGGCCCACCCCGGCGTCGGCGTCACGCCGTCTATCCGCGCTCGGTGAGTGCTTTGCGAACCAGTCGGCCCCAGTCGCCCTCCGAACCGTTGGCGTAGCCAGGAGGGCCTGGAGTCTTCTCTGTTCATGCCAAGCCTGCCACAGCGGGGATGCGTCGGCATACGCCAAAACACCTCCGGCACACGCGCCCAAAATGCCGAGCACGATTCCCGTCCGCCGCATGCCCTCCCTAAAATTCATCGCCACTCTCGTCGTAATAACCGATAATCTCGCCCACGTAGCTATCGAGGCCCCCAAGCCAGCCCGCGAGCCGCTCCATTGCCTCGGCGAACGTTTGAAGATCTACCACCGCTCCTTCCTTTTGCGCTCTTCCGAGGGCGGCTTTTGTCTCTTCCAGCCCGGTGGCGTACCGGAAGCTAACGGAGTGAGGGTCGATTTCAGTGAGCTGCTGAATGTAAAAATTGATGCCTTTCATTTCCTCGGCCGATACGACGCCACCGAGAGCCGCAACCGTCGGTCGCAGTCGATCCCAGAGCGCCTGCAACGAGTGCGCTTTCTTCAAGGTGTCGCGATCCTCTTTGCTGAGTTCTTCACATTCCGTCACGCGCCGCACGGCCGACTCATTGAAGGCGAAGATGAGGTTCTTGAGCATCAGCTCCACGTGGTGCCGGTAGAGGAAAACCACAGGGTAGAACAGGACAGTCTCGCACCCCTGTTCGCGGACGTGCTCGGCTAGGATGTTGGCGGCCATGAGATAACCGAACGCGTAGGCGTCCGCCGGGTCGCCGCGATACCGGTCCAGAGGCGTTGGGGCTGGAATCACGGCATCACCCTTTCGGGGGGACCTCAGTACTTCTTCGGCGGTACGCATTCTCAATCGGGCGCCCTCCTCAAGTGAATGATAACGCCTTGCCAACGGCGGCTGCAATGACTTGGGCGCTTATGCGCGTTGGCATTTCAGCATGCAAGGGCATGCAAGAAGGACAGGCCCGGAGGCCTCTCCTACCGCCGCCGCAAATCCAGCGTCAACGGGAATTCGGGAGTGCGCTCCTCCAGCGGCACAGCCATCGTCCCCGGCGTGTGGCCGGTATCCTGAAAACGGGCGAGGCGGCGGCTCTCCGCTTCCTGGGCATTGACGGGGAACTGCTCGTTGGCCCGTCCACCCGGATGCGCCACATGATAGGTGCAGCCGCCGATGGCGTGTCCGGACCAGGTGTCCACGATATCGAACACCAATGGCGTATGCACCGGGATGTTGGGATGCAGGCACGATGGCGGCTGCCACGCGCGATAACGCACTCCCGCCACGAATTCGCCGACCGCACCGGTGGAGTGCAGCGGCACGCGGCGGCCATTGCACGCGACCACGAAGCGGTCACCGGTCATTCCGGTTACCTTAACTTGCAGCCGCTCGACGGACGAATCCACGTTACGCACCGTTCCGCTGCCGGAGGCTTCTTCGCCCAACACGTGCCACGGCTCCAGGGCATGGCGCAGCTCCAGCCGCACGCCGCGCGCGGTTACCGTACCGATCTGCGGAAACCGAAACTCGAAGTGCGGGGCAAACCATTCCGTCTGGAAATCGTAACCGGCTTCGCGCAGGTCCGCCATGACGTCCGCCCAATCGAGTTGCACGAAGTGCGGCAGCATGAAGCGGTCGTGCAACAAGGTTCCCCACCATTCGAGTTTGCGGCGGTACGGATTTTCCCAGAAATGCGCCGTCAGCGCGCGCACCAGCAATTGCTGCGTGAGACTCATTTGCGCATGCGGCGGCATTTCGAACGCGCGCAACTCGACCAAGCCGAGCCGCGATCCGGCGGCGTCGGGCGAGTAGAGCTTGTCGATGCAGAACTCGGCGCGATGCGTGTTGCCCGCCAAGTCGGTCAGCAGGTGCCGGAAGACGCGATCAGCCAGCCATAGTGGGCTCGCGGCAGAGTCCTTGTCCGGGATCTGGTCGAAGGCGATCTCCAACTCGTAAATGGAATCGGTGCGCGCCTCGTCTACACGGGGATGTTGGCTGGTGGGACCGATAAACAATCCCGAGAGCAGGTACGAGAGAGACGGGTGATTGTGCCAGTAGCCGATCAGGCTGCGCAACAGATCGGGGCGGCGCAGGAAGGGACTGTCTTCCGGGGTGGGGCCGCCCATCACCACGTGGTTGCCGCCGCCGGTTCCGGAGTGTTGTCCATCCAACATGAATTTCTCGGTGCCCAAACGGCACTGGCGCGCGAGTTCGTAGAGCGCAGTGGTGGTTGCCGACAGCTCGTCCCAGGATGCCGCGGGATGGATGTTGACTTCGATGACGCCGGGATCCGGCGTCACTTTCAGCACGGCGATGCGGGGATCCGCGGGAGGCGCATAACCCTCCAGCAGCACTGGCATTTTGAGATAAGCGGCGGTATCTTCGATGGCGGCAACCAGATCGAGATAGTCCGCGAGATACTCGACCGGCGGCATGAAGACGAACAGCTTGCCCTGGCGCGGTTCGATGCAGAGGGCGGGACGCGCGATCCAGGGCGCCGATTCGCCCTTCTTCGGAACCGCTTCCTCACGGTCGCGGCTCGGTAAGGCATCGTCGGGAGCAGATGGCGCTGCGAAGAGGTCGCGGCGGCGCTCCGGCTTGGCAGGAAGGCGCGCGCGCTTTTCAAACGGATCCGAGTCGTAGGAATAAAGCACATCTGCCGGCTTGGTCCAGGGAAGCGATTCAAGCGGCAAACGGTATCCCATGGACGAATCGCCGGGGACCAGGAACATTTCTTTCGAGGCGAGGAACCAGGGCTGGCTAGTCCATCTTGGCGCGCTCGAGCTGGTCGGGATGCGGCGTAAAGGAAGCACGTAGCCTATGGGCTGGTCGAGACCCTCTTCGAAAATGCGCGCCAGACGGGCGCGCTCGATGGGATCCGCGAGCTTGGGGTCGAGCGGATCGACATTGACCGGCAGCTTGCGTTCCTTCCACAGATAATAGAAGACGTCCTCGTATGCGGCGATAGTGAAAGAAGCGTCCACCTGGAGACGGCGCGCCAGGGCCTCCAGAAACTCCCGCGCGTGCGCCGTAGTGTAGAAGTAATCTTTGCCGTCCTCGGCGATCAGGCTGACGTCCTCCCAGATGGGAACGCCATCCTTGCGCCAGTGGCAACCGAATGCCCAGCGCGGCAGCGGCTCGCCGGGATACCACTTCCCTTGTCCGAAATGCAGCAGGGCGCCGGGCGCAAAACGTTGGCGCAACCTGAAGAGCAGTTCCACGGCATGCTGGCGCTTCACCGGTCCCAGCGCGGCGGTGGTCCATTCGGGTGCGTCGGGATCGTCGAGAGAAACGAAAGTCGGCTCGCCACCCATGGTGAGCCGCACGTCTCCGGCGCGCAAATCGGCATCCACTTGATGGCCGAGCTTCTCGATGGCGTGCCACTGTGTATCGGTATATGGCTTGGTGACGCGCGGCGATTCATAAATTCGCGCGACCGTCATCTGGTGAGTGAACTCGGTATTGCAAGGGTCGAGCACACCGGAGATGGGCGCGGCGCTACCGGCGTCCGGAGTGCAGGCGAGCGGGATGTGTCCCTCGCCGGCCAACAGCCCGGAGGTGGGATCGAATCCGATCCAGCCGGCGCCGGGAAGATAGGCCTCGGTCCAGGCATGCAGGTCCGTAAAATCGGCGGTGGGTCCGGCCGGCCCTTCGAGCGGCTTCACGTCAGCCACGAGTTGAATCAGATAGCCGGAAACGAAGCGCGCGGCGAGTCCAAGCTGGCGCATGATCTGCACCAGCAGCCAGGCCGAATCGCGGCACGAGCCACTGCGCAGAGTGAGGGTTTCTTCGCAAGTCTGTACGCCCGGTTCCATGCGAATCACGTAGCCGACTTCGTTCTGCACCATTTGATTGAGGGCCACCAGAAAATCCATGGTGCGGGCGCCTCCGCGCGGCACCTTGGATAGAAAGGCGGAAAGCATGGGACCGAGCGGCTCGGTTTCCAGAAATGGGCGCAACTCGCGGGCGGCCGATTGGTCGTACAAAAAGGGGTATTGTTCCGCGTAAGGCTCCAGGAAGAAGTCAAACGGATTGAAGACGGCCATTTCGGCAACCAGATCGACTTCCACGAATAGCTCCGTGGTGGGCTCCGGGAAGACCAAGCGCGCGAGATAGTTGCTTTGCGGGTCCTGCTGCCAGTTGATGAAGTGGTTCTTAGGCAGAACTTTCAATGAATACGCGAGGATGGGCGTGCGGCAGTGCGGGGCGGGGCGCAGCCTGACGATATGAGGCCCGAGAGTGACACGACAGTCGTAGCGGTAGCGGGTTTGATGGTTAAGGGCGACGTGTATGGCCATAATTATTGGGGATCGCAGGCGGTACAAGCAAGCGGGTCCAGGGGGACCCGAGCAGACCAGGGGGTCTGCCCCACAATTATGCAGCAATTCGGATCAGACATTGGGAGTTTCTATGATTATTGTTGTTGTTGCTGGGCGTGCAACTTCTCTTCCTGTTGGTCGTTCTCGAGAAAGCGGGTCCATTCTTCGTCGGCGGCAAACTCTTTGTCGGGAGGCAGCACGGCATCGGAAGGTGTCACCCGCACGCGCACCTGAAGTTCAGTCTCAGCGGAACCTTTCATCGTGCCTACAGTGGGGGATACGTCGGCGTAATCGCGTCCGATCGCGGTGCGAATGTGTCTGCCGCCCACAATCAAGTTGTTGGTCGGGTCGAATCCCACCCAGCCGATACGCGGAAGAAGCGCCTCGACCCAAGCATGTGTAGCGCCCTCGTCGGAACGATCCGCCGCGTGCTCCGCATCGCGATGGAGGTAGCCGCTGACGTACCGGCACGGAATGCGCAAATTCCGCACGATCGAAATCATGATGTGCGCGAAATCCTGACAAACGCCCTGCCGGGACCGGATGGCCTCTTCGATGGCCGTGTCGACTTCGGTGCTGCGCTTCACATAAGAAAAATGGGAGTAAAGCTTGCGGTTGAGGGTGGTCAACAGCTCCAAGGGTTCCCGTCCGCCGCGCCGATCGACTCCAAACTCGGCCGCCAGCGCTTCCAGTTCCGGCGAAGTACGGCCGAAACGGCTGGGCATCAGCATGTCCCAGTAATCGTCCAGATGAATCATGGCATCCAGTTCGTCCCACGCCGCGGGACCTAGAGACTCGGGAAGCGGCGCGGGAGTTTCCACATCCACCAGAGCGTCGGCGATAATCGTGAGTTGGCGATGCTGCCCGGGAACGTCGAAATGATGAATGAGATTGCCGACGTGATCCTGATACGAGAAAACCCGGGCCTGCGGACTGATGGACAATTGAAAGGTGAAGCAGCGTTGCGTGTGTTCGCTGCGTGGTTGCATGCGCAATTCCATTACGCTCTGCCAAACGGGACGGCTGTATCGAAAACGAGTGAAATGCCGGACAGCGTAAAACATCAAGCCTCCAGAGCCAACTGGATCGGATAATCGATATACACTTCGTGAACGGCCGCATGCAGGCCTTTGCACTGTTCGACGACACTGTCGAGGTAACGGCGCAGGCCGCCCGACATGATATCGGCAATCTGAGCGTAAGCGAGAAAAGCGCGCAGCCGACCGGCAATGCGTTCGATCCGGCCGGTCGCGTGTTTGAAGGACGTCTCGGAGATAGCGGCAATGGCGGCGCTCATGCGCTCCACCGCATAGCGCACGGAATACGGAAACTCGGGATTCAGCAACAGAAATTCGGCCATGGAATCGGGCTTCAAATCGGCGGTGTACACCTTGCAATAAGACTCAAAAGCGGCGCAACTCGCCAGCAGCCCTACCCAGTCCAGGTCGTCCGCTTTCCCGGCCGTCGAGAAATAGGCATCCAGCAGAACCGGCAATGCGCACGAACGTTCCATGTACTTGCCGAGTTGAATGAAATGCCAGCCCTCGCCGTGATTCATGGTAGCGGCTGTCACACCTTGAAACTCGTAAGAACCTTCGCGCACCGCGGCCACCAGCCGCAACGGATCGGAGTCAGCCTCCAGCCTCGAATTAGCCTGCGTTACTTGGTGATACAAGCGGTTCAAGCGTTCCCACATCTCCGAACTGATCTGCTCGCGAACCTGGCCGGCATTCTCGCGGCACTCCGCGATACAGGATACGATGGACGATTCGTGGTCCGGATCGCTGGTCAGTTGGATCATGGCCATCTGCGGATCGATGCCCTCGGCGGTTTCCGCGATGCCTAGCGATGCCATGATGCGCTGCCAGCGTTCCTCGGTGGACAGCTTCGAAGGATTCAGCATCAGGTTGTAATTCGCTTCCAAGACGCGCGCGCAGTGATCGGCCCGCTCGAAATATCGGCTCATCCAGTAGAGACTGTCGGCTACGCGGGAGAGCATTTCAAGCACCCCCACTGTTCACGGGCAGGGCAGTTTGCGCCGATTGCCAATCGGCGCGCAGGATGCCATCCTGCCCCACAATCAGTTTTGCAATACCCATGTGTCCTTGGAACCTCCGCCCTGCGATGAATTTACGACCAGTGAACCCTTGCGCAGAGCCACGCGCGTGAGCCCGCCCGGCACGATGGTGACCTTCTCTCCAAACAGAACGTATGGCCGCAGGTCCACGTGCCGCGGCTCGACCCGGCCATTCATGAAACAGGGAGCCGCGGACAGCGTCAACGTCGGCTGTGCGATGTAGTTTCTGGGATCCGCCAAAATTTTATCGCGGAATTCCTCTTGTTGCGCGCGGCTGCTGTGCGGACCGATGAGCATGCCGTACCCCCCGGACTCGCCCACGGCCTTCACCACGTATTTCTCCAGGTTTCCGCAGACGTGTTCGCGCTGCGCGCGGTCCGTCATTAGAAACGTTTCGACATTATCCACAATGGGATCCTCGCCGAGATAGTAACGGATGATTTTCGGAACGTAGGAATAGATGGCTTTATCGTCGGCCACGCCCGTGCCCAACGCGTTCGCGAGCACCACGTTCCCGGCGCGGTAGGCGTTGAAGAGTCCGGCCACGCCGAGGGAAGAGTCGGCGCGGAAGGCCAGCGGATCGACAAAATCGTCATCCACGCGGCGGTATATGACGTCCACGCGCTGCAGGCCGGAAGTGGTGCGCATGTAGACCTTGTTATCGTGCACCACTAGATCGCGGCCTTCCACCAGCTCGATTCCCATTTGCCGGGCCAGGAAGGCGTGCTCGAAATACGCGGAGTTGTAAATGCCCGGCGTGAGCAGCACGATGGTGCAGCGGCCCTCGGGCGCAAGGGACCGCAGCGTGGAGAAGAGCGCCTGGCTATATTGCTCGATGGGCCGCACGCCGCATTTCCGAAACAGCGCCGGGAAGATCTGTTTCATCACCTTGCGGCTGGTGAGCATATAGGAGACGCCGCTGGGCACGCGCAGGTTGTCTTCGAGAACCACGAACCGGCCGTCGGGGAGGCGGATCAGGTCGGTCCCGGCCACGCTGACATAAACGTCGCGCGGAACCTTGACATCGTGCATTTGCCTGCGGAAATGTTTGCAGGTGTAGATAATCTCGCCGGGGATGACGCGGTCCTTCAGGATGCGGCCCTCGTGATAAACGTCGGCGAGGAAATGGTTGAGAGCCGTGATGCGCTGCGTGAGTCCGCGCTCGATAATGGCCCATTCCGAGCTGGTGACGATGCGCGGCAGCAAATCGTGCGGAAAGATCTGCTCGGTGCCTTCGGCGCGGCCGTACACCGTAAAGGTGATGCCCTGATTGAAGAACGAGAGATCGGCTTCCTTCTTGCAGCGGTACAGTTCTTCGGATGGAAGATTTAGAAGCTGCGTATAGAGATTCTTGTAATGCGGCCGCGGGCGCCCCTTGGCGCGGAACATCTCGTCATAGGCCGCGTCGATCTCATAATCGGAGAACGGCGCCGGCATGGGGCGGTCGACGGATTGTGCGGGCATGGACATATTCCACGACGGTCGTCTGAAACCGGGAGCCGTTCGACGGGGAATAGGACCGGAGACGGGAACTATAGCACGAGTATAGCTCTTGGCGTCCCCAAGAGTGGGGACGCGGCCCGCTGAGAGCGTGCGCCACATCGGCAAAATGTATGAATCTTCGCGGTTTCCGGGTCCTGGTTTGGCTTAAACTAAGAAGCAACGGACCGAGGTGACCTACATGCGGATTCGTCTTGGATATGACATTCAGTTTGAAGTGCCCCGTGCGGCGCCGGTCGTGGCCATGCTCAACGTACATCCATCGCGTGCGGGCGACCTGCTGGAACCCGATTTGCTGCGGATCGAGCCGGATGTGGAACAGGAGCGATACATCGACAATTTCGGGAACATCTGCTGCCGGTTTACGGCGCCCGCGGGGTGGATCCGGCTGTGGAATTCGACGCTCATCGAAGACTCCGGCAAGGTGGACCCGCAGGACTACTCCGCGCGCGAAATTCCCGTGGCGGATCTGCCGCCGGAAACGCTTTTGTTTCTGCTGAGCAGCCGCTACTGCGAAGTGGATCTGCTGTCCAACACCGCGGCCCAGTTGTTCGGCGGCGTTGCGCCGGGCTGGCAGCGGGTGCAAGCAATCTGCGACTGGGTACACCAGAATGTCACTTTCGGCTATGAGTTTGCCAGCAAGACAAAAACCGCGCTGGATGTGTACCGGGAGCGGCGGGGTGTGTGCCGGGACTTTCAGCATCTGGCGATCACCTTCTGCCGGTCTTTGAATATTCCAGCGCGCTACGCGGCTGGATATCTGGGAGACATCTGCGTTCCGGTCGCCGGGCCAATGGATTTCAGCGCCTGGTTCGAGGTGTACCTGGAAGGCCACTGGTGGGCTCTCGATGCGAGGAATAATATGCCGCGCGTCGGGCGCGTGCTGATGGCCACCGGCCGCGACGCGACGGACGTTGCCATCACCACATCTTTCGGCGATGCCCGCCTGGTGCATTTCGAGGTTATTACCGATGAAGTGACTGCGCCGCTGGAAAGTGTCGAGGCTTGACGGCCGGAGCGGGATCGCGAATATGCACTGGGTGCTTGACCGTTTTGGGGAAACCGCTTCCTTACGGTCGCGGCTGGGTAACAGTCCCTGTTGATTTCGCAAGGTTTACTACTCTGAGACCGCCCCTCGTCCTGTGGGCGGTCTCACTCCGTTCCATCAGGCCCCGCCGGAGGCCCGGCTGAGCCGCGACCGTCAGGGAGCGGTCTTCACCAGTCAGGAATCCCCAAAACGTTCAAGCACCCATATGCACTTGACGGAATACTTATTACAGCGCATCGTCTTATAGTGGGAAGCCACATCAAACTGCTTGAAGCAGGCTCACGCCCGGGTATTGTGGCGGTGAGTCCGCTCCCTTACGGTCCGGCTGGGTACGCGGAAGTGACCGGCCGACGCCCTCGTCGGCTGTCGCGACCGTCAAGGCACTTGATTCTTCGAGCGAAGAGCGGTCCAGGGGGACCCGCGCAGACCGGGGGGCTGCCCCACAAATCATGCAGCATTCCACCATGATACATTGATGAATGGTCCGCTCAGATCCTGCGGAACTGCTCCGCTACATCAACTTGAAACTGGTGGCGCTGGGACAGCCTCCCAACCACAGCACCACCGACCCTTACTTTCTGGAAATCGCCGGGCCGCTGCTGCGCAACTACTATCAGAAAGATCAGTTGCTCGGCGACCGGCTGTGCCCCGCCGATACACGCATTCAGCAGTTCCTGGACGACTGCTTGAAAGACGTCTGTCCGGGCGGCGCGGCCCGTCTGCCTTCCAACTCGTTCGTGCTGGACCGGCCCGGACTGGCGCGCGTGATGTCCCTTCCGCCCGGCGCGGACGATTTCGTATCGCCGTACCTGCACTCCTATCGCACGGCGCAAGGAGTCCTGCACAACCCCAGGAGCGACCGGCGAACCACCGAGGGCATCTTTCATATTGTCGAAGGCGGTCTGCCGATACCGGCCGATAAACTGGCCGTCCCCAAGGCGGCTTTTGCCGGGCTGCTGGCCGCGGCCCTACGCCCGCCGCTGGAAACAGCGGCTCTGCCGTTCACCGCCGGCCAGGACGATCAAGCGCGCCTTTTCGTATCGCTGCTGTTGCGGCCCATGGTTTGCCCAGCCACCGGCACGGACCCGGCCAAGAGCATGGAGATTCGCTTCTTCGCGCCGGGCAACCTGGTGAGCAATCTGGATTTCGTGGAGATGATTTTCGGCAACGGCGGGGATCCCTATCTGCCGGAAAACGATGCCGCGCTGGACGTGCTGCACTGGACCGGGCACACCGGCTGCGTGATTCTGGCGCCGCATATCGTGGGCATGCGGAAGAAGGAGTTGGGGCTTCCGCACATCGACCAGGCCACCGAGCGCCAGCGGCGCGACGGCATGTGCTGGCGGGAGGAGGGCGAGCTTTACAACAACGGCGGCGCATTCAAACTGGTCTGCCGGGGCCGGCGCGGCGCGATCGTCACCCTGATCGCCGACAATTACTACGGCTACTGCAAGAAAGAGGTGAAGAGCCAGATCAGCTTCGCCGCCAACCTTTTCGGGCTGTGCGAGGAGGAACACGCGGGCGGCGCGATCGCTTTTCCGGCGTACGTGTTGGGCCAGGATTTCCACGCGGAGCGGTCCCGTTCCATCAAGAAAAAACGCTTCGAGGACGCCATGGTTCTGTTGGGCGATGGCGTGGAGCGCAGGGCGGAAGGCTATGCGGTGGACCGCAGATATCCGAACATTTTCTACGTCCCGGAAACTGCTGAGTTCCGTCTTGGCCAAGGCTGGGTACGGTGGCCGATGGAAGGCGGATACGGCGAACTGACGCTGCTCCCGGACCGGATCTTCATCGGACCTTCCGGCTACCAGGTGCGGCTTGAGAAACAGCATGGCGGTGGCGCGTGGCGGCTGGTGGGATCGGTGGCGCACGGCACGCTTTGTCACAAACCTTGTACGGTCTCCGGCGGCGGCAAATCGGAGATCTCCAAATCCATCTCGAACGTGCTGTTGCAAGGTCCCGTGTTCCTCACGGATTACTACGGCGATATGGACCAGGTGGCCGAGATCCTGGCGCGGGATTTCTCGCCGGTCCACAAGCAAGCGGACGAGCGCGCCGGCCGGCCTATCCTGAGCCAAGATCGCTCGCTCGGGTCGGTGATCAAGCTGCTGACGGCTTCGCCCGACTACACCGCCGAGTACAACGAGTGGCTGCGGAACTTGCCGCAGACCATCCACCAGCTTGTGTTCACGGTGAAACGGTATTACCGGCCGGAATGGGGCGAGAACTGGCGCGCGCATTTCACGGTCGATCGGATCAACGGGTTTCTGGGGCACGAACTGAAATACGACAACCAGAAGCTGGTGGGCAACTATCTGCGGGTGGGTTTCGATCCGCAAGGCGCATGGCGGATTTACAAGCTGCGGCCGGATTTTCATCCCGCCGAGAAGGTCCAGGTGGAGGACGATATCACCGTGTCGGTGGTGGTCCCGCGGCAGAGCTTGAAGGATTTCGATTCGAAGTATCCCAACCGCAGCGCCAAGCTGGTGGAGAACTGCGAGGCATTCCTGTTCCAGCGTCCGGACGACGCCATTCACCGCGGGTTCGACGCACAGGCCGAGGCCGATATCGCGACGCCCGGGACGTTTCTCTCGAACTTCGAGCCGCTGACCGTGCCGCAGGCCAAACTGCTGGTGGATCATATCGTCGAGTTCGACCAGTATACCGAGCCCATGAAGCATCTGCTGCGCGATTTTGTGACCGATGAGAAGGTCACTTACGCGGTGTCTTCCGCGCTCCCGCGCCTGGTGGACGGCCGGCCTTCGAAGAATCCGCGCTATCTGCAAAAGCGGCCCGACCTAGTGGACCCGCAGGGACGGTATCTGGCGGAAGTATGCGCGCGGCTAGATCGCGGGATTCCGGCGGACAAGCCGGTGCGTTTCCCGGTGAATGCGGTGCTGGCGGGGCGCCGCGGGAATCCCGCGGATGCGCAGATCGGCTTGCCGCCGCTGGCCGTCTACAACCCGATTCACTATCAGGAACTGCCGGAGCTGTTCATGGATTTCATTTGCAGCTTAACTGGCAAGTCTCCGTCAACTACGGGATACGGAAGCGAAGGAGCGCTGACCAAAGGCCCGTTCAATTCTGTTTCGCCGGTGGTGGATCTGAACAACGCGCTGGTGGCGGCGGTGTTGACGGAGTCCGCCGGCTTCACCACCGCTGCCGGGTACGTGGGTCCGCACTACAAGGTGGATCACGACATCAGCATGCTGGCGCCGGAGGTCTGGTGCCGCGTGCATGTGCCCGAGCGGGATCCGCGGTTCCTGATCGAAAATGGTTTTCTGGAAAAGATGACCGACTATGAATGGCAGGGCCGCACGGTGCTGGCGAGCCGGCTGGGTTACCGCATTACGTCGTTGTTCGCGGAGCGCTTCCTGGGGCGGATTTTCGAGACACCCGACACCGTCTTCCCGGAAGAGATGCTGCGGCCGGAGAAGCAGGACATGGATGCGTTCGCCGCCGGCGTGGATGCCATCGTGGCGGCGCAGAAGCGTGTCGCCCAAAACTACTTCTACGACGGGAGCGTGCAGGCCGCTTGCCCGCCGCTGCGGGCGCTGCTGCACATTATGGCGCACGGGGAATGGGAAGGGAAGGGCATTGGCGATCCGCGGGTGCGTGCGATGTTCACGCGGGAATCGGTGGTCGACAGCGATTGGTACAAAGAGCGATTGCGGGTAAAACAGGAGCGCGATTGTGCGTTGTGGAGCCGGCATGTCGAGGCGTTGGAGGCGTTTGCTTCGGGGCCTGGGTCGGGGCAGTTCGATGTGCGCGGGCGGCTGGCGGAAGCTCGCGTGCAGATGGCGCGGGTTAGTTCGGCGGGGTATTTGGGGGAATTGGTGGGGACTATCGGGGCCGATCCGTTCACGAACGGTTAGTAGGCCACAACATAGTTCAGTTAACTCACTGAGCGGGGTCGGCATTGTTTGCCAACCCGCTGAGAGCAAGAAGACGGATTCGTTGGGGAACTTGTGTGCCCTTAACGACTCGGTGTTCGGCCGCGTCTCTTGCGCCGACGGCTCCAGCGCCTTGTTGTGACAAGGCATCACGCCTTCTCTTCGAGTGCTTTCAACAAAGGGTCCCAGTTGTTCTTGTAGGTCTCACTTCTTCAATGGACGGATGACACCTCGCGCGGCCGGGTTTCGGGGTCGCCCCACTCGAAATCGTGGGAAATCACGTCCGATGGTATGACGAAACATCCGGAAGCCCCTGAAACTCTTTCAAGTCGGCCAAGGCAAAGAACTAGCGGGGATGGTTCGCCCTGGGGAACTCCAACCGATGTCCGATGTCCCACTCGTAATGGTGGGGCTTCTTCTCATATCCATGCCCGCAGGTCCGCATCGCCCAAGCAGTCGTATTCACTTGCCGGGAGATATCCATCGATCCGTCTAAGTTACTGACGAGCGGGTCTGGTCCCTGAACATTCCTCGTCGGAACAGTGTGAAGCCCGAGGAAACTCAGATTATAAGGGCCTTCCGTCCGCCAAGGTCGCCGGTCGGGGATCCGGACCGCTCACGCGGTCCTGGGCAGCACTTCGCGTCTTACCGCGGTCCCCAGTCGATCTTCCGCCACCTCCAACTCCCAGGAGGCCTGCATGTTCATCCAGAGCCTGGGTGTGGTGCCGAAGTAGCGTGACAGCCGGAGAGCGGTGTCCGCCGTGATGCCGCGCTTCTCATTCACAATGTCGTTGATGCGCGTCGCAGGCACTCGCAGTGCCAAGGCCAACTGGTGCGCCGACATGCCGAGAGGAGACAGAAACTCTTCGCGGAGGATCTCTCCCGGATGTATGGGTGGAAGCCGGTCATTGTGAGCCATTCTCGTATGCACCTCGCTAACGATAGTCAACGATCTCGACGCTTTCCGCCGCGCATTCGCGCCACGTGAAGCAGATTCGCCATTGATCGTTAATCCGGATACTGTGTTGACCGTTCCTGTCGCCGCCCAAGGCCTCAAGCCGGTTTCCTGGAATCGCCGCCATGTCCTCCAGTGCCTCGGCGTCATCCAGCATGCGCAGCTTTCGCCGTGCCACCATTGCAATGTTGCCGAACCTGCGACTCCGCTGAAGGTAGAAGAGCTTCTCGGTCTCCTTGCAGCGGAAGGACCGTATCACACAGCCAGCGTACCACGGTAGCCGTTAAACGGAGCGCCATAAATGGCATCCCGTCCGACATTACCGGGAACGGGCGAACACCAGTTACCTGCTAGCTCGGAAATCACGCGGCTTCCTCAACGCTGACGACCAGACGCTGTCCGAACACGTCGAGCGCTTCCTTGATCATGGGTAATTTCGTGGGGTGCCGGGGATCGAGCATACGCCGCACCTCCTTCTCATCGCAACCCAGTTTTCGCGCCAACTGCACATTGGTCATTCCGGCCTCACGCATCGCCAGATAGAGCTTGTGATAGGCGCGTTTGTCGACGTCACCCTTCAAGTTGCGCACGGTTGTCATATGCGACCCGTAGTAGAGCAATCCGTGGCTGCAACTTGGCGCGATGTGTGCCCCTCACGCTCCGATTGTCGGACAAAAATGCCCTTTTGGCAACCCGAAGCTCGGCGAACGTCCGAAGCCTCATCCCCCCACCTGTATCCCCTCCAACCGGGCCTTCACCCCCGGCCATTCCTCATCGATAATGCTGAAGTAAACCGTATGCCGAATCCGTCCAGTCTCCGTCAGCATATGCTTGCGGAACGTGCCCTCCTCCACCGCGCCCAGCCGCAGGATCGCGCGCCTCGACCGCTCGTTCAGGGAATCCGTTTTCAGCTCCACTCGCATCGCGCCGAGCGTCTCGAAGGCATGCCCCAGCATCAGGTACTTCGCTTCCGTGTTCACCGCGGTGCGCTGCCAGGGCCGCCCGATCCAGGTCCAGCCAATTTCCAGCCGCCGGTGCCCGCGGTCGATGTTGGCGAAGCGCGTGCTGCCAATCGCGCGTCCCGAGGCCCGCTCCACAGTAGCGAACGGCAGCGCCGACCCCTCCGCCTGTGCGCGCAACGCGATCTCGATGTAAGTGCGCATATCGGCCGCCGTGCGCACCTGCGCCGGTATCCAACGCCACAACTCTTCGTCCAAGCCCACCTCGCACAGATCCGCGTGGTGGTCGAGCGAGAGCGGTTCCAGCCGCACATGGCGGCCTTCCAGTGTCACAGGTCGTACGTTCATCCGTACATTTTACAAACTGTTCACATCCGCGAAGCTCGTTCAGCGCGCGCGAAGCCGTAAACTGTGAATAATATGCGTAGAATCCCAATTCTGTTTCTGATGCTCGCCAGCAGCGCCTGGGCGGCCGGCGCGCTGCAGGTGCTGCAAGCTTTCGGCACGGGCAGCTTGCGCGAGGGGAGCGACCTATATGCGGGTCTCATCCTGGACGCGTCCGGCAACCTTTATGGCGTGGCTGAGAGCGGCGGCATATACGGCGCCGGCGTAGTCTACGAGCTGTCGCACACTACGGGAGGCGCATGGAGCGAAACCGTCCTCTACAATTTCAAAGGCGGGGCCGACGACGGCGAGAATCCGCATGCCACACTCATGCAGGACAGCGCGGGCAATCTCTACGGCACCACCGTCAGCGGAGGTCTCACCGCCTCCACATGCAGAACCGGCTGCGGCACGGTGTTTATGCTCACGGCCGCCGCGGGCGGCTGGCAGGAGAGCGTGCTTTATCGCTTCACGGGCGGCGCGGGCGGGTCCGTTCCCTACGCGGGTGTAGCGATGGATTCAGCCGGAAATCTTTATGGCGCCACTCTGGACGGAGGCGCGGCGGCCGGCGGCATGGTTTACAAGCTCACACCGGGATCTACTGGCTGGGAGCAAACCGTGCTTTACAGCTTCACAGGCCGGCCCGACGGATCGGCGCCCTTTCCGACTCCGGTACTGGATGCCGCCGGCAATCTATACGGCACCACCAACGCGGGCGGCGCGCACAACCTAGGAATCGTCTACATGCTCGCGCCACAACCGGATGGCTCCTGGACCGAGCAGGTGCTGCACAGCTTCGCGGGCGGCGTGGACGGCGCCAATCCACTGGCGGGAGCGATCTTCGACCGGCACGGCAACCTGTACGGCACCACCAGCTACGGCGGTACGTCAAACTGCGGGATCGCCTTCGCGCTCGCACCCAATGCGGCGGGGGGCTGGACGGAGCACCTGCTGCACACGTTTCTCGGCGTTGCCGCCCAGGATGGAGAAAATCCCAACGGGTTGACTTTCGACGCGCAGGGCAACCTGTATGGCACCAGCACCGGCGGCGGCGTCTATAATCCGGGAACCATTTTCAAGATGACGCACAATCCCAGCGGAGGTTGGCAGGAAACGGTGTTGTACAGCTTCACGGCCGGAGACGATGGCGCCTATCCTTCCTCGGGCGTGGCGCTCGACCCGTCCGGCAATATCTACGGGACCACCCTGTGGGGCGGGCCGTCCGGCGACACCACGGGCGGGGTAGCGTTCCAGTTCACGCCATAGCTTGGCGGCTGTTTCATATAGCGCGACAGGCGGAGAGCGGTGTCCGTCGTGATGCCGCGTTTCTCATTCACAATGTGGTTGGTGCGCGTCGCAGGCGCTCGCAAGTGCCAAGGCCAACTGGTGCGCCGACATGCGGAGAGGGAGACAGAAACTCTTCGCGGGTCGCGCCAGATGAAGCAGAGAACGCAGCACCATAAATCACGAGACGCGCTGGAAAGCGCGTCTGGAGGCAGGATTGTCTGCCCCACAAGCCATCCAAACCCTTCTGATACGATAAGCGTTCTATGAAAGGCTTGTTGCTGCTTCTAGCTACTGCGGGATGCTCGATTCAAGCGCAGACTCCCGAGCGCTTCTCCCCAGGCAAGATGGACACGTTCCTCTATGGCGCCGCATTCTACGAGGAATACATGCCGGAGGACCGCCTGGACAAAGACGTCCAATTGATGCAGCAGGCCGGCATCAATGTGGCCCGGGTGGGCGAATCCACTTGGAGTCTTTGGGAGCCCGAGGATGGCCGCTTCGATTTCGCCTGGATGGACCGCATCGTCGAACGGCTGGCGGCCGCGCACATTCGCGTGGTCATGGGCACGCCCACTTACTCGATTCCGCCGTGGATGTTCAAAGAGCATCCGGAGATTCTGGTAACCCGGTTGGACGGTCAAAAAGCCACTTACGGCATTCGTCAGAACATGGACATCACTAACGCGGACTTCCTGCGCTATGCTGAGCGCGTCATCCGCAAGATTGCCGAACACTATCGCAGCAATCCAGCGATTATCGGATACCAGATCGATAACGAGACTACTGCGTACGGCACGGCCGGTCCCAATGTGCAGGCCGGCTTCGTGCGCTACCTGCAGGAGATGTTCGGGACTGTCGACCGCCTGAACAAGATCTGGGGACTGGTCTATTGGGGCCAGAGCCTGCATGACTGGTCCGAGGTTCCGCCACGCAACGGAATTCTGAATCCGGGGTGGAAACTGGAGTGGGACCGCTACCAGGACTCGCTGGCGACGCGCTACCTGGCCTGGCAGGCTGCGCTGGTGCGCGAATACCTGCGGCCCGACCAGTTCGTGATGCAGGATTTCGGCGGCGCCACACGATCGGACGTCAATGAGTACGCGATCTCGAAGAGTCTGGATATTGCGGGCATCAATCCGTACCATCCGACGCAGGATCTTTACGACGGTGAAGGCTCCAGCTACGGCGGGGATTTCGCGCGGTCGCTGAAAGGAGCCAACTATTTCGTGACTGAAACCAACGCCCAGACTATCGGCTGGGATTCGCGCACGCAGTTTCCGCCTTACGACGGTCAACTGCGCCAGGATGTTTATCTGATGGCCGCCACGGGCGCCAATATGGTCGAGTACTGGCATTGGCACTCGCTGCATTACGGCCAGGAGACCTATTGGAAGGGCGTGCTTTCGCACGACCTGGAACCGGGCCGCATCTATGCCGAGGTGGCGCGCACGGCGCATGAACTGCAGCGCATCGGGCCGCAGATCGTCGATTTGAAGGCGTCTCATCCGGTGGCGCTGCTCTACAGTAACGACTCGCGCCGCGGCACGGATTACATGCCGTTTCTGGTGTCGCAACCGTCCGGCGATATGCCCTGGAGCCATCCGGGCGGCTACGAATTGGAAATGCGGCGCCTGTACAGGGCGCTCTACCGAATGAACGTGGGTGTGGATTTCGTGTTCCCCGAGACCGAAGACTTGAGCGGCTACAAGGTAGTCGTAGTCCCGCCGCTGTATATCGCCAGCGACGCGCTGCTGGAACGGCTGGCCGAGTACGCGCGCGCAGGCGGGCACCTGGTGCTGACGCTGAAGAGCGGATTCTGCGACGAGTACTCGACGGTGCGCCACGCGATGGCTCCGGGGCCGTTGCGCGAGGCTGCCGGCTTTCACTACCAGGAGTTCTCGAACCTTGCAAAGCCACTGGCGCTGCGGGGCGACCCCTTCCAGGCCGGCGCCGAAAACCGCGTGAGCGACTGGGCGGATATGCCGCTGCTGGATAAAGCCAAGGCGCTGGCTTACTACGATCACCCATTCTTCGGGAAGTATCCGGCCATCACGGAGAACCATTTCGGCAAGGGCATAGTGACCTATGAAGGTTCCGTGCTGAGCGACAAGCTTCAGCAGAGACTGTTGGAACGTGTCCTGGAGCAGGCGCAACTGATCGGCCCGGACCAGAAGTTACCCGCGGCTATCAGGGTGAAACACGGCGACAGCAGGGCGGGGAAGGCAATCCACTATTACTTCAATTTCTCGGCGGGGCAGCACAGCATAGTCTATCCGTATGGCTCGGGCCGCGAGTTGCTTTCGAACCATTCGACGGAGAAGGGCGCCGCTCTTATACTGGAGCCTTGGGGCGTGGCTATAATAGAGCAGAACGGGGCATAACGACATGACCGCACCATACGCAATCGGCCTTATACTTCTGGCGGGCGCAGCTTGGGCCGCGGACGCCATTACACCGCTCGACATGAGACCCGGAAATTGGGAGGGCACCATGACCACCCAAAGAAGCGGCTCACCGTCGATACCTCCGGAGCTTCTGGCGAGGATGACGCCCGAGCAGCAGGCTACGCTCGAGGCGCGCATGAAGACGAAGGAGTCCCAGGGCCCGCAGACAACGGTCAGGAAGCAGTGCCTCACGAAGGAAGATCTGCAAAAGCCGCTGAATTTCGGGGACGATCGCGGATCGTGCCAGCGTACCGTTGTGAGCGCGTCGTCCAGCAAGCAAGAGTTCCGCATTGAATGCACCAGCGCCGGGATAAAAGCGACCGGAACGGTGCGCATCGAAGCCGTCGATCCTGAGCATATGAAGTTCACCTCGCTAATCACTTCAGGCGATGGCTCTCACAGCATGAAGATCCATACGACAGGCACTGGCAAGTGGGTGAGCGCGGAGTGCAGCAGTGAGTCGAAGAAGTAAGTGGACCGATGAAGCAGCTAGCTCTGGAAGCCCTCGACGCGGTGACGTCCACGCACGCCGCAACCTACGCCGACACGCGAGTGACGGAGATCCGCGACCGCCAGGTTTCCACCAAGAACGGCAAAACCGGCCACGTTTCCAGCGGCGTCTCCATGGGCCTGGCGGTTCGGGTCCTGGCGAACGGCTGCTGGGGCTTCGCCGCCACCGACGATCTCACGCGCGAAGGGGTGCAAGCCGCCGCGGCACTGGCCTTGGAAATCGCGCGCGCCGGCACGCTCGCCAAGAAGCGCGACGTCACCCTTGCGCCGGAAGAGAAGTACGAGGCGGAATGGGTCTCGCCAATCCGCATCGATCCCTTCACGATCCCGGTGGACCGGAACGTGGCTTTGCTTCTGGACATCGACCGCGAACTGCGCCACAATCCAGGCGTCACCCTGGCCGAGGGCGCCATGACCTTCGAGCGCCGTCGCCAGGTCTTCGCCTCCTCACTCGGCAGCCTCATCGACCAGACCCGCTACATCAGCGGCGTCGGCTACGCGGCGACGGCTTATAAGGATGGCGAGATCCAGAAGCGCTCGTATCCGAATTCCTTTGGCGGTCAGCATCAGCTCAAAGGCTACGAGTTGATCGACGAGTGGGATCTCGTCGGAAACGCCGCGCGCATCGCCGAAGAAGCCGTCGCGTTGCACGGCGCCGATCAGTGCCCGGAAGGCGAGTTCGACCTGATCCTCGATAGCTCGCAATTGGGATTGCAGATTCACGAGTCGGTCGGCCATCCCATCGAGCTCGACCGCGTCCTGGGCAGCGAGGCGAACTACGCGGGCATGAGCTTCCTCACGCTCGATCAGTTGCGCCGCCTGCGTTATGGTTCTGAAATCGTGAACGTGGTTTGCGATGCGCGCCCGGAGCACGGCCCCGGCCTGGGCACATTCGCCTTCGACGATGAAGGCGTGCCCGCGCAATCCACCGATATCATCCGCGACGGGCAGTTCACCGGCTACATGACCTCACGCGAGACCGCGGCGGCGGTTGGCGAGTCCCGCTCGAACGGCACCATGCGCGCCGATGGCTGGTCGCGCATGCCGCTCATCCGCATGACGAACGTGAGCCTGCTCGCCGGCCGGCAGTCGCTCGACGAGGTCTTCGGCGGCGTGGACCAGGCCATATATATGGAAACCAACCGAAGCTGGTCGATCGACGACAAACGCTATAACTTCCAGTTCGGCTGCGAGATCGGCTGGGAGATCCGCCGCGGCAAGCGCGTCCGCATGCTGAAGAATCCGAGCTACAGCGGGATCAGCACGGAGTTCTGGAACGCGTGCGCGGCCATCGCCGGACCCCAGCACTGGACGCTGTGGGGCACGCCCAACTGCGGCAAGGGGCAGCCCGAGCAGATCATGGGCACCGGCCACGGCGCCAGCCCCGCGCGTTTCAGCCGCATCAAGATCGGCGGCGCCTATGCCGATTGATGCCGCGCGATGCCAAGCCATTTTCGATCGGGTAGCGGAAGCGGCGCGCGCGCTGGGCATGGCCGACGCCGAGGCTATCGTCGCGGCCGAATCGAGCGCGCTCACGCGCTTCGCCAACAACGCCATCCATCAGAATGTGGCCGAGCGTAGCGGGCAACTCTCCGTGCGCGTCCAGATCGACGGACGCACCGCGCGCGCCACCACCAACCGGATGGACGATGCTTCTATCCGGCAGGTGGTGGAAGAGGCGGTCGCGCTCACGAAATTGCAAGAGCCCGACCCGGCTCTGCTTCCGCTCACCGAAGCAGCCCTGCTGCCCGAGGTGCAGCGCTGGCACGACGCCACGGCGCAAGTGACTCCCACTGAGCGCGCCCAAGCAGTAGCCGAAGCGATCCGCATCGTCGAGTCGGCCGGCCAGACCGCGGCGGGTATCTACTCCACCTCGGAAAGTGTGTCTGCAATTCTAAACTCGCGCGGCAAGTTCGCCTATTACCCCGAGACGATGGCCAACTTCTCCATCACCGCCATGGCGGCCGACAGCTCCGGATGGGCGAAAGGCAGCGCCTGCTCGCACCGCGATCTCGACCCGGCCGGCATGGCCCGCGCGGCTGCCGCCAAGGCACAAGCTTCGCGAGATCCCATCGAACTGCCGCCCGGCGCTTACACGGTAATCCTGGAGCCGGCGGCGGTCCTGGACCTGGTAGGCCAGATGTTCGGCGACTTCAGCGCCACCGCCATCACCGACGGCCGCAGCTTCCTGCGCGACCGCATCGGCGCAAAGCTGTTCGGCGACAACATCACGATCTACGACGATGCGTATCACCCGCTGCAATCCGGCACGCCTTTCGATGGCGAAGGCGTTCCGCGGCGCCTGCTCGCGCTCGTGGATCGGGGAGTAATCCGCGAGGTGCCGTATTGCCGCCAGGCCGCGCACGCTGCCGGGGTCGAGGCCACCGGGCACGGCTTCCCGCTGCCCAACGAATACGGTGAAGCGCCCATGAATATCGCGATCGCGGGCGGCGCCACGCCGCTCGAAGACATGATCGCCTCCACCGCGCGCGGCATCCTAGTGACGCGCCTCTGGTACATCCGCGAGGTCGATCCCTACGAGAAGATCATGACGGGCATGACGCGCGATGGCACCTTTCTGATCGAAGACGGCTGCATCGCGCGCGGGGTGCGCAATTTCCGCTTCAATCAGGCCTTGCCGGAGATGCTATCGAATGTCGAGGCGCTGTCGCCCGCGGTGCGCGCTTCCGGCGAAGAAGCTTTCGACATGGTGGTCCCCGCCATGAAGGTGCGCGACTTCCACTTCACCGAAGTGACGCGGTTCTAACCGCGGAAGCGGTGTCCCCACGAGCACTGGGCGGTCCCTCGCGGGAACCTCTCTGGCGCCAGAAACCAGCGCCAGGCGACCGCAGGAGTGCGGTCGCGGCAGGCACGAGTGCCTGCGCCACAAACTAAAAGAATTTCTAGTATTCCTATTGACAACTCTCGTGGGGCAGCCTATTCTGTTAGAATACTAAATCGATAGTTTTATAGACCGACCAAAAATGCGACTCCTATTGTTCGGGTCACAAAAAAGCTTCCCCGCCATTGGGTTACTCTGGATGTTTTCGGCCTGCGCCACGGCGACAATGGCGCAGGATGCCGTGCCGAGACCAGATCCGCCTTTCAACGGGCAAATCGGCGCAACGCGCGACCAGTCCGTTCCCGACTGGCCGAAGCGTCCGACGGCCCCGGCCGGCGCGCCCAATATCATTCTTATTCTGCTCGACGACGTGGGGTTCGGCGCTACGCAGGTCTTCGGCGGTCCGGTGGCCACTCCCGAACTGGCTAAGTTGGCTGCTTCCGGACTCCGTTACAACCGGTTTCACGTCAATGCCATGTGTTCGCCCACCCGCGGCGCGTTGCTTTCCGGCCGCAACAGTCACCAGATTGGCTTCGGCAATATCGCCGAGTTGGCGTCCGGTTATCCCGGTTACAACACAGAGTGGCCCAAGGACTCCGTCTCGGTTGCCGAAGGACTCAAAGAAAACGGCTACAGCACGGCCGCTTTCGGCAAGTGGCATAACACGCCCATCTGGGACGTCAACGCCGCTGGCCCGTTCGACCGCTGGCCCACGGGCTTGGGCTTTGAGTATTTCTACGGCTTCCTGAGCGCTCAGACCAGCCAATGGGAACCTACTCTCTTCCGTAACACGCTGGCGGTGGAACCGCCGGCCACGCCGCGCCAGGGTTACCATTTGACCGCCGATCTGGCCGACGACGCCCTCCGCTGGGTGCATCAACACGATTCGCTGGAGCCGCAAAAGCCTTTTTTTATCTACTTCGCCACCGGCGCCACGCACGTGCCGCATCAAGTGCCCGCCAAATGGATCGCCAAGTATCGAGGCAAATTCGACGGGGGCTGGGATAAGCTGCGCGCTCAGTCGTTCGCGCGGCAGAAGGAGTTGGGAGTTATTCCAGTCAACGCCGAGATGACCCCGCGCCCGAAGGAAATTCCCGCCTGGGATTCGCTCACGGCCGATCAGAAAAAACTGGTGTCGCGCCAGATGGAAGTGTATGCCGGCTTTCTGGAACAGACCGATTATGAGGTCGGCCGGATGCTGCAGGGCATCAAGGCGGATGGTCACAATGAAGATACAGCCGTGTTCTACATCCCCGGCGACAACGGAGCCAGCGCGGAGGGCGGTTTTGAAGGGCGCGACCTGATCGCGGCCGACGGCAAACCCGCGCCTCTTGCCGAACGCCTGACGCACCTCGACGATTTGGGCGGCGAGATGTTTCTGAACCGCTACGCCACCGCGTGGGCGTGGGCGCTCAACTCGCCGTTCCAGTGGGCCAAGGAAGTGGCCTCGCACCTCGGCGGCACGCGCGATCCGCTGATCGTATCCTGGCCGGGTCACATCCAGGGAGTCGGCGGCCTGCGCAGCCAGTTCGCGCACGTGAACGACATCGCGCCTACCTTTTATGAGATTGCCGGCGTCATTCCGCCCAAGGTGGTAAACGGCATCCCTCAGACACCGTTCGAAGGCACAAGTCTGGTTTACACGTTCGATCATCCCGATGCGCCCGGCCGCCACAAGGTCCAGTACTTCGAGATGCTTGGCAGCCGGGGTATCTACAAAGACGGCTGGTGGGCCGGCTCCTTCAATCACCTGCCCTGGCCCACCTCTGGCGGCGGCATGTCGCTGGCCACCGCCAACGAGTCCAAACCCTGGGAACTATACAATCTCGACGAGGACTACAGCCAAATGCACAATCTCGCCGCGCAATATCCCGAGAAGGTCAAGGAACTCGCCGACCTTTTCGATAGCGAGGCGCGCCGCAACCACGTATACCCGCTCGAACCCAAGCGGGAGTTGCTTCCGCTGATCACCAGCGGCAAGACGACCTTCGTCTACCACGCAGGGATACAGCGCATTCCGGGCGCATCGGCGCCGCGGCTGGCGGGACGCTCGCACCGTATCACCGCCGACATCGACATCCCCGGCACGGGCGCTTCCGGCGTGATCGTCGCCCAAGGCGGCCGCTACGGCGGATTCACACTGTATATCAAGGATGGGAGCCTGGCGTATGAGACCAGCGCGAACGGACACCGCACGGGCAAGGTGGTTTCGTCCCAAACCTTGCCTTCCGGTAAGGTGCGCGTTGCCGTAGAGTTCATTCCAAGTGGCGACACGACGCCAGACAATCTGCCTTTTGCCGCCAGGCTGGTACCAGGTATCGCGAAACTGTCGATCAACGGCGCGCCCGCCGGTTCGGCGGATATTTCAGGGCTGGGCGGCAGCAGCGAAACCCTGGACATCGGAGCCGATCTGGGATCGCCGGTGACGTCCACTTACTTAAGTCCGTTTGCGTTCACCGGCAAGGTCGATACGGTCACTGTGGATTTGCAGTGAGGTTCGCAAGGACTACCACGGGCCTGTTACCTTGAACTGTCAATCTGTTATGACTATCGGCAGCCGATGCCAGAGCTTCCTCGATACGCTTCATTTGATCGGGTGCGAAGCCTATGGGCCCGCCAAATAAATCCGAAGGCGTCAACGATGTCTTCGCGATTCCGTGCGCGATGTGCTCCGGGGTCCTTAGGATGGCGTGATAGACCTCGTGAGCCAGCACGAGCGCCATGGCGCATCCCAGCATCCGCTGCAATTGAAAGGTGGTTCCGGGGCAACATTACGGGCCAGCAGCGCGCGGATGTTGCCGCAATCCAGCTCGGCGAAGGGAGAAATATCGCGGTTGGTGACGTGTGTCATCCCAAATGCGGCAAAGTTGAACCTGTCGCGCCCGTTTGGTCGGCCTCGCAGTTGCCCTTGAATCGGGCCAGTACGATCTCGACGAACGCCTTTGACAATGGCGAAATTCAGATCGGCATCCGCAAGTAGGCGAATGCTCACGACTTCTCACCACGCATGGCGCCTCACGCGGCCATGAGATTGACAGACACAAACCGGGCCGAGCGCGGCTCACCCATATCGACAACCGAGGCCGCCTGGCGGGCGCGCACAAGTCTGGCCCACAGATCCGGATCCGCTTCCGATAGGGGAACGGCGGATGCCTCGAATTCCCGCTGCTTGTTCTCAAGGTAACAGTCGACAGCACCCCGGTGTTCCAGATAGAAGGTGATCGCGCCACGGATCTGCGGGAGACTCAGAAGCGGATACTCCTCGTGGACACCGTCCGGTGAGTTACCGCGCAGAAAAGAGTATACTACGGAGTCAAGGGAGATACGTGTGCCCGCGATGCAATAGCCGCCGTTCCGCTCGTCAATATACTCGCTGGTCATCACAAACCTCCTCAACCAGTATCGCTTTGAAATCCGGGCGCATCAACTCCGCCAATTCCAACCTGCTTATTCCCCGAAAATCTCCCGGGTCAAGTCTTCCCGCTTCTTCGGCCGCTGCTCATCCCACGCGCCAACCACTAGGGAGGCCGCCGCCAGGGTGAATGCCGCAATCGCGACGCCGTCCAATCCGCGATGCCACAAGATGGCTCCGGCCGCGATCGCCGTGCGGATCAGCCAGCCGTAGAGACCGCGCGGGTTCTGGCCGCGCCGCACGCGCACCATCGAGCGCCCCAGGAAGTGCGCGAAGAACAGGCAAAACAGCCCCACGACCACGCGCAGGAAGTCTACTGGTATCGGCATGCTATCAATTTGGCGCAACTTTCGCCCGTTTGCAAGCGCCTCCGCGGCTTGCCACAATGAGCGTCATGAGCCTGATGCAGCAGATCCGCGACTTTCCCGTGTCGCGCAACACAGTGGCCATCTGGTGGCTCGGCCAGAACGGATTCATTTTCAAGACCGCCGAAGGCACGCTGCTCTCGACCGATCTTTACTTGACCAATTCCTGCCACGAAACCGACCCCGATTCCGGCATCAACCTGGACCGCCAGGTGCCCATCCTGCTCCCGCCCGAAGAGCTGAACGTGGATCTGTTCACCTGCACGCACAACCACCAGGACCATACCGACCCGGTCACCATCGAGCGTTTGCGCCACAAAGACACCACCCAGTTCATCGGCCCGCACCCCAGTTGCGCAGTATTTCAGGCGCAAGGCGTCGAAAGCGGACGCATCGTGCCGGCCTGGCCTTCCTGCGAACTGGAGTTCCGCGACGTCGTGGTCCACGGCACGTTCGCGCTGCCCACGGATTCGACCGACCTCAATCACATGGGGTTCGTTTTCCAGTTCGGCAAAGGTCCGCGCGTCTACGTTACCGGCGACACGGATTACAGCGAACTGCTGGCCTCGGCGGGCAAGCACCGGCCGGACCTGATGATCACCTGCATCAACGGCGGCTTCAACAATCTCTCGCATTACGAGGCCGCGCAACTGGCCGCCCAGATCCAGCCCAAAGGCGCCATCCCTTGCCACTACGATATGTTCCCGGACAATTCGGTCGATCCGGGCCAGTTCCGCGCGTCCCTCGCCCTGCGCGCGCCCGCAGTGCGCTACCTGCGGCTGGAACACGGCAAGCCATTCGTGTTTGGACTGTAGACGCGAGTTAATTTAGCGCGAGCACATCGCGTTTCACACTACAATGTCCTTCTAATCGAAATGACAGAATTCCTGCTCACGCTCCCGGCAATTGCGATCCGCTACTTCTTGTATATCGTCGAAGCGCTGATGGCCGTTCTGCTGGTGCGGACCGCGCTGCGGCACCCGCGTGCCGGCGAGAAATGGTTTCGACGATGCGATTGGTTTCACCGGCTCGCCCGGCGGCCCACCTTAGCCATCGTCACCGTGGGCATTCTGCCGTTGGCGATCCGTACGGCGCTGCTGCCGATTCTGCCTCCCCGTCTGCCGGGGATTGCCGACGATTTCAGCTACATACTGTCGGGCGATACGTTCGCTCTGGGCCGCCTTACGAACCCCGCGCATCCCATGTGGACGCATTTCGAGAGTCCCCACGTTATCCAGCAGCCGACCTACATGTCGATGTATTTTCCGGCGCAGGGACTGTTTCTTGCCGCTGGAAAGATGGTTACCGGACACCCCTGGGCGGGAGTCTGGCTCAGCGCCGGCCTGATGTGCGCGGCGCTCTGCTGGATGCTGCAGGCGTGGCTCCCGCCAGCGTGGGCGCTGCTGGGCGGCTTGCTCGCCGTCATGCGGCTGGGGATCTTCGGGTATTGGATGAACGGCTACTTCGGCGGCGCGGTAGCGGCGCTGGGGGGCGCGCTGGTGCTCGGGGCGCTGCCGCGGATCGTCCGCAAACAACGCGCCGGGGATGCCTTGCTATTGGCGCTGGGAATCGTCATTCTGGCGAGCAGCCGGCCCTACGAGGGCCTGATTCTGGTTCTGCCCGTGGCCGTCGCGCTGGCAATGTGGATGTTCGGCGCGAAGCGCCCTCCCATACGGGTATTCTTATTCCGCATTGCGGCGCCGATGTTGGTGACGCTTTCGATCGGTGGCGCGGCCACCCTATACTATTACTCCCGGGTAACGGGCAGCCCGGCTCAAATACCGCAGCGGTGGCAGCGAACCACTTATGGGATCGCGCCCTATTTTATCTGGCAATCGCCCGTGAAATCGGAGCCCATCTATCGTAACGCAGCTTTGCGCGGCTTCTATGCCGGCGCGGAGATGGATTACTATCGCAGTACGCGATCCATCCCAGGCTGGTTATGGACGTCCGCGGCGAAGATCCGGGATTTTTGGCTATTTTACCTCGGGCCGGTTCTGACATTGCCGCTGCTTGGGTTGCCTTGGACTCTCAAGGACAAGAGAATCCGCTTCCTGCTTATTGCCGGCATGGTGTTCCTGGCGGGACTGGCGGCCAGCATCTGGTTCTACCCGCATTATGCGGCTCCGGCGACCGCGCTGCTCTATGCGATTCTGCTCCAGGGCATGCGCCACCAGCGCCTGTGGAGGCGCCGGCATCAATCGTCCGGGATTTTGCTGGTCCGGGGCATACCAATGGTCTGCGTGGCGATGGTGGGCGTCCGCCTGGCGGCCCAGCCGCTGCCCTACCACCCGCTCGATTTTCCGATGACATGGTACTATACCTTGCCTGGCGGCACTTATCGCGCCGATATCCTGGCCAAGTTGCGAGGATTGGGCGGGAAGCACCTGATCCTGGTCCGATGGAAGGAAGGCGACAATCCTTTCGAGCAGTGGGTGTACAACGATCCCGACATCGACAAAGCGGAGGTGGTCTGGGCGTGGGAGACGGACCATCCTGCGGAACTGCTGCGGTATTTCGCCGGCCGGCGGATCTGGGTGCTGCAGGTTGCGTGGTACGGACCGCCGGCGCTTTCGCCCTATGAGAAGCGATAAAGAAGCCAGGATTGTTAACTTTTCAGAATGACCTGAAGGCAGGAGTGCGCGTACCGCCGCGGTTAGCGGTTAACAGTGCCGTGGCTAGGTAATGGCAATTTGACGCTTAGATGGTGAAACCGGCACCCGCCGGGGCGGTGTTTGCCGTGGGCCGCGTCCGGAGGGATACTCTCCAGCCAACCTTCAAGCTATGGAAGGCCAGCAGCCCCAATAACAACAGTCCAAAACCATTGATGCTGAACTGCGCCAGCGCCCAGATCCCATGTCTTTGCACTAGAAGCAGGTAAGGGATGGGAACGCACAGCAAGAGAGCCCAATACCGCAGCACGTTATCAGCGGGCAACCGCAAGGCCAAAGCGAATGCCGGCAGTAACAGCACGGCGTCGTACACGTATGCGTGATGGCAGACCAGCAAGCCGCCGACCAGCGCGGCCGTGGCTCCAATGGCCAACGCGGAGCGACGCGAAACGATCCATACAGCGGCCAGCGCCAGCAATCCCAGGACCGCCTCGATGTAGCCGCCGAAGGGCAGCGAGTTAGTGAGGCCCAATAGATTAGGCATTCGCAAAGGCGCCGGGCTGAACTCGGAAATCGAAGCGAGATGCAGCAGCCGGGCCGGCCATTCCAGCCCTTCCGCGGTAAACGAAATCGCCAACTGGAGCAGTCCGCCAGCCACTCCGCCGGCCAAAGCTCCCCACTTGTGCCGGGCCAGCAGAAAGACGGGAATCCCGAGGGCGATATGGAATTTGGCGGCGCACAGCGAAAAAACCAGTCCGGCGGCGAAGTCCCGCTTGGATTGCAGTAGCCGCAGCCCCACGGTCACACAGAATAGAAAGAGTCCCGTATCCTGACCCATTGAGAGCATGAACGCTGCCGGGCACGACCAGCACAGCATCACGATGGCATCCTGCCGGCGCAGCCCGGGCCACAGAAGGGCAAAACCAAACAAGGCGGCCGCGCTCACCAGTAGCCAGGCTACGCGCGCATAGTTGAAGGGCAGCACTGTCAGCGGCTTGAGCAGCACTCCGTACACTGGGAGGCGGCCGAAGGGGATGGTGTCGCTTCCGTTCCGCAGTTCCAACTCCTGTATGCGGTCCCAATCGTAGATATGGCCGGTGCCGGCTAGCTTGGACGCGGAATAGAACTCGTTAAAATCGTTGCCGCGCTCGGCGGCGCTGAACCCGATCGAAAGGCAGAGGCAGATCCCAATTAGGCACTTTAGCCAGAACACAGCAACCATTATCCCGGCGCCGGCGGCCTCTCCATATACTCTCTTTGGTTAGATAGGACTCTCTGGCCTGTCCTGTACTTTTGGCATTAGGACAGGCGTGATTCCCAGGACGGGAGGCTTGGGCGGGCGGCGTGGCCTACCGCACTGTCAAAAAGTTCGCCGAGAGCAGCAGGATACCGGCCACCAGAAGCGTATCGACAATGACGCGCGCCCACGGAATCGCTTTCAAGCGAAGGACCATCTGCCTACCTTCCCTTTCCGCTTCGAGGGCCGGTGTGTGGTATGTGACCATGCACTCGGCCGTCCCATCGTTACGCATGATTATCCTCCTCCAAGAATTGGAACCACCCTAAGGTCCGTATTGCGTAGCGTGGCTCCCGCACGCAAAGGCGTCACGCAGATCCGGGAACTAGCCGGTTGGCACAGGTCGATGTTGTACAACGGCAGATCCCGCGCCTTCACCACATACCCGCCCTTCTGGATATGATAGGATTCGTCGTAGTTTGAAACTATGATTGCGTTCGCATGTGCCGCGCGGACGCGGAACTGCCCAGTTGCGGGCTCGTAGTTGGCGTAGCTGAAACATCGGCCCACGCAGATGCGGTCGACCACGTGATCCAGGGACCTGATGCGGCTCTCCGGGGCCGCCAGTGCGCTTACCACGCGCTGGCCCGGCGGCAGTTGCGCCACCGCCGCTTCCATCTCCGTTTCCACTTGGTTCAGCGCGCGCTCATCCGCGTACGAAAGCCCGAAGAACACCAACGCAATAGCGGCCATGGCGCCCACCAGCGGTTTTGGCAGCCGCACCGCAGCCGCCAGCGCGCAGAACATCACCGCGCCTGCCAGCGACATGCGCTCGGCCACATAGTCGAGGCCCGACCGGAAACCGGGCAACAGCACGCCGCCCGGCAGCAACACCAGCGAAGCCGCGCACAACGCGCAAAGTTGAAAGCGCACATCCAGCATGGTGCGCGCGGCGCCGCGCGCGCGCCACACGCGCTCGAAGCATAGCGCCCAGACCGCTAAAACTGCCAGGCCCACGGCGATATAGGGCCTTCCGTAGATCCAGATCTGGTCCGCCCCGGTCATCGAGACCAGCTGATCCACTCCCCGGCGCGTCGGAAACAATGCGCCCAATATGAACCCGGTCCCAGCCAGCGCGGCCAACGCGCCGATCATCAGCCAGGCCCGCTGGCGCGGCGCAATAGCCCGCGCGACTCGCCCATAAACGAGCACGCCCACCGCCCAAGCCACCGGCAGCGCGTGCGCCACGTACGCTATCGCGAACAGCGCGGCCGCAGCCGGCACCGCCCACCGCTTGCCTCGCCCGGACAGGGCCAGAGCACCGAAGCACAGACCCAGCGAGATGTAGAAATTGAACAGGCCCATATGAAAGACCCAGCCATAGGCCAGCATGGCCAGGCAGGGCGCCAGTTGCCACGGCGCCGCGCGGGGCCGCAGGCTGGAGTTGGACCACACGTACGCAAACGCGCCCCAGAAGAACACCAGTACCGCCGCCGATACCGCAATGCGTTGGGCCGCCGCCGCGCCGAAAGCGCGCATCAACCCGCTCAACATCAAATCGAACAGAACGTTGTTGGATTGTCTGGCCAGCGTCAGGCCCGGCGCTTGCCCGCGTGCGATCAATTGCGCAAGCCAGGCATTGTAGAGGTGGCTCGAAAGATCGCCGGCCTGTATCCGAGGCTGCCAGAAACAGGGCACCAGCAAGAGCAACGAAAAGGCAATGCCCCACACACGCGTGGGGCAGGACCTCAATACCGCGGCCGGCGTCCACGGCGGCCTTTGTCCGAGGAGCGGGTTCTGGAGGACCCGCGCACAGTCGAAAACCACCTTGTGGAGGGCGGGCAATCCCGCCCGCAGCCGCCTGTCAGGCGGCCAGAGCCGGCTAAAAGCCGGCTGCGGGCAGAATTGCCCGCCCTCCAACCGGTTTTCATCACTATTCGTGGGCCGCAGGCCCATCCTGACAGACCTGGAGGTCCGCCCCACACTCTTTGTCACGCCCGCACCCTCCGCAGCTCTCGCAACTCCATTATCAATTCAAACGGCGTCGCCACGGAATCGGGCTTTTCTCCTATTTGCCGGATATTCTCCTCTGAAATTCCTTCTAAGCCCCCCGCCAGAGTTAGATACCCAATGCGCGACGGCTCAATCTGCATGATCCGGCAACAGGTGGCGTCCACGGCCACAGGGTCGTGCCCGGATACGATCACACCCACGGGCTTGGGGCGCCCCTGGATCGGTCCGTTTCCTTCCATCCCCACGATCCCATCCACAATCGCGAAATGCCTGGGAAACAGCGAGTGCAAATCCGCGATGCTCTCGTGGATGCCGGCCCAGTGCAGCACGTTCTTAGGCCATCCATAGATGCCGCCGGGGACGATGCCGAACAGGTTCTTCATCGCCAGCGTAGCGCCTGCCCAGTGGTGCGTCTTCATCTTGGGCATGGAGACCAGCAGGTCGCTCCCGAGCACTGTGTGCGGCAAGTAGAGCGAGCGCAGGTGGGAAACCGGACGGGGCAGCCGCACGCGCGAGACTTCGTCCAGATTCAGGTCGGTGAAAATGTCTTCGAAGCTCGGAATCGTCTCGAAGTATCCGGCGGCGTCGGCCAGATCGAGCGTGCCGCGGCGATGGCCGGGACCCTCCGCAATAGCCACCGATGCACCCAATTCCCGGAACGCTTCGAGCGTCGCATGGACCAGCTTGGGATGCGTGTTGATGGCGCTTTCGGGCTCGAACTCCACCAAGTTGGGTTTCAATAGCACGCGGCGGCCGCGCACGTTCAGCTTATGCTGGGCCAGCACGCGGCGCATGGTGTCGTAGAGATCTTCGGAATATGCCCCGGCGCGCGCGATGTGGACCGGCGCGGGAGGCCGCAGCGCGGCAGTGCGGCTGCAGGCTGCCAGCCCCAGCGCCGCCGCGCCCAGTGGGCACTTTATCAGAAAATCGCGCCGTTTCATTGGCTGCCCACAGGTCAGTCCAGAAACACGTTGTAGCCCTGCTCCGCCGCCGCCGCCAGAAGCGTCAGCGCGGTGTCCGGCACGGTGCGGCAAGGCATCGTAAAAAGGGGAGCACCGGCCGGAATTTGCTGGTGAGCCAGCAATCCGAGCCGTAACCAGGCGGCTCCGCCAGAGGACCGTTGCTCCCATAAAAAACGCTGCGCCAAGCTAAAGCTCCCCTCCAGCTTCGCCGGATCCGTGCCCGCCAGCGCCAATAGAGCCTGCCCGGTAGTCTCCGGATAAGAATCCGAGTTGTACCCCAGAGCCCGCGCCGAGCCGTGATTCCATCCGCCATCGGCGCACCGCCGCGAAAGCAGAAAAGTCCGGGCTTCATCGATGCGCTCCCTCAAATCCGTGGAGGGCCGCCGCCAGTAGCACTTCTTCAGGGCCAAAATTCCGAGACAGGTCGGCGTGACCCAAGCCGCCGTTCCCGGAAACCACGGCCAACCGCTGGCAGCCGGGCCGTCCGGCAGCTTGCCATCGCGCAGCAGCGCGCGCAAGCGAAACATCGGCGAAGAGTCCATCGCGCCTTCTCCCAGCAGCCATTCCATGGCCCGCGCGTGTCTCCGGCCCCCGATCGTTTCCGGGGGCAACAACGCTACCAGGGCCGTCACCCAGGTGCTCTCATCCACCGAATGCCGCGGTGTCCATCCACCGTCGCGCCGCTGCGCGGCGCTGAGCCAGGCCACCGCTTCGGAGCCTCGCGGCGCCGACCTCCGGATGGCCTGGTGCGCCAGCAGCGCGTAGACCGTCGGCTCGGTCCACGAGCCCCCTTTGCGATACGGCCATCCGCCGTCCGGGTTTTGAGCCGCTCGGATGTTCTGCAAGATGCCGCTATCGAGTTCCAAAATCGCCGATCCTTCCAAACCACAAATAGGGCGCGGGGGCGCTACGGGTAAGCGCAGCCCCGCGCCAAAATGCTTGCGAGCCAGCAAAACATACACACGGACTTACAAACTAGCGCGTCACTTTGCGGCGCCGGCGGCGCTGCAAGAGCAGCAACAGAATTACACCGGCTGCAACCCAGATCAGAATCTGCATCACTGTGCTATTCATGACCTTGTCTCCTTTCTTTAGAGTGCCTACTCCAAACTTTCTTGCCCCGCCGCCAGCGGCGTCATCCGGCCATCTTCATCAGCGGAAGCAGATATTTTATTACCCCAAGCACGGCCGGCCCGGCGCACACCAGCATCATGGCCGGCAGGATGAAGAAGAATATGGGGAACACCAGCTTCACGCCCACCTTCGCCGCGCGCTCCTCCGCTTCCTGCCGGCGGCGCACGCGCAAGTGATCGGAATGCTGCCGCAACGACTCCGCGACGCTGGTGCCGAACCGGTCGTTCTGGATGAGGATCGCCGTCAGCTTGCGCAATTCCGGCTCTCCGGCGCGCTCACCCAGGTTCTTCAGCGCGTCGGAGCGCCGCTTGCCGGCCCGGATCTCCAGATTGACCAGCATGAATTCTTCGGTAAGTTCTTTGTGCGCGTTGCGCAACTCCGAGGCTACGTAGGAGATGGCCTGATCCAGGCCCAGCCCCGCTTCCACCGCGATCACCATCAGGTCCAAGGCGTCCGGCAGCGCCAGGCGCAAAATCTCCAGCCGTTTCTTGATCCGTTTTTCCAGGATGAAGTTCGGTCCGATAAATCCGCCGAGCGCCAGGGCCAACGGCAGGACCACGCGCATAGCGGGGCTACCGCTCACCGAGCCGCGGAGCGCCAGGCCGAACACTGCCATCGCCAGGGTGCTCAGGATGCGGATGCCGTAATAGATTTTGACGGCGTTGTCCGAGCGGTAACCGGCATGCGTCAGCATCTGCTTGATCGCCGAGCTGTCGTCCGCAGACACCGGCATCAAGTCGCCGACCTTCTGGATGAGCTTGAACTCCCGCGGCTTGTGCGGCTCGGCGTCTTCCGGCGATCCGGCCGTGGGGGCCTCGATGACCGGCTCGCCGAGCCGCTCATACACCTGCCCTGGCCGGGCGTAACGCCGATAGCCGAAGGCCGCGATGGCCACCATCAGCACCATGAAGAACGCGACGATCGCATAAATGGGCATCGTTATACCTTGATCTTGATAATGCGCCGGATGAAGTAATTTCCCAGCAGCACCATTACGCCGGCGCCCACTATCATGTACTTTCCATCCGGGTCCTTCGCCATACCTTGCAGATAGCCGGGCGCCACGGCCAACAAGGCCAGCCCCGTGAGGAGGGGCAGGACCGTCAGAATTCCGGCGGTCAACCTGCCGTGCGCGCTGGCCGCTTTCACTTCGCCTTTCAACCGGAAACGCTCGCGGATGACATGCGCCAGGCGGCCCAGAATCTCGTTGAGGTTGCCTCCGGTCTGGCGCTGCAGCATGATCGTGGAGGTGAAGAACCTGAAATCCAGCAGCGGCACGCGCACGGTGAGATTCTCCAACGCCGTGCCCAGCGGCGCGCCGAGATTGATTTCATTGAAGAGCGTACGCAGTTCCGTCGACAGCGGTTCCGGCACGTGCTCGCCCACCATCGAAAGGCTGATCATGAAGGCATGCCCGGCGCGCACCGAGCGGGCCAGGAAGTCCAGCGCCTCGGGAAACTGCTCTTCCAGCGCTGCCAGCCGCTTGGTCCGCTTCTTCCGCATGTACACGTACGGCAACGATGCGGTGGCCGCGGCCAGCGTCAGGCAGCTCAGAACCTCGTTGATGATAAACGGAAACCGCAGCCCGAACAGAAACCCGGGCACCGCCGCCCCCACGGTCATCATGAACAGGGTCGAGGGCGTCCACGTAAGCCCCGCCTGCTTGATCGAGCTTTGCAGGTGATCGGCGAGGTTCAGCGATGTCAGCATCCTGGAGAAACCGGAGACCTCGGGCGCAAGGTCTTTCAGCAGCTTGGTCACCGGCAGCGGGCGGTTGCCCGCCACGGTTTGCAGCAAGTCTTTCACGACCTTCTGGCGGTGCTGTTGGCGGTATAGAAAGCCGAACACGGCAATCGCCATGATCAGCGCGAACACCAGGAGAAAAACACCTGCCAGCATGAGCGACATATGCTAATTGATCTCCACTACGGTCTGGAACAGCGAGGCCGGCAACTGGATTCCGCACGCCTTGATGCGTTCGTAGGCGCGGGGGCGGATGCCGGTGGCGCGGAAACGTCCGGTTACGCGGCCGTCTTCGGCCACGCCGGTTTTCTCGAACAGAAAAATATCTTGCAGGGTGATGGTGTCCACTTCCATGCCGGTCACCTCCGTCACGTGGGTGACGCGGCGGGTCCCATCGCTGAAGCGCGAAACCTGCACCACCAGGTCCAGCGCGGCGGATATCTGCTGGCGGATGGCGCGCACGCCCATATTGGCGTTGCCCATGCCGACCATCACCTCCAGACGGGACATGGCGTCCCGCGGATTGTTGCAATGCACCGTGGTGAGCGAGCCGTCGTGGCCCGTATTCATGGCCTGCAACATGTCCAGCGCTTCCTCGCCGCGGACCTCGCCCACGATGATGCGGTCGGGGCGCATACGGAGGGAATTGATCACCAAGTCGCGTATGCGAATGGCGCCCTGGCCTTCCACGTTGGCCGGCCGGGTTTCCATGCGCGCCACATGCGTTTGCTGCAAGCGCAGCTCGGCCGCGTCTTCGATGGTCACGATGCGCTCGTCTTCCGGAATGTAGCTGGAAAGCACGTTCAGCAGCGTGGTCTTGCCGGCGCCCGTGCCGCCGCAGATCAGAATGTTCAGGCGCGCCCGCACCGCCGCCCGCAACATCTCCAGCATGCCGTCGGTGAGCGTGAGCCGGGTCACCAGGTCCTTGCCGTGCATCAGGCTTTTTCCGAACCGCCGGATGGAAAGCAGGGCGCCATCGACCGCCACCGGCGGTATGGCCGCGTTCACGCGGGATCCGTCCGGCAGCCGCGCGTCCACCAGCGGCGTGGATTCGTCCACGCGCCGGCCCACTCGCGATACGATCTTCTCGATGATCCGCAACAAGTGCGCGTTGTCCTTGAATTCGACCGGAGTGCGAAACAGCTTGCCGTTCCGCTCCACGTAAACCAGCCGCGGCGTGGTTACCAGGATGTCCGAAACCGTGGGATCCTGCAGCAAGGGCTCCAGCGGACCCAGCCCGAAGACCTCGTCTAGAACCTCCTCCACCACCCGCTCTTTTTCCAGCAGGCTGAGAGGCGTCTTCTCTTCCTCCAGCAGCTTGGCCACGGCGCCGCGCACTTCCGTACGCACGCGCTCCCCGCCCAGGGTCGCCAGCGCTTCCAGATTGATGCGGTCCAGCAGTTTGCGGTGCAGCGCGAATTTCAGGTCCTGGTGTTCCAGGGCCGCCCGATCTTGGGTGAACAGCCGGCTGACCCAACCCGCTTCCTTCTCATTGGTCTTAGAGAGCGATCCGTTTGTTGTCGTAGCCACTTTTCAATCTCCCCGTCTTGTGGGGCAGCCAATCTTGGCTGCAAGCCGGCTTTCCAGCCGGCTTGGACGCGCTGGAAAGCGCGTCCGCGAACAGGATTGCCCGCCCCACACTAGCCGAACAGCCCGCCAAATTTCTTCTTCGCGGACGGCTGGTCCACGCCCGCCATGCGCATAGCCAGGTCCCGGATCTGTTTTCCCAGGAAACTCCGCTCCGGCAACAGCTTGCCGAGCGAGTAGCACTCGTGCAACTCCGGATAGCTGCTGGGCAGCACCGCATAGACCGGCAATCCCAGGATCTTCTCGATCTCGCCGGGCTCCAGTTCCGAGCGCTTGGGCACCCGGTTCAGGATCAGTTTCAGGCGGTCCTTGCCATAGCCGGCGTCCATCAGGATTTGCAGCACCTGCTTGGCCTGGTGCAGCGCCGGAACCTCCAGCGTGCTCACCAGGTAAGCCTCGTCCATCTCTTCCAGGGCAGCCACGCCCACGCGCGTCAGGCTGCGTCCCAAATCGATCAGCGTGAAGTCGTAGCACGACCGCAGGAAGCTGAACAGTTGGCGCAACTGTTCCTGCCGCGGATAGGTCTTATCCGCCGTGGCAGCCGGCGCGGCAATGATTTCGACTCCCGGAATGCCGTTGGACACCAGCGCCTTCCAGTAACTCACATCCATCCGGTGCAGATTGTTGACGGCGTCGAGAATCGAGTAGCCGGGTTTGGCCTTGGTTAGAAAACCAATCAGCCCGGCGTCCAGATCCAGGTCCGCCAGCAAGACTTTCTGTCCGCTGCGCCCCAGTTCCACGGCCAAATGACAGACCACCGTGGTGGCGCCGCATCCGCCTTTGGAGGAGAAGAATCCAACAGTTCGGCCGCCCCAGCGCAGGCCGCTGTGCCGCCGCCCGGCGTCCGACGAGCGGCGCTCGAGGGCCCCGCGCAGCGCCCCCTCGATCGGCGGATAGATATACTCGTTGACCCCGGCGCGCATGGCGTCCAGGATGGCTCCCGGATCGGCCGTGGTGTGCACCGCCACGATGGTGGCGTCCGGCGCCTTGGCCCGGATCATGGGGACCAGGTCGCTGAGCGGCTCCTTTGCCAGGGCCACGTCCAGTAACACGACTTCCGGGCGCAAGCGCTCCAGCCGCTCCAGGAAAGAGCCCATGGTGGACATATCCTGGTGCTCAATGACTGGGCGCAATGGCAAGTTCGGCAGGCTGGACTGGACTTCATCCCAAAGCTGCTTGGTTTCGATTGCCAGGCCTAGCGTGAGCGAATACATGGCTATTCCCCTGTGCCCGTTCCGGTACCGGTGCCTGGGCCCGAGCCCGTCGGCGCGCCGCTACCGCTTGGCCCGGTACCCGGCAGGGGATTGGTTGGCGTTGCCGGAGTGGCCGGTCCACCCGCCGGATTCATCATCAAGGGCAGCAGCAGCGTCGGCTGCGCGCTTCCGGGCACCGAACCTTGCTCCTTCTTCTGCAGTTGCTGCAACTCCTCCACGGGGAGCGTCTCGCGCTGCGGTTTGACCGGCACCGGTCCGGTGACTTCGATTCCTGGGTTGCGGGGCGCTTCCTTCAGCGTGTCCTTCATGAAGGGCTTGGGCATCGGTATGTCGGGCCGTGCCTGTCCGACCGGAACGGGACGCACGATCTCCGGCGTCACCATGATCAGCAGTTCCGAGTTGTTTTTGGTGAGCACCCGGCTCTGGAACAACTTGCCGAGCAGCGGAATATCCCCAATTCCCGGAATCTTGTCCAGGGTTTCGCTAAAGTTTTTGTTTAACAGCCCGGCTATGGCGAAGCTCTGGCCGTTCTCCAACTCGACTTCGGTTTGTACCTTACGCGTGTCCAGCGCCGGGACCGTGAATCCGTTCAGCACCACTCCGTTGGCGTAATCGAGCGAGCTGACCTCCGGCGACACCTCCAGCCGGATCGTGCCGCGCGGCGTGATGGTGGGCAGGAAATTCAACTTGACGCCGTATTCCCGGAACTGGATGGTCACCGCGCCGATGTTGGCGCCGCCTTGCACTACCGGGACGGGAAATTCGCCGCCCGATATGAAACTGGCCGGCTTGCCGTTCATCGCCATGACGTTGGGCTCCGCCAGAATCTGCAGCAGGTTCTTGGCTTCCAGCGCTTCGATGGAGGCGCCCAGGTTCAGGTCCGGGCGGAACACGAAAAGGTTCAACGCATTGGCCACCGCAGCGGTAACCGGGCTCCCCGCGGTCGGAATTGTTATTAAGGGCGGCGAATACTGCTGGGTGGTCACCCCGCCAATCGTGTTTGCAGCGCCGGTGCTGAATAAGTTGATGCCAAGCTGCGAGCTGATGCTGCGATCCACGTCGGCGAAGCGCACTTTCAGCAGGATCTGCGGCTCTTCGGCCGGCGTAACCACATGCAAGAGGTTGACCACCTTGCCCAGCGTCGCGGCGATAGCCGCAGCCCGGTCGGCGCTCGACAGGTCCTTGACCGTGCCGTGCACAAATACGCTTTCGCCCTCCTGGTAGATGCTGACGTCTTGATCCGGCAGTTCCTTGGCTAGCTGCCCGCGGACGTTGTCCAGCTTGCTGTTGCTAGCCCGCACGGTGAGGTCGAACAATAGGCGCGGTCCGCCCTGCTGCCAGATGATCAGCGAGGTTTCGCCGGGCGCTTTTCCGTTGATCAGCACCTCGCGCGGATTCACCGCCACGGCTTCGGCCAGATCGCCGTTGGCCAGCGAGATGCGCTGGATATTCATGGCATTGTCGAGCACCAGTGACTTGCCCACGGTCACCACCAGCGGCGCATTCTGGGCTTGCAACTCGGCGGCGCGGAGCGCGGGCGGACCGGCCAGCGCCATCAGTGAGGCGAGCGCGGCGGCCGCGGTTGCGGCGGCTGCACGGTGATGGATTATGTGTTCGCGTAACACGTTATTTGACCTCCGGAGTCGTATCGAATTTCGTTTCGCTTTTCTTGTTGCCGTTGATGACTTCCATGACGAAGGGCTGCCGTACCGGGGGCGCCGGCTTGACCTCCACCGGCGGCGGCGCGGGCGCGGGCTTCGCCGGCACCTTCACGTACACCTTCGTCGGCTCGACGCGCTTCTTGGGGCCGTTCATAGCGAACAGCTCGACCACCGCCGTGCCCGGCGTCTTGGCCACCTGCGTGTCCAGCGGATTCCGCAGCACCAGTTGGATGGTGGTCTGGTTGCTGGCCAGGCTCAACATCTCGGCCTGCTCCGGCGTCACCAGCAGGTTCACTACGCCCACACCCTGCGGCTTGCCTTCGTTGTCTTTCTTGAAATCCTGTCCGGCGGACAGCACCTCGATATTCTGCAGCAGCGTGCGCGTCAGGTTGCCCTGCGTGGCACTGCTGGGACCCGGCGGGCTGCCGGAGATCAGAATGTCGACGCGCATGCCGGGAACCACAAACCCGGCCACGCCGACTACATCGTTGACGCGCACGGCCACGGCCCGCATGCCGGACGGAATCATGGCCGCCAAGCCGCCGCCCGCGCCCTTCGGCGCCAGGCGGTTCTCCACGATCGGCTCGCCGTCGTAGATGGTAGTGGTGACGCCGCGCCCAATGATATCTTCCCGTTTCAGCACTGCATTGGTGGGTAGCGCGCCCGCCCAGGGGGCGTCTTTCACGTCCGAATCCTTGATGATCGCGCCCAGCTCCAGATTGCGCGAGGCCACCAGCGCTTTAGCCGTCGCCGGCGCCGCCTGGGCGCTCCCATGGCTGACCGTCAGCCGGTAGAGCAGCAGACTGGCGCAGCCGGCCACTACAAACGCGAAGACCAATACGGAGATGAATCGTTGGTTCATTTCTTTTTCCTCAATTCTTACAATCGGCGACTGACAACCAGTCACCAGCCACCAATCACTAAGCACCAGCCACTAGATACGCCAGGAGCGCCCCGGGTACGGGTGCGCCCCTGGCGTCCATTCTTCTAGCTCGTGGCGGCGATAGCCGCGGCGGCCAACTGACTGTTTGTCGTGCTCCAGATCTTGCTGACACTGCTGCCCGCGCTGATAAAAAGGGCCGCCGATGCCAGGGCCACAAAGGCCATGAGCAGGGTATATTCGATCAGGTCCTGGCCTTGATCGTCGTTCCACAGGTTGCGCAATAACGTCGTCATTGTTCTTTCTTCTCCTAAGTTTTGGTTTTGGTGATCGTCCGATCACTGGGTTGGGTATTCGTGATCTTCCGATCACGATCTTTCCCGCCGCGGTTGGCGGCGGAAAACTGGGAGCCTTCGGGACGGACGCCCGTCCGGAATATAATGGCATCTCCGTCGTCGTAAACCACGTGCCATCGGCTGGATTCCTTAAGTGCGCCGGCCAACGGCGCATCGGTTGGCAGCAGCACGGTGTCTACTCCGTATTCGTTCAAATACCGCTGCCATTTGTATTTCACCTGCACGATTTCCAGATACTTTTCACAGAACCGCGGGCCGTAAAAATCGCTACGGCCGTCAATGAACACCTGGTTCTTGGGATAGAGCTTGTAGATCAGAAAATCGCCCCACTGGTCGTAGGTGAAGATGCGGCTCTGAGCCGCCAAATCTCCCAGGCTGGCGACCGCCTTGGCCGGGAACTCCTTGCCGTCGAACCGGGCGCGGAAGTTGGCCGGAGGCGCCGGCGCGTACAAGATGGCGGTGACCAGGGCCACCGCGGCGGCGCTCACCAGGTGCGCGCGCCAATGCCCTTCCATGCCGGCGATGGTCTCGCCCATGCCGCGCAGCCCCTCCGCCAAGTGGCGCAGCCAGGCCGATACGGGGGCATCCTCGAGCGCTTTGAACCACTCCGCTACGGCCAGCGCCAGCACCGGCGCGGCGACGATGCCGAAAATCGGAATGTTGCGCGAAGCAATCAGGCTCACGTGCGCAAAGAAGACCAGCAGCAGGCACTCCGTGAAGCGCTTGCGGCGCAGATGCCAGATGCACGCCCCGCCGCCCACCAGCAGCATCGCTTCGAAATAGCGCGCCGCCGGATTCTGGAAGTCGATGGACATCATTTCCTGAATGTGCTCGCGCTGGAACGAGTCCGTAAGGTACTCCCAAATATGCACGTGCAGGTGATACGTGTAGGGTCCCGCCAGGCTGGCTGCCAGGCACAGCGAAGCGATGCCCGCATAAGGCAGGGCGCGCTTCACCGCCGCGGGCCATGCCCCGGGCTCCCCGCCGAACAATCCGCCGGCCAGCTCCCCGGCGGCATACAAGCCGATCAGGACTACGCCGATGAACCATCCGCCATGCAGATTGGTCCACAGCACCGTCATTACCGGAAGGCACCACAATAGGCGCGTGCTCCGGATTTCCCGCACACGCTCCAAAATCGTATAGAACACCACCGTGAACAACAGGGTGAACAGGTGCGGCCGCGCCAGGAAATGAATCGAAGAGGCGGCCACCGCCAGGAAAGTCAGCGTCATGGCAATGAGCGGATTGCCGCTCTTGCGGAACGCCAGCCGGAATACCAAGGCGGAGGTCAGCGAAATGACCAGAGCGCTAACCACCACTACCGCCGCCATCCCCCAGTGCTGATGCAGCCAGGCGAAGACGGCGTCCCATAACCACTCCCACGCAAACCAGGTCTGGCCCGTCCTGGTAAACGAGAACAGATCCTTATCCGGCACGCGGCCGTGGCTCAGGATCCACTCGCCGGTGCGCACATGCCATCCGGTGTCGCCATCGCCCAACAGAGTCTTGGCGCCGTGCATGCCTCCGAAGATAAAGATCAAAGGCATCAGAAACGCGAAGTCCGTCATCGACGGCAGAATCCGCAGCACCGGGTTGGTATTTGTGTTGGACATGCTTTGCCCTAAAACGCGCGGCTGCCGCGCCCGTTGTTGTAGCCGGCGGGCTCGCGATGCGCGGATACCCCTTGCGCCACGCGGAAGTCCATGGCATGAATTCGTAATCCCACCCAGGTGAACGCGGCGCCCGGCTCGGCATGCAGGCGCGCCACGGTGGTCTGGCAGCGTATGCAGCGCCGCTCGAAGCCTTCCTGTTCGGGCAACTCCACTTCGACGATCAGCATCTGGTCCACGCCCGGAAGACGCCCGTTGGAATCCTCCCACCGCAGCAACATACCGTCGCGGCTGATATTCTCCGTAAGCATGGCGCTGGGTTCCCCGCCTTCGAGCCACACCACGTTGCACGCCAAGCGCACGGCGATGCGGGTGCTGCCGCGGCGATTCATCCGAGAAACGCTTTCCGGGTACACGAAGTGAATGTAGACCGCCGGGGCACAGTCGCGCAATACCGTAAATAGGAGATAGCTATCTGCTTCCCGAAGTTAATTGCATATTGTTGTCCTAAGAAAACGGCGGTCGCGCCGCATCCGCCGCCAGCCCCGGCCGCCTCATTCTGCATTAATTAACTAACGATAGGGTACTGTGGTAATTCTAGAACTGTATTCTAATTGGGCAGCGCTGCAAGTCGTCCTGCAGGAGGCCGCCCGAAGCCCTGTCACCGGCCCGTTTGGGCGAATAGCGGGATCCCGGCGCGGCGTGGCCAAAAGAAACTATGATTTTTTTGTGATTTCATATTGACAAGTGGCCAATCTAAACGTAACAATTCATAATCAGGTGCCCCTAACGCGGCATCCCCCGCCGGAGCCGAACCGGTGGAATTTCTCAAGCAGAGCGGCCGCGAGGCCGAAGAGGTGGTATGACGCGGGTTTACCTGTATAGCGATCAACCCATCCTGGCCAAGGGCCTGGAAGCGGTTCTGACAGCCACCGGCCGGTTCCAATTGGAGAGTTCCTACACCGGAATACCGGAATTAGTGGAGCGCCTGCAAACCGAGGCCCCCGATATCCTGCTGCTCGACGTGACGCCGGAAGTCACGTTCGGCGTACTCAGCGACATCAAGCGCGTGGTGCAGGAATCCAAGCTGGTGTTATGGGTCAACGTCATCTCCACCGAGCTCGCGTTTCAGGCCATGGGTTTGGGTGTGCGCGGCATCCTGCGCAAGACCCTGCCGGCCGACCTGCAGGTCAAGTGCCTGCAAAAGGTCAACGAAGGCGAGTTGTGGTTCGAAAAGGCCCTCACCGACAGCTTCCTGGCCGCCAAGCGGGTGGTGTTGAGCCAGCGCGAAGGGCAGCTCATCACGCTGTTGTCCCACGGCCTGAAGAACAAGGAGATCGCTTCCACTCTGCAGATCTCCGAAGGGACCGTGAAGGTTTATTTGTCTCGTCTGTTTCAAAAGGTGGGCGTCAAAGATCGTTTCGAGCTGGCCCTGTTCGGCCTCAAGAACCTTACCTCCGGACATGCGCAGCCCTCGGAAAAACCCAGCCATCTGAATAACGCGCCCATCCCCCATTTGCGGTCGCTGGTGCTGGATAGGCCGGTGGACCGGCCGGCCCCTCCGCCGCCGGCGGCCGCATTCCCGCCGGGCGTGCGCCGCACCTACCGCCCTGGCGAAATCTAGCGGTGCGTCCGCGGAGGGTACTCTTCACCTCCGTCATTGCCGGACGCACCCAGCCCGAGTCCGAACGGGAATTCGCGCACGCGCGCACGGCCTGCTCGGGCGAACATGGCCGCGGCGGTTTCGCGCGAATCCTGGATCCTCAAAAAAGCGAGACCGGAGAAACATGAGCCAGTTGGCCTACGCCGTTGGCGAATCGACGCTATTTGAGATGGTGCGGCGCTGGAAGCGTTACCGGCGCGAGCGGATCCTACCGCTGCTCCATGGCGGCGTGGTCGAAATCGATGCGGGCAGGGGCGCCATCGCCGATCTCGATCCGCAGCGCAAATTCGATGCGATCTTCTATCTCGATGTCGTCGAGCAAGTCTGGGACGATCGCGGCGGCGCTCTCCTGGCACAGGGCGGCGGAATCGTCCTGCCCGCCCCGGCGCACGCGTGCGTGTACAACGCCTTTGATCGCGCCCTCCGCCACTTGCGCCGCTATATCACGCATACCCTCCGCGCAATCGCGCCCACCCGCCTGGATTCGGGCGGTGGGATCGCGACTTGGGATCGGTTTCCGGTCCCTGGTTCCCGCTGGTTCGGCGCGCCTCCGCTGCACCAGGCCGGTAAGCCGTTACTCGCGGTGTGGGCCGCCGAGGGAGTCTCGTGCCGATTCGCGTGATGCGGCGCTTCAACACGATTGGGGCGTTGGCGGCCCTGATCTTTGCCGTGGTGTCGCTCGGATTGTTTTGGCTGCATGGCAACCGCTTGGTCTTCAACCTGGACGAAGGCATTACCCTGGATGCAGCCACGCGCATGCTTCACGGCCAAACTCTCTATCGCGACTTTTTCGGCATCGTCACTCCGGGCAGCTTCTGGTTGCAGGAGGCGGTCTTCCGCCTCTTCGGCGTAAGCCTGCGGGCTGGCCGCGTGGTAGTTATCTTGGACTTCGGCCTGGAGTGCGCGCTCCTGTTCTGGCTGACTGCGCGCCTGGCTGGAAGGCAGGCGGGCTTCGCCGCCACAGCCCTGTTCTTCGCGTTCCAGGCCACTACGCCTGAGTATCTGCTCGCGCAACATCGGATGGACAGCGCGGCCCTCTCGCTGGCGTCGATAGCCCTGTGCCTGGAGGGGCAGCGCTCGCTTAAGGCATGGTACTGGATGGCGGCCGGCGTTCTGATCGCCGGTGCGGCGCTGTGTACGCCTTCCATCGCGCTGCTCGCGTCCGCGACACTGGTCTGGCTCTTGGCGGATCGTCGGTTCCGCCGCTTTCTCATCCACTACATCTGCGGTTTATGCGCCGGCGCAGCGATGATCGCAGCGGCGCTGGCGGCAACCGGATTGCTCTTGCCCCTGATGAACCAGATGATATGGCTGCGGCGTAACTACTCGGACGTGAACATTATGCCTTACGGCTCGGTGAACGGCGGCTACCGCGCAGCACTCGGAGCGGCCACCGGGACGGATCGTCTATCGCGGCCGCTGGCCGTGTTCTGCTTTGCGTTGCCGGCCGTGCTGCCGATAGTGGCGCTGGCGGCATGGAGCCTCGGGATGTTGGTCCGGCGCGCCGAGCGGCTGTGGGCGGCGAACAACGCCATCCCGTATCTGCTGGCTTGCATGGTGCTGTACGTCGCCTCCACCTACCCACGGCCCGATGTGGCGCACCTGAGATTCGTCGCTGTCCTGCCGGCAATGCTCACGACCGTCTGGGTAGCCCGGTGCGCTCCCCGCTGGCTTACCGCCGGCGCCTTCGCAGTTCTGACGGTCGGCGCGGAAATGTTTCTGGTCCAAGCGGCACGCGTTCTGTGGGACGAGGTTGCCGTTGTGACGCCCGTGGGTACACTTCGGGCAGCCCCTTCCGATGCGCAGGCGGTTGGCGCGCTGCTCCAAGCGGTACGTCCGGACGATGCGCTCTACGCGCATCCCTATATGCCCCTGCTCTATTTTCTGACGCAGGGCAGGAATCCGACGCGATACTCCTACCTTGCGCCGGGGATGATGACCCGCAACGAAGAGATTGCCGCGCTCGAAGCCCTCTATAACTCGCCGCCGAGATGGCTCCTTTATCTTCCGCTTTCGCGCGCCGAATTCCTGCGCGTATTTCCACACGCCACGGGCCTCAACCACCGTTTCCCTATGATCGAAGGATGGCGCCGGCGGGAATATGTTCCGGTAGACCCCTCGGTAATTGTCGGAGGATACCAGTTGTACGAACGCCGCCCGTTCACGGTGCGCGGCGAGGGACTACCTACGGCGGTCGAACCTGTAAGCCAAAAGGGCGTACGCGGCGAATCGGACGCGACAATGGTAATACGCCCGTAACGCTCGATCCGCCGGTCTAGTCCAAATTCAAATTGGCATCTTTCCGTAAAAATCGAGCGTGCGTTTTTGTGTACGCCTCTCAACCCCCGCAATTCAAGGTTTTTTGTGGTCTGCCAAGGATGGTTGAATCGGTCCGCGCTAAGGGCCCGTGTGCCCGTCTGAAACCTTCTGCGCCAGGACCACAATTGAGGTGCCCCAAGGTAGATTGACAGCCCCCATCATCCACGCCTCGATTTTCAGCAAAGCAACGAGCAGGTTGTTAGCAAGGGCAGGTAAGATCACATGCGAAGCACGAGGGGCGTATGGATCTTTAGGAAACAAACCACGGAACAAACGATAGAAAACAATTGGGAAAAAGACAAAGAAGACAGCATAGGTTCGTTTTAGGACTAAGAACTTGGAACGTGTCAGCTTGACGTGCAACTCCGAGGCGGCGTATCGTCTGCGGTGCATTAGGGCCTCGTCGTGCTCGCTCCAGAGAAAGCGATAGGCCGGAACCGTCACAAGCAGCAGTCCTCCGGGTCGCAAAACCCGGTGGAACTCGCTTAATGCGCACATATCGTGATCCAGGTGCTCAAGTACATCCAACGCGCAGAGAAGATCCACGGAGGAATCTGCCAGAGGGATAGACTGACCGTCGGCGCATGCTACCGGGAACCCGCGAACGACAGCCAACTCCAGCGCTGCGGGGGAACGGTCGAATCCCATCACTTGGTCATTGCAATGCGACAGCAGCAGCATGTTCCGGCCGCTACCGCAGCCGATGTCGACCGCGAGGCGTGTGCGTGTTGCAAAGCTGCGGAGAACCCGCTCGAGGATCGCGCGGCGCCCGACGAACCACCAGTAGCTCTCTTCGAGTCCGTTTTCAGTGTTGATCAGTTCAGCGTCCATTGCCGTTCGGTTCAAACGCGGAGTGCAGGGCTGTCGCCTGGGCCTGCCGGTCGGGCGCCTGACCTGCAAAATCCAAGAAAGATCTTGAATCCGCCGCCGACGCCTCAATAACGAGGTTATCGGAGCCATCCACCCTTAACAAGTTACCTTTGGTAAGCAGGGAAGTATTGAATTAGTGGCTGACCGCGCTGGCTGTCGAAGTATATTTGTCCACCCGTGACCAATTGGCGATGACACCGAAAAGTGGCCGGTCGATTGCTGCAATTCCCCATGCCACTCCGCGCGGTGGACCGGCCGGCCGTTCGGCGGGATAGCCGCAGGTCCGCCAGATCGCCCAACACCGTCAGAGCGCGCCTGGCCACAGTTTGGCACAGCCGCATCGGCCGGACCTCGCGCGGCGCATGCCGGCCTATGCAGTAACCGGAGGTACCAGCGTCTTCAGAAATTCGTGCGCCACGCGGAAGCCGCGCTTGTACGATTCCGTGAAATCCCGCTCGCTGTAAGGCGGATAAAAAAACTCGTCCTCGTTCTCGATGTTCATGGCCCCCTGGTAGCGCACCTCCGCCAGCACCGAGAAAAAGCCCTTCCAATCCATGGAGCCGTAACCGGGCACCCGGAACCGCCACCAGTCCGCGTGATTCACCGGCTGAATGCCCGCCCGCCGGACCACGTGCCAGAGAATCTCCGTGTCCTTCAGATGCACGTCGTAAATCTTGTCCGCGAACTCTCGCGCCGCCTGCACAGGGTCCATGAACTGCCAGATCAGGTGTGAAGGATCGAACTGCAGTCCCACGTGCGGGCTGTTCCCGAAGGCCTTGAACAGCGCCTCCCAACCCACCGGCCCGGTGGCGATGTTCGGCCCTCCGGCGTAAGGCTCCCACAACACGCGCACCTTGTACTTCTCGCACAATGGAAAATATTTCTCCGTGTAGACCCGCACGATTTCGTCCACCTGCGCGCCCAGCGGCTGCCCCTTGATGGCGCCTGATTGGCCGCCGATGTTCGGTATTCCCAGCTTGCCGCACAGCTCGATGCACTTGGCGGCGTATTCGTTCTGCCTGGCGCGGCGGACCGGATCCGGGTCGATGTGGTTGCCATCCACCGCCAGCGAAGAAACGTAGATCCCGGCCCGCTGGATCTTGTCTTTCAGGGCGGCAATCGCGGCATCGTCCAGCTTGTCGGGATTGAGCCGCAATTGCATGCTGGTGAAGCCTTCGGCTTTCACGAATTCAAGGTTGGCATCGGAAAATTCGCACAAAACGCCCAGCTTGGGCTTCCAGTTCTGTGTGCGGGCGCGCTGGGCCTGCAAGGCGGCGGCGGCCGGCAAAGCGGCCAGGATGGTGCGTCGGGTAATGGTCACGAAGATGACGATACAGCAGTGCGCGCCTTCCTGGCAAGCGGGCAGAATCGTGGCGGCCGGTGTGCTCCCTATCGCCTTATGCTGCGAATCGCGCTTGTCTCTTGCATCCTTCCATTGCTCGCATATGGCCTGTCCCTTGAGGGGAATGAGTTCACTCTCGCTGGCGGTTACGGATGGCAGGCTGGCGGTTGAAGGGGCGTACTGACGGCAATCAACCCGACCGGAGCTATAAACAGTGGAATTTGGGTACTTTGATATCCATGACCGTTTCCCATGGGCGCTGAAGCGCTGGCCTAATTGACGGAATCCGCGCCTTGCGGGACAGGCCTCCGGGCTTACTTGTTCAATTGCTCGGTGATGGTCACCGGAGCGCTCAAGCGAAAGCCGATCTTGGATTCCGTCGGCAGCGTAACCGCTTTGTTGCGGGTGGCCACCACTCCTCCGCCGCCGGCCGCGCCGCCTGCGCCCGCGCCGATGGCCGCGCCCTTACCGCCTCCGGCAATCGCTCCGATAATGGCGCCGACGCCCGCCGCCGCGGCCACAATTCCCACCTGGTCTCCGGTGGCCATGGTCTGGGATTGCTTGCGCAGAGTCTCGGTCTTTATGTCCACATGCTGCCCGTCGGAAGTGGTCAGCCTGGTCAGTTCCAGCGCCAGCGTGGCCTGACCTTTCACGTGACCGGATTTCTGCGCATCCACTACCCGGCCTTCCACGCGCGCGCCCTTTTCGGCGATCACGAATCCGCCCGCGGATAGAGGCGCATCCAGCGTGGCGGTGAATGTGTCGCCCGCCTGATTGTGCTCGCTCGAAAGACTCTCGCCCAGGCGCACCGGCAACGCGATGCCCGTCTGCAGGGTGACCGAGGGGGCCGGCTGTGGGGCCGGCGGTTCCACCGGTTGGGCCACCGGAGGCGGATCGGGCTCGCCCGTCATCGGCGGTGCGGCGGGCTCCTGAATCGGCGGTGCGCCAGGCCCGGGATCGGGTGCTGCGACGGGCCGCGCCGGCTGCGCAACCGGCAGATTCTGCGCGACCGTGGCAGCCGCGGGGGGCGTCCGCAGCATCGGTTGAGAGTGGTGCCCCATCTTCACGGGCGCGGCCGGAGTGTCCTTTTGGGCCGGAGCTTCCGGAGCCGGAGTTGGCGCGGCGCCGGTCACTGCAGCGGCTGGCGCCGGCGCAGGCGCGGCTCTGGCAATCGGAACTGGAGCCGCAACCGGTTTCGGCCGCTGGGTCAACTTCATGATCAGGGCGCCACCCAATGCCCCAACCAGTACGAGCAGTCCTATTTGAAGTGGTTTCATCTGGTCCGAGGTATCCTTACTGAGTCGGACGAACCGGCTCACGCTTCCGTTTCCAGTGTACCGCCGGGGAAAACGGTAAAATAGGGATACTAGGCGATGTTCCGCTTCCCAACTCAATTCGCAATCGGACCCGTGCGCGTGGCTCCCGCCACCGTGCTGGCCCCCATGGCCGGCGTCACCGACACGGTCTTCCGCCGGTTCATTCGCAACCTGGGCGGATGCGGTCTGCTGATGACCGAATTCACCAGCTCGCACGGCGTCAGCGCCTCGTTGCGCGCGCGCAAGCCTACGCGCACACTGCTGAAGTACCTGGCCTTCGATCCCGTGGAGCGCCCCATCACCGCGCAGTTGTTCGGCGCCGACCCCGCGGTCATGGCCGATGCCGCGCGCGTCTGCCAGGATCTGGGCTTCGACATAGTGGATATCAACTTCGGCTGCCCCGTGAACAAAGTAGTGAAATGCAACGGCGGTTCCGGCCTGCTGCGCGACCTGCCGCTGGTCGAGCGGCTGCT
>Ga0302325_10001413_pt1 | contig 61323 bp, 39 predicted proteins | sample Palsa_T0_2_FD_201948 | JGI IMG/M metagenome (GOLD analysis project Ga0302325, IMG submission 201948) | Peat permafrost microbial communities from Stordalen Mire near Abisko, Sweden - Palsa_T0_2 | ecosystem: Environmental > Terrestrial > Soil > Palsa > Peat permafrost | place: Sweden: Abisko...
CCTCGGCCATAAAGAATCTGCGTATAACGAAGTTACTGCGGATGGCTTCGAGGACGTCGAGCACTCGGGGAATGTCGTCGACCAGCGACAGATCCACAGTTTCAACTGCGGGCCAATAGGGAAATCCACGATCGGCGATGACGAGAGTGTTCGTATGGCGGACCCGACTCAAGAGGGAATTGACCTGCGGGTTCAGGATTCCCGATTTCAGCATCGTTTATGCCTCCTCGGCGAGCGAGCGGGCGGAAAGCTGGGGCGTTGGTCCTGGGTCCAACCTGCGCATGTCCGCGATTGAGTAAAAAGCGATCAGCAGATACGCGAGCGCCGGCACGATATAGGCGGGAGCGAGAGCGCCGGATCGAACGGAAATGAAACCCATGACGGGGGTGAGGACCGCCCCTCCGACAATCGCCATGACGATCAGCGAGCCGCCGAGCTTGGTGTTTTCGCCGAGCCCGCGAATGCCTTGCGCGAAGATCGTGGGATACATGAGAGACATGAAAAAGCTGGTGAGCAACAGTGCGCAGATTCCGATCCAGCCGGGGAAGAGGATGCCGATGGCCGCGAGGGCGGTGTTGACGATGGCGTAGATGGCCATCAGGCGGCTGGGTTGAACGTAACGCATGAGCCATGCTGAAATGAAACGGCCGACACCGAAGAGAACCAGGGTCGCGGTGAGAAAGAAGCCTGCGGCCTTTTCCGGTTCATGCGTATAGGCCTGGATATAGGGGATGAAATAGCTCCAGGTACCGACCTGCGCGCCGACGTAAGCAAACTGAGCTGCGATTGCAAAAAGAAAGTGCGGGCGACCCAGGAGAGATCTCAACTGGCCATGTTCCCCATCGTGGTATTCGGCTTCAGCGAGTGCGGGGAATCGCGTTACGGCGATGAGAATCATCATCGTAAAGGTAAGAGCGCTGAGCGCCAAATAAGGAGTCACGACGCGCAGGGTTTCTGTGTGCAGGTATGACGAGTACGCATTTCGGGCCTGGAGGTTCGCAACCTGGTGCGGGTTCAGCTCGACTCCGGAGAAGATAAAAATCGTGCCGATGAGGACACCGGCTATGGAGCCGAGAGGGTTAAACGCCTGGGCGAGATTGAGGCGACGCGCGGCGGTACGCGGATCGCCGAGCTGAGTGATGAAGGGGTTCGCTGCGGTTTCGAGGAACGACAGGCCGCTGGCAATGATGAACAGTGCGACGAGAAAGAAGGAGTAACGGCCGACGTTGGCTGCGGGCCAGAAAAGAATGGCGCCCAGGCTGAAGAGGAAGAGACCGATGACAAAGCCGGACTTATATCCAAACCGGCGCATGACCAGGGCGGCGGGTATTGCGAGCAGGAAATAACCCATGTAAAACGCCGACTGGATGAGACCAGCTTCGAGACGGGTCATGACAAAAGACTTCATGAACTGCCGAATGAGCACGTCGTTGAGGTTGTTGGGAATGCCCCACAGAAAAAAGAGCGCAGCGACGAGGACAAAGGGAAGCGCGTATCCGCGCGGCAGAAGGGAGACATCGCCGGTCGGCTGCTCCGGGACGATCGCGATATGGGATTTTGGCGACATCGTCATCCGCGTAAGTCTTGCATCTGTTCATCGAGGGTGATCATGATTTTCGTGAAGCTAGCCGGATCGGTATCCCATGCATGGAAGATTTCTGGCGCCGCATCGAGTGAAATCACCGTACTGATGGCCGACTGCACAGGGAAGCGATGCTGCTCCAGCATCTGAATCACCTGGCGAAAATCTTCGGGAAGCGCATTGCGAGTTCCGCGAATGTCGAGTTCTTTCTGCACGAACAGCTTCGTTTCATAGGTGACGGGTTCTTTTGCGTAGCCGATGTAGACCACGCGACCGGTGAAGGCGACAAGCTCGACGGCGGCTCTGAAAGTTTCGGCCATGCCGACTGCCTCGATGACCACGTCGGGTCCGCGGTCGTCCGTCAATTCGGCGAGAGACGGAGCCAGACTCTGACGTTGCGAATGGATGGTATGCGCGGCGCCGGCTTCCCGCGCAATGGCAAGCTTCGCCTCGTCGATGTCGATGGCGATGGTATTGGCTCCGCGAAAGGCAGAAGCAGCAACGGCGCCAAGGCCGACGCCCCCGCAACCGAAGATAGCGACTGTGTCTCTGTTTGTGATGCGTGCACGGGCAACCGCATGGGCGCCGACGGTCAATGGCTCAACCAGGCAGAGTTCATTCAGGTTGAGCTCAGCTACGTAGAGTTTTTCGACCGGAACAGAAATAAACTCCGCGAGCGCGCCGTCACGCTGCACACCAAGAGTCTGGTTGCGCTCGCACGCATTAGCTCTGTCGTTTCGGCACGCGGCGCACACGCCGCAGCTGGTATATGGAGAAAGAGTAACGTCCATCCCGATTGCAAGAGCAGGATGGCTATCGGCAAGGTCGACGATGGTGGCGGCAATCTCGTGTCCAGGAATTCTGGGATAGGTCACCAGGGGGTTGCGTCCTCGGTAGGAATTCAGGTCGCTGCCGCAAAGCCCGACTCGACGCACGCGCAGTAATGCCTGACCGGATTTCATCTCGGGATCGGGTACCACCTCAACGCGCGCGTCGCCGGGCTCGTGCATCACGAGAGCCTTCATGTTCGGAGACCTTCCGCAGCTAAAGCGCTGGGCAGGTTGCCGCCGAGATCTACCGGATCATCTTGCAGGATCATGATTCTCCGGGCGGCCCGAAGGCCAGACATAGTTGCATACGGGAGCGAGAATGGCTTTGACCTGCCGTACCATTTGCGGGTCCGCCATGGCCTCGAAGGCCCGAAGGTTGCTGGCAACCTGTTTTGCGTTCGACATTCCGACTAAGGTGCTCGCGACGCGTGGGTAATCGAAGCAGAACCGCAGTGCCAGCTGAGACAGATCAACTCCAAAATCACGGCAGAACTCCGCGGTGAGACCAGCTGCCTCCATAACTTCTTTGGGCGCGGGATGCCATACTGGCCCGCCACGCTCCGTGAGAATACCCATGTGCAGCGCGGATGCGTTGATAAGACCGATGCCGTGCCTTTCTGCAAATGGGACCAGAACACTGTCCATATCGTCGATGAGAAGGTTATACCGGCAATAACTAAGGATTGTGTCGACAGGGGCCGCTGCCGCAATCCTCATGAGGACTTTTAGCGGATAGCCCGTAATCCCGATGTAGCGGACTTTCCCCTGCCGCTGCAGGCGGCGCATCGCCGGGATCGTCTCTTCGATGATCTGCTGCGCGCTGCCAAACTCCACGTCATGCGCCTGAAACAGATCGACATAGTCGGTGCGTAGCCGGCGGAGGGAGTCATCAAGGCTCCTCGTAATCCGTTCAGCAGAAAAATCGAAGACGTTTTCACCATAGCGGCCGCACTTGGTTGCAAGGACTACTTTGCTGCGTCTTCCATCAAGAGCTGAACCCAGGCGCTCTTCAGCAAGAGTGAGACCGTAATAAGGCGAGACGTCGAAGAAATTAATTCCTTGATCAATCGCGAGATGAACTGCTCGCTTACCCTCCGCCGGATCGGTCGTGCCGAATACATCGCCCAGCGGGGAAGCACCGAAACCGACTACGGACACCCTCAGATCGGTTCGGCCAAGGAGGCGATATTGCATCACGGTGCGGGCATCAACGGATTGAGGTGCGATGGATGGCCGAGGCACAGAGTTCTCCATTGAAGGTCGATCGGGCGCAGCAGGAGCCGGTAACGACAATATAGTATACGATAACTGTATCGTTGAAAGAGCAAATTTGGGCTCGTTAGGGAGATTTTCCTAAAGGCTCGCTATGCGGGGCATGAATTCGGTAAGTTGATGACGAGACAGCCGACTCCGGCCGCACTATGGCTGGCTGCGCGCGGTCTTTTTCGCTGTTCTTCCAGTCGAAACTCCCACAGAGACAGCGCCCGAGCGATTCGTGGCGCGCAGAGGAGCATTCTTTAAGGAAGAAGCTCGGACTACGAGCGTGGGATCGAGGATCACGCTCACGGGTTGGGGCTTGGTTTTGGAGTCGAAGATATTAAGCAGGATGGCGGCGGCCCGTTCGCCCATCAATTGACTGCGTTGATCGATGCTGGACAACGGAATTCGGAGCGAGCTGTCATAGTGCAGATTCCCGCAGCCGATCAAAGCAATATCATTCGGGATGCGGAGGCCGGCTTCCAGAATTGCATTAATCGCACCCATGGCGAGAGGATCGTTGTAGCAGAAAACAGCGTCCGGTCTGGGACGCTGTTTCAAAAGAAGGCGAATAGCCTCGGTTCCATGGTGGCCGCTGTCGATGTCGACGCTGGATCGTGCTATTACTCTGCTCTCCGAATAAGGCAGCCCATGGCGAAGCAGTGTTTGCCGGTAGCCCTCGAATCGCCGTGTTCCTGTGCTGTTATCTCTGCCTCGGATGTGGGCAATGGTCCGGCACCCCTGTTCGATGAGGTGTTCGGTTGCGAGACGGCCCGCGGCCTCGTCATCGATTCCCACGAAGTTGGCGGGAAATCCCGGGAACTCACGGTCGATGAGCACAAAGGGCTGTTCCACGCGATCCATGCGTTCGAATGACGCCGGTGTGTTTCCCGTTGAGGCGACGACCAAAGCATCGAGCCTGCGTCCAATGAGTTGCTGAATCTCCTTTGCCTCGAGGGACGGGTCTTCTTCCGAGGAAGAAATGATCAGCGAGTAGCCCCGCGCTCTTATACTCGAGGACAAAGCCTTGGCTACTTCCGCGAAAAACGGATGCAGCAGATCCGGTACGATCAGGCCGACCAGGAAGCTGCGCCCGGTCACGAGACTGCGAGCCAGCACATTAGGCTGGTAATCGAGTTCCTTTACCCGTTTAAGAATGCGCTCCCGGGTTTCTTCGGCGATATCGGGATGATTACGAAGAACCTTCGAAACAGTGACGATCGAGACACCGATGTCTTTAGCGATGTCCTTCATGCGAACCGGCATACCTGGCACTATACAGAGAATTCACGCCGAATTGAATGACCGCGATTCGTGCAGGGCGCCCCCAGTCGTAATCGATTTCTGGGTACGCGAACTTAGACCTCCTCCGACTACGTTGACGCAGACGAACGGGTGCAACTCGCAAACATCGTCAGAAATCCAACTGGGCCTGCCATTCTCCAACACCAGGTTCGTCAATCTGGAGAATGCAATCTCCCTTCACTTCCCACACTTGCCTCCGATGGATCCATTGCGATCCCCCGGCAATCTGGACCTCGACGTATAAATAACGATAACTGTAACGTTGACATATTGAATTATGAACTCTTATATTTGGCATTCGTTCTGAGGTGCCCGATGAAACGGCGTGAATTCTGCAAGTTGATGACAGCAGCGGTTGCTGCAAATGCGGTGCCCGCTATGCCACAGGCGGGGGAACCGTCTGTGGCACCGCAGTCCGCGGAGGTTCCGGTGACCAGCGGCTTTGAAGCGTTGACGAAGGACTATGGGAAGTTTTGCGCAACTGCCGCCAACGAACGCGTTTTCTATTCACTCGAAAACGGTAAGATCGTGAGCGGAAAGCTGGACGAATCCACCTGGAGACCAACTGCGTGGGGCCAGCCGTCGGAACTTCCGGTTCCTGGCGGGTCATGGGATGGCGTCCCGCTGGTTTCTCCCATCGAGGGTTTGTCCGGGGAGGGTCCATATAAGTCGACCTGGGATTCGCTTCTGCAATACGACGCACCGGAATGGTATCGCGATGCGAAGTTCGGAATCTGGTGTCACTGGACCCCGCAGTGCGTACCGGAGGCAGGCGACTGGTATGCGCGCAACATGTACATAGAGGATTCCGACCAATACAAGTACCATCTCGAACACTATGGCCATCCTTCGAAGTTTGGTTATAAGGAGCTTTGCGCGCAGTGGACGCTGCTGAACTGGGAACCGGAGCAGTTGATGTCGCGATTCAAGAGCGCCGGCGCCAGATTGTTTCTGATGGTCGCCAATCACCACGATAGCTTCGACGCATGGAATTCGAAGCATCAACCGTGGAACGCCGCGGTGATCGGGCCGCATCGCGATGTAGTGGGCACGTGGGCGGCGGCTGCGCGCAAACAGGGCTTGCGCGTGGGCGTAACCGTCCATCAGGCCCGCAACTGGTGGTGGTTTCAGCCTTCGCACGGCGCCGACATGACCGGGCCGGCGGCCGGTCAACCGTACGACGGCGGCCTCTATGCCGCAGCAGGCCAAGAACAGTGGTGGCAGGGTCTGGATCCGCATCGCATCTACGGCGTGAAGCACCCGTTCGATGCGCTTCCGGATGTCTCTTATGTGAAGAACTTTTACGACCGCACGCGCGATCTGATCGACCAGCATGATCCCGATCTGCTCTATTTCGATAACTCCCTGCTTCCGCTGGGTTGGGGCGGCATGAACATCGGGGCTTACTTTTACAATCACAATCTGCAGACGCGTGGGGGCAGGATGGAGGCGGTACTCAACGGCAAGCAGGTGCCGGACCGGCTGGCAAAGGCACTCGTCGCCGACTACGAGCGCGGCTTCACCAGCAAGATCATGCCATATGTATGGCAGTCGGAAACCTGCATTGGCGACTGGCATTATAAGCGCGCATTATTCGACGCCCCGGGGGAATACGGAGGCTACCTGCCGCCTCGGGACGTCATTCACTGGCTGATTGACACGGTCAGCAAAAATGGCACCTTCATTCTCAATATTCCGGGCAGACCGGACGGAACCATCGACAGCAAGGAAATTGCCGTGCTGGATGGCATCACGAAATGGATGCAGACCAACGGAGAGGCCATCTACGAAACGCGGCCATGGAAGGTGTACGGCGAAGGTCCGAACAACGTCACGAGTGGAGAGTTCCAGGGAAACAGCATCGGCAAGCTGAGTGAGAAAGACATCCGTTTTACCCGGAACAAGGCCGGCACCGTGATATACGTGATCGCACTAGGATGGCCAACCGACAGGATCACCGTACAGTCACTGGGCACAGCGAGTGCCACGCAGTCCGACAGAATTGAGCATGTCCAGCTATTGGGCACCAGGGAAAAGTTGCACTGGAGACAGACTCCAGAAGGACTGCGCGTGGAAATGCCTAAGGGATATCGTCCGCCGACTGATTTTGCGGCTGCCCTCAAAGTGTCTTTGGCGTGAACGGCCGACGAATAGCGCTTGCCGATGCGACGCAATTGGATGAAGCGGTGCATGAGACATCGGAGGGCGGTGTCGATTTCTCCGAAATTGCCTTTAGCACATATCAGCGGGCCGAGAATCCTCGAGGGGGCCTCTGGGAGGCTTTCACGTGCGTCGCCATCTCTTACGGTTTATTTGTAATGTACCGTGGCAAAATCGCTTAGGGAAGTTTTTGTCGGACAATGCCTTCGCGGTGTACGTCTTCCATCCTCCGATTCTCATTCTCGCCGCACGCGCCATACACAGCGTGGTTCTGCCCTCGCTGTTGAAATTCGTCATCCTCACCTGTATAAGTGCGGTTCTGTCCTTTGTATTGAGCGCAATTTTGTTTAGGCGAATTCCCCTGCTTCGTCGAATCCTGCAGAGTGCTGTTGAAATTTACACACATGGGTCGTACAGGAGTGCGATAGCTTCCCAGTCTGTAGGCCTGGTCTGCATGAGGCCGACGCCTTAGCCGGATGATGGCCGAAACGGCGCCCGCACGGAATTTGCGGGAAGGAAAGGCAAATAGCGGGGAATCGGGTAAGCATCGATACGGCATCGAATTACACGGGTTGTTGAAGCGCACGGCAGTTCTTCGCGGGCGAATGCCCCACAAGTCGCGGGTGAATGAATGGCACGAGAACTCAGGGTCGGACTCTTCGGAATTGGTCTCGATATATATTGGGAGCAGTTTGAGGGAATGCGGGAACGTCTGGAAGACTACGTGACACGTGTAGCTCAGCGGCTACAGTTGCCCGGCGTATCAGTCGTCAACCTCGGTCTGGTGGACAGTGCCGAAAAGGGCTTCGCTGCAGGACACAGGTTCCGCCGGGAGGACGTGGATCTCATTTTTCTTTATGTCACGACCTACGCTCTTTCCTCGACTGTTCTGCCCGCAGTTCGCCGCGCCAGGGTTCCTGTGATTGTGCTGAACCTTCAACCAGAAGCCGCGATTTCCTATGCGGAATTCAACCGTCTGGGCGATCGAACCAAGATGACGGGCGAATGGCTTGCGTATTGCTCGGCGTGCCCGGTACCGGAAATTGCCAATGTGCTGCGCAGAGCCGGCGTTCCATTCCATCAGGTCACCGGGACGCTGGAAGGTGACCCGGAATGCTGGCGTGCCATTGAAGAGTGGGTTGAGGCGGGGAGAGTCGCGGAGATCCTCTCGCACAATCACCTGGGTCTGATGGGACATTATTACAGCGGCATGCTGGATATCGCCACCGATCTGGCTCGCGTCAGCGCGGTATTTGGCACACACATCGAAATGCTCGAAGTTGACGAGCTGAGCGAGATACGGCGCACGGTCGATGGTTCGGCCGTGGAAAGGCGGGTCGAAGAATTTCGCACAATTTTCGATTTGCAGGCGGGTTGCTCTGCAGAGGAATTATTGCGCTGTGCCCGAGCCTCTGTGGCGCTGGACGAGCTGGTGGATCGGCATCAGCTCAACTCTATGGCCTACTATTACAAGGGCTCACGGGGTAGTGATAACGAGGAAACCATCAGCTCGATGATACTGGGTGCATCGCTGCTTACAGCCCGCGGGATACCGGTCGCGGGTGAGTATGAGGTCAAGAACGCACTCGCCATGAAAATCATGGACGCGTTTGGGGCGGGCGGCTCCTTCACTGAGTATTACGCCCTGGACTTCAACGACGATTTGGTACTCATGGGGCATGATGGGCCTGGTCACCCGGGCATTGCCGAAGGCAAGACCAAAGTCCGTGCGCTCCGCGTCTACCACGGAAAGGTCGGTCGCGGTCTTTCCGTGGAGATGTCGGTTCGCAATGGAGATGTAAGTCTTCTTTCAATAGCTGAAGACGAGCAAACTGGATATAAGTTGATAGTTGCGCAAGGGCAGTCGGTACCGGGCCCGATCCTGCAAATTGGAAATACCAACAGCCGTTACCGCTTTCCTGTTGGCGCAAAGAAGTTTGTGGAACTCTGGAATGCCGAGGGTCCTGCGCACCATTGCGCCGTGGGTGTTGGCCACATCGCATCGAAGATCGAGAAATTGGCAAAGCTGTTGTCGCTTCGATTCGTTCAGATCTGCTGACACTAAGCTGGACAGCCCACCCAGCAACATTCCACCCTATTTTGGGTCCCCACACGCCTGAGTCACCACAGCGAACTCCTATACGCTGTTCAAACGTTGAACAGTGGCCGGTACTCGCCGAAGGGCGGCGCTTCGTGTGTCTATTTGTTGAGGAAGAGCACGGTCGCGGCTAACGCAATACGCGCCAACAGAATCCTGACAATCCGCTTATGAACACATGACATGCAGCTCAGGCGCGGTGGATAGCGTAGGAACAGCGTTGGAGGCACAGCAATTGTCACTCACTGGTTTCGATGGGTGGGAGAGCCATGTATGGCGGAGGGGCGGAATTCGCCTTTCATCGCAGGAGAAGTCATGAAGATAATGCAGGTCGCATGTGCGGGCCCTTGCTGTTGCTGCATCCGGATTTGTTCCGCTGAATTTTGCTGGAGCACAGACAGAGCAGCCGCGCCGCATTGAGATCACCGCCAAACGATTTTCCTATGACCCGACGGACATCACGGTGAAGAAGGAAGAGCCGGTGACACTGGTAGTGAAAAGCGGGGACGTGCCGCATGGGCTGAACATCAGCTCATCGGGTTCCGTCAACACCTACGAGAAATCGACTCCAGACACCTCGTTTTCCTGCAATCCAAAGTGGATTTGCCCGGGCATTTCCAGTTCGATGAGATGTATCGATATGCCGGCGATCTTCCCGCCCAAAAGGTAAAGTCTTATGAGACTGCGGACCTTCGCGTGGCAAGGCCTCTTGGCCATCAGCTACTCATCGAAGCGGTTGGCCAGAATTTTTTTCAGGAGCGCCACTACGAATGGGGAACCGGCGATCCCTCGCAACCTCTGGTCGGGATCTATCGCGCGGCCTACATCCAGGTATCTTTTCATTCCAAAGCAAACCCCACGCCTTAGCCCCGCGCTCACGGACCGGCGACGTTGTGCAGATGATGTCGAAGACGGTTCTGATTCACCAGCCGCCTGATCCGCCCGCGCCCACTTACTCCTGCAAGTCGCATTCTGGCTGCTTCACGGATGTTGTTCGGGGCGCACGGTGTCGGAGGTGAGATACATTTGTCCACCAAGCTCGCTGACGTGGCCGCTGATCCAAACGGCGCTCGCCATGTAGGGCACCAGCCGGGCATTGCTGTGAGCGGTTACGGCGCCGCGCAGGTGATATACCTTTCCGTCCGTTGTCAGCAGTCCAACTTCAAAACCTTCGCGGGCGCAAGCCTGGGCGCATGTGTATCCCATCCTGACGTGATGGTTGCCGGTGTTGTCCTTGTTCTGCGTGTAGCATGCCAGGTCGACGAGCGTGCCGGATACCGTCGTGTCCTGAGGCAGCGCGTTCATCGTCAGGCAGAAGAGAAGCGTGCCGGTTAGAAGAGCCGTCGATTGCCGCATTCTTAGTCCTCCTTCCGGGTTGAGGGAATCAGTGAGGCTAGCGTTCATCGATGAGAGCGCCGGAGTCGGTCGGCGCCGTAACGATACCCTTGAATACGAATTTCTGGACTCGTCGAGCATCTTCCACCTCAGCGGTGTAGAGATTTCCTTCGGAGTCGGTGGCGATTTCATGCAGCGCATAAAATTCGCCTGGAGCGACGCCGGGCCGGCCGAAGCGAGTGAGGGGCGCGAGGGTCTTGCGGTCGAAGACCCAGATGCGATCCGGGCTACGGCTCGCAACATAGAGAAATCGCTGTTCCGGATCGGAGGAGAAGGCGACGCTGGAAGCCGTCTGACCGTTGCCGCAGAACGCATTGGAGCCGCCAGGGGCTTCGCACCATCGGTCCACAAACACCTGCTGCACGTATTTGCCCGCCGTTGTGAAGACCTGCACCCGCTTGCCTCCGCGATCGGCGACGTAGATCAGGTTGTCGTGACTCAATTTGAGCCCGTGTACCGTATCCAACTGCGGTGGGCCGGGATCATCGGCGGACAGGTTTTTCGCTGGAATGCGATCAGCAGGTTCGGAGGCGTGAGCTTTAGCCCCGCCCTCGCCAACAATGGGGCTGTCTTCCGGCGGATGGCCGAATGCGCCCCACATGCGCACAAACTTACCAGTCATCGCGTCGAAGACGACAACGCGACGGTTTCCGTAGCCGTCGGAGATGAAGACTTCATGGGTCGCCGGGGAGACCGCCAGATCGGTCGGCTTCCAGAACTGCGTTGTATCCCGGTTGGATTTCGCGGGTCTGGGGTGGCCGATTTGCAGAACGAATTGACCCGTGCTGGTGAACTTAAGGACTTGATCGTCGTTGCCGCTGCCTACAATCCAGACATAACCCTGATCGTCGATATAGATGCCGTGCTCGGATTGAGGCCAGTCATAGCCGGGGCCCGGGCCTCCCCAGCCCATGATGTATTGTCCCTGCTCATCGAACTCGAGCACAGGCGGGCCAGTGTGCTCGCCAGGGCGAATGGTGCGAGGCCGTTGCAGCACCCAAATGTGACTTTTCGCGTCGGCAGCAACGGAAGCCACCTGGCCGAGGGTCCATCCATTCGGGATGTGCGGCCAGGAGGGATCGACTTCAAATCTGGGCATGGCCGCTGGGGCGGACGTTTGTGCCGCGGCGATACCGGCGGGAAGAGCAGTCCAGGAAAACGCAGCCGCCAACAACGCCAGGCGAGGCAGTATGATTTTGGTTCGCTTCAACAAGTCTTTTGTTCTCCGAAGGGGATGTACCGCAGGTCAGAGTGGTTGAGGGTTGCCGAATTTCGCCAGCGTTTGCATGGGTTCCGCGATGTCGCGAATGTTGCGGAGGTTGAGCCACTGCTCGCGTGCGCGATCTCTCTGCTCGGTGGAAACCGAACGGAACCCGCAAACGCGATTGAACTTGTCGATGATTTCCTGGCGGGTCAGGGGGGTGGCGAAGCGGACCCGAGTTTCGCGGACCAGCTTCTCGCCCGATTTCTTTACGACCGTCAGCCGCGCTTCTCCCTGCCAGGAGAAATCGTAATCCGGGCCAGCCGTGATTTTCTCCATCAGGGCACGCGCCGCGGGATCCATGAATTTCTCTTCCGTAAATGAATCGAGATAGATCTCGCCATCGATCAGGGCGCGGGCGACGACATAGGGCATGCTGTGATCGGCGGTTTCGCGATTGCGCGGGTCCCATTTTGGCGGATCGAGCGTTTCCTGCCAGCCGTCGAAGGGCAGTTCGATGTAGATCGAAGCGATCTCCTCGGGTTTGGTCCAGGCATGGATGGAAGGTGTGAGTTCCAGAACGGATTGGGTCGAGCCTTCGGAAGGAAAGCGCTTGTAGCCGGCGCGCTCGATGACATATTTACCGCCGGGTCCGGCGACGGGCAAACGCAGATTCTGGAACGGGCCCATATGGTCGAAAAGACCCTGACGGCCCGCAAAGGGCTGGGCGGGGCCGGTCATGCCCTCGCGCGCGAGCATGCAGGCAAAGACGGCGCAGCGCACCGATTCGGCACTGTGACAGCCTTTCCACATCGAAAGAGCGCCCACATGAGTGACCTTCATCGGCATGTGAGGCACGAGGCTGAGAGAGAGCGCATTGGCGAGCTGATCGGGATTGAGCTTCAGAAGCTTGCCCATGGCCATCGCGATGGCCGGTCCGTTGTAGGGCCCATCCCATCCGCCCTCCTGATTGTGCCCGGCGGAACCAAGGCCGCTGGCGAGCTCGTAGGCGAGGGCGATGGCCGTCATGACTTCAGTGCCGGAAGAGTGGAGAGCTTCCCCGATCGCCAGGACTCCGGAGATGATGTCGCTGTTGTGGGGCACGTCGTTGAAGTCGGCGTGGCGCAGCATGCAGCCATTGGCGAAGGCTGCGATTTCGGGAGTGGTGGCGATTCCGTAGCCGAGCACGGTGCTGGTGAGATCGCTGCGGGTGGTGCGGGCGATGCGCGCACAGACTCGAGCCGATTCCGATTCGAATCCCGCGATCAGCGCGGCCAGAGAGTCGATCATGGTGTAGCTGACCGCTTCGGCGAGCGAATCGGTCAGCTGCGCCTCGCCGAAGGACTGTACAAAATCGACGACGGTGCGGGTCGATTCGTCGATGGGGCCGTTGCCGGAGGCGCGATGGGCATCGTTGATCCAGCCCGTACCGCTTCTGGTGGTCACCCCGGCGGCCCGGTTGGGTGACTCCTGGGCGGCCGCGCGGGGAGCTTCGAGAACGTGTCCGAGGACGAGCCCGGCCCCGACGCCTAACCCCATTCGGAGCAGATCCCGTCTTCCGGAATCATGGGGCTGCTGCGCATCATCCTCGATGGTTTCTTCATCATGGTTCGACTTCATCTGCTCTCCATGTGCTGAGGCCCTGACATTCTTCAACGTAACTCCTGAGGGTCAAAACTGGAATTTCAGGGCAGCCTGTCCGACGCGCGGCGGTATAAACCCGATGCTGGTAATTTGACCGAAGCCGCTTTGTCCGACCGTGCTGACGGGCACGCCGAAATCGGGGTGATTGAACGCGTTGAACATCTCCCAGCGAAACTGGAGCTGCGTTCCCTCGCCAAATCCCCACACCTTCATAATGGCCATGTCGGTGGTGTTCACGGGAGGGCCGGCGAAGATATTCTTGCCGCTGTCGCCGAATGTTCCAGGAGAGTTATGCGCAAAGGCACTGGTGTTGAAGTACTGTTTGATCCATTGCGAGCGGCTGCCCTGGCGCACATTCAGGTGCTGACCGGGAACGACGTTGGCACGATCGTAGAACTGCTGCGATTCCGAATTGTTGTTGCCACTGCCGCCCAGCACAGTGATGGGTGTTCCGGTCTGCGAAGTCACGATGGCACTCGCCTGCCAACTGCCGAGCGCGGCTCGAACGAAGGCATTTTGGTTTTTCAGCGATGGAGTGGAGTAGACCACGTTGCTGATCCATATCCAGGGAACGTTGAGAGCTGAGATGCCCCGGTTGAATCCAAGGTTGAAGGGGTCGGGCAGCAAGGCGCCGCCCACGGAGATGTTACCGGTCGCCGAGGTGTCAATGGATTTGGAGTAGGTGAAGTTTGACTGAAACTGGAGGTTTTGCGAGAGACGCTTATTGAGAGTTGTCTGAAGTCCCTGATAGCTGGCGGTCCCATTGCTGAAGTTGCTGTAGATCGGACCGAAGGACGGGTAAGTGGATCGCGTTCCGCCCGTGGCGTAGATACCCGGATTTTGATCAATGTCCAGGGCCTGATGGTAGGATTCGCTCCCCACATACGCAATTTGGAGGGACATGTTAAAGCCGAGGTCCTGTTGTACGGAGACGTTCCAGCTCTGCGTAAGCGCAAGGCGGAAATTGGGCGCGAAGTCGCCTGAAATCGTCACCGGCTTCAGGAACACATAATCCGTCGGGGGCTGATAACCAATGGTCACAAACGGAGGAAACGGGCTGACGCCCCCGGTCCCGGGAAAACTGGACCACGGATTCTGGAAAGACAGGGGGGTCGTGCTGGTTCCATTGAAGCTGTAGGTGGGGCTGAAGGGCGCCGAGAGCGCCATGTGGTTATACATGACGTACATGAGGGGTTCGGTGAAGATGCCGAAAGCTCCGTGGAAGACGGTCTTCGGAAGTCCGCTCGGCTGCCATGCTACGCCGAGGCGCGGTTCCCAGTAGTTCCAGGTGGTGGGCATCAGCCCCGAGTCCAGGCCCTTGTCGCCGGGAAAGATCATACCGGTGGGCGCGTTGGGAAAGCGGGTGCTGGTCTGTCCGGGATTGAAGCCGTCACCCCAGCCTCCGGCCGAGGAAGGCGGGATGTTCGGATCCCAGCGCAGGCCGGCCGTGATGGTGAGATTGGGGCGGAAGCGATACTGGTCCTGAAGAAAGAAGCCGGGCACCCACCCGCGGACGTCGACGATTTGCCCCGCCCCCTGACTGAAGCTGGCGAGATCACCGAGCAGGAAGTCCGCCAGCCCCAAACCGGTGTAGCTGCCGCTGAACCCCAAGCCGGCATTGCCAGGATAGGCGCCGATATTGACGGCGGTCTCATGCTGCAGATTGGTGCCCATCGAGAGGGTGTGGTTGCCCAGCGTTTTGGTGAAGGTGTCATAGATGCCATAGGTGGTGCGGACTTCCTCCGCCGGATTGAAGCTGGCGGTCGTGAACCCACCGGTAACGCTGAATCCGGAGATGAAGCACTGGCCGCCGGTATAAGGCGCATCCACCACGTCGATGTAGCGATGGAGACAGACATCCTGGCCGTTGATGTCTTTGGACACTGCGTGAGTGTGACCGGACATCTGGGTCCAGAAGAGCGAAGCGACGTTGACGGCGGAGGGACTGATGGTCCAGGTGTGGCCGAATACGTTGTTGTAGTCCTCATCTTTTTGACCATTCACGACGGACAGGATGTTGCCATTGGTAGCGCTCTGCGGCTCCGTGAAGTAGTCGGTGAAGCTGCGCAGCATCAGCCGCTGCCGGTCCGAAAGGGTGTAGTCAAGGCGCCCGGTGAACTCATCAAAATTGTTAATGGTGGGGGCTGTGGTATACGACACGGCTCCATTGGCCGCCTGGCCCTGGGGCAGCGCCGTTTTGGCGATCATAACCGCCGCCGGGCTGAACAGAGCTGGATTAATCTGATTGGGTTTACCGCCTACCGTGGCAAAGGGAGGCTTGAGCGTGGTGCTGACGCCGCTAAAGTCACCGTTCAGCATGGCTGCCGTCGGCGTATAGATGACATTGCCGGAAGTGGCGCTGGAGGCGCGGGTGCCCTGGTAATTGGCAAAGAAGAACAGCTTGTCCCTGCGGATGGGACCGCCTCCGTAGCCACCGAACTGATTCCGGTGGAGAGGGTCGACGACGTGGGAGAACCAGTTGGTTGCGTTCAGATCCTGGTTGCGCAGGAACTCGAAGACTCCGCCGTGAAACTTGTTGGTGCCGGACTGGGTTTCAATGGAGACTACGGCGCTGGGGGCGAAGCCGTATCGCGCGTCAAAATTATTGGTGATAACCCGAAATTCCTGGGTGGCATCCGCATTGGGAAACGGGGCAGTGAGCATGTTGTAGTCGTCGATGTTGGAAACACCGTCGAGCAGGTAGTAGACGCTGCCCTGGCGGCCGCCGTTGACGGAGGCGCCGGTTTCTGTCGGGAAGACCGGACCGGTGGTGTAGGTGCCGGCCTCGTTCTTGACGTTGGTCGCTCCGGGAGCAAGGAAAACGAGGGTGGACGGATCTCGTCCGTTGAGGGGCAGCTGAACCACAGCATTCTGATCGACGAGCGAGCTGATTTCCGCCGAGTTGGTGTTGAGGACTTCGGCGTTTGCGGTGACGCTGACCGTTTGTTGGACCGCGCCCGGTTTCATCTGAACGTTTTGGGTGGCGCTCTGGTTCACGGTCAGGATCAGTCCATTTTGCACATAGGTCTCAAAACCCTGGCGCTGGACGGTGAGCGCGTACCGGCCGGGAGGCAGCGGGGTGATCTGGTACTCACCCTGGCCGTTGGTGGCGACATTTTGGACCAGATTGGTCTCGACGTTTCTCACCATCACCTGGGCTTCCGGAACGGCGGCCCCGGAACTGTCCGTGACCTGGCCACTGAGGCTGGCGCCAGCGGCCTGGCCCCAAACCAGGGATGAGCCCCCGCAAAGGGCGACGAGTATGCCGATCCGTACGGTGCGCAGGATACGCGATGCGATTTCCCAATTCATTCTGTGCCTCCGGTGAACGTGCCTCAGCCTGAATGATGCAGTCAAGCAATTACCCTGGGAGCGCCCTTGCCGCCTTTGCCGGCTGGAGGACTGGAAACCGTTCCCTCCGCCCTCGAACCTGACGGCGGCGAGAAGAGCGCCCATTTTATTTGCCGGCGGCCGGTGGAAACTTGCGACTGGTATGTCGCTTGGGGTTTTCCCCGTTTTCACCCTTCGGTGTGAGCGAAGGTGGGATGCCGCACCACAGGACGTATAGCCGAACCGCCTCCGAAATGGAAGTAGAAACAGGTAAGAAACCTGTTGTTGACTTGTCACATGGCGGACTGCCGGCGGGTGGCCAGCACGGGGCGCCAATGGCGCCGGCGCAGCCGTCTTTCTTGACAGCCGTTAGAGCAAAATGATATTTCCGCACACATGCAGGTCGTTGAAAACGAAGCCTTGCTTTCCCAGGTCGATAGAATCCTGCGCAGCGAACCGTTTCACAGTTCTGAGGTTCTGCGGCGCCTGCTTCGTTTCCTTGCGGACAAGTCGATCTCGGGTCAGGCCAACGACCTCAAGGAATATGCGATTGCGATCGATGGACTTGGGAAACCGACCTCCTACGATCCTCGCCATAATTCCGCCGTGCGCATTCAGGTGGGCCGCCTGCGCCAACGGCTCGCGGAGTACTACCGCACAGACGGAAAGGATGACACTTTCCTGATCGATCTGCCCAAAGGGCGATTTCAGCTCACCTGCGAGTTGCGCAAGGCAAGGCCCGAGTTGCTGCCCGAATCGTCGCTTCCGTCGCCGGAGATCGCTGCCAGGCCCGATCTGGCTGTCCGCAGGAGGCTCATCCCCCTGACGTGGCTCGTGGTGACGATGGCCGCTACCCTGGCAGTTTATTTATTCCTGGCACACGAGCCGAAAATTTCCGCCGGTTCGATGGCGTCCTCGTGGGGTTGGAACGCCGATCTGGAGAACATCTGGCAGCCCTTCATGGATTCGAAGAAGCCGATCATCGTTGCCATCGAGGATCCACTGTTCGTGGAAATGAACTCCACGCCAGGCATCTACTATCGCGACCGGTCGCTCAACGAATGGAAGGACGTGGCGAAGTCACCGCCGATCTCCGCGCTGCGAAAGTCGGTCAACAACGCCTCGATTCAGCCGAGCCGCTACTACACCGCCTATGGTGAAGTGGATGTGGCCTTTCTGCTGGGAAGGCTATTGGGCCCGCGGGTTCAGAATCTTTCCATCATTAAAACCAGTCAGCTGTCGTGGCAGCAACTGAACGATAACAACGTGGTCTTTGCCGGAGTGCAGAATCTGTTCTTCGACCAGCAGGTCCATGGCATGCCGCTGGATCCGCAATTGATTCCGAACGTCCAGGGCGTCCTCAATGTGCATCCGCAGCCCGGCGAGAACGCTGCTTATCTCGATCATTACTCGACCGCGCCGACGGAGGAGGGAGTGGCCTACGCTTTAGTGAGCCACCTGCCGGGTCCGTTGCGTGGAACTGAGGTGGAGAGTTTTACCAGCAATCGATCGGCGGGGTATGTAGGGGCAGTCCAGTGGTTCACAGATCCGGGAATGGCGCGTATGCTGGTGCAGAAGCTGAGCGGAACCAGTGGCAAGATGCCGCGCTATTATCAGGTATTGCTGCAGGTAAAATTTACCGACGACGTTCCCACCCAGACAACGTACGTCCTGAGCCACGAACTGCACTAGCCAAAGCGCGCGTTAACGCGTGCGCAGAAGCCTGCTGGTTCGTGGCAGTCCTCTGAGCGCTTCCGGAGCAGAGTGTCCCTGGATACGCAGGCGAGATTCTGGTAACGAAAAGAAGTTCTGGCGCCCGCGGTTTCAGTGCAATGACTGCGCCTGTTGCGCTCCGGCACCCGCGGCCGATTCCCGTATGTGACACGAGAATTCGTGCCAGTAAGCAGTAACTAACATGTTGCTCACCGTCACCTCCGTCCGCACGCGTCATTTCCTGCCTATCCTCTCAAAGTCCGGTTCCTGCGGCCAGGGCTGCGGTTCGGGCGAATGCCGGGTTCCGGTTTCAACGTTTTTCGGAGATCGTTCCGAGGATCAATCAGGATGACAAATACCACCCCGCCCGAGACAGCAGAGGAATTGGTTCGAACTCCAGGCAAGCTGAACGGTGACCACAGGCGGGCCATGCTGGCTGGCTTCTGCGGGTGGCTCCTCGACGCCTTCGACTTTTTTCTGATCACGTTTTGTCTGACCGCGATTGCCCGTGAGTTTCACCGGTCGGACGCGGCCATCGCTCTCGTCATCACGATGACGATGGCCTTTCGCCCCATTGGTGGCTTTGTCTTCGGGATGCTGGCCGATCGCTATGGGCGGCGGCGGCCGCTGATGGTGAACCTCGCACTGTTCGCTGTGGTGGAGGTTCTGACGGGACTCGCACCGAATTACGCGACGCTGCTGGTGGCTCGATCCCTGTTTGGCGTGGTCATGGGGGGACAGTGGGGGGTTGGAGCATCTTTGGTCATGGAGAAGGCCCCGGCGCACAGTCGCGGGATGTTTTCAGGGCTGCTGCAGGAAGGGTATGCGGCGGGCAATGTGCTGGCAGCGCTGGCCTTCTTCCTCTTCTTCGGCAGGCTGGGCTGGCGTCCTCTATTCTTCCTCGGCAGCCTGCCGGCGCTGCTGCTCGCCGTGCTCATCCGGTTCGGGGTCAGCGAATCTGAGGTTTGGGAAAAGGCGCGAGTGCAGACGTGGGGGGAACAGCTTCGCGAGATGGTGTCGCACTGGAAGCTGTTTCTCTATCTGGTAGCTTTCCTCACCATGATGTTATTTGCCTCGCACGGAACCCAGGATATGTATCCGACCCTGCTGCAGCGCGAATGGCACTTCAGCCCGATGCGGCGCGCGGCGATCACCGGATTTGCCGGGATTGGCGCCATCCTGGGAGGTCTGGTTGTAGGTCATTTATCGGACAGCTGGGGACGCCGTCGCGCAATTATTCGGGCGTTTCTGCTGGCGATTCTGATGATCCCGCTGTGGGCCTTTGCGCCCAACCAGCCTCTGCTGATCCTCGGGGCTTTCCTGATGCAGTTCATGGTGCAGGGCGCATGGGGAGTGATTCCAGCCCATCTGGCTGAACTGTCACCGGATTCGGTGCGGGCATTCCTGCCGGGGTTCGCGTACCAAAGCGCCGGAATCGTGGCGAGCTCCGTGGTGTTTCTGGAGGCGGTCTACGCACAGAAGACCAGCTATGCCAGGGCGATGGCGCTGACGGCCGTCAGTGTCTTTGTTTTGGCGTGCCTGGTGGCTGCTCTGGGACGAGAGCGGGTCGGGCATGTCTTCGGTGCTTCCGACTCCTGACTCAAATCAAATTTGATCCGTTTTTGACCACACCCATGAGGATGGATCTGCCTCGCAGGCTCCCCTGCAATTTACCCAACATGGTTGTACCAGCGCAGAACGCGGAGGGCGCGCAGGTGTTCCAGCGGCTGGCCCTGGCGACTTCGGTCTCCATCTCCAGGGGCATAGAGCGAGACCGCCGCTACCGGAATGGAATTGAGGGTGACGGACCACTCGGTGTGATCGGTGAATGCCACGACCACAAGAATCGTGTGATCAGCTTGCGAGCGGTGCACGGAGCGGTCCAACAGCGCCCGTCCGTTGGATCGGTGATTATCTGTTTGACAGCGCGACGGCCGGGGACCTATTCTTTGGTGGCTAAAGTTAACGGTAACTGGAAAACGCAGCATTCAGGCTCATCAGCCACGTGGGAGTCCGGAGCATCTGTTTCAGGCGCAACAAAGCCCCTACCGTAGTCTACGCAGTCGTCCTCGGCCGGTCGGACAGGACCGCGATTCGTTCAAGCTGTTTCCAGCATTGGCGGAGATCTATCCCGGGAAAGATTGCCAGGGTTCAATGGCTCGGCAAATCGTTTAACCGCCGGCAGATGGACTGCATGTGGAATGAACAGGTGCTATCAACTTAATAGGGATTACCCTGCGGTATTGAAGGTTTCGTTCATTTAAGAATCATTGACAATAGTTTATGGAGTGCACTTATGTTGAGTAGGCGGCAATTCTGCATCACGCTGGGCGGTGCTCCTCTCTACTTCGGTGGAGTGGTTCAGGCCGCGAACTTGCTGGAGAACTTATCGCCGTCTTCAGATCTTGCGGCAAGTTTCGTCAAGCCACCCGATTCTGCGCGCCCCTATGTCCTGTGGATGTGGATGGGATGCAATATCAGCAAAGAGGGAATCACCCGCGACCTTGAGGCGATGCAGACGGCCGAGATCGGAGGGGCCACGATCTATAGTCTCGCCGATACTCTCACACCATGGTCGGGCGTGATTCGCAAGAGCCCAACGCCGGAGATGGTCGCCTTCAGTGAGCCATGGTGGGCGTTAGTCCGCCACGCGTGCGCGGAAGCCAGGCGGCTGGGACTGGAACTGATTCTTCACAATTGCGCCGGGTATGAAAGCAGCGGCGGAACCTGGGTAACTCCTGAGCTCTCCATGCAGGAACTGGTGTGGTCGGAGCAACGCGTTCAGGGGGGCTCGCGTTTCTCCGGATCTTTGAAACGGCCGCTCGTTGACATGACGCCTGGGAATCCATTTCCCAAGGTGTATATACCATCGCTGGACAAAATCGACGTTCCTCAGATAGAGGCCAAAAGGACCTACTTTCGGGATATCGCTGTGTTGGCGGTTCCTGCGGAAGGCGTGGTGGAGAAGCGAAACGTCATCGATCTATCCGGCCAGATGAATCCAGATGGAGAGATCAGCTGGAACGCACCCGAAGGGGACTGGATCTTGTACAGGTTTGGACACACGACGACCGGCGCAATGATCCAGCCAGCGCAATGGGCGGCGATGGGCCTAGAGTGCGACAAGATGAGCACCAATGCGGTGACGTTCCACATCAAGCATGTGATCTCCGAGATGAAGAAGAACCTCGGCGACTATATCGGCAATCCGCTGACCACCTTGTATTGCGACAGCTATGAAGCCGGAACTCCAACGTGGACTCCGAAGATGCGAGAGGAATTCCAATCGCGACGAGGCTACGATCTCATCAGCTGGATGCCAGTCCTGGCCGGGCGCTCGGTGGGCGGCAATGAGGAGTCCGCCCGTTTCAAACAGGACATGCAACGCACCATCCACGATCTGTTCAGGGATTGTTACTGGGCTACCCCGCGACCGCTGGCGAATGCCGCCGGGCTGAAGTTCGCAGCAGAGCCCTATGAAGGTCCATGGGAGATCGATGAAGTCGTCAAGTTCCTCGATGTTCCGACGGTCGAGTTCTGGACGACCCACAACCGATTTTCGCCGTCGGATCTGGAACCGGTGGTGAAGGCTGCACATGCCGAGGGCGACCGCCTGATCGCAGCGGAATCGTTCACCAGCGCACCGGAGTTCGCGCAGTGGAGGGAACATCCGGCGTGGCTTAAGCCTATAGGAGATGCCGCATTCTGCGCGGGTGTGAACCGCATCAACGTCCATCACTTTGTGCAGCAGCCCTGGGACGAAAAGTACCGGCCGGGCAACGCCATGGGCCGGTGGGGGATCCACCTGGGCCGCTACCAAACCTGGTGGAAGCCTGGAAAGGCCTGGCTTACCTACTTATGGCGGTGCCAGTATCTCCTGCAGAGAGGAGACTATATTCCGCCAACCGCGCAATCTGCCGTGAGCTTCGGGACGTCCCGTTCGGCGATGCAGAGTATCCATCGACGCGACGGTGAAGCGGACATCTACTTTGTGGCAAACGTCTCCTCATTCGAAGGAACGGTTGAGTGTTCGTTCCCGTTGACCGGAAAACAACCTGAACTATGGGATCCAATTGATGGTACGGTACGCGAGCTTCCTGATTACGAGCAAACGGGCGAAGCCACGAAACTGCCTTTGGAATTCGCCGCATCGCAGAGCTACTTCATTCTGTTTCGCAGACCGATCAGGCAGGATAGTGCAAAGCGCCCAAATTTTCCAGGACTCACAACCGTTGCCGAAGTGGAGGGAGCCTGGAGCGTACATTTCGATCCAGCCTGGGGTGGCCCTGTTACGGTTAGCTTTGAGACCCTTGAGGATTGGACAACGAGGAAGGAAGAAGGAATCAAGTATTACTCGGGAACTGCGATCTACAAGAAATCTATCAATATTCCAGATAACATCGGCGGACGACGGCTTTACCTTGACCTGGGAACCGTGAAGCACATTGCGGAGGTTACGCTGAACGGAGAGAACCTTGGCGTTGTCTGGACTGCGCCCTGGCGCATTGATATTACCAGGGCCGCGCATCCGGGCGGGAATCTCCTCGAAATTGCTGTAACGAACGTCTGGGCCAATCGCTTGATAGGCGATGAGCAGCAGCCTCCGGATATGGTATGGGAACAAGGAGATCCAGAGCTGAAAGGCGGATCCTTTTTGCGGGAATTTCCGGAATGGTTTCTGCAAGATCGGAAACGTCCTTCATCCGGGCGATATACTTTCGCAACGTGGAACTACTTCTCAAAGGACTCTGCTCTTGAGCCGTCCGGTCTTCACGGGCCAGTGAAGCTCTTATCGGAGTAACGACCACTATTGGGACAGCACTAATTCGCGGATGTTCCCGAGCCACATAAACGGTCTCATGGATGTGCCGGCGAGGATCCCTTCGTATGCACCGTTAGGATGATTCGCCGATACCCGGTCAATTGTGGCGATCCATCGTCTGTAACTGCGAGAATCAGGTGAGCGGTTCCCGTTCCCACGCAGGGGTCCGTCCTGGGCAGCCATTCAGTACGGCAGACGGCAGTCGGTGTTGCAGTCACGATGGAAGTGTCAGAATTCGTCAAATCCACCACAGCGTGATTGCTGTCTGCTGCACCTGCTTCAACGTACTGGAACCACTTATAACTCAGGTGCTGTCCGTCTGGATCGTGGCTCATGCTGGCGTCGAGTTTCACTGGCACTCCCACCTCTGCCTCAATCACGACCGGAGCCGTTCCTGGGAGGCCGTTGATCTCCACGATGGGATTGTGGTTGGCGTGGGCGTAATCGAAAACCGTCCAGGACATCCTCGCCGCGAAATCGTTCTGAAATGCTTTCCTCCAGCGCCAGATTGTTGCCTGATCGGATGTGTATTGTTTTCCGTCTGTTCCGGTCACGGTGTCCTGCGAAGTGATCCGGGAGAACTGGTCGCCTCCCTGGGTCCATATTGGATGCGTTTCGCCGTGTGGCTGGCGGTAGACGTAACGCCCGCCCCAGCCGCCCCAGTCTGGCCGACGGTAGGCATTCAACCCGTTGTCAATCAACCCGAGGAACGAAGGCGTATCGCCCTCCATAATGAAAGCGAACTTTGGATACAGCTTTCCCAGGGGTCCTTTGCTCCGAATGTTTGCATCCAGCCACTCATTTGTCACCGTCGTGCTGTCCGCTCCCGCGCCATTCCGGTAGAAGATATCTCCACTAATACCGGTCCATGTGGCGTAATTGTATTCCTCGCCATTCTGAGTTGAAGGCTGCACGATATAGAAGAGGCCGGGGAATTCGCGTCTTATCCATGGCCCCGCATCGTCCTGATCGGAGATGGAATACACCTTGAGTTTGTCGACAAATGTGTTCACTGCGTCCGGACCTCTTGTCGCCCTGAGATGCAAAAGAGCTTCAGCCAGGGTATTGGCCCCTCCCCAGATACAGATCCACAAGGGCCGGCTATCCTGGAGATCGCCCGCACGAATGATTGCGCTGGCTCCGGCGGACACTTTGTCGGTGCCTGTTGCCGCCAAACCGTATCCAGGCTGTCCGCTAAAAACCAGGGAGTCTAAGCTTTCCGCGGTGGGCCAGAGTTGCGCGTGCAGAAGAAGGTTGGGGCGGACTTGGCCATAGGCCTGAATTAACGCATGCATCGTTTCCGGATGCATCGCATTTCGCTGCCATGTTGATGTGACGGCGATCAAACCCTCAATGTCGAACTCATTGGAGTACAGAAGCAGACGAATAAACGACATTTGGTCATCAGGTTCATTTCCGATGTCGCTCATAACTATAACGCGTGGCCTTCCCGCGAAGTTATCCACGTGAGTTGCAGACTCAGCCTGTCCGCTCATCGTTTGGCTCGGGCTTATCTGAAACACTATCATCGCCGCAGTAAGAAACAGCACGGTTCCAAGTCGTATCATCGCGTTTGGTCCCTGTGTGATCGAATACTCTGGGGCTTAGTCTGGGCACACCGCATATCCCGGTTGGTCCTGCCAGAATCCGGATGGCGAGAACTGCTGGTTTATCGGCCAGAAACGGCATTCAGCGCCTGAAGCGTGTCTCGGTCCGATGGGTTGAGATGCAGCGCGATCTGGAGTTCCTTTTTGCCCTCTGCAATGCTTCCGCTGTGACAGAGCGCCAACCCGAGATCCTTGTGAAGATCCGCAAGCACCTCACAATCTCCGCATTGGTTGATTGCTTCAATCAGGCAGGAAATAGCCTCCGACCATTGACCTGTGTTCATTGCCACATAAGCCTGATTGCCGAGTGATTTCACGTGTTCGAGCTGGTCGTCGCGCTGCTTCAATGCAAGGAAGCGTTGCAGCATCCTCATCGATTCCTGAGGATCGGTGGTCCGCAACGCGCGCGAGAGGCCATACGCTGCTTCCCTGGAATTGGGATTGATCTTAAGCAGGCGACGCCACATCGCTATTGATTCCTGCCGTCTCCCCTGACTGAGCAGGCCGTCCGCTAACAGTCTGAGAGCTTTCTCGTTGCGTGGCTGAAGCCTGACTACATCCGACAGCAATTCTGTTTCCTTGCCCAGATTATTGCTATCTCTTTCGAGAAGAGCCCAATAATAGAAAGAGTCAGGGTTGGCGGGCGCAAGGCGTGACGCCGTCGCAAACTCGGTTCTGGCTTCATCCATACGGCCGAGGTCGGCTAATATCCGGGCTCGATTCAGGTGAGTGGAAGGCAACTCAGGGGCAAGTTCAGCAGCTCTCGTGGCTTCATCCAGCGCACCCGACAAATCAGAATTATCTGCCAGGGCGATCGCGAGGTTGAGATGCGCCTCTGACGAGTTAGGCGCCGCGGCAATCACCTGTCGAAAAATGACTAACGCGGCCGGCAACTCCCGGAGGCGCGCCTTCACTTTGGCCAACGCTGTGAGAATTTCAATATCATCCGGACTCCGTGCGGAGGCTTGTTCCAACTTCAGTTCGGCTTGCGCCAGGCGGCCATGATCTGCAAGCGAAAGTCCCTGCTGAAAGAGGACAAGCGCCTGATTATCTCTATTCGCGGCTTCCTGCGCGGCAGAGGCCTTTGATGTAACGCAGAGACCCGCTGACACACAAGCGAGCAGCAGGACACCGCTCTTCCACCCGATTCGATATCTCCGGCAAAGCGCCGACACCTTGCGCTGTATTCTATCCACCATGCGCGGCAATTCACATCCTCTTCTCATGGCGGATTGCTATTCTGGCAATGCCACGCAGGCCGGAGACCAAACAGACCGAGGCCAGTGTAACAACCGAAAGGTCGGAGCCGTTCGGGGCGCCCAGCCTGACGTCACACGGAAACCAGGGATTGGCAACTGAACCAGATCCGTCTCTGGTTGTTCTCGTCCCCCATCTTCAGCCTCATTTGATCGGTCCAAGCCGCTTGTAGTAATGGCACATTGCACCGAAAAGGCCCGTACGGATGTTCCTGAGCAACCCTCGAGTTTTAGGGTTCATCCTCCGGGCCGTTTCGATAGCGCCGATGAATCGATCGACGAAGCCAAAGAGATGGCTTCGCTTTCAGTCACGCCCCTTTCGCTTCCGGTCGTTCGCCACATTCACAGGGACTTCGAGGAGACCGTCGAGCCCATGATGGACACAGATTAGAATTCCACGCGCGCGCCGAATTGAAGTTCGCGTGGGGCGCCAGAAGTACTACTGATCACGCCGAAGTTGCTGTCCTCGACTCCGGTATCCGGGTTTCCAAGATTCAGGTGATTGACGAAGTTGAACGCTTCGGCGCGTATCTGCAAGGTAGCCTTGTCTCGGATGTGAACTGCTCTGAAGAGCGAGATATCAGAATTGACAGCGCCTGGGCCGCGAATGACGCCGCGTGAGGACGTTCCGAAGGTACCGAGGGGCGGAATTGAATAAGCTGCTGTATTGAACCAATGAGCCGGAGATTTCCCTGACGCACTTGGGCTGCCATTCTGGTTCGCACGTTCATAGCCAATGCCAAACAGACAACCCAGGGGACCGCAGATCTGCGCCTGATCGCCGGGCACGGTCACCGTGAGCGGGAGTCCGGAATGCGCACTGGTGATGGTATTGAACTGGAAACCGCCGAGAATCTTTGAAGCGATTCCCTGGTTAAGGAATGGCTGGTCCTTACCGAAGGGCAGCTGGTACAGCGCCCCAATCGTCATGTATTGTGTCAGGTCGTACCCCGACGGGCCATAATCACCCTTAAGGTTATAGAGGGACTGCGGACCGCCGCCGCTGGGGCCGTTTTCCGCAGCGAAATAGCCGCTGCCCACGTCCATCGACTTGGAATAGGTGTAAGAGCCGAGCACGTTGAGGCTATGAGTCAGCTGCGCCTGGAAGTGCCCTTCGAAGGCGTTGAAATTAGACCAGCCTTTTCCATAGGCCATTTCAGTCGGACCCTCATAAGGAAATGGCCTGTCGGATCCGTTGCTGCCGGCGGTCCCGGTGTTGAAATGTCCTGAGATGGGAAGCCTTTTGCTGCTGCTACCCACATACGCCAGGGTAACCGAGGAGTGGGTGGTTACCTGCCTTTGAACCTCAAGGTTCCATTGCTCCGAGTAAGGATTGCGCATCTTGGGATCGTACATCCAGTTGCCCGCATTGAACGGGCTGGCTCCTGGAAGGGCAAGGCCAGAATTCTTGCTGGCTGATTCGAGCGTGGTAGTGGGGGGTGTTGTGGGTGAAGTCGGATTGTAGAGGATGTTGGTCTGAGATGAATCCGGCCACGCGCCGATGTTTGCCTGAATGGTCTGCAATACGCCACTAAGGGTGTCGGAGACGATGCCGAAACCGGCGCGCACTGCGATTTTCTGCGTCGGAGCATAGGCGATACCGAAGCGGGGCCCTAAGTTAATACCCGACTTTGGCTCCACATCGTCCGGCGCCTCATACGCGATGTGATTCGCGGCGGACACTCCGAGGCCGCTATTGCCTGTTGCTGACGCATACCCTGCACCCGTCGGAATGCAGGGAGCCGCCGCCGGAACACATTGGGGGAGCGGGGAGGAACTTGCAATCGCGTAATTCCCGGTGTTTGGATCGAACTCGGTAAGGAGACCGTGGTTGGTAATGTAGGGAGAACCGAAATAATCGAAGCGGAGGCCAAAGTTTACGTTCAACCTGGGCGTGATCTTCCAGCGGTCCTGCACATAGGGGGCGTAGACGGCGTACTTCAGGTTAAAGTGCTGGTCGCTGCTGCTTACCTGAGAGGGGTAGCTGAGGAGCGCCGAGGCCAAACCATTTCCGGTTGTACCTACATTTGTCCCGTCGCTGGTCTGAGCACTTATGAACGAATAGACCGTGGTGCCGGTGGTGGGGCCAGTGCCGTTGGCGTAGCCGACCATATAGAACTGGAATCCGCCGCGGAGTTCGTGCCGTCCATGGACGTAACTAAGGTTGCCGGAGGCGCTGAAGTTCTTCGCGTAGCGATCCAGGGTGCCGGCGCTGTCATTTCCGGCAACAGCGCTCTGGCTATCGATTGAGAACGATGGGTAGCCAGGATTGATGAGGCTGGAGAAGCCAGCGGCCGAAATGCTGGGAACATTGGAAGTGGGCAGGTCGGCTTCAAGGTAGTCAAGCTTCGCGTACCCGAAATGCAGGTCAGTGAGGAGGTTGGGGGAAAACATATGGTCATATCCGCCCGCATAGTTGACCGGGTGTTCGATTGCGTTACCGGTTAGCTTGTTGGTATCGGGAGTGGTCTGCACGTAGTTCATTCGCGTGTAACGAAAGAACAAATTGTTGCTTTGAGTCAACCGTTCATCGATACGAACGTTATAGGTGTCGTCGTTATTGAGGTCTCTTCCGGCCACCAGATCGTTTGCCCTCGGATTACCGATGGTGTTGCCGTTGAAGTTAGGAGTATCGAAGTAGGTCTGAATAAACTTTTGCGCCGTCGTATCGATTCTGGCGGTGGGAATTATGTTGCCTTGAAACGGAGTGCGCGGAACCTGCGTAGGATCGTAGATCACATTCGGCGTCGTAACCCCATTGACAGTCTGAGTCCAGAGCGAATGGGAGAAGTCACCGGAAAGCTCCGCGGCGGTCGGGACGGTATCATAGTGCGCTCCGAGATTGGAGTCGTACCTCCAGCCCTCGTAACCGAAAGTAAAGAACGTGCGGTCTTTACCGTTGTAGAGCCAGGGAATGCGGACGGGGCCATCGATAAGGGCGCCGAACTGATTCTGATGGAGGCCGTTGACGCCAGTGTAGGCCACGTCGGCATCGAAGTCAGTATTGCGGACGTACTCCCAGGTCGACCCATGGAAAGTGTTGCCGCCGGGTTTGGTGGTGACGTTGACGACGCCGCCGAGCACGCCGCCAAACTCAGCATTGTCGCTGTGAGACTGGACTTTAAATTCCTGGATGCTGTCAATCATCGGCAGGACGACATAGCTGCTGCTGATGGCCGCGCTGTTGATGGCACCGTCAAGAGTGTAAAAGTTCATGCGGTTCCATTGGCCCTGCAGGGCTGGCTGCGCGAGGGAGCTGCCCGGAATGCCGACCGAGGAGATCGGTCCGAACCCGATATAGGTTGACTGGGCCGTAGACACGGGGCCCGCGCCGGGGGCGAGCGTAATCAGGGTGGTGAAGTTTCGACCATTCAAGGGGATGTCGTGCACTTGCTCCGGGTCGACGACGACGCCGATTTCAGAGCTGGCGGTTTGCATGACCTCACCGCTGGAGATCACCTCTACGGTCTCAGACGCGGAGCCAGTCTTCAAAGTGACGATCTGGTTCAGAGCCTGGTTGACCTGCAATGCCTCCACGTTGATGACGGAGGTTGCGAATCCAGGGGCTTCGACCTTGATCTTGTAGGGGCCGGGAATCAATTGAGAAACGAGGTACGATCCTGCATCGCTCGTCTTGACTGTGCTGGCCACATTTGTGGCCGAATTGGTGACCGTAACAGTCGCGTTAGGAATTACCGCTCCGGTTGAGTCAATGACGGTGCCCAGAATCTGGCCAGTAGCACTTTGCGCGAGGGCGGGTTGGGTGACGCCGCCGACCACAGCCAGAATCACCAGATAGATGAAAGAAAACAAGACGACGTTTCTAAAGCGAACTTGGTTCATTGGCCACCTCAAATGGTTGACGATTCGTAAAAGATTCATACAGGCCAGCGCGGAGTCCAGATTCATGTCGACAGCAACTGCCACACCCATGAACACCGGTCAAGTACTTCTGCGAAGAGGCAATATCGTGATCTCCTTGAAGTAAACGTTACCTGGTTGCCCCAAAACGACATCTGTACGACAAACGTGGCACATCGCTGGCAGGGATGCGGAGCCCTGGAGGGGCCCCAATGCGCAACAACTCTAGAAATATCCGCACTGCGTTGTCAAGTACAAAATTGTTTCCCTTTCGGAACATTCCTGGAGATGGTATTTTCCGAAATTCGTCTGTTCGCTTAAAGTCATGCGGTCCTTTACTTTAGCGATTACTTTGTACCGGGAGATGGAGGGACTGAAGTGGCGCAACTGACCATTACAAAAACGCCCGAGCGCCGGGTTGGGCCCTCCCAAATCTAAAATGTTGATCGATTTAGGTTGAAACCCGAAGTGCTACGTCGAGCTAATTTTGGGAGGGCACACCAGGGCTTGACGCTCGGATGACCGTCCGGGAGCGATAAACGCACACTTCGGACGCACCAGCGTCGTGTTCCTGACCTGCTGCGCTGGATCGGCACAGAACTGAGTATGATTTTCGGATTCAGAGCAACACGTCATCGGGCCGAAGCAGTTTGATTCTGAGCCAGGCACACTACCTTAGGTTAAGCGGCAAGTCTTCGCCAACCTGCCTTTACAAATCTTAAAGTCCTGGTTCATCCGGCGCCGTCGACTTCGTGTAGAACCAATTTGCATGAAAGGCAAAACATGATGACGGTCATCACAGAGCATATTCCGAAATCCTTGTGACAGGCCATGCAGCCATTGGGAGCGGATCGGACTGCAAAGCCTTTCAGCTTACCCGTCACTTTTGCGGAGACGGGCAGGAAGGTGTCAAACAACATGAGTCTCGGACAGCCCGTTGGAGTGCCGGAGTCACCATGTTTGGCAAGTAGAACCCTTTCTCCGGAGGACTCTTCTCTGCCGCGTAGCGAATCGGTGCATCGATTTCCAAATGACGTTCAGTTTTGACGGTGGCTGCCGTGATTCTGACGGCCAGCATGAATATTGGTGAAGGAAGAATCAGGAAATGACGGAATAAGTCTTATCGATTGGATTCTGTGGGATCAAGTCGGAACCTGAACGTTTTGTAAGATTATGACTGAACACAGGGTTATGGGTCGGTCGAATACGCGATATTTGGGACCATCATGAATGAGACACCCCAGTTCGGCAATCCGATAGAAGCCGGTGACAACTACAAAGTCCTGCTCGTTGACGACGATGTCGAGTTGTGTCGACTGATGAAGGAGTATTTTGCGCGGGTCGGATACCAGGTCGAGTTCACGAATGACGGGCGCAGCGGATTATCCCGAGCCCTCGCAGGAAAGTACGATTTAATTATTCTCGATGGTATGCTGCCGACTCTCGATGGGCTTGACGTCTTGCGGCACCTGCGCCGTCGCAGTTCGATTCCGATCATCATGCTGACCGCCCGCACGCAGGGGAAAGATCGTGTCGAGGGCCTCGACAGCGGGGCGGACGATTACCTGCCCAAGCCTTTTCAGCCTGAGGAGCTGTTTGCGCGCATCCGTGCGGTGATGCGCCGATGGCGAGGCGCAGCTCTGGCCCAGGCCGAGTCATACTGTTCGGGATTCCTCGAACTGAATGTGGCAGGGCAAAGCGTGCGCTACGGGGCGGAGCCGCTGGATGTAACCGACACGGAATTTCAGATCCTTGAGCTGCTGGTTCGCGCCCGCGGCCGAGCCGTCTCGCGCGACGAGATCTCGACGGTGCTGTATCTGCGCGAGGCGAACCCATTCGAGCGAACCGTCGATGTGCATATGAGTAACCTGCGCAAGAAACTGGAGAGCAAGGGATTGGCTCAGATCATTACGATTCGCGGTGTCGGCTATGCGCTCCGGGAAGGATCGAACGGACAATGAAGTCACTGCGGTTTCAAATCCTGCTCATTTTCACGATCATTTTTGTGGGAGCATCTTTTGCGACATGGAGAATATCGGATACCATCGCCCGGCAGATGTCGGGCAATGTATTTGAAGGGGTGATGCGGCTGGAACTGGACCAGGCGCGCAGAGCTTTTGAAACGGGCGGCACTCCCGAGCTGAAGGAGTGTCTGGCAGAGATGGATTCGGCACTGCCTGGGACCCACTATCTGCTGGACAGTGGTGGACGGGATTTGGTGACTGCGGTCGATCGCAGCGAGACACTGGCCGGAGGATCAGCATCGAGGGAGCGTCCTTCGATGGTGAAGGGCGGGTATCTCATTGTGAGGGGGTCGGCAGACCACAGATACTATCTGGTTACGATTGCTCCGCCGCCGCCTTTCGCGCCGATCTTCATCCCTTATTTTGTTTTGCTTACGGTTTCTATCGTGTTTCTGGGCTGGCTGTTGTCGGTGAGCATCGTATCTCCGGTCCATCGCGTGGCTACGATCGTCGAACGATTTGGCAAAGGGGATCTCACGGCGCGGGTGCGCGCGCGGCGGAGAGATGAGATTGGCGATCTGGGGCGCTCGTTTGACGGCATGGCCGACCACATGGAGAAACTGCTGGCGGCGGAGAGACGATTGCTGCAGGATGTTTCCCATGAGCTGCGGTCACCGCTGGCGCGACTCAGTTTCGCTGCAGAACTGATGAGAGGCGCTGCCAAGCCGGAGGAGGCCCTGGACCGCATGCGGCGGGAAATCCTTCGACTATCGCAGCTCATTCACAACCTTATCGAGGTTAATCGCGTGGAAGGGGATTCTCTATTGCGGAATCCGGAGCGGTTCTCGCTGACGTCGCTGATGCGCGAAGTCATGACAGACTGCGTCTTTGAGGCGGAAGGGCGCAATGTAGCCATCATGGGTCAGCTCGAAGATGCTCTGGAGATGGGGGGAAGCTCGGAACTCATGCGGCGCGCGGTGGAAAACGTGTTGCGGAATGCAATCCGGTTTTCACCGGAAGACTCCATCGTTTCAGCGAAGCTGGCACGGGATTCCACCAGCATCACAGTTACAGTCAGGGATTCGGGACCGGGGGTGCCGGATGAATTACTGACCCAAATCTTCGATCCCTTTGTTCGTGTCGACCAATCCCGGAACAGCGCGGCAGGGGGAGTTGGACTGGGGCTTTCGATAGCGCGTCGGGCAGTGCTGCTGCACCATGGCGCCATCAGCGCGGAGAATCTTCGGCCGGGATTGCAGGTGACGATTACCCTTCCAACGGAACCGAACGGCCTAACATGAGTGCTGGTTTCTGATCTTCATTTTGGGACCGCGACGGGACCGCTCGGACATTCCACCACTGCACAGCCTGGGTCAATGTCCCGCGCAGATCTAAATCTCAACGACGACACTTCAGGTTTCCATCGCATATCCGCGTGGCTTGCCTTTCATTGCGGGGCCATCAGGCCAGCGGCGCGACGTCGAAAGGTTCTCCCGGCGTAGGGAGGCCGTCTTTACATTCCTTTACAAGCGTCAGAAGATTCCTGATGGCCGTTTGCACGTCGCTTGACTCATTCTGATGAGTAACATTTTTGAGATAGAAAATCTGGACCGCCTGCTGGCTCAGCGCCGTCCGTTTCGCGCGGCTGTCCTGCGCTACAAAGAGCGTATTGTGCGTGACCGGCTTCCAGAACGTATTCGAAACCTCTCTCCCACAATCCGCAATGCTTCGAGCGGAGTAACGTCTTTCAGAACTACCTGAATGCGCTTCGAGTTGTAATCGGGGTCGAACAGCAGTGCGTTGATCACGAGCGCGATCTCCCGTTGAGGATGTGCGGGACATGAGTGGATACCCCGGAGTCGGCACAACGGACCAGAACAAGTCTGCCCCCAGCTTGGAACTTGTCGTCCTAGTGACACCGCACCTGCTTCGCACATCCCACCCCGGCTCTTCCGGAGTGATGCAGCTGCTGCCGGTGCATTAAGGGGGCAGCACCATTCTTTTCGGGCGGCGCGGGCGCAAGATGTGCGTTCTGCAGGGTTCGTCAACACTGCGGGTGGAACCGACGACAGGTAAAGTGCCGTTACGGCTCCGGGGCGGGCCCTCATTTACCGGGGGTTGTGGTTTCCCGGTATCGAAGCAATGTTCAACCTGCTTAATCGAGCTCGAACCGTCCGCCGACCAGCTCCGTAACTATGCTCGTTGCGATTAGAGTCAGAAAACGATGTGCCGTCGGCCGATGAGGAATCCAGGTCTCTCGGTCGCCAACCTTAACAAACCTTTACATTTCTTCTGCAGCGACGCGTGCAGCCAAACGTCTTTAGAGTGTTCCCTCTCTGTTGGTTTGAGACAGAAGAAAGCCGATGCCTATGGACATACGTGGCGTACCTATTCTTTTTCTGACCTTTTGCCTAAGCCCGTTTTTAACCCAGGGACAGGAAGTTGCCGACCGCATTACAGCGGCGATTGATTCGAATTCGGTAGTGGCTCTGGCAGGATCGGGGAATCCACGTGCTGCAGCGCAGAACGATGCTGGACGCGTTGCCAGCGGCACGAAGGTAAGCGGGATCACGATGTACTTCATGCTTTCCGCAGTGCAGAAGCAGGAACTGGACACGCTGGTGAAGGCTCAACAAACTCCGAGCTCAGCGCAATATCACAAATGGATCACTCCCGATGAGTATGCCAGCCGGTTTGGGCTAAGCGATAACGACGTCGCCAAGGTGCAGAGCTGGCTCGAACAGCAGGGCTTTACGGTTGATGGGGTGGCTCGGAGCCGCTCCAGCATTAGTTTCTCCGGAACGGTTGGCCAGGTTGAATCGGCCTTCGGGACGGAGGCCCACAATTACAAGCTTGGGAACGAAACCCATTTCGCCAATGCAACCCAGCTCATGATTCCTTCCGCGCTCTCGGGGGTAGTCCGCTCGGTTCGCAATCTGGATAACTTCCGTCCAAAGCCGTTTGTGCGTTTTCATCCGTCGCGCGCAGGCGGGGCAAAGCCAGCCTTTACATCCAGCGAAAGCGGCGACCATTATCTCCAACCGGGCGACGTTGCGGTGATTTACGATATCAAGGCCGCTTACAGCGCAAGCTATACCGGCGCCGGTCAGTCCATCGCCGTGGTGGGGCAATCAGAAATCAATCTTTCCGACATTGAGAATTTTCAAAGTGCCGCTGGTCTTACGGTAAAGGATCCTACTCTGGTTCTGGTTCCGGATTCGGGCAGCGCCGCATACTACACCGGGGACGAGGCTGAATCGGATCTCGACCTCGAGTACTCAGGAGGTATCGCCAAGGGAGCGACGATCTATCTGGTTTACACGGGCGATAACACTAACTATAACGTGTGGGATTCCCTTCAGTATGCAGTGGATACGGATATCGCGCCGATTATCAGCATGAGTTATGGAGGGTGCGAACCCGACCTCAGTTCCAGCGATTATTCGACGCTGGAATCCATCATGGAGCAAGGGGCCAGCCAGGGCCAAAGCATCATTGTTGCTTCAGGCGACACGGGATCGACGGCGTGCTACGCGGATCTGACGACTAACTCGACTCCCACCTCCGAAGAAGAGGAACTGGCCGTCAATTACCCGGCCAGCAGCGCCTATGCCACGGCTTTGGGCGGAACGGAGTTTCCCTCCGGCGACGTGTCTTCGTCGAACACGACTTATTGGGATTCGGCAAGCGGCAGCGATGTGGTTACTTCGGCTAAGTCGTATATTCCGGAACAGGTCTGGAACGACGACAGTTCGACATATGGCTCGCAGGACGGCGCGGAATATGCGCTGGGGGCGGGTGGCGGGGGGACCAGCACACTCACTGCGCGGCCCAGCTGGCAGACCGGCGTCACCGGAATTTCTTCAGGGAGCTATCGGCTGGTGCCGGACATTTCTCTCGATTCCTCACCCAACAATGCAGGCTACCTTTATTGCTCGAGCGATACCTCCGGATGGAGCTCGGGGCAGGAAGCCAGCTGCAACAGCGGGTTTCGCGATTCCAGCACTGACTACCTTACGGTGGCGGGGGGAACCAGTTTTGCCGCTCCGATCTTTGCGGGAATGCTGGCCATCATTAATCAAAAGGAGAATTCGACGGGACAGGGGCTGATCAACTCGACTCTGTATACGCTGGCCGCCAACTCGAGCGCGTATGCTTCCGCATTTCACGACATCACCAGCGGAGGGAACGAATGCACCGCGGGGTCGAGTTATTGCTCCTCGGCCGGCGAGTCGAAGTACTATGCGGGGACCGGGTACGACGAGGCGAGCGGCCTGGGATCGGTTGATCTTTATAACCTGATGACTTCCTGGACGGGCGGGAGTTCGGCATCTCTGGACGCCACAACCACATCCCTGTCGGCAGCCAGCAGCACACCGTCGTCGGGTGCAAGCGACACGATCACGATCACGGTCTCGCCGGAATCGAGTTCGATCACCACGACGCCCACCGGTACTCTGACGGTCACGGCTGACGGCACGACGGAGAGCTCTTCACTGGCGTTGTCCAATGGCTCGGCGACGTACACTTTCTCGTCGTCGACATCGGGAGCGCATGTCATAACGGCGAAATATTCGGGCGACTCAAAATTCGCGTCTTCGACCGGGACCGTCACCGTCGATGTGGGAGGGACAAGCGGCACCTCTTCGACGAGCAGCTTTGCGTTATCGGCCACCAACATGACCGTTTCACAAGGCAGTTCAGGAACATCGACGGTGACGATCACGCCGCAAAACTCTTATGCCGGCACCATCAGCTTCAGCTTGTCCACGGGCAGCACATCGCTGCTGGACTACGGATGCTACAGCATCGGAAACAGCTCGGGGGACGTCAGCGTGACGGCAAACACCGCCACGACGACGGCTCTCACGATCTACACCTCAGAATCTGACTGCAGCTCGACCAGTTCAAGCCAACGGAGGAGCGGAGTCCGGTTCTTCACACCCCGGAAAAATATTGCAGCAGGTGCTGACAAAACTCCATTCTCGCGCAGGATGTTTCCTGTCAGTGTGGCAATTGCCGGGGCTCTGTTATTTGGAATGCGGTCACGAAGAAAGAAGCTCTCCGATCTCCTGAGCCTCTTTATCGTGTTCGTTGTGCTGGGTTCTGCGCTGGGCTGCGGAAGCAGCTCCAGTTCCAGCTCTACTTCTACTTCTACAGATGTGGCAAAAGGAACATACTCCCTGACGCTCGATGGAACGGACACATCGAATTCGAGCATTGCTGACTCGACCAGCCTCACACTCACAGTCAACTAAGGCGACCGGATCGAAAATCAGTCTGGTGATTTGGGATGAGAACTAATGCACGCGGTCTTACCGATACAGGAGGTGTTCGCGAACATAACGGTTGATCGGCAACTGAAAGGACTGTGCTCGGGGATGTCCACTGAGAGAGGGATGTCCCCGAACGGGTGGAAAGGGAGCCAGGCGAGGGGGAGCTGGCGCTTCCACCCGGTGGGAGACCGGCGGGGTGGGCTCACCCGCCCCGGTCTTCCCCGAAGTTTGATCTTGCAGGTCCACCTCAACGGAAGTTGCATACAAGGGTTTGCTGCGGTGCGAGAAGGAATGGCGCCGCATGAAGTATCGGGGGAACGACCACCAGGGAGGGATGTTTCCTCGAGAGCGGGTGGAAACGCCGCGACTGCAAGGTAGATCGCGGCTTCTCCATTCGGGAAGGAGACCGGGGAACGGGCCATCCGGCCCCGACCTCCTGGGTCTTCGGTGCATTAACTGAGCAAGGAATATATGCAACCTCTTTCACAGACCCGCAACATGTTCGCCGAGCGAACTACGAGCAACTCGGACGGCCCGATCGTACGCAGGCGCACAATGATCGACATTCTTCGTCATTACCGGCCCCATATCTTTTGTTTCCTGCTGGCATCGTTCGGCGATCCAAAGGCGGCGAAAGCTCTGACCCGGCGCTGGATGGAGACCGCATTCGAGAAGTGGAGCGATGACTGGGACGAATCGCATGCGCAAAAAGCACTGATGCGTATAGCCGTCAATCTGGAGAGAAGCCATTGGTGGAAGGTGCAACTCTACTTGTGGCGAAATGTGGAGGTAAAGAGGGGACTGGCTTATCTGAACGAGTGGCTTCCGACGCTTCGGCTGCCGGCAGAGGATCAAATCCGGGCGAGGGGGCAGGTCAGGAGCGTGTGGAGCGGGGTAAGCCAACTAGGAAATCGGCAAAAGATCGTGTTTCTCCTGCACTGCGTCGAGAATATGACGATTGGCGAGATCGCCGAGGTTGCAGATATCGACGAATGGAGGGTGAAGGCGCTACTCTCCGAGGGGTTGGAGACGATCCGCATGGCGATGAACGAAGGATAGGCTCTTAAGGAAGCAGAGCCGCTTCAAATTTCGGGGGATCTGTCTCGACCGGCGCGCTCTTTCATTTGTACCTGAGGTCTATTCCAAGAAGAGCGGGAGCTGCGGACATTCCAACCCCCGGGGCTGGTCATTCAGTTTCCGCGGCTGCCTCGTCCGGGAGGAAGCGGATCAAGTCCTGGCGTTCCTGGGGGTTGGGTACACGGAAATCCATGTTGTTGCCTGGGACCAGGGTGTCTGGATCGGTCAGCCACTGCTCGAGCGACGCATCGGTCCAGACAATGTGCGCTTTGACCAGAGCCTGAGAGTAGGGGAAGCCGGCGATTTGCCCTGAGATTCGCCCGAAGACGCCATGAAGGCGCGGGCCTTCGCGATTTTGGTTCAGCGCATGACAGCCGGTGCATCGCTTTTGGAAGATTTCCCTGTCGCGCACTGGATCTCTCTTCTCCTGCCGGCGGTGCTGGAGTGCCCACCTGCAGAGTGTCCGTTCCATGCGCCCATCGGGTGAAAGCCTGGACATTGGCATCGGTCACACGCGCGCTCCATTGGATCATCCGATATTGGGGCAGCGGCATCTTCAGCAAGCTGAGATCGAGCGCATTCCCGGTGCAGGCTGAGCAACTGGAGAGATGCCGATTCGCGCGCTCGAATTCCTGTCCCGTGAGCTCGCCATCAACGAGCGCGTTGAGCATCGCGGCGGTGAGGTGATTGCTCATGCGCCGAACTCCCGCGTTGTCATTCTATGGCAACCCGCCTCCCCGTATACGATCGCGTTTCAGTTTCGGTTTGCCCCGGTTTCATGGCTGATCGAGCGCGATATTGTCGAAGGCCGGAAGAACATGAACCTCTCCGCCTGGGACCACTACTCCGTCGATCAGCAACAGACTCTGATGTCGAAGATCGTCGAGGAAACGAAGGAGCGGAAAGTCGGCCACGGCGAAAGCCGGACGGCGGTACGCGCCTCCTGTTCATTTGCCAGAGCGGCTCATGCGTCTGGCGGAGCGGAGAGGGTGGGGCCGGAGAACCCCGGCCACGCTGCGAAGAGCGGGACTATTACTGGATGGCCTGAAATTCTGGGATGGGCCGCTGCCGCTGTGCTTATTTTGATCTTTGCGGCCACCATGCTCGTGCAACGCAGCGGCCGGAGAAGGGATATCGCATCGGTCCAGGAGTCGGGGCTAGTCACAGAGGTCTTTGATCAGCACGTTGCAGCGCTGGCCGGAAACTTACCGCCGAAGGTGCTTTCGACGGACAGGCACACGGTGAAGCCCCGGTTTCAGGGAAAAATCCCCTTCAGCTTCAACCTGCCGGAGAACCTGCCCAAAGACACCATTCTCGATGGCGCGAATCTGACTTACATCGGCAGCCAGCCGGTGGCGCAGCTTCTTTACACCATCGGGCGGCACCGCGTGTCTCTTTTTTTGCGCGAGAAGTCCTCGGCGACTCCAGACAGCCCGTTTGCCGCGGACCACGCTGGGTTCCACGTGACCGCCATGGATATCGACAGTTTGGAAATAATCGCAGTAGCAATGTCGATCCGGCTCGCCTCGCTGAATTAGTCAACCTCATTCGACAGGCCCAAACAGGGGATGCAACGCAGCACAGGTAGGTGGATAAAGGTGAGGGTCACAGGAGGAACTTTGTGACCCGACTACGCCAGACGATGCTGGAGGGAACTCCAGCGTCGTGACTACGCTGACAAGATTATCGATCACTCTATTTGTTGGGTTGAGCGGTATGCGGGCTTCTTTGGCAAGCCGCCGTTTTGAGACTAAACGGCATCGCTGATGGCCATGCGCATAAATACGCCCCTGAACAGGCCCTGGCGTGCAGCGGCCTCTCACTGACGATATAACTGCGAACGATCTCTGCCAGAGGTGAGATGGTTCGATCACTGGGTAGAAAGGCATAACACAGAGCGGGGAGGCTGCGGAACTGAGTTGGTGGGGCATCTTGCGGCGTCGCCATCGCAGCTTCTTCGCCCATGATTTCCAGGGCCATCTCTTCAACTCTAACGACGCAGTTGTTGACCGGTAGCGCTACCGTAATAGAGAATTAGCCCATTGGCGGATGCAGGCATCGGCTGGCTCCATCCGCCGGCATCCGCTCCCGACAGTTCGCGAGGACAACGAGTGATCCACCGAAGAAAGTTTCTGAACACGCTCGTTGCGCTGGCCGCGGGCGTCGCCACCCGTGCTTCGGCCGCCGCGACCGGCATGCTGCTGAACGCGGGCGAGGGCGCAGATGCGAGCGAGGGCGCAGATGCGAGCGAGACGCGCCCGTTCCCGCGCCACGCGGTCAGGCTGGCGTCAAAATCGCTCATCGTAACCCTCGACGGCACAGACGGACTGCCGTTTCGCTATGAGTATGGCGGCGAAGCGATGTGGGGCGAGGACACAGGGGCTCCGATCAGCGCGATCGTGTGCCGCCTTCAGCCAAGAAGTTACGACACGATTCCGTTGAAGGCAGCTTCCGTTGTCCAGAGCCGGAAAGGTGTGGTGTTCAGATTCGAAGTACCGTGGCAGCAGGAGACCGCCTCGCAGTTCTCCCTGCGGTATGCGATCGAGGATGCGTCTGTGACGGTGACGATGCAGGATGTGGTCGAGCAGCCTGGGTTTGAGTTAATCGAGGTCGCACTGCCGAACCTGGTGACGGTGCGCGAGAGCGACGAGGGGGCGTGGATGGCGCAGGGCCGCGATGGCGGCTCGTTCGTGCGAGTCGCCCAGGCGAAGCCCTATCGCTATGAAGATGACGACAACTTCGGACGGATTAGCACCCAGCTTCCCATGGGAGCGGTTGGGAAGGGGAGCATCGGCTGCTCGATGGAGGTGACGGCGTTCATGGATGGAACGGAGACCGCGGTCGCCGGCGATGCGGGTAGGCGAAGCGCGCGCATAGGAACCATTCAGGTGTACCGGGTACACGGGGGGCGCTGCTACAACATGAACGACGGAGGCGACGCGGTGTGCGGAACGAAGGACACGCCGAATCTTCAGGTGGGCCAGACGCCGCGATGCAGGCTGGATTTTTACCGAGTGGATGACCCGGCGACTCCGTGGTTTCCGGCCGCCCGGCTGCTGCGCGCGCGAATGCCGTCGAACCCCACAGCATACTTCGACGACAAGTTCGTCTTCATGATTGGCGGCAAGCTGAAGGTTGAGCCGGAGCCTCGGACGACCTTCGCGCAGAGCGCCCGATTGATTCGTGATGTAGCCAGGCTCACCGACTACGCGCCCCAGGTGGCGTATATCAGCGGCTGGGTCTATAGCGGGCAGGATACGGGCTATCCATCCGAGGATGTGGTCAATGCCAGCCTCGGGACTTATGAAGAATTGATGACGCTAATGGAGCACTGCCGGAGCCTGAATGCAAACGTCAGCGTGAACGTGAACTATGACGATGCCTACAAGAGCAGCCCGCAGTTCGATCCTGCGTTCATCGCGCGGGAGCCGAACGGAGCGATCTGGAAGAGCCGCGCTTGGGATGGCGAGGACTCGTACGTGGTGGGGATGGCGAAGTACGTGGGCGGAGGCTGGGCTAAGCGGCGCATCGAAGCGACGATGGCGCGATACAAGATACGCGATGCGATGCTGATCGACGCCCTTTCGTGGTTCGCGATTCGCAACGACTGGGACCAGGCGCAGCCTGCGAGCGGATACAGGAACCTGGCGGATGGGAAATGGGTGATCCTCGACGAGTTTCGCAGACGCGGCGTTAACGTGACGTCGGAGCAGTTTCGCTATCCGATGGTGGGGAAGCTGGCGCTCTCGGTGAACGGGCCAGAGCCGCGCGACTGCCCTTTTGGCGGCGAGCCGATACCGCTAACGGCGATGATCTACCGTAAGTCGGCGGTCTATGGGGATTCAGGAGATGGCGTCTTCCGGCCGCAGCAGAACCTCTTTTGGAATAGCCGGCCGGGCGTTTGGTATGAGAATAAGACTGACCGAAAGGCCATCGCCGACTTCTATTACCTGGTCGTGCTGCCCTACAACAAAGTGCATCTGCTGGAAGTGCAGTCCTATGCGACGCGCGGAACAACGCGAGAGATTGGTCTGGAGCAAGATTCGAAGGTCTCCATGAACGCCGCCGGCTCCGCTTACACGGTAGTGTGGAAGGGCGCGACGATCACAAGCGATGAATCGACGACATGCCTGGTCGATGCATCTCGCATCGCGTTCTACTCGCGCAGCGGAGGCCGGCTGAGTCATCCCTTGCCCACGGACTGGCATGCCGCGCAGATGACGGCGCGAGCGCTGACTGTGGAGGGCCGCGAGCCATTTCCGGTGCAAATCCAGGATGGACAGATTGCCGTGGACATTCCCGCGCGCTTGCCTGTTATGGTGTATGCGTCCGCTGCGGCCATCCTTTCTCCCGAAGCCGCGGATGACAAGACACGATTTCTCGGACAGGCTGCTGCACGCTGATCATAAGGTTGATGCAGTGCGACCTGGCATTCAAAGAAATCGAGATGAAGGCCCGGGTCATTCGGCCCGAGAAGTGATGAGCGGCCGACTCTGATCCTCCGCAAGGCCAAACATCCGAACAAGTTGTTTCGACCGCAGGGAGTCCTGCCGCCGTTGTTTGTCTAAGGTAAGGCGCGACGTCCCCTTTGCTTCTTTGCGGGGCCAGCCTTCTTTGCGACCCGGCGAGCAGGCTTGGCAACCGGGCCCGCGGCAGTCTGGAGATCTTCGCGAGGCGTCTTACCTGCACTTGACTGGCGCACGACCAGGCTCGGAGCGAGCAGTATATTTCGTGGCTGAACCAAATTGTTAGCGACCAGGTCAAGCGCCACCTGAGCTGCCGTCTCGCCAAGCTGCGCGGTGGATTGATCGACGGAAGTGAGGGGGATATGGAGATACTTCGAATAGTTCACGTTATCAAAGCCGACGAACGCTATATCTCCCGGGATGGTAAGGCCTGCGTCTAGCGTGGCCTTGGTGGCGCCGATCGCGATCACATCGTTATGGCAGAAGACGCCGTTGGGCCTGGACCGTCGCTTTAGCAACCGCTGCATCATCTCGTAGCCGGCGTCGTCGGCCGGCAAACCTCCGCGGGCGCCGGAGAGAACCAGGTCCTCGCGCAGTTCGATGCCGCGCTCGCGCAACGCCTGCCGGAAGCCGCGAAAGCGCTCCGCCGCGGGACTGAGGTCGGGGCTGCCAATGTAGGCAAGCCGCCTGCGTCCGAGTTCGATGAGATGTTCGGTGGCCAGCTTGCCGCCGGCGTAATCGTCCGTGCCGACGAAGTTTGCGCGCAGGAGCGGAAATGGCCGATCGACGAGCACCAGCGGAGTATTTTTATGGTGCATGCCATAGAAGCCCTGCAAAGACGTTTGGCATGAGGCGAGCAGGAGTGCGTCGACCCCGCGCGCGAGCATCATGCGAATCTCGGATTGCTCGATCTCGGGGCTGTCTTCCGAGGACGCAAGAATGAGACCGTAGGAGTGTTTGCGCAGCGCGCCTCCCAGCGACTTGGCGAGCTCGGTGAAAAACGGATTGAGCAGGTCGGGTACGATGAGGCCGACCATGAAGGACTGGCCGGTCGCGAGACTTCGCGCCATCATATTCGGCTGATAGTCCAGCTCCTTCATACGCTTGAGAATGCGGTCGCGGGTCGCGTCGCTTATGTCGGTGAGGCCGCGCAGCGCCTTCGAGACAGTGATCAGGGAGACATTCAACTCCCTCGCAATGTCCTTGAGACGAACCGCCATCGGTGCTCCACTTGGAGAGAGGAGGGCTTTGAAATCGACGCGCCATGCGCCGGCAGAAGGCGCGCTGTAGTGAGCATACATCACCAGCCGAGGCATACGGTATCGCTAACCGCCGACAGCAGCTCCCGCATTGCGCCGGCACAAATCGACCCGGAGCTGTGATTCGTCCTATCTCCCGTTTCACTCCTATGGTGGAGTGAGCGGAATGCACGGTGATGCCTTGGATGGACCGCCTTAGTCGTACATGCGATCAAGCGGCCGGCTGCCGGTAAGAAGTTCGTGGGCTCGTGCTTGCGACAAAGGCGTATGAGCGAGCGGCGATCAAAGCAGCCGCGAACGGGGCTACCGCCGCTGCACGTACGCCGATGCTGCTTAACCCGGCCATGAGAATGCGAGCCCTTGAGGGCCTCCTGCGGGAGTTTCTCGGCGCGAAGCTCCGGTTCTCCGGCGCTTCGCTAAATCCTTGAAACGGTATCGCTACCGCTATTTGCCACTGAGAGGTTGTGCGAGGTTCCGTGGCCATGGAAACAAATCAGAACGGGATTAGTCCAAAAAACTAGTTGCCAATTACGTTAGCGATAGCGTAGAGTTGTCCGGCAATCGACCCCTCGGTTCCCCGGGTTCGCGAGCCACAGCTTTTCTGTTGAAGTCCGGCACAGATATGCCGGGCCGGAGGCGACGTTTTCGGAAGAGATGGAACTACATGACCCTTGATCGCCGCACATCTCAGACCGAGTCCGCGGGTCTGACCCGCTTTGCGGTTGAACGATACCCCTCGGCGAAGAGGGCGTGCGCAGAAGTGGAGCACTGGGATGACTTGCGGACTGAGCGGTACGTTGAGGGGCGGACGGTGATCGGCACAACGCTGTTCGTGGTCTTGGCGAACCGAAAGCCGGCCGGCCCGCATGAGCTCAGCGCCGATGGCTCCGATGAGCTCGTGTCGTCATGCGCGTCAGTGACGGGTACGGAAGATGGTAGTGCTTCACGGCGAGTGACGCAGGCCTAGGGGAGCGTGCATTGGGGCGTGTGGAGAAGGAAATCAAGGAGGCGTTATGAAGGGGATGGCAGGGCTACTTTCTCGAAACTTTATTTTTGCGCGGATCATACCGCTCGCATGGCTCGGCGTGGCGTTTATCCTTGCGCCACTTGGATTCTCACAATCGAGCACGAGCGCGCGGCTCACCGGCTCCGTCACCGACCCCAGCGGGGCCGCATTGGACCACATAAAGATAACCGCACATGACTTGGAGACCAACCTCGATGTGGTTGTTGAGAGCGACAGCGCGGGAAACTACGCCTTCAATTCCCTGCCGGTTGGAAAGTACAAAGTGACCGCGGAGGGCAATGGCTTCGCGCCCCTGATCGAAACCGGCGTCGAACTGACGGTCGGGCAAACGGCTACGCTCAACCTCTCGTTGAAACTGGGTGGATCGCAGGAGACCGTCACGGTTGCGGGGGGAGCCGACCTGATCAACACCACTTCGGCCGAGATCGGGCAGACGATCGGCGAGGAGACGATCAAGGAGCTGCCGCTGAATGGCCGGGACCCGGGAGCGCTGGTCTTTCTGGCCGCCGGGGTCACGAACGAGTTGAACAGCGAGGCGTCCACGCTGCAGGCGACCAATTCGTTTCCGAATGAGTCCGGCGCCTCGGCGGGCGGCCAGAGGCAGGGAAGCACCTGGTACCTGCTCGACGGCGTCTCCAACATGGACACTTATACCCTGCTGTCGCTGCCGTTTCCCAATCCTGACGCGACGCAGGAGTTCCGTGTGGTCTCGAACAACTTCGATGCGAGCAATGGATTCGCGCCGAGCGCGATCGTGAGCATTCAAACTAAATCGGGAAGCAATACGTTGCATGGCGGCGTGTTCGAGTTCATTCGCAACGACTACTTCAATGCCGCAAATCCATTCACCGGACTGAGAGATCCTCTGAAGCGAAATCAGTTTGGCGGTTATGCGGGAGGCCCGGTCTTCAAGAACAAGCTGTTCTTTTTTGCAAACTACCAGGGGACGCGGGAGAGCACGACGTCGGAGACGAATACCGCCTACACGCCGACCCAGGCAGAACGCAACGGAGACTTTACCGCGCTGCTTACCGTGACGGACGCGAATGGAAACCCCGCTCCGATCGTTCTACCGGCGCCTTTCGTCGGCAACAAGATCGATCCTTCGGAGTACAGCCCCGGGGCGGTCAAGTTGCTGCAGTACATTCCGGTCGGTCAGAATGCAACGACGGGCTATACCAATTTCGCTTTGCCGAAGCAACCTACTTTGTTCAACGAAGTGACGGCTCGTCTGGATTACAACCTCAACGATAAGCATCGCTTCTTCGTGCGCAGTTTTCAGAATGACTACAACCAGGTGGGCGAGACGCTGCCGAACAACTTGCTGGCCGGCATTCTGGGCTCGAATGGCGTGTTTCTCAACGAGGTGCTCAACCATACCTGGACGATCGATGCAAACACTCTCAACACTCTGGCGCTGGGGTATGTGAGCTACGACTTCCACACCGGCACGGCACTGAAGAACGCCAGCGGCCAACCGCTCTGCCTCTCTGAGTTCATCAATGTGGCAGACCCGCCGAATGCGTGTTACATAGAAGACCTGAATGTACTGGCGAGCGGGACCTCGAGCCCGTATCTGCCGCCCACTGGGTTTACCTCGTTTTCGAGCAATCCGGACAATACCAAGCGGCGCGACTTCAGCCTGACTGAGACCTTCACGAAGATCATTGGACGGCATACGCTCGCGGCCGGAGGGGATATCTTCCATCGGCACCACACGGAGCAATCGCTGTTCTATGAGAGCCCGATCATCGGTTTCAACGGGGAGTACGATAACGGCGTTCCCTTCGCGGATTTTCTCCTGGGCAAGGCGGACTCCCTGTTCCAGGGCGCGGGGGAGGCAGGCGCGACCTCGCAATGGATGTTCGGGGTTTATGCTCAGGATCAATACAAGGTCACGCCGAAAGTGACCGCGACGATGGGGCTGCGGTGGGATCCGAACACTCCGGCGGTGATCGCCGGCGGACGCGGGGCCGATTATGTTCCGGGACAGCAGAGCACGCGTTTTCCAAATGCGCCGCTCGGCCTGGTCTTTCCCGGGGATACGGGAATTCCGGACAGCCTTTATAACGCCAGCTATGGCTACTTCGAACCGCGCATCGGTATCGCCTGGACCATTACTCCGATGACTACCCTGCGGTCTGCCTTCGGCATGTTCACCAGTCCGATGGAAGACGCCTTCTACCAGCGAGTGTGGGACGTGGCGCCCTTTGAGCCGAGCTACAGCCCGCCCTCGAGCACGACCGAGTGGGTTCCGTTCGACAACCCCTGGACGAACTTTACGGGGGGACCGGGGCTTGCGGCGGGAAAGAGTCCATTTCCTCCATTCGCCGGACCGCAGCAGAACCCGCCCAGCACCTCTACCTTTGGCGGCGGTGCGGGAGTTCCCGCGACGTTCATACCTAACCTGAAGCTGGGGGTGACGGAGAGCTGGAACGTTTCGGTCGAGCAACAGTTCTCGAAGTCGCTGGCCCTGCACGTTGCGTATGTGGCCAGCGAGTCCTATCACCAGGCGACCACGGTCGACCGGAACCCCGGCATGCCGGGACCTGCCGGACAGGCATACGCCGACCGGGGGATCCGCTTCAATTCAAACTTCGGGGGAATTATCCAGGTGCAGGATGGCGGTACGGCAAGCTACAGTTCACTGCAGGCCGGACTGGAACATAAGTTCTCCCACAGCGTCCAGTTCCAGACTAACTTCACGTGGTCGAAGACCACGGATGTAGGAGGGTCGGGGGATCCGGACTTTGAATCCAGCGTCAGCGATCCGTTCGATATCCGACACGACAAAGGGCCTTCCAGCCTGAACGTTCCGTTCGTATGGGTAACTTATGGTGTGTACCAGGCGCCTGGGTTCAGGAATCGCGACTTTCTGATGAGGAATTTCCTTGGCGGCTGGGAGTGCAGCGCGATCTTCACGGCGGAGTCCGGCGAACCCTTCACGATTAACGGAGGCAACGGCAACAACAACTCCGGATACGACGAGGGACAGGATCGGGCTGATGTGGTTCCCGGTGTCTCGCGGAACATCCGGCAGGGCGGCAAGAGCCATTGGCTGAACAATTACTTCAACACTTCGGCATTCACCCAAAATGAGGTTGGCACACCAGGAAACTCACCAAAATTTTCTATCCAGAATCCTCCGGATCGGGATGTAGACCTGGCACTTATCAAGAATTTCAACTTCCACGAACGTTACCGGACGCAGTTCCGCTGGGAGATGTTCAATGCGACCAATACGCCCAGTTACGGTCAGCCGGATAACAATCCTACCGACAGCAACTTCGGTCAAATCTCCGGTATCGGCCCGATCTCACCTCGTGTCATGCAGGGAGGGCTGAAGATCGCTTTCTAGTCAGTCTTCATCCACCACGAGAGGGGCGCTGCCTTCATACTCCACAAGGACTATCTATCGAGCTTCGGCTGTCGGAACACAGGCACCGGCCAGCTGCGCGTGTACAGTCTTTTGCTTGCCGGTCCCTCCGCCCCCCGTGCCCAATACCCTCCGTGCCGTGCGCAATGAGGACCACATGGTGCTGAACTGGAATCACGTTGCCGATTCGGTTATCGTTGCCCCTACCTATATAATCGAGATGAGGGAAGCAGGACAGCCCTGCATCTTGGCCTCCGGCCCCCCGCGCTATTAACCGTGGCCACGTCAGATTCAGCGCAGGCCGAGTTCGCGTTCTCGCCGCTGACAACAACGGCGTCAGTGCACCTTCTCAGCCCGTCGCGATCACTCTCATCCGCAGCGCAGCCCGGCCACATCATGCCTACGCGATGCTATCGAGGTTGGAGGAGTGTAAAAACCGCGAAATAACTCCTCAACGAACTTCTCAGTGAGGATACTTGTGGCGTTGAGATATCGAGGTGTATTAGCCTTTCAGCTTGCAGGAGCGATGGACGTACGGCAGTGCTGCTGTCTTGCCGTGTTGGGGTTGGCGGTGCTCGTTCGGAGCTACGCCGCTGCGCAAGTATCTTTCGCGGCTGGTGGTCCAGCACGACTTGGCTCGACAGTTCAATCGGCAAGATCGGAAGCTCCCGCTCGTCGAATTTGGGGCGATCTGGGCAATGGGTGGTATGCGAATCCAATTCTGCCTGGCGATTTCAGCGATCTCGATGCGATCCGCGTGGGACAGAACTACTATGCGATTTCATCGACCATGCAGTATTCGCCGGGGATGGCGGTACTGCAGTCGCACGACCTGGTGAACTGGACGATTATCGGACATGTGGTTCCGGACCTGACGGCACTCGATCCACAACTAAACTGGGACAAGATGAGCCGGGCGGGACGGGGAATCTGGGGTGGGGCCATCCGGTATCACGACAACCGATTCTGGGTTTATTTTGGAACGCCGGATCAGGGAATTTTCATGAGCACGGCACTAACTCCTGCAGGTCCCTGGAGCCAGGTTCGCCGGGTCCTCGGTGCGCCGGGATGGGACGACCCGTGCCCCTTCTGGGATGAAGACGGGCAGGCTTACCTGGTGACGACGCATTTTGCACCTGAGGGTCCATCGGGAACTACTTACAACATTCACCTTTTCAGAATGACAGCGAGCGGTGACGGCCTCGAGAGCGGGCCGGATCGAATCATTCACCGCTCGAACGGCAGTGAAGCCAACAAGCTTTATAAGATTAACGGTCTCTACTATCACTATTACAGCGAGGTGAGAAGAGAGGGGCGGGCGCCGATGATGGAACGGGCACGCAGTCTGGACGGTCCCTGGGAAAGCCATCAACTGATGCACGTCCACGGCGCAATCGATAAAGAACCAAATCAGGGAGGTTTGGTCGAGCTTCCGTCGGGTCAATGGTATTTCCTGACTCACCAGGGCCAGGGGGACTGGGAGGGACGTGCGGGCGTATTGCTTCCTGTCACATGGATTGGGGGCTGGCCCGTTGTTGGGCGGGTAGGTGGAGACGGCATCGGAAGGATGATCTGGGGCGCGAAAAAGCCTGTGCCGGGCTTTCCGCGGACCAACCTGGCCGCCAGCGATTCATTCAAAGGACCCGCGCTCAGGCCGGAGTGGGAATGGAATTACCAGCCCCGGCCGGACACGTGGTCGCTCACAGAACATCCTGGAAGCCTCAGAATGCGCGCCTTTCCCCCTCTCAAGCCTGGGGACTTTCACACGATTCCGAACGTTCTAAGGCAGCGCTCGTTCCGAACTTCGCACAATGAGGTCACGGTCAAGCTCGATCTCTCCGGCATGGTTGATGGGCAGCAGGCGGGGCTGGCCCATTTTGCCAAAGGATGGTGCAGCGTGAGCGTGTTGCAAAGGGGCAACCTCCGCGCACTGCAGTATGACGAGGATGGCAGCTCTGCCGCCGGAACAGCAGTGACACAGAACATAATGTATCTTCGGTCCGAATGGGACTTTGAGGGGCGCAACCGTTTCTATTACAGCCTCGACGGCCGTAGTTATGAAGCTATCGGCGGATTGTCCCAGCTTACCTGGGGTTTCTACCGGGGTGACCGCATCGGCCTCTATACGAGTAACTCGAGCGCAGCAAGTGGCTTCATCGACATCGAGTCTTTCGAGTATCGAATCCAGCTTTGAGATTTATTCGGAAACCTTTCCGCATATGAGTATCCAGATGACACCATTCCGGAGTTCGCCATTTCTGTGGGCCGCACAATCCGGGCTCGCACTCATCATGCTTTTGTCATCTGCTGCTATGGAGCATCCCGCACCTGCAAGTACCGGCCGCACGCCATGGCTGGCGAGCTGGATTGGGGCTCCTGCGTCCGCTCCGGGAGAGGAGAACACATCCAAGGCTGCCGCCGCGCTTCCCATTTTCAGGCGAAAGTTTCAGGTGCGGGAGCCCGTAGCTCGCGCGGAATTGCGCATTTCGGGCTTGGGTCAGTACGAGGCGCTGATCAATGGACAGATGACGACTGACAGCGTGCTGAATTCCGCATGGAGCGATTACCGCAAGCGCGTATATTACAACACCTGGGATGTTACACAGCTGGTCAAGCGGGGCGTGAATGTTATCGGAGTTATGCTCGGCAACGGCATGTATAACGTGGTCGAGACCAGGGGGCGGTACACCAAGTTCGCCGGATCGTTTGGAGAACCGGCGCTCATCCTCCAGCTGACGATAACCTTCAGAAACGGCACGACGATGACGGTATCGAGTGACGGCGCATGGAAAACTTCGCCGGGCCCGATTACGTTCGATTCAGTTTACGGCGGCGAAGATTATGACGCCCGGCTGGAGCAGCCTGGGTGGGACGAGCCAGGATTCGATGACACGCACTGGAGACCCGTGTCTGTAAACCACGGACCCGGCGGCAAGCTCATTCCCGAGTCAATACCTCTCGTGAAGGCGTTCGATCTATATCGGCCGATCGGCGTGACGCATCCGCGCCCGGGAGTGACGGTTTACGACTTTGGTGAAAACTCGTCAGGCTGGCCGGAGATCGAGGTTACCGGTCAGCGCGGTGCTGTGGTCACACTTATCCCCGGCGAATTACTCGACGGCAAAGGGTTGGTCACCCAAAGGAGCGCGGCCGCCTCTCCTGCGGAGCGCAACTCGTTTTCCTATGTGCTGAAAGGTGGAGGGCCGGAAAAATGGCATCCACAGTTTAGCTACTACGGATTTCGCTATATGCAGGCGGAAACTTCCGGGGAGGTTGCGATCGTACAAATCGACGCCCGGTTTCTGCACGATGCGGTCTCGGTGGATGGCCAGTTCTCTTCTTCCGATCCGCTGCTGAATGCCATTCACGCCCTTATCAATCGAGCCATGCTGAGCAACATGATGAGCGTGTTGACGGACTGCCCGCATCGCGAAAAGCTTGGCTGGCTGGAGCAGAGCCATCTGGCGGGCGCGTCACTTATGTACAACTTCAATCTGAAGGCGCTGTACGCGAAAATCGCCGATGATATGCAGGATGCGCAGCTCACCGATGGGCTGGTGCCGGACATCGCACCGGAGTTCACGGTTTTCGAGCGGGGCTTTCGTGACTCACCTGAATGGGGATCTGCCATCATCCTTAGTTCGTGGAAGTCCTACCAGTTTTATGGCAATCTTAGTATTCTGCGCGATCACTATGCGGGGATGCAGCGGTATGTCACTTATCTGCAGGGGCGATCGTATGGAAACCTGCTGGGGTATGGACTGGGGGACTGGTACGACATCGGTCCCAATGCGCCGGGCGAATCTCAGCTGACCGCAAAGGGTGTGACGGCAACGGCAGTTTTCTATCAGGACCTCTCGACAATGGGGCGTATTGCTGCGCTGCTGGGCCGTCCGCAGGAGGCTCAGAGGTATACGGGAGAGGCCGAGCAGGTCAGGCGGTCCTTCAATGCACGTTTTTTTGATTCCGAACGCTACCAATATGACTCCGGCAGCCAAAGTGCAAATGCCATGGCGCTGGCTTTGGATCTTGTGCCCGAGTCTCAGCGGCAGGCCGTACTCGCGAATCTTATTGCGGACATCAGAATGCACGGCAATCACGTTACAGCGGGAGATATCGGATTCCACTACGTGGTGTTAGCGCTGATGCAGGAAGGGCGCTCGGATGTGTTGTACGACATGTTTTCGCGCACGGACAGGCCAAGTTATGGATACCAGTTAGCGCGTGGAGCGACAGCTCTGACGGAGGCGTGGGACGCGAATCCAAATTCTTCGCAGAATCACTTTATGCTGGGGCACGCTGAAGAGTGGTTTTATCGCGGACTGGGCGGCATTGATTTCGACATGAGCCGCAGCGCCGGCGAGCGAATCCGTATCCGGCCGGCGATTGTGGGCGATCTCACCTATGTATCGGCAACGTACCGATCGACGTCAGGAAGGATTGGCAGCACGTGGTCCCGTGCCGGCAGGGCTCTGAACATGGAAGTGACGATCCCGCCCGGTTCGTCCGGCGAATTGTTCGTGCCGGACGGATACAAGCTGGTGAGCGTCAACGGGAAGCCGCCCCGATTCGATCGGCGACTTCGGATGAAAGAGGCCGTTGGCCGTCCCGCCATTCTCGCGACGGGAGGGGTTTGGCAAATAAAAGCGGAACGTGCGTCAACAAGACAACCGGACGATTGCCAGAGCCCGTGATCGCCCACCACGAGATGCCCGTATGCGGATGGTATCTCGTGGACCAGCAGGGTCAGCTTCGACGCTGTTGACTTGTGGGTCACAGGCCTCTGATCGACGTCCTCAGCGAAATTCGAATCGCCGGGATTGGGGTCGCCGAAGGTGGGGTGCTCTAGGGTGTTATACACCCCCACCGGAATCGGCGGCCATGCGCTCCCTACGGGCCAGTTCTGCATGAGGGTTGCGTCCGGATGCGTAAGCAGAAAATGCAGGTAGTGTGTGTGCTAGAGTTAGCGGTAACGTAAAGCGGCCCCGCGACTGACCCGGCAAAATCACCCAGCGATGGGTACACGAAAAGGATGGCCATGCAGGCACTCCAGCGAGGAGAGCTGAGGATCGGATTCTGGGGCGCTGTTTCGGCAAACATGCTGAACATGATCGGCGTTGGACCGTTCCTGACAATCCCTCTCGCGCTGGCGGCAATGGGCGGACCGGATGCGATGCTGGGCTGGATTCTGGGGGCGTTTATTTCCCTGTGTGACGGGATGGTATGGTCGGAGCTGGGATCCGCCATGCCATGTTCCGGGGGACCTTATGAATATCTGCTCCAGGCTTTCGGGCCCCACGGTTTTGGCCGGCTTTTCAGCTTCCTGTTTCTTTGGCAGGCGATCATTCTGGGACCCATCTCGATTGCAGGCGGAGCGGTGGGCTTCGCTCAATATGCGGGCTATTTACTTCCCAGCTTCCACCATGCCGCTCTGGTTGCAATGGCGGCGGCGGTCTGCCTGGTGAACACGTGGCTGTTGTATCGGGATATCCGGTCTATTTCATATGTATCGATGGGCATTGCAATCATCGTCGTCGCCTCGACGGTATGGATCATCGCGACGGGTGCGACGCACTTCCATGCGAGGCTCGCATTCGATTTTCCGCCGGGATCGTTCCACCTGATGCATGGTTTCTTTCTGGGGCTTGGGTCGGCGACGCTGATCGCGCTCTACGACTACGGCGGCTACTACAACGTCTGCCTGATCGGCGACGAGGTTCAGCGGCCGAGAAAGACGATCCCGCGTTCCATCCTGTTTTCGATCATTATTGTGGCGGCAATCTACCTCGCGATGAACGTCTCCATCCTGGGAGTCCTGCCGTGGCGGGATGCGATGCATTCTCAGGCCGTGGTGGCGGACTTTATGATTCACGCCTACGGCAGGGGCGCGGCCAACTGGATCACTGTGCTGATCCTGATTGCATCGTTTGGCTCGGTCTTCGCCATTCTGCTCGGGTATTCTCGCATACCGTATGCAGCGGCGATCGAGGGACAATTCTTTGCGGTGTTCGGCCGCCTGCACGCGAAGGGAAAATTTCCATATATCTCGGTGCTGGGGATGGGAATCTGCTCCGCAGCGGCATGCCTGTTTAGCTTGCAGAGCCTGATTACAGCGCTCATCGTTACGCAGACTCTGCTGCAGTTTGCCGCGCAGTGCGTCGCCGTGATCCTGCTGCGCAGGCAGAAGCGCGAACCGGCGGACTCCTATCGGATGCCCTTCTACCCGCTTCCTGCGCTGATTGCTCTTACAGGATGGACCTTCGTGGTGGTCACCAGCGGCGCGCGATATATCGTTCTGGCCGGCATCTTCCTGCTGGCTGGGGTGCTGATCTTTTTGTGGCGCGCACGCCAGCAGGCGAGCTGGCCGTTTGCCGGGGTTGCGGTATGAAGAAGCGCTGGGATGCGGTGACGGTCGGGCAAATTTATGTCGACCACGTGTTTTCAGGACTCGCACACTGGCCGCTGCCGGGCGAAGAGGTGTTCACGCGCAACTATCTTCGTGAACTGGGGGGCGGAGCGGCGATTACCGCCTGCGGTTTGGGAAGGCTGGGGCGCAAAACTTCGGTCTTCGGTCTGGCTGGGCAGGTGGAACGTCCCTGGATGAAGCGGCGCTTTCGGGAATTCGGCGTCATGAGCCGGGGGTTGAAGCAGGTGGAGGGCAGTTCCGGCGTCACTTTGAGCGTCTCGGTTACGAGTGAACGGTCCTTCTACAGCTTCGCCGGCGCGAACGACCGACTGGGCGAGTATCTGGCATCGCCGCACATCATCGAGCATCTGCAATGCGCTTCGCATGTCCACTTTGCCGTGCCTCTGGAAAGAGCGATCGCGCGATTGATCCTGCCGGAGCTGAAAATTGCTGGCTGCACGGTGTCCCTCGATGTCGGCTGGCAACCGGAGTGGTATCTGGATGCGGAGAACCTGCAGACCTGTCGCGAGATTGACTACTTCCTTCCCAACCGGAAAGAGGCCGAATACCTGACGGGCAGGAAACATCCTGAAGAGGTTCTGCTGGGACTTGAAGAGCTTGGATTCTCTCACGTAGTGGTCAAGCTCGGAGCCGATGGGGCAGCGATGCATAACGGCGGAGGCATGCTGCATGTGGGTTCGCCGGAGGTGCAGGTCGTCGACACAACCGGGGCGGGAGACGCCTTCGATGCCGGACTGATCGATGCGCTGCTGGATGGCGCCGGCCCACTGCAGGCGCTGCGGAGAGCCGCCATCTGCGGAGCTCTGTCGACGCGGTCGGCGGGGGCGCTGAATAGTCTGGCGAGCCGTGCAGAACTGGAGAAGTTCTATGGGCAGTCGTAAGGTAGCGCTGATTGGGGGCGGGGGCGTCCGTTCGCCGCTGGTTATCTTTGGCGTCAACGAATCGCGCCGGCATCTGGGCGTGGACGAGATGGTGCTTTACGATCCAGACCGTCAGCGCGCGGGACTGATGTGCCGCCTGGGCGAAGCTGTGATCGCGCGGGAAGGCGGCGGGCTCAAACTGCGCATTGCAACCGATGCGAGCGATGCGATCGACGGGGCCTCATTTGTGCTGACGGCTATTCGGGTGGGCGGCATTGCGGCCAGAGCCGTCGACGAACAGATCTGCATCAGCCATGGCTACGCCGGCCAAGAGACAACCGGGCCAGGCGGAGCAGCGATGGGCCTGCGGACTGCGGCAGTGGCCATCGAATATGCGCGTCTTATGGAGAGGCTTAGTCCTGGCGGGTGGATGATCAATTTCACCAACCCTGCCGGAATGATTACTCAGGCGGTGAGCCATCACACCGGCGTTCAGGTTATCGGCATCTGCGACACGCCATCCGAACTTTTTCACCGCATCGCGCTGGCGCTTGGTGCGCCCGCGGCGGACGTACACTGCGACTACATCGGTCTGAACCACTTGGGCTGGGTTCGGCGCGTGTTGCTGCGCGGGCAGGATGTAACGGCGAGTCTGCTGGCCGATGATCGCGCGCTTCGCAGCCTGTACCAGGCAGACCTGTTTGACCCGGCGCTGCTGCGAACTCTGCAACTGATCCCGACCGAGTATTTGTACTTTTACTACAGCCGCCGGAAGGCGCTTGCCAATCAGTTAAAGGCCGGCACCACCAGAGGAACCGAGCTGGTTTCGCTCAATGATCAGCTTTATGCCACGCTGGCTGGGGCCATCGGGGCCAATGACGCGGAAGGCGCGCTGGGCGTCTATGTGGACTACCTCAATCAGCGTTCCGGTTCGTACATGAGCCTGGAAGCCAGCGCCGGAAGCGCCTTTGACCGGTCTGTTGCCTTAACCGAGGACCCTTTCCGAACTGCAACCGGCTATCATCGCATTGCTGTCGAAGTTATGAACGGACTCTGCAGCGACGAGCCGCGGCGTGTGGTAGTGAACGTCCGGAACCAAGGCGCTATTCCGGACCTTGCCAACGAAGACATCATTGAGGCGCCATCGGCGATCTCGAAAGCGGGGATCGTTCCGGAGCATTGCGGATCGTTGCCGGAAGAGGTGCGTGGTCTGGTGATGGCCGTTAAGGCCTACGAGCGAGCCGCAATCCAGGCGGCTGTCTCCGGTTCAAGGGAGGCCGCGCGCAAAGCAATGCTTCTTTATCCCGTGATCGGCGAATGGGAGCCCTCGGGTGAGTTGCTCCGCGAATTCGCTTTGAACAGCCCCGCATTTCCCCAGCTTGACTAGTTCCAGTACCAGGATCCGCCGCGCGACCCGCGACGGACTCCCGGGCCGGAGCTACCAGTCGAGTTTGTCCGGGAAGAACTCCGCGATCAGCTCGTCATACCAGGGCTTCAGTTCCTTCACATTGGGCTTTGCCGCGCCCTTCGAATACAAATCGTAAGGATTGAACTTCTTGACCCACGGCAGCATCTCCTTGTCGTGATCGGAAACGAGATGCTGATAGGCGCCCTGCTGGTGCCATGCATAGAAGGAGTGGTAGCGGAGCATGTACAGCGCCGGTTCGGGCAGGTAATCGCGAACCACGTGAGCGACGTAGGCGTCGTGTCCCCAGGACATATGAACATTGTTCAATCCGCAGTTCGGCTCATAAATGCCGTACTGGGTCTGATATTCGGCGACGCCCATGTCCGGATTCTGTGCGAAGTACTCGGGAAAAACTATCGTGTCGGAATAGGCGCAGCCCACGGGGAAGGTGTCGCCGACGACCGCCCACTGTGGCTCGCCATACAGACACAGGACCTTGCCGAGATCGTGGATGAACCCGGTGAGCACCATCCAGCGCGGGTGTCCATCTTTGCGGATCGCTTCTGAGGTCTGCAGCAGATGCTCGATCTGTGTGAGGTCGGTATCGGGGTCACTTTCATCCACAAGGGTGTTGAGGAATTCTGCGGCTTCCCAGATGCTCATCGCGCGTTTCCTCAGAGCGAAATATTCCTCTTCCTTTCCCAGCACGAAATCCAGGGTCTGGCAGGCGTGGTTCGTTTTGTAAAATTCCGCCACTCTCGGCACGACAGCAGCGTCGTAATTGCGAAACTCCGATTCGGACTTGCCTTCGCGGTAGCGGCCGGCAACAAAACCGCTCCAGTCATCTTCAATCGCCAAACTGTTCCGTGTCGCCATTGCGGTATCGGTCATTCCAGTACCTCCTGCCCTAGATAGCGCCGTTACCGCTAACGTATTCGTTGCGCCGGGATTTTGCAAGTTGAGTCACTGGTTGTTGGCCCTGAACAGGCGGCGTGGCCGTTCCATGCACGCCCGGCGCATGACGTTGTCCGCTTGCTCCTGTCGAATACTCCGATTTCCACCTCAGGAGTTTTCGGAAGAGAGAACCGGAACGGAGGGCCGCGGTTCGACCTTCCTGGTTGTAATGGAAACCTTCGCGGGCATCAGCTCCGGGCCGTCCCAACCGTCTTTCACCGCTTCCACATGGATCTCGCCTGCACGCTTCGCGCTCTGGACGAGAACTTGTGCCAGACCGTTGAAGAGTGAACGCTTCGGCTCTTTGTCGCTCTCCTGACAGTTAGGATTGCCGTTTCCTACGCCGATCAACTGTCCCGCGCCGGAGACATGGAAGGCGATCTTGTTGTTTGCAATCGGCACCCGCCGCCCGCCTCCGTCCAGCGCCTCCACCATCAGGATCGCAACGTCTTCGCCGTCCGCGTCGATCTCTGTGCGATCCGCCGTCAGGCGGATCGATACCTCCGATCCGGTTGTCTCCCGCTTGTCGGTGAGAACGACCTTACCGTCTTTCATCCCTCGAGCCTCAATTGTGCCGGGCTCGTACTGCACCTTCCACTCCACATGTCCGAGCACCGGCACCTTCTTCCCGCCCAGGCTCTTTCCGTTCACAAGCAGCTCGACCTCATCCAGGTTGGAATAAACCCAGACCGCAATCTCCTCGCCTTCTCTTCCCGCCCAGTTCCAGTGGGGGAAAAGGTGGAGTGACGGGTCCTTGCCCCACCATGCTTTGTAGTAATAGAAGTAGTCCTTCGGGAATCCGCACATGTCCACGATCCCGAACTGCGAATTGATCGAAGGCCAGCCGTACGGGGTGGGCTCACCACGATAATCGAACCCAGTCCACGCGAATCCGCCCGCCTCCCAGGCGCGCGAGCCATAGAACGACCACCATTGTTCCGGCGTCTCACCCCAGCGCACCACGCCATCATAGCTGCTGATTGTGTTGCGGAGCGGATCGGAAGCATACTCGCCGCGCGTGCTGATCGCACTTGAGGTCTCCGACCCGAACAACGAGCGACGCGGATACTTCTGATGGTAAGCCTCCGGGAACTTTGTGTTGTAGTTGAAGCCGATAATGTCCAGCGCCAGGGAGACGCCCTTTTCGTTATCCCCATTCACCGCTGCCGAGACCACCCGGGTCAGATCCAGTTCGTGGCAGAGACTCACCATGCTGGCGCCGATCTTTGCGCCCTGATCGGCCATCTGGTCTTGAAGTTCCCACTCTTCGTTTCCGATCGACCAGAGGATGATCGAGGGCGAGTTTCGATAGCGTTTCACCATCAGTTCCAGCTGATGCAGGCCCTCCGGATTGGCGCTCATCTGGCGCGTCTCGCACATCATCATCATGCCCATGCGGTCGCAGGCATCCACCCAATCCGGGGTGGGCATGTTGTGCGAGGTGCGGACGGCGTTGCACCCCATCTCGCGCAGCACCGCCAGCCGGAACCATTGCAGTCGATCGGGCAGGGCCGCGCCTACCCCCGCGTGATCCTGATGATTACAGGTACCCTGAATCTTGACCGGCTTGCCATTCAGCAGAAAGCCCTTGTCCGCATCGAAGACCGCGGTGCGAACCCCGAACGTCACCTGCTCCGCATCGCGCACTTGGCCGCCGGACTCGACCGTGACGACGGCGGAGTACAGATTCGGCTCATCGACCGACCACAGTACCGGGTTGGCGACCTTTGCCGTGGCGTTGTAAGTAACTGTGCCATCGACCGCGATGGTCTGCGCGACAGCGTTGGCGATGGCAACGGTCTCGCCCTTCTTGTCCACGACCTTCCATCTCACACCGGCGCGGGCTTCCTGCTTGCTCTGGTTATGTACGACGGTTGCGAGCGCGAGTGTCGCCGAGCCACCGTTCATCGTCGCGCGCACGGTGCTGTCCCAACGGCCCAGGTGCACGGCTTCGGTTTTGGTCAACCAGACGTGACGATAGACACCCGCACCTTCATAGAACCATCCGTCGCCGAAGCTGGCGTCAACACGGAGGACAATGTAATTCTTTGCGCCATAGGCGAGGAAGTCGGTGAGGTCGAAGCGGAAGGGAGCGTAACCGTTGTCGTTGCGGCCGATGAAGCAGCCGTTGACGAAAACCAGCACATCACGAAAGGCGCCGTCGAACTCAATCGCGATGCGCCTTCCCGAATCGCTCTGCGGTATCTCGAATTCGCGCCGGTACCAGCCCACGCTGGTTTCCGGATAGCGCCGGCCCAGTGGTTTATAGCCGTGGGACATTTGCTGATCGTCATGAACGAAAGGCAGCTCGACGGCCCAGTCGTGAGGCAAGTCCAGAACCCGCCATTTGGAATCGTCGAATTCGGCTTTCGCAAATTTGAATTCGCCGGTCTTGGAAAAGTCCCCCTGGTCGAAGCCGAACTCCAGATCCTTTGCCGGATCGCTGCCATGACCGAAGATGAATTTCCATCCAAAGTCGAAAAGCAACTGTTCACGAGGTGCAACGGCCACCACGCCGGAGCTTTCAGGTTGGTCGGTGCCCAGAAGCGCCGCGGCTCGGGACCATGCGGAGCGAGCGAAGATCGAAGAGGCGGAAAGAGTGAGTCCGGAAGCGAGCAGGTCGCGGCGGGTGATATCGGGCATGAGCGTCCTCAGAAAATTCGTGGGTTGGCAGTCTTACAGGCGGCGCAGAGCGGGCGAAAATGGCGGACAACCAGCGCCGTGCGAGTAAACGGTTTCATTTGGTCGCTATCAGTATTCGCCACACCACGTTTTGACGCAAGCACAGTATCGCGACACCACCGTCGGGTTGGAGTGCCCGGCAAATTTTGTACCAGGGAGGATGAGACAAACTGGTATGGGAGGAGCCTGGGATGGCACGAGGGAAGAAGCACACGGCGGAGCAGATTGTGAGTCTGCTGCGGCAGCTTGAAGTGGCGGTGGCCAACGGGAAGACGACGCCGGTGGCCTGTCGGGAGAGCGGGATCACCGAACAAACCTACTATCGATGGCGGAAGGAATACGGTGGTTTGCAGGTGGACCAGGCGCGGCGGCTGAAGGAACTGGAGCAGGAGAACGTGAAGCTGAAGCGCCTGGTGAGTGAGCTGAGCCTGGAGAAGCTGGTGCTGAAGGACATCGCCTCGGGAAACTTCTAAGCCCTGAACGACG